>Ga0302175_10000031_pt1 | contig 76110 bp, 64 predicted proteins | sample I_Fen_N3_3_FD_198791 | JGI IMG/M metagenome (GOLD analysis project Ga0302175, IMG submission 198791) | Peat permafrost microbial communities from Stordalen Mire near Abisko, Sweden - I_Fen_N3_3 | ecosystem: Environmental > Terrestrial > Soil > Wetlands > Permafrost | place: Sweden: Abisko... | reverse complement strand
AGGACAAGTTAGCGGGAATGTCGTTACACACAACCCTACCACCGCAATCATCACCGGCGGACCAATGACCATGCAAGGCAATACCGTCGCCGACCTCACGTGGGCATTTGACATATCCGGATCGGACATCACCGTGCAATCGAACTACATCTCCAATGTTCAGGTCGGCATCGCCATTGAGGGCGGTAGCCCAATTGTTAAATCCAATACCATCACGCACACCAGCGGTTGCGCGCTCACATTTAGGTACAACTCGAACAACGCAACCATCACCGGCAACCATATCAATGATTCCCCCTATGCTTTCGCGAACTTGTCCGGGCCTCTTCCCTCCCATAACGTTCTCTTCAATGTGGACAGTGTCCAGGGTTCAACAACAACTTGCCCGTAAACTTCATTGGCCGGGTGCCCCACACATCGCGCACTTTGGCGGGTGGCCCCCTTCTAAAATAGGTAAGCGACGGGGTGCCCCACATCTCGCGGTTTTCGAGATGTGGGCCCGCTTCACTCCTCGGACTGCTTTCTCTCTCCCATCATCACCTTCCGCAGCGCCCGATTGATCCTGGTCTGGTAGCCGTGCCCTTGCTTCTTGAACCAGGCCAGCACATCGGCGTCCAGGCGCAGCGTGACCGGCTTCTTGATCGGCTTGTACACCCCGCCAGCTCGGCGGGCAGATAGCGCGCCCCTCCCCCCTCACTGGCCGATGCTCGGAGGCTGACAATCTTCCGCCGCCTGGTAACTCGTTTCCTTTGTTTCATTGGATGACCTGCATACATATATAGCTGTACGTACACACTAACAAGTACACAATGTTCCACGTGGAACATTCTGCCGGGTGCGCGCCCGGGTTTACTGTTTAACGGAGAAGGTCACATTGACGTGGGTGCCGTCATTCTCGCTTCCGAGGCTTACTATGACGGCGCGCTTGTTGGCCTTGTCTTCGCCGGAGACCATGCCTCCGACTTTTCCATCGGAGTTACTGGTCATGTTGGATACGGCAAAGCCCGCCGATTTCAGAGAGTCACCATAGAATGAAATGACCTTGTCGGCCGCGTCCTTGGTGACAAACGTGTAGGCGCCCGTCTGCTCTGTGCCGTTGCTGGATGAGAATGTGGTTTGCGGAGAAGACCCGGGATACACGGGCACCCAATCGGGCGCTTTGTCGGCGCCGCTGCCCATCTTCATGGTCCCTTCGGAGCTTTTCACCTCCATGCTGGCGTTGGCCCCCTCTCCCGTGGTTGTCATGGACATCGTTTTGCCGTTCTCGTCGATAATGACCATGGATTTCTTCTGCGGGTCGAACTTCATGGTTACGACCTTGCCGTCTTTCTTGTTGCGGACGACGATGGTTCCGGCCTTGTCGTCGCTCGATACGATCTCCGCGTCCGGGTTCAGGGCAACGGCCATCTTCGCGGTGGCGAGCCCGGGGTTGCTCTTCATCAAATCCGAATCGAGGCCTGCACTTTTCATCTTGTGCATGGCGTAGAAGCCGATTACGGCGCAACTGGCAAAAGAAATCAGGAGCAGCCCCACAACAATGCCGGCAATCCACAGAAGTACTTTGGCTCCTGAACTCTTCTGGGCTGCGGGCGGGGTGCCGCCGGGTGTTTGCGGACTGGACGGGATACTGGACATGGGAGTCTCCTCTTCTCTGGAATATGGCTTGAAAGCTGCGACGGACGGAAGAAGCCGTGCGTCTGAAGGACGCGCCATTATACGCCGGGTTGCCCCATCTCCCGCGCCTTTCGAGAGGCGGGGTTCCGTGTCCCTGTCGGATTGGGGGCTTTGCGAACTTCAAGGCGAGTGCCGAGCTGAAATAATGGGAGTGCGCGCAGATTGAGTTCGGCGCGTTAGGCCGCCGACCAGGTGGCCCCTGATTCGGGGGCGATGGCGATGTAGCTGAGCATGGCCTGCTTCAATTGCGAATCCACTTCGTCTGCGATGGTGATCACATCCAGCAGCACTTTGCTGAAATCTATTCTGGCCAGATTGTTTTGTAAGGTATTAAAGATGCTTACCTGGAGGATTCGCGATTCCTCGACCACCATCGCGGCCGTGTAGCCCTGTTTGCGGCGCAGATCTCCGTGCTCGCGGGCCGGGATCGAGACCATATTTTTCTCGCCTTGAGGGAGGCCTAAACGGTCAATGAGGTCAGCGAGAATTCTGGGAAGATAACCAGTGCGGTCCTCCGGGCTGAGCGGGACACAGGTCAACTCTTCGTTATGCTCTACCAGCAGCATCCAGTCCTGAATCGTGGCATTGAGCTCATGCGCCAGTATGGTGGCCACGCTCTCCGTTGGCAGCGGCCTCCGAGCTCCAGGGGTCGTGAGTTTATTGCGGATCAGTGTCCGAAGGGCAGCGATGTCGATTGGTTTTACGAGGACTTCGTCAGCCTGTAAACGGATGGCGGCCAAGGCCTCGTCGATCGCCGGGTAGCCGCTGAGCACCAGAGTTACTGCGTGGGGGTGGGTGTGGCGCATGGCGCTGACAACGGTGAAACCATCACCGGCGTGCGGCATGTGCAGGTCGGAAAGTAGTGCGTCAAAGTGTTCCGTCGCGATACGACTGAGCGCATCCCGTACGCTCGTTACCGCAACCACTTCAAAGCCGTCGCGTTCGAGCGTTGTCTGCAACATTTCGCGGACAGCGTCGTCGTCCTCCGCAAGCAAGATCCGATACATCCCTGCAGTTGTTTCTTCCCCCACAGCGATTGCACCTCATGGTTTTCGACGACGGTAGCGGAGGGCCTTCAATCCCGTCTGTTCAATAGTGCACACTTCTGGTTCCCTATTGACAGACTTGATTCGTAAGTTGGCCGGGCCCGATCCATAGATACTAACCAGAGTAGCGGTAACTCGCAGCGCTGAAGCGCTGCGCCACACAAAGTCCCGCCACCAACAACCCCGTCACCCAAAATCGGCGATCCGCTTTCCTTACTGCTTGTAAACCCTGGCTTCCCAGCCCTTCAGATTCAGCACCGGCGTCTCCTCTTCCCCGGTAGCGAGATTCGAGATCTGCAACGCCCCGGCTTTCAGTCCACCGGGCAAGTTGTAGGCAACAGCGTCTTTCGAGAAATTCAGGACCACCAGATACTTGTCTTTCCCCAAAGTTCGCGTGTAGGCGAAGATTTTCGCGTTCTCCGGATCGAGGTCCTCATAGTCGCCGTAGACCAGGGCCGGCGTTTTCTCCCGGAACCGGGACATCTTCGAGAAATAGCTGTAGATCGAGTTGGGATCGCCAAGTTCCTGACTGGCGTTGATGTCTTTGTAATTGGGGTTGACGGCCAGCCAAGGCTGGGCGGCGGTAGAGAAACCTGCCTGGGGCGAGCTGTCCCACTGCATGGGAGTACGCGAGTGGTCGCGGCTGGTCTTGCGGAGGTTGGCGATGTAATCGCCGGCTTTCACCTTACCCGTGAGAACGTCGGCCTTCCATCCGTTCTTTACCTCGATGTCGTCGAACTGCTCGATGCGGGTGAAGGGATAGTTCGTCATCCCCAGCTCGTCGCCCTGGTAGATAAAAGGCGTGCCTTTCAGTGTGAGCAGCATGGTGGCCAGCAGCTTTGCCGAGGGGACGCGAAACGCAGGCGAGTCATCGCCGAAGGTCGACACCACGCGCGGATTGTCATGGTTGGAGAGAAAGATCGTATTCCAGCTATGCACATCCAAGGCTTTGTTCTGAGTCGTGTAGATCGCTTTCATTTCCGGCAGGGTCGAGTCGCGCCACTGGCGGCCGTCACGATTCAACCGCACCACATCGAAGTTGAAGATCATGTTGAGTTCGTTACGGCGCTCGTCGACCAAGGTCGGCGTCTGGTCGAGCGTGACCCCAAAGGCCTCGCCGACAGTCATCAGGTCGTACTTGGACAGCACTTCGCGATTCATCTCCTGCAGGTACTCGTGCAGGTGCGGACCCATGGCGTAGAAGTAGTGCGGGCGCATCCTGTAGTCGGGCGGAAGGTCGGGCAAGCCCTCGCGTTTTGAGATGAACGGAATCACGTCCATGCGGAAACCGTCGACGCCCTTGTCGAGCCAGAACTTCATCAAGTCGTAGACTTCCGCGCGGACTCTGCGATTGTCCCAGTTGAGATCGGGCTGCTTCTCGGCGAACAGGTGCAGGTAGTACTCGTTGGTCGCGGGATCGAGCTTCCAAGCCGGGCCCGAAAAGAACGATACCCAGTTGTTCGGCTCGTGGCCATCCTTCGCCGGACGCCAGATGTAATAGTCGCGATACGGATTGTCTTTCGACTTGCGGCTCTCGGCAAACCAGGCGTGCTCGTCGCTGGAATGGTTCACCACCAGGTCGAGGATCAGTCTCATGTGGCGCTGCTTCACGCCTTTCAGCAACTCATCGAAATCGGCCATGGTGCCGAATTCAGCCATGACCTTGCGGTAGTCGCGAATGTCATAGCCGTTGTCAGCATTCGGCGAATCGTAATGCGGGCTCAGCCAGATCACGTTGACGCCGATCCCCTGGATGTAATCCAGCTTCGACGTGATGCCTTTCAGGTCGCCGATGCCGTCGCCATTCGAATCCTTGAACGATCGCGGATACACCTGGTAGACGATGCCTTCCTTCCACCACTTCGGCTGATAACCGTTGGCGGTAGTGGCCTGGGGTGTACTGCTTTGTGCGCTGGAAGAGTCGGCAGCAAATGCCGCCACCGTGAATAACATCAGGGTAAGCGCGATGGTAGACAAGAAGATGCGGAAGTTCACCGGGGTGATCCTCGAAAGCAGGGTTAGATTGCGTCGAAGCGATTCTATACCGCAGGGGCAACAGGACAGTTCTTCAGGCGACCATATTGTCACACTTGTAAGGGGTTGCCGATTCGTATCCACTTGTCAGTGAACGGACTCCGAAGCGATGGCAAAGCGACTGCTGTTGGTTGAAAATTGCGAGGACAACATCTGTTGTGGCCTGGGTGGATTTTTTCGAGCATCTGGATTCGAAATCGAACTGCCCACGACTCTTGCAGGCTGCCTGGAAGCAGTGCGCACCAAACCTCCAGATGGTGTCCTGATGATTACTAACAACATTCGTAACCCGTCTGCCTTTGTGATCGCGGAGGCCATCCGGAGCTTGCAGCCGAACTGCGGCTTCGTGTTCCTGATGGGACACGAAAGGGACGGGAGCGACGACTTCCTCGCTGCGGGGTACAAATTCCGCGTTCATTGGATACCAATACCGCTGGCGGAGTTGCGGGCGTTAGTTTCTGAAGCAATCGATCAGCCCGCGGGGACCTTTTTCATTCCGGAGAAAAAACCTTAGGCCGTGGAATCCGGGCGATCCAACCTACGGCAGACAAGCACCGCCGCGAGGGCGGCAGGGGCACGCAGGCGGCAGCCCGTTGCCCCAGCGAAAAACTTCACGCTCATGCGCTCTTCCAGTTCTCCCGGGCGAACTGTTCGCAGTCGTGAGCTTCGAAGTCTCTTGTGATCGTCTTTGCGAGAGTCTCGTTTTCCTTCAGATTGGTCGGTTGCCGCCGACTCCAGCAGCAGCGCGCACAAAACCACCCTGCCCACTCGGGGCCTATGAAGAGGACAAGACGACGATCGTGCTCCCACTCCATGTGGCCTCCACCAACACTGATGCGTGCGCCGGAGAATCCGGCGGCCCCTGTTCGCAGCACTCTATGCTGAAACCCGGCAACTGTCCAATGGCACGGTTGTGCGGAGCGGCGGGAGTCGAGATTGCCGCAAGTTCTGATGGTAGTCAACGGGAAGGTGTCTGTGAGCACGGACAGCGGGATTGCCGTGCTGGGGCTGTTTTGAAAACGCAGTGAATTCGTCCGACGGGCACTAACGCGACGAAGCCGAACGGGACCAGGCAGTCGCAGATTCCAGATGCGCTCGCTCCCCCTCCAGTTGGGACCGCGCGGTAAGAAGCTGAGCGTGCACGTCCGGCAACAGTTGCCGGAGCTGTTCGAGGTGTTGCCGGTACCGCTCCAATTCTTCGGGCACGCGCCCGTCCGTCTGTTTGGCCAACCCGGCACGGAGCCATTCGCCGACGCGCAGCACTTCGGCCAGAGCTGCGGCCATCTGCTCAGCACCGACCGCACAGGAGCCCTGCGCAGGCCGCAGGGTTTTGAGCAGCAGGTCGAGTTTCTGATTCGCGTTCTCGAGTGCTTGCACGGCGATCCCTACGCCTTCCATTCTGAACTCCCCTGGGCTTTTCCGTTCGTTTCATCGCCGGCAGCGTGGGGCGCCGCCTGTTTGGGTGCAGGCACGGGGTGCTGGCGTTCTACTTCGAGCCAGGCTTCCCTGACCTGAAGGATATTCCGCCATTGCTTTTCGAGCAGATCGGTTGATCCCTCCATGCTGGCGCGCACCAGGTTCTCGCGCACCAGGTCATAGAAGCGGTCCAGGCTCTGAGCCACTTCGCCGCCTCCGTCCAGGTTCAGCGATCCTTGCAACTGAACGAGCACGACCAAAGCGTGGTCCAGTTCCGCGCAGCGGCGTTCGACATCCTGTTTGCGGAAAGCGTCCAAGGCGCGCTGGAGATCGCGCAATAACTGGTCGTAGAGAAGCACGACCAGGTGAACGGGGTTGTCACCGCTGATCTCCGATTCGCGATAAGCCTGGATAGCGTCCATGATTACTTACTCGTGAGGGTCCCCAGTTGAGTCTGGATCTGCTGAATCAGCACCGGGTACTGCCGGAGCATGGCGTCCACCTGGCTGTACTGGCTGATGAGAAACGTGCGGCGGTTGACCAGCCGGTCCTCCAGGTCGTTGATCTGCCGGGTGAGCTGTTTCTGGCCGGCGGAATTCTCGCTGAGGTTGAGGCTGAGCAGGCCCGCCCCCGCATCGGTAATGGAACGCAGGTCGCTGCTGAAGTTGGCGCCGAAACTGCCCGTATTCACCGATTGAAAGAAGTTCTGCACGCTGGTGAACTGGTTGCTGAGAGCAGAACTGAGCTTGGTGTTGTCGACCTTGAGGGTTCCGTCGTCCTGCAGGTCAACTCCCAGCGAGGCCAGGTTCACAATTCCATTGTTGCCGGTGATGGAATAGGTGACATCGGAAAGCAGTGAACTTTGCAGACTCCGCAACGCGCTGTTGCTGGCGAGGGGACCGGCGGTGCCGTCGGCAGCGGTGGCGAATTGCGAGTTCACGCTTCTAATGGACGAATTGTAGGCACTGACGAAATCATTGATGGCCTGGGTGATGCCGGCGGTATCGGGGGCAACCGATATCGTGACGGGAGTTCCGGGACTGGCGCCCAGCAGGTTGAGAGTGACCCCGGGCAGCGGAGCGCTGACAGTGTTGGTGGTGCTGGTCAGGGGGATGCCGTCGAGCGAGAAGCCAGCATCGACTCCCGCGACAGACTTGTGGAACACGAGGCCTGTGTTGTTGGCGGTGACGTTGACGTCGCCGGGGAGACCGCTGGTCTTACTGACGAGCGCCCGGCGGGAACCGTTGGCGTCACTGATGACGCTGGCCGTCACACCGTAATTGTTGGAGTTGATGTAGGAGGCGAGCTTGTCCACGGTGTCGTTGCTACTGTCGATGGTGACGACGTTGCTGCCCTGGCCGACGCCGAGCGTGAAAGTACCGTGCGCCAGCGTGGACCCGGTTGTGACCGGATCGGTGTAGTAGGAAGAGACGGTCGCGAGGTGATTGACGACCAGCGTATGAACACCGGTGGCAGTGCCGGGTTGCGCACTGGCGGTGACCAAGCTGGGTTGAGATGAGGTAACAGTCTGGCCAGCGAAGGCTCCGCTGAGATCGCCCAGCGCGAATATCTTGTATTTGAGGGCGTTCACTCCGCTGCTGAGCGAATTTAGCGAAGCGGCCTGGACTGTCAGTGTTGCCTGCTGCTGCTGCCAAAGGCGCTCGGGCGCCTGTTCCGCAGTAATGATCTGGTCCACGATAGCAGTGACATCGATGCCGGTGCCCTGGCTCGCGGTTGTCGAATTCAAGTTCAGACCGGTTGTACTCATAGTTTTTATGTGTACCGCACAGCGGGATTAACGGCGGTTCCCATCGCTGCCTGTTTCTTGTTCGGTTGAAGCCGCAGCTCGCTCTTCCTGCAGCAATTGGTCGATGAACCGGGCCACATTCAGCACTTGTTCACTTGGGATCTGCCGGATCAGCTCGCCACTTTTCTTGTCAGTGATCTGGACAACAACGCCGTCGTTAGCGTTCCACTGCACCTGGACTTCGTCGGAGTTATCAGGCTGAGGAGCGACGGGCTTGACGACGGGAACTGGAGCGCGGGGAGTATTGGAAACGCGAGGGCGCGCGTTGTCGGCGCGCACCGCGGCCGCGGGCTGAACTTGCTGCGGCTCGCTGGATCGAATTGGATCCACCAACATGACGTGCCTCGAAAAATTCCCGGAAGCGGCGGTCAGACCGCCTCCGGGATTCCAACTACTTCAGGAGCGATAGAACGCTCTGCTGGTTCTGGTTGGCTTGCGCCAGGGCCGAGATACCTGTCTGATTCAGGATGGAGAACTTGGTGAGGTTCGCCACTTCCTGAGCGATGTCGGCAGCGCGAATGCCATCTTCGGCAGCCGTCAGGTTCTGGGACTGGTTGTTAATGACACTGACTGCGCTCTGCAGCCGGTTGATGGTAGCGCCAAGATTGCCGCGCGTTCCGGCAACCGACTGGATGGCAGAGTTGATGGTGGTCAGAGCAGCTTGAGCCGCCGCTGCCGTGGTCAATCCGGCCGAACCAGCGCCGCCGGCAAGAGTGGCGCCGCTACTGAAGCCGAAGGTGGCGTCGTCGGTGGTGGATGCCAGAGCATTTCCGCCAACTCCGGCCACCTTCGCGGTGAAGGTGACGGTGGAGGTTGTGGCTGCCGCCGAAACGTCCGCATTGGCTACCGTGCCGGCGCCGTAGGCAACTCCGGCTCCCGGCCCGCCATTGACGGCGGCGGCCAGGTTAGCCAGAGTGTCCGCGGTGGTGGCGCCAATGGCGACCGTGCCGGCAGCGCCAGCGGCCGCAGCGAACGTGTACGTCTGCGTGCCGATGGCGACGACCTTACCGGCCGTCGCGTTGCCGATCGCACTCAGAACATTGCTGGCATTCGCACCCAGACCGATGCCCAGGGAGCTAATCGCACCCGTGGTTGTCGAAATCGTGCTGGATCCAGTGGTGGTGGAGTCGCTGAGGTAGATGTCGATCGAAGTTGCGCTGAACACCTGCGTACCGTTGAAGGTGGTATTGGAACCGATGCGATCGATTTCAGCTTTGATCGCCGTGAACTCGCTGTCCAGAGCAGTGCGCTGGGTGTCGGACACGGTGCCGTTGGCGGACTCAGTGGCCAGCGTAACGGCGCGGTTCAAAAGAGTGGTGACCTGGGCGAGCGCGCCATCAGCGACTTGCAGTTTGCCGGTGCCGTCATTCGCGTTGCGGGAAGACTGCGTCAGGGCCGAGATGTTGGCTCGTAACCCGTCGGCAATCGCGAGACCGGCAGCGTCATCCGCGCCGCTATTGATGCGCGAACCCGATGACAGCCGGAACAGCGTCTTCTGCAGACCCGCACCTGTAATCGCCAACTGGTTCTGAGCGGCCAGGGACGGAATATTGTTCAGAATGCTGAGTGCCATTGTGAATCTCCTTTTGGTTCCGTTCCTGGAACCGTCCCCGAACCCTTCCCGGAGGCTGCATTCCGTTTGTCCTGCGGAACCCGTTTGGTTTCATACGGGACATCGGCAGAGCAGCGCAGCGCTTTATTTCCACAGGTACTCTCCGAGTGAGACCTTAGGTAACCAGCCCGGTTTGGAGCCCTGCCTACGCGCTCCGCGGGATTCCGCCGATCTATATACGAAGAGAGACTATTAGGCGAACGCGCCCAGGAGAAGAATCATGATCCAGCTCACCCGGCTCAATGCCTCTCCCCTGGCCGTCAATTCGGACCTCATCAAATTTGTCGAGCAGGCACCGGACACGGTCATCACACTGATCACCGGCGAAAAAATCGTGGTGCGGGAGAGCGCCCAGGAGGTACTGGAGAAGGTCGTAGAATTCCGGCGCTCTGTGCTGCAAGGAATGATGCTCTGGTGGGACAATCGCGCCGCGCTCTTGCCCATCGTGAAAAGTGATACCCGCAGCAGCGAAGAAAGGTAGGAGGCCGCTTGGATAAGGCAACCCTTGGTGGTCTCCTGCTGGGACTGGGCGGCATCCTGCTTGGTCTCATGCTGGAAGGCGGAAACCTGGGACAGGTGCTGCAACCGACGGCCGCCATGATCGTTTTCGGGGGAACCATGGGAGCGGTGCTGATCAATTTCCCGCTGCCCGTGGTGATCAAAGCGCTCCGGCGGCTGGCCAACGTCTTTCTTGAACCCAACCAGAATGGGCGCTCCACCATCGATGCGCTGGTGAAGTACGCAAACCAGGCGCGGCGGGAAGGTGTCGTCTCGCTGGATCGGGAACTCCCCAACATTCAGGAACCTTTTCTCCGCCGCTCGCTGATGCTGGCAGTGGACGGGACCGAACCGCAGGAACTGCGGAAAATCATGGAACTCGAACTCGACAATCTGGAAGAACGAGAGGAGAAACTCTCGCAGGTATTCGAATCGGCGGGGGGATTTTCGCCCACCATCGGCATCATCGGGGCGGTGCTGGGACTGATCCAGGTGATGCAGCATCTGGACAAAATCGACGAGGTGGGCCGCGGCATTGCCGTTGCTTTTGTCGCCACCATCTATGGCGTTGGGGCCGCCAACCTCTTGCTGCTGCCGGCAGCCGGAAAGCTCAAGATCCGGATTCGCGAAGAGCAGGTCATCCGGGAGATGACGTTGGAGGGTGTGGTCTCCATTCTTGAAGGCATGAACCCGCGCATGCTGGAGAACAAGCTGCTCGGATTTCTGTCGGAGGAACGGGATCCGAACGCAGAGGAACAGGGACTCGAGCCATGAGCCGCCGCAAGAAGCGCGCCAGCCATCCCAATCACGAGCGCTGGCTAGTTTCCTACGCGGACTTCATCACATTGTTATTTGCATTCTTTGTCGTGCTGTACTCCACCTCGCAAGTGGACAAGCGGAAGGTCGGGAAACTGGCCCTGGCTATTCAGGTTGCATTCCAGGAACTGGGAGTGTTTCAGGCTTCCAGCACACGAGTTCCCATAGACCTCCAGGAGCCGATGCCATTCAGCACAGTACAGGCGGTCGAAAACATGAAACGAAACGCCAGCGTGGGGCGCATCCTTTCATCGCCCCAGGAAGCGCTGGGCGGGGGAGGCGGAAGCGAAAACGGCGATCTCGGACAATTGCAGCATGAGCTGGAGTCAGCTCTCTCCTCCCAGATTGCGCGGAAAGAAATTGCGATGCGGCGCGAGCCGGACGGCCTGGTGATCAGCCTGCGGGAAGTGGGGTTCTTTGAGAGCGGGGCTGCGCAGATGAAAGCCACGTCCCAGGAAGCGTTCGACAAGATTGCCACCCTGCTGCGGGCGCGTGATTACCGGCTCCGCATCGAGGGGTACACCGACAATGTTCCCATCCACACCGGGCAGTTCGCGTCGAATTGGGAACTGTCGACAGCACGGGCGACGGAGTTGGTACGGCTGCTCATCGTTCGTGACGGTTTCAGCCCTGCACGCCTCAGCGCTGCCGGATATGCCGAGTATCACCCGGAGGCTGATAACCGGACGAACGAAGGACGAGGCGTGAATCGCCGGGTAGACATTGTCATCCTCGGGCACGGGATCCCCGCTTTGCCGGTCGCTACTGGCGGGGCAAACGCACCTCAACCCGTGGAGGGCGCGGGGACGAAATCGCCGCCGTAGTCCGGCTGCAGCACCAACTCCATGTAGAGAGCACCTTCAATAGGGTTGGAGCGGTAGGGTGGGATTTCGCGGAATCCGATCCGGCGATAGAGTGCAATGGCATCTTGCATTGACGATGCAATCGTGTCGAGACGCATGCGCTGATAGCCGCTTGTCCGGGCTTCGGCGATGATGGCGTCCACTAAACTTTTTCCCAGGCGTTTCCCACGGAAGGTGGGACGCACATAGAGGCGCTTCATCTCGCAGATATTGTTTTCGAGTTTGCGGAGCGCAACACATCCAGCCGGTTGGCCAGCGAGATGGGCCAGCAGCAGGCGTCCCTCGGGAGGACCGTAAGCGCCGGGCAGGGATTTCAGTTCTTCATCGAAACTCTGGAAACAGAGGCTGAAACCGAGAGAGCCGGCATATTCCAGAAACAGTTCTTTCGCTTGTCCGACGTGGGCGGGGAGAACGGCTTGAACCAGTTCGATGCGGTCGTCGGCTAAGGCCTTCACGGCATCATTAGTATGAACCGGTCGAGGAGGCCGATTCCAGAGGAGCAGGGACCGGCTGATAATCCCGGTTCTCGATGTCGACGACGGTGCGGCCCACCAGCGCGGCTTTCGCTTCGGAGTGCATCCGCACGGGGAAAGTGAAGCCGTTGACGTTCGCGTAGTCCTGGACGAAATCAATCTTCTTCACGAAGAGCGACGGCGATTTCACTACTCGCCCTTCCACGCGCACCAGGCTGCCAGTGTAGGCGTCGAGATAGATTTGCCCCTTGAACAGCCCGGGACGCTTCTTCCGCGGCTTCACCTGGAAGACATGGACGGCGCGGCCGGCGAGCTGGGCCGTGCCCTTGTGCGAGAACTTGTAATTCTCAGGACGGAGAGCGGTCGAAGTGGGATCGTCTTTCTGCACATGGTCGACTTCCGATTGCAGAAGCCGTGCGATCACGTTGGTTTTGACGAATCCGTCGCCTTCGTAGTGAAGGGGCTTGAAAGCCAAACTGCGGGGCGCGGTGTAGCGCCGCTCCAGTTCAAATTCACCGCGTTGGGAACTGGCGGGTAATTCCGCGCGAATCAGGGTGGCGGCAGAGTATCCCACCAGCGCCTGCGACTGACGGCTGGCCTGCTGCTGGTAGGCGGCAAGGGCCAGTTCGGCCGACATCCGCGGCAGCGAAACGGGGGAAGCGAAGATGGGCGCAGTCACGGGAGGCAACCCTGGAGTCGCTTCTGCCGATGAAAACGAGAGGCCAGCCGGACCCATAGACTGCGCCGCCAGCATCGAGGGCGAAAATAACAATATAAAGATGAATGACAGACGGCTCATGAAATAGTTGGTGTTCATCTTTTATAAATGATTCCTCACAAATTGAAAAGTGACGTTAGCAACCCCTGCGGTATCCGATGGTAACGTCAAGCCGTCGATGGAGGCCGGATTCAGGCGACGGCCCGAGTTAATCGTTAACGTTTCCCCCACTTTCCTCCGATTGCGCCCGACCGGGTTGACGGTTAAGATTCCTTCACTTCCATGTCTCAAGCGATTGCGAACGACCCCGTGATTTCCAACGATTCCCCCGGTAAACCCCCTTCGACCTCTGTCGAAGTGTTTGCCGTGTATGGCGTTGAGCCCGAGATTCAAGCCTATGCCATGGCCAAGTACTCACGCTCGGCGCTCTCCATGAAAGAGTCGCTGCGGGAGATTACGCAGCAGAAGGCCGAGAAGTTCCTTAACACGTTCTATTTCCAGTACGGTCACCGGTCGATTGCGGATCTGGCCCACATCGCGCTGGCAATTGAGCGGCTTTCGATTCTGGCGGCCGTCGCAATCGTGGATGAACAGCGCTGGGACGGGCAGGAGCGCTCGACCCGTTATCAGGATTTCAAGAAGAGCGGCTACTACTTGCCGGACTTCGGCGACGACAAGGAAACGGGCACGCTGTACCGCGAAACGATCACGCAGCTCTTCGCCGATTACGAGCGGCTCTCAGAGACGATGTTTCAGTATCTGCGGGGGATCACACCCAAGCCTGCCGACATGAAGCAGGATGCGTACGAGCGCACGCTGCGGGCGCGGGCATTCGACATTTCGCGCTATTTCCTGCCACTGGCCGCCAATACGTCGCTGGGAGAAATCGTCAACGCCCGCACGCTGGAAACGCAGGTCGCGCATTTGCTCGCGCATACCCATAAAGAGGTCCGGGACCTGGGAGGGTTGCTGAAGAAAGCGGCGATTTCTCCCGCGTATAACGCGAACGAGGAGTCGCTGCGCGCGCTGGTCGCTGAGATTCGCGCGGTTTCGCCGGAACTTGCCGATCGCGCGGAAGCCGAATTGTTGCGCGAGGTGCGGGTCGCGCCCACGCTGGTGAAGTATGCGGACCCGAGTTCCTACGAGATGGAAACCCGGCGCGAGCTTCAGCAGGCGGCGGCGGACCTGATGCAAGGCGCTGCGCTTCGGCCGGCGCCGCTGGTGGATCTGCTCGATAAGGATGAAATCGAGGTTGAGCTCGCAACGACGCTCCTTTACGAGCACTGTCATTATTCTTACCGGCAGATTCGCGAGGCGGTGGTTGCGGCGGGGGATGCACGACGCAGGGAAGTCATTGATCTCGGCTTGCGCAATCGCGGCAAACACGACGAGATGCTGCGCGCTTTTTCCGCGGGGCAGCAGTTTCGATTCGACATCCTGATGGACATTGGCGGGTTCCGCGACATGCACCGCCACCGGCGCTGCGTGCAGATCATGCAGGATTTTACGACGGCCCACGGCTTCGATGTTCCTCCGGAACTGGAGGCGGCGGGGGCGCGGGACGAATACGAATCTGCCATGAAGCGGGCGGACGCAGTGGTGCGGAAGGTGGGTGGGGGCGGCGGCCAGGAAGCCGGGCAGAACGCGCAATACGCAATTCCGCTTGCCTTCCGCAAGCGCACGCTCTTCAAGATGGACTTTGCGGAGGCCGTATACATCTCCGAATTGCGCACCACGCCGGCCGGACATACTTCCTACCGCAATGTTGCCTATGCGATGTATGAGGCGGTGGCCGCAAGATATCCGGCGCTGGCAAAGTATTTCCGCGTGCACGATGTGCGGGAGCCGGTGGATTTACTGAAGAGGTGACAGCGTGGCGCGGGCGCCCTCGCCCGCGAAAACGCGTACTGCAGATCCCTCGCTTCGCTCGGGATGACAAGAGGATAAGGTTTAGTCCCCAAACTGCTAAAATCACAACACTCATGCCCCTCTACGAATACCTGTGCAAGAAGTGCGGACACCGGTTCGAGAAGCTCCGGATGTTTTCCGACAAGCCAATCAAGAAGTGTCCGGAGTGCGGAGGCGCGGTCGAGCAACTGATCTCGGCTTCGTCCGTGCAGTTCAAGGGTTCGGGCTGGTACGTGACCGACTACGCGAAGAAGGGATCGTCCGGGGCATCGTCGTCTTCCTCTTCTTCCTCGGAGAGCGATAGCAGCTCCAAAGAAACCAGCGAGGCCAAGGACTCCAAGGACACGAAGAAGAAGGACGACAAGCCCAAGGCGGACAGTGCGTCCAAGAAGAGCAAGAAGGACTAGCTGGTGCGGGGCCGAGTCTCCGGCCGGGCCCGCCCAGGTCAAAGACCCGGGGCCGTACACCCCTGAATCCTCCCGCCGATTCCAGCATCCAAGAATAGTGACAATAGTCGTTATAACGAGTACATGGAGGGAGCATCGTGATTACCATCCGGCGAAGCAACGAACGCGGGGGCGGCGACTACGGCTGGCTGAAAACCCGGCACACCTTCAGTTTCAACGATTACCTGGATGAGAAGTGGATGGGTTTCCGTTCGCTGCGCGTCATCAACGAGGATTGGGTCGGGCCGAGCGGGGGTTTCCCGACGCATCCGCATCGCGACATGGAGATCATTACCTATATCCTCTCGGGGAAACTGGAGCACAAAGATAGCCTGGGCACGGGGTCGGTAATCCTGCCGGGCGATGGCCAGCGCATGACTGCTGGGCGGGGGATCCGGCATAGCGAGAAGAACCCGTCGCCGACCGAAACTGCGCACCTGCTGCAGATCTGGATCCTGCCCGAGAAGCAGAGTCTGGAGCCAAGTTACGAGCAGAAGAGTTTTCCGGAAAGCGAGAAGCGAGGTAAACTCCGGCTGATCGCTTCGAATGATGGCGCCGACGGCTCGGTGAAGATCAACCAAGACGCCAGGCTGTTTGTGACCCTGCTCGCGCCGGGCGAGGAAGTCGCGCACTCGCTGGGCGGGAAGCGTCACGCCTGGCTGCAAGTCGCCAAGGGCGAAGTGGAACTGAACGGGCAGAAACTCAATCAGGGCGACGGGGCCGCGGCGAGCGAGGAAAACAAGCTGACCATCAAAGGGACGAAAGACGCGGAGGTTCTGTTGTTTGACCTGGCGTAAGAGGCCGGCTGATTCGTTGTACAATGGTGCGCAGAATTACCGTTTGCCGGAGGCAAGGATGTCGCTCAGGAGATTGTTTGGCAAGACGATGATGTGCGTGATGCTGGGTGCATCGTTGGTGGTTGGAGTGGCGACGCCCGCCCTCGCCGACCGGGATGACCGGTGCCGTCGTGACATCCGCAAGGCGGAACAGAATCTGGAGAAAGCGTTGCGTAAGCACGGCGAGCGCAGCCGCCAGGCCGAGCAGCGCCGCCGTCAACTCGAAGAAGTCCGCGAGCGGTGCCATATGCGCGATCGCGACCATGACCGCGATCACGACCGCGACCGCGACCAGCACTAGAACAACCACCCGCCACTTTGTCTGCAACCACAACGGGGGACGGCCCCGCAGCTATTCTCAACAGTGTGCCTGCTGGACATCGGCGGTTGGAGTCCATTGCGAGTTGCTGGATGCACCACGCAGTACTAGAATGGCCGGCGTTAGATCAGCCCAATAGTTCGTTTCCCAATCAGGAGGGGACATGAAAGCAAGAACGATGGTATTGACTGTGGCGCTTTGTTTGCTCGCAGGGGCAGTGTGCTTTGCCAGCGACGCAAATATGGGTACCTGGAAACTGAACGAGGCCAAATCGAAGTTCGCCGCTGGGGCGACGAAGAACCACACGGTGGTCTACGAGGCGGCAGGGGACAAAGTGAAAGTCACGGTGGATGGCGTCGACGGCGACGGCAAGCCCGCGCACAACGAGTGGACGGGCAATTTCGATGGGAAAGATTATCCCGTCACCGGAGACCCGAGTTCGGACACGCGGGCGTACACGAAAGTCAACGACCACACTCTGGAGATGACCGTTAAGAAAGGCGGCAAGGTTACGGCTACCGGTCGAGTGGTCGTTTCCGCCGATGGCAAAAGCCGTACGGTCACGACAAGCGGAACCGATGCGAAGGGCAAGAAGGTCAAGAACACCGGGGTGTATGACAAGCAATAGCGGGATCTCTCCCGCAGTCTGCCAGTAATCGTGATGCCCTCCCGTTCGATTTTGAGCGGGAGGGCATTTTTATGGATTTTCCAACTTATTGCTGCCCTGAAGCTCTACGCCACCTGGCCCTTTCGAACTCCCACCACTGCCATCAGCCTCCCGGTTACGCCCTTCTCTGTCCGATAGCTGAAGAGCAGGTCGGTGTGGCAGGCCGTGCATGGGGCGGAGGCGTCGATGTTCTTCGCGGGGACGCCGGCATCGACGATCTGCCGCCGGTTGGCTTCCACCAGGTCGAGGAAGATTCTGACCGGCAACTGGCTGTGTCCGGGTGCGCGCGCGGTCAGGAAAAGCATCGGATATTTCTCCCTGACGGGATCGGACTCATTCACTTCGTGGAAGAGCTTATTGGCATAGGCGAACTGCATGCTGAACTTGTTGCGGACTTCCTCGCCGACCTCGTAGCAGCAACCCTGCACGCCCGGGCCGATGGCAGCGACAAGGTTCCGCGGATCGCTGCCGAAGTAACGCCTCATCTCGCCAACACCTTTTTCGACTATGCGCTTGACGGTCCCGCGCCAGCCAGCGTGAAAAACTCCGACGGCGCGATTCTTCTTGTCCACGATGATCACGGGCAAACAATCGGCCGTTTGCACGGCGAGGAGGAGTCCGGGGGTATCGGTGATCAATCCGTCCCCGGTGAGGAGATGGTCGGGGAACCGGTCAATACGATGGATGAGGTCTGAGTGAATCTGGCGTTGGCTGATCAGGGGCCAGGTTTTGCGGCCCTTCGCGACGCCCAGCTGCTTTAGAAAAAGCGCACGGTTGCGTTCCACCGCAACGCGGGAGTCTTGCTTGGTGAATCCCAGATTCAGGGCGTTTCCGCCGTAGACGCGCGAGACGCCGCCACGGCGAGTAGAAAAAGCATGCACCAGCCAGGGAAGTTTTTCGAGCTTCGCGGAGCGCAGGAATTGCAGTTTGTTTTTCGGCGGGGCCTTGGTCACCACAGCTTGATGATACCGGAGGTTAGCGGGCAAGTGCCGCCCGTACGGGACTGCGGCTCTCTTTTCTACGCCTCCCGGCACTCGTGCCGGGCCTGGCTTTGGCGCCGCTACGCGGCTGAGGCCTGTTCGCTAATATTTCCAGCTCTTCACATCTCCGCCTTTGGGGGCGGTTTCTTCCATGTGTTCAATCATTTTGGGAAGGTAGTGCTGGAGTATGCCGACCGAGGGGTCGAAGTCGCCGGTGTAGCAGTGCGGTTTGCGCATGCCGAATTCGAAGCTGCCGCGGTAGTACGGGTCGGTGGTCTTTTCTATCCAGTCCTTCATCAGGTGAACGGCGCGATCGAGGTAAAACGTGTCGGACTCGCCTACGGTGAAATGCATCTTGCCGGCGAGCTTCGGCCCGAGAGTCTTCCAGTCACGCTGCATGATCGCGCTGAGGTCGTAGTGCTCTTTCCAGTAGTTAGCCACTTCGGGGTCGACTTTGCCACTACGCTTGTCGAAGATGCGGGCGGGATAGCCGTCCTTGCCTACGGGACTGAAGACGGCCTCCCAGATATCGAACTGCTCTCCGGAGCGGGTCTTCGTTCCCAGGACGAGTTCGTAGCGGTTCATCATCTCCATGGTGGAAAGAATGAGGCCGTCGGGTTGACGCATCGAGGGGCGGGGGACGCGGCCGAATTGGCCGTCAATCCAGTAGGCGTTCTTGTCTTCGTAGATATTGGTGGTGCCGTACGCGCGGAAATCAACCACATCGGGACAGAAGACCCAGGCTCCGTTGTAGAAGTCGGGATAGAAGACCTGGGAACTCAGGGCTTCCCAGCCGCCGGTCGATCCGCCAAAGACGGAGCGGGCCCAGCCTTCGCCAATGCCACGATACTTTTTCTCAATGTAGGGGATCAACTCCTGGGTGATCGCCGCCCCGTAAGGGCCCACGTTGGCCGAATCCACCGCATAGGAATCGTCGTAGTACGGATTGGCGTGCTGGATGGTCATGACGATGGCGCGCGGCATCCGGCCTGAGGTCCAATCCTGGTAGAGCTGGTAGCCGCTTTCCTGTGCCTTGCGCGGACCGCCTTTGGTCTTTTCGGAAGGGGGATGACTCTGGAAGGCCATCCAGAGGGGGAGCTCGCGGTGAAAGTGGTCTTGTTCGACGATCAGCGGATAGCGCGCGTCGGGATGCTCGTCCCACCCCTCGGGTACGAGAACGATCGCGCCGAGATACACGGGGCGTCCCCAGAATTTTGTGAGCATCTCGCTCTGGATTCGTTCGTGCCTTACCCACTTCGTATCTTTGAGGTCGCGTTTTTCTCCGGAGGTGGGGCCCCAGTCGTTGACCGAATCCACTTCCTCGCCATTTTCTTCGACCGGCGGAACCTTTTCGGTGAGTGCGATTTTGACCGTCTGGCCGCTGCTGGGATCAAGGTGCACCTTGAGCGGCTTGCTGTAGAAATTGCCGGGCTTAATGTTCCAGTGCTGGCCTTCGCCTTTGTCGGGCGCAAGTTTCAGGACGCGACCGTCACCCAGATGAAATGTTTCGTAGATGTTGAGAAGTCCCTGGACCCAGTAGTCGCCGGCGGAAAGCTGGGACAGGCTTTCGATTGGATATCCGAGAGTCGCCGAATCGACGACCGCCGGAGTGCCGGGCGCGAGGCCGTCGACATCGACGCCAAAGACCTGCTGCGAAGAGGTTGCGTCGATGTCGATCTGGAAGCGCGGTTCCTGATCATTATTCTTCGAAATCAGCAGCAGGATGTGGCCGTCGAGGGGCGTGACGCTCATATCTTTGCTGAATGAGACTTCGAACCGGAGAGGCTTTGGAGCAGCAGCGTGGAGGGCGGCCGCCGACAGGAAAATTACAGCGCAAACGAGCCCCTTGAGTGCACGCCTTGGCATTCAGAATTCCTCCCTGGAAAAACTTTAAGCGCTACTTCTTCTTCGTCATCTCGACATCAATCTGGATCTTGACCTTATCGCCGACGACGGCTTCACCGGTCTTGAGCATGTTATTCCAGACCAGGCCGAAGTCCTTGCGATTGAGGGTGGTGGTGGCCGAGAACCCACGGCGGCCGTTTCCCCAGGAATCGGTGATTTCGGGTGTGGGGCCATCGACCTCGAGCGTGACTTCGCGAGTCGTCCCGTGCATGGTCAGGTCGCCTGTCATCTGTACCGTCCCACCGCTATTCGTGATGCGCTTGGACTTGAATTCGATCGTTGGGTACTTCTCGACTTCAAAGAAATGGGGGCTCCTGAGATCGGCGTCGCGAGGGGCGACCCGGGTATCGACGGAGCTGACGTCAATGCTGGCCGAGACCTGCGACTGAGTGATGTCTTTCTCGTTCAGATCAACGGTGCCGGTCACTTTCGTGAAATTTCCGGTCACGTTCGAGATGGCCATGTGACGGACGGTGAATTGAGCGGTCGAGTGGTTCGGATCTATGGTCCAGTTCGAGGTCCGGGCGAGGGCCGGAACGGTGATGAGAAGGGCTAAGGCCAACGCGCCGCTTATCCCTTTGACTGATTTCATGGTTGTTTTCCTTTGGAGGAGTGAATTTGCTGTACAACGATTCTAAGGCAGGCAACGGCACGCCCAGACAATAATTCGTTCCGTGCGTTTGCTCCCTTCCCGGTCGAGACGCTATATTTTGGAGAGCCCATGTACACCGACTTCACCGCGACCGACCGCTGGACCAAGAAGCAGGTTCACTGCCTGTACGAGGCTTTGGTTGTTGCCATCGCCACCCGCCACGCCGACGCCGTGGACATCAAGTTTCTGGTGGGCGGACACCCGGTATGGGTGGCTCTTCCGCATCCGGCGTGGGTGGAATACAAGAAGCGTACGGGGAAGATGATCACCGACCCGCTGGCCATCGCAATTGCCGGGCATTTCCTGAAGACGGCGCTGGAAGCGGGCGAAGGCGTGGGCCGGGAGATGTATTCGCTGACGGTGAATGAGACGCTCAAGCACCTGGAGGCCGTCGTGGCGGAAGCCGAGGCTCCGGTGGCTGCCGAGCCGTAGTCGCTGCTTTCGCCCCTTCGGGGCTTGATTTCTTTCTCCCTATGACCTCCGCGGCTTGCGCCGTGGGCTGCATTCTTACGCTGCCTCGCAGCTTTGAGACCGTCGGTTCCACTCGGCGCCGAAGATCCGGAGTTTGCAGCACTCTACCCGTTTACGTGCCGGGCTTTCTTGTGCTGCCGCTAACGCGTCTGGCGGATTGCCCATCATGGCCACCGGTCATTCGTCACAAGCGGACGTGATGTCACGCACTTCGCTCCTTCACAGGTGTGCGGATAATCAGCCTGTGCTTTCCGGCTGGCTGCTTTCGACCTGACCGGACGGTCAGTCAAGCCGATGGCGGTGTCCACTTGGAAAGCCTTTCCAGATGAGGGACAATATTCGGTTTGACCTCGGCGCCACGGACAGAAGCCAGCTTCCCACTTGCCTGGTCTGCCCGCGTGAGATGCCTTGACCGCGTGGAAGTGGACGCGGGGAGTTGGTGGTGCGAGGAGACGTCTTTATGTCCAGTCTTACCTTGGATGTGGAAACCGTAACCCAAAAAAAACATAAGCGCCTGGCTCAGTGGGTGGAAGAATCCGCCCAACTGTGCAAACCGGACCGCACTCACTGGTGCGACGGCTCCCACGACGAATATCAGTCGATGCTTCGGCTGATGATTCTGGCCGGTACCGCCATCCCGTTGGCGGAAGATAAGCGGCCGAACAGTATTCTGGTCCGGTCCAATCCGGCAGACGTTGCCCGGGTCGAAGACCGCACTTTCATCTGCGCCCGCACCAAGGACGAGGCGGGCCCAACCAACAACTGGGAAGATCCGGCCAAGATGAAAGAGAAGCTGAAGGGGCTGTACACGGGGGCCATGACGGGCCGCACGATGTACGTGATTCCTTACAGCATGGGTCCGATTGGGTCGCCGATTGCCAACATTGGCGTCGAGATCACCGACTCACCCTACGTGGTGGCCAACATGCACATCATGGCGCGGGTTGGCACACGGGTGCTCGATGTTCTGGGCGAAGACGGAGAGTTTGTGCGCGGGCTGCACTCGGTGGGCGCCCCACTCGGCCCGAACGATGCCGACACTCCTTGGCCGAATAACGCAACCGACAAATACATCTGCCACTTTCCCGACACGCGCGAGATCTGGTCTTACGGATCCGGCTACGGCGGCAATGCTCTGCTGGGCAAGAAGTGCCACGCGCTGCGCATTGCGTCGGTGCAGGCCCGCGACGAGGGATGGATGGCGGAACATATGCTCATCCTGAAGATGACCAGCCCCGCCGGACAGGTCAAGTACATCACCGGCGCGTTCCCCTCGGCATGCGGCAAGACGAATCTGGCCATGCTGATCCCGACCATCCCTGGATGGAAGGTAGAGACGGTCGGCGACGACATTGCCTGGATGAAGTTCGGCGCGGACGGACGGCTCTACGCGATCAATCCCGAGCACGGGTTCTTCGGTGTGGCTCCGGGGACGAGCATGAAGTCGAACAAGAACGCCATGCTCACGGCGACCAGGAACTCCATTTTCACCAACTGCGCGATGACGCCGGACGGTGACATCTGGTGGGAGGCAATGACCGACCAGAAACCGCCGGAGCTGATTGACTGGCTGCGCCGGCCGTGGACGCCGGAGTCTGCTCGTCGAGCCGCACACCCCAATGCACGGTTCACGACACCCGCCAGCCAGTGTCCGGTGATTGCGCCGGAATGGGAGGACCCAAAGGGCGTGCCGATCGATGCCATCCTGTTCGGTGGACGGCGAGCCGGCGTTGTCCCACTCGTCACCGAGGCCCTCACCTGGCAGCATGGAACGTTCCTGGGAGCAACCGTCAGCAGCGAGACCACCGCCGCAGCCGCGGGCAAAGTTGGCCAGCTGCGGCGCGACCCGATGGCCATGCTTCCCTTCTGCGGATACAACATGGGCGACTACTTCGCCCACTATCTCAAGATCGGCGCCCGGCCCGGGGCCAAGCTGCCAAAGATCTACTACGTCAACTGGTTCCGCACCGACGAGAACGGCAAGTTTCTCTGGCCCGGATACGGCGAAAACAGCCGCGTTCTGAAGTGGATCTTCGAACGGTGCGAAGGAAAGGTTCACGCCGTGGATACACCGATTGGCCGGCTGCCGGAACCTGTTGATCTCGATACCAAGGGACTCGACCTGCCACCCGCCACCATCGAGAAGTTGCTGAGCGTGGACGTCAACGGCTGGCTCGCCGAGGTTCCTCTGATTCGGGAGCACTTCGCCAAGTTCGGGAGCCATCTTCCCGAAGGCTTGAACCGCGAGGTCAACGAACTGGAAGAGCGGCTGAAGAAGGCCAAGAAGTAGGGTGTCTGGGGGAATTTGTCATCCCGAGCGAAGCGAGGGATGACAAGGCTTAGAAAGTTCAAGCCTTCTTGATCGTCCGCACGATGGCCACCAGCACGACGGCACCGATGATCGCAGTGATAATGCTGGAAATCAGTCCTCCGGCCGGGTAGAAGCCGAACAGTCGTACCAGCCAGCCGCCCACGATTCCGCCCAGGATGCCGAGAATGATATCCCCCAGCGTCCCGTAACCGGTTCCCTTCATGATCTTGCCCGCGGCCCAGCCGGCAATCAGGCCCACCAAGATAACCCATAGCAACCAGAACATTTTCGTCTCCTCCACCTTCTGAAATCACCGGTGCGGGGAGAGTGTACCCGAACTGACGGGTCGAGCCAACTGCGAGACCGTGCCTGTGTTTAAATCAGAGCATGTTTGCCAGGAAAGTCCGTGTGCAATACCAGCATTCCGGGAAGCTTAGCGTGTGCCCGATGAAATGGCTGGACAGTTTCAGCATGCGCAGTTTTACGAACGCCACGATCTTCGACGACACGCTGCCCACCGGGGAAGGAGAAATGGAAGTTGGTTCCAACGTCCCGATGGACCAACTGCGCGATGCGATGGAGGACTGGTTCCGGCGGAAGAGCTATCTGGCGAAGGATGCGGTTCTGGTGCTGAGTGAGAAGAACAGCTCTTAGCTCTTAACTCTTAGCTCTTGGCTTCAAGCCAAGAGCCAAAGGCCAAAGCGTAGGAGCCATTCTCTATCCCGGAAAGCTTGACGCCTTGTCCAGCTTCAACTGGCGCGCGAACAGGCGGACGATCATGCCGTCGAAGCGAGTCCCACTTAACCGCTCCAGTTCGGTGATAGCCTGGTCGTGGCTCTTGGCCGGAGCGAACGAGCGATCGCTGGTCATGTTTACGTAGGCATCCACCACGGCGACAATCCGTGCCCAGAGGGGGATGTCTTCGCCCTTCAATCCCCCGGGATATCCGCTCCCGTCGAAAGCTTCGTGGTGAAACTCGATCGCCTGTTGCAGGCGCGCGCTATCGGGGATGATGCTGAGAACCTCCGAGCCGACCTGCGGATGCATCTTCACCACGTAGAACTCATCTTCGGTGAGTGGGCCGGGCTTGTTGAGGATGCGCTCAGAAATGAATAGCTTGCCGACATCGTGTACGCGGGCAGCGAATTCAACGTCCTGCAATTCCTGAGGCGGAAGGTTCAAGCCCCGCGCGATCATGCCCGCGTGGTGGCCGCATTGCTCTCCGTGTCCTCCGGCGTGGAGTTCTCTGAGTTCCGCGGCGCGACTCAGGGCCTCGATGGCTTCCTTCAGGGCGTGCCGATCGGCCTCTTCCCCGCGCCCGCACAGCTTCCGTAGAGTCGTAACCAGCTCTTCCAGGTGCTCCGGCCCCGTATGTTCACGCTGCAGAAAACCTTCGATGTAGCCGGAAACGAGCTGCCGGTGCACCACCGAGCCCTCGGTATCGGAAGTTGCTTCCGCGGTCGAAACCTGGTTGCCGCCGGCATGCTTGGAAACATACATTCCGGCGTCGGCCACGCGGATCATGTCCTCGACCGAGAAACCGTGCACCGGGAAGGTGGCCACGCCGAAGCTGCCGGTGATCTGGTGCTCCTCCAGCATGGGATCGGTCGCGACCCAGAGCCGTAACCTCTCCGCCAGCACTTGCGCCTGTTCGATGCCGGTTTCCGGCATGAGGATGATGAACTCATCGCCGCCGTAGCGGGCAACGACGTTGGACTGGCGGCATTTCTGCTCCAGCAAACGGCCGACGCGGGCCAGCACGAGATCGCCTTCCAGGTGTCCCAGCGTGTCATTCACTTCCTTGAACTTGTCGAGATCGATCAGGACCACGGAGAAAGGCCGGCCCGAACGTGACGCGCGCTTCCATTCCGACGAGAGTGCTTCCCAGAAGAAGCGGCGGGTCTTGATTCCCGTCAGGCTGTCGGTAATGGACTGTTGTTGCAGCTTCTGGAAGACGAACGAGTTATGCAGAGCGGTAGCCAGCAGGTCGGCCAGCGTGTTCATGATCAGGACGTCCTGCGGGGCAAAAGCGTTCTCGTCGCGGCTCTCAACGTTGAGCACGCCCAGCAGCGTCTCGCTGTAATTAATCGGCAGGCAGAGCACGGCCCGCGATTCGGAAAGCACTCCGGCCAATTGTCCATGGCCGGCGTTTTGCACCAGTGCACTCTCGCCGGTGCGCGCCACTCGACCGAGAATTCCCGCGCCCACCGCGATTCGCTTGCCCAGCGCCTGCGAAGTGGACCCGGCCTCGGCCCGGATTTCGATGTCATGGGTGCCATAGTCCATGATTCCGATGCCGATGTGGTCGTAATGAAAGTTCTTCTGAATTTCGCGCACGATGTCGCCCATCATCTGCTCGGCGTCCTGGCTGGAGATTGCTGTCTTTGAAATACTGTTGAGGAAGGCGAGATGACGGGCGCGGCGCTGTTCCTCGGTAAACAGGCGGGCGTTTTCTACTGCGACCCCGAGTTGCCCGGCGGCGGTCGTCATCACCTCCAGATCGCGGGCCTCAAACAGGTACTCGCGGTCCGAGCTTAATGCGGCCATAACTCCGGCCGGTTTGCCGCCGAGAAGGATGGGGGCGGCACAGAACGACCGGGCGGGACGTTGTGGAATGAAATCCAGCCCCAACTTCTGCCGCACGGCCTCCAGGTCGGAGCGGATCAGCAACGGCTGACCGGTGCGGACAATGTACTCGGTCAGGCCATTTCTGACCGGGCGGGAACGCTTGGGAAGGACCTCGCCACCTTCCATTTCCAGTTCGAACCGGATCTCATCGTCTTCCTGGAACGCGATATAGAAGCTGCTGGTATCGAAGATCTGCCCCAGTTCCACCTGCACGGTGCGCAGGACCTCGTCCTGATTGAGGTGCGAACTGATGGCCTGTCCGATCTCAGTGAGCAACTCGTATTCCTTGGTGCGCCGCTGAGCGTCGTGGGTGACCACGTAGTTCTCCAGGGTCAGCGCGATCTGCAGCGTCAAACCGATCAAGAGCCGCAGGTTCGAGGTGCCGAACATGCGGCGCTCGGCGTGCGGAAAAAGGATGACCCCGAAGTTGTGTTCCCGGGTTTGCAGGCTCACCGCCATCAGGTCATGGATTCCCTCGGATAGCAGCGCCTCCTTGAAGGCATTGAATTGCGCGCCCGGAAAAGCCGGGAGCGGCTCCCCGAGTTCTGCCAGGCTACGGAAGGTGACCACTCCGCCGCGCCGATACGCGAGGTCGGCAATGTAATCACCGGCACGACTCTTGTGCAGCTTTTCCAGGAATTCCGGCGAAAAGCCCTTCTGCACCGAGGGAAGGGCGGTACGCCATGGCTCTGGGATGAAGATGACCGCTCTTCGCGAAGGCAGTGGCGCCACCAACCGGTCCAGAAAGCTCTGCATGCTGGGCTCGAGCTCGTGGGCGGAGAGCAGGCGGCGCGGGTCCACGCCCAGGGTGGAAAAAGCGAGCGCGTTTTCCTGGACCGCGTTGCGCTCGTTCTCGAACAGCACCATCACCATGGCGATGGCCAGCAGCATCTGCGGAATCGGGCCCAGGAAATCGCCCAACCGGCCCAGCGTATCGAGAAACGGGTTGTGGATCTGGCCTGCTCCCATCAGCAGCGCCCAGACGGCCAGGGAAAATGCCAGCAGGCGAAAAGCCAGCGAGTTCTTACGATGCGAGTACAAATAGAAATGCAAAGAGCAGTACAGCAGGACTACGGCCAGGCCAACTTCCAGACGATAGTGGGGAAGTGGTGTCGCCTCCCGGCCGAAGACCCCGTCCACCATGTTCGCCCGCAGGTTCCAGTAGGCGAGCGCGATTCCGATCAGAGTCAACGCCGTGTCGTACCATTTCAACTTAAAAGGCTCTTTCATCAGCCGGGTGGAGACGAACAGGCAGATGGCCATCGCCACCAGCAACAGAGAACTCAGGAAGTAGAGCGTCGCGGATTCGCCCTCAAAGTGGCCGAGCGCTTCCAGCGCGTAGTGGAGGGTGTAGGCCGCCCAAGCCATTTGCCAGGCGCGGAAATAAGGTTGACGGCTTTGTTCGTAGAGGTAGGTGAACACAAGAAACACGAGCAAGGCGACTGCCCCAGGGACCAACACCAGACCGGTGGCAACACTGCTCATGCTTCCTCTTCACCAGCGCCCGCGTGGCGAGCGGGACGCGTTTGCCGACCATGGTTTCACAATACAGAGCACCAAAACAATAGTTTGTATTCCGGACTGGCCTATCTCACTTGTCAAACCGCCGAAAACCCGGGTCCCTTATACCTATGGATGCACGGCGCGGAGATAGAAACTGGCATGTGTTTCACCCCTGGTAACCGTGATCGGGGGTTACCGATCCCAGGGCCCGGTGGCCCCGAACCCGGCCGCCAGAGGCGACCGGCGCGGTTCCCTTGCTATACTCGCCGGTTATGCTACGCGTTCGATTCGCGCCGTCGCCCACGGGTTTTCTGCATGTCGGTAGCGCGCGCACCTTCATTTTCAACTGGTTGTACGCCCGCCGGAATGGGGGAACCATGGTGTTGCGGCTCGACGATACCGACGTCGAGCGGAATACGGACGCTTCGGTGAACTCCATCTATGAAGGGCTGCGCTGGCTCGACCTGGGCTGGGACGAGGAATACAAGCAGTCGGAGCGACTCGGATTGCATCGCCAGATCGCCGAATCGATTTTTCAAAAAGGCCTTGCCTACCGGGATTTCACGCCCGCTCATACCGGCGACAGTGAACGGTCGGGAGCGCTGCAGACATGGCTGTTCAATCCCGGGATGCGCGAACTTTCTCGCGCCGAAAGCGATCGCCGTGTGGCCGCCGGAGAGCCCTTCGCGCTGCGCTTTCGCGTTCCGCGGGGGACGGGAGCTTTGGTCCGATTCGATGATGCCGTCTATGGCGAGCAGGTCAAGGCCGCGGACGATATCGAAGACTTCGCCCTGCTGCGCTCCGACGGCATGCCCACGTATCACCTGGCATCGTGCGCCGACGACGTAGATCTGCGGATCAGCCACATCATCCGCGGGCAGGATCACCTCTCGAACACTTACAAGCACGTGCTGATCTTCGAAGCGGCGGAAGGAAAAGCGCCGCAGTTTGCACATCTGCCGCTGCTGGTGGCGCCGGATGGATCGAAGCTCTCGAAACGGCGCCACGGACCGGTGGTCAGCGTAACAACATATCGGGATGCCGGCTTCTTGCCGGAGGCCTTCATTAACTTCCTGTGCCTGCTGGGCTGGTCGCCGAAAGACGACCGCGAGAAGATGAGCCGTCAGGAATTGACCGATGCGTTCTCGCTGGAGGGCATCAACCGCTCGAATACGGTGGTGAACTTCAAGGAACCCGCGGCCACGCCCGAAGAGACGTTCGATCCGAAGGCAGTCTGGTTGAATGCCGAGCACATCCGGGCGCTGCCGGTGGAAGACTTGAGCGCACGCCTGCTGCCGATCGTGCGCGAGGCGGGATTCCAAGTTACGCCGGAGCGGATGCTGAAGGTCACGCCACTCATCCGCGAGCGCATCAAGTTGCTGCGGGATGTACTTACCGCGGCGGATTTCATTTTCGTCGAGCAGCTTCCACCCTATGATCCGGCCGAATTGATTCCGCAGAAGGGCGATTCGGCAATGGCGCTGAAGGCCTTGACCCGCGCCCGCGAGGTGCTGGCGACGACCGAATTCACCCACGATGGGCTGGATCAGGCCTTGCGCGCGGCCGCGCAGGAGTTAGGGATCAAGGCCGGGCAGATGTTCCAGCCCATCCGCGTCGCCGTCTGCGGACGAAAGAATGCGCCGCCGCTGTTTGAGACGTTGGAGGTGCTGGGGCGGGAGACGGTGCTGAAGCGGATCGAGCAGGCGGTGCTGGAGGTGGGGTAAGTCCCCGGCATTGCGGAGGCACCGAAACGGGACTCCCGCGAGCAGTTTATCCGTTTTTCGAGCACCGAGACCGGCTTTTCACGACACAACGAATCGTATAATTCTCACCTGTTACACAGTCTTCAATTGCACTTCTGCCGGAGGAACACGATGCGCACTCTTGCCGGGTTAATCCTGATTCTCGAAATCTGCCTGCTACCTCTTTCCGCTGGGAACCCCAAGGCGAGTTCCTCGGCCGCTGACGACCAGAATTCACTGGTCATCGTTTTCAAAGACGGACGCCAGAAGACCTACGCCATGTCGGATATCGCGCGCATCGAGGTCAACACTTCCAAGCCGCCTGCCCCAGCCCAGGGACAGAATCGCTTCCAGGGGAAGTGGAAGGTGGGTGACGGCAGCGGGGGCTCTTTTTTCATCACTCTGGAGCGCGATGGCGGCGCCAAGAAATCAATTGGGGCAAGCCACGGCACGTGGGTCGTCGTCGACGGAGAAGCCCGTATCAGTTGGGATGACGGCTGGCATGACGCTCTGCGCAAGACCGACCACGGGTACGAGAAGGCAGCTTTTGCCCCCGGCAAGTCGTTTTCCGACGAAGCGGACAATGTCACCAAAGCCGAAAACACCGAGGCCCACCCTCTCTGAGAGTCTCGGAGAGTAAGCGTCTGAATTGCAATGCGTTCAGAGGAGGATTCCTGATGGGCGTTTCCTGTTTGTCTGGCCTACGTACCGTGACTTTGTGCATTTTGCTAATGGCCTGCGTACCTGCCATCGCCGGCGACGCCTCCCTCGCCCCAATGCCCCCGATGGGCTGGAACAGTTGGGATTCCTACGGGCGGACCATTACCGAAACGCAGCTCAAGGGAAACGCCGACTGGATGGCAAAGAACCTCAAGCGCGTCGGATGGCAGTACGTGGTGATTGACGAAGGATGGTATGTACTGAATCCGGCGAGCGATCCGAAGGACTACACGTTCCTTCTCGACGGCGATGGCCGGTTTGTCCCGGTGCCGGAGCGATTTCCGTCGGCGGCCAACGAGGCGGGATTCAAGCCGCTCGCGGATTACGTGCATTCGCTCGGCCTGAAGTTTGGCATTCATATGATTCGGGGCATTCCTCGCGACGCGGTAGCGAAGAATTTGCCGATCGCCGATTCGTCTTTCCACGCCCAGGATGCGGCCGACCAGTCGGACGCTTGTCCGTGGAATGCCTACAACTGGGGAGTCAAGAATTCGGAGGCCGGGCAGGCTTATTACGATTCGGTCATCAAACTCTACTCCAGCTGGAATGTGGACTTCATCAAGGTGGATTGCATTGCGGACCATCCTTACAAGCCGGATGAGATTCGCATGATCCACGAGGCGATCAAAAAGGCGGGGCGGCCCATAGTGTTGAGTCTCTCGCCCGGGCCAACGGCGTTGGAGCATGCGGACGAAGTCGCCAAGCACGCCGAGATGTGGCGCATCTGCGATGACTTCTGGGATCACTGGGGGCCATGGGAAAAGCACGACTGGTCGCAGAGTCTGTACCAGCAGTTCGCAATCACGGCAAAGTGGGCGCCGCACGTCTCGCCTGGGAACTGGCCGGATGCCGACATGTTGCCGCTCGGGCATCTGGGGCCGCATCCGGGAGACGGCGAATTGCGTGAGACACGGTTCACCAAGGATGAGCAGCGAACCATGGTGACGTTGTGGTCGATTTTCCGCTCGCCGCTCATTATGGGAGGAGATTTGCTCTCGATGGATCCGTGGACCACTTCGCTGCTGACGAATCCTGAGGTGAAAGCCGCCGTCTGGCTGGCGAGACCGACAAGCGAAAAGGGCTATTACGTTGCTGTTTTCAACCTTGGGGATACCGAGCAGACACTGCACTACGACTGGAAGGAACTGGGACTGCCTGCAGCCAGCTACAAGGCGCGGGATCTGTGGGAGCACAAGAAGCTCGGGCGCGCCCCGTCGCTTTCGGTCAAGCTTCAACCGCACGCTTCGGCGTTGTATCGAGTATGGGGCAAACACTAGAAGGCATCTCGCCGTCGCACAATGAGGTGGAGAGGAACGATGAGTCTCGCCCAAGGCTAAAGCCCGCATTTTTGTTGGCCCGGATCGGCACGGCTGAAGCCGTGCCCTCCCAAACCCATTGAGTAGATAGCTGACAGTTTCTGGCTCAACAATCGCGCAGAAATGAGGAGCGTCGCCGCTAGCGGGTTTGACCCGTATAAAATGCAAACAGCATGAGCCCTGTGAATCCACTTAGCGAAGCCGCGCCCAAGCCGTCGCCAGAGCCGACCGGCGCCTCGAATTTCATCCGCGACATCATCATCGAAGACCTGAAGACCAAGAAGTACGGCGACGCCGTCATTCAGACGCGGTTTCCTCCCGAGCCGAATGGCTACCTGCACATCGGGCATGCCAAGGCCATCTGCCTCGACTTTGGACTGGCCGACGAGTTCGGAGGCAAGACTAATCTGCGCTTCGACGACACCAACCCCGAGAAGGAAGAGCAGGAGTATGTCGACTCGATCATGAAGGACGTCCGCTGGCTGGGATTCGAGTGGGACGGCCTGTACTACGCTTCGGACTACTTCGACCAGCTCTATGAATGGGCAGTCAAGCTCATCAAGGACGGCAAGGCATATGTTGACGACCTGACCGCTGACGAGATCCGCAAGTATCGTGGAACGCTCACGGAACCGGGCAAGGACAGCCCGTATCGCAACCGGCCAGTTGCGGAGAATCTCGACCTGTTCGAACGCATGCGGAAGGGCGAGTTTCCGGACGGCACGCGGGTGCTGCGGGCAAAGATCGACATGAGTTCACCGAACCTGAATATGCGCGATCCGGTCATGTACCGCATCCTGCACGCCGAGCATCACCGCACCGGGGACAAGTGGTGCATCTATCCGATGTACGACTACGCCCACGGGCAGTCCGATTCGACCGAGCGCGTGACTCACTCCATGTGCACGCTGGAGTTCGAAGATCACCGGCCGCTTTACAACTGGTTCATCCAGCAGCTCGGCATCTTCCCATCGCAGCAGATGGAATTTGACCGCCTCAGCCTGACTTACACGCTGCTGAGCAAGCGCAAGCTGCTCAAACTGGTGCAGGAGAAACACGTCAGCGGCTGGGATGATCCCCGCATGCCGACGCTCTCCGGCATCCGGCGGCGGGGGTTCACTTCGGAGGCAATCCGTAATTTTTGCGGGGCTATCGGGGTCTCGAAGACCAACGGCACGCTCGAACTGGCGATGCTGGAGTACTTCGTCCGCGAAGACCTGAACAAGCGCACACCTCGCGTAATGGGAGTGCTCCGGCCGCTGAAGGTCGTGATCGACAACTACCCGGAGAACCAATCCGAAGAGGTGGAAGCGGTCAATAATCCCGAGGATGAAAGCGCCGGAAAGCGCAAGGTGCCGTTCTCGAAAGTGCTCTACATCGAGCAGGACGATTTCCGCGAAGATCCGCCCAAGCAGTATTACCGGCTCTCGCCTGGGCGCGAGGTGCGGCTGCGCTATGGCTACTTCATTACGGCGAAGAGCGTGGTGAAGAACGAAAAGGGTGAAGTGGTCGAGGTGCACTGCACGTACGACCCGGCCACGCGCGGCGGTAATGCTCCGGACGGGCGCAAGGTGAAGTCCACCATCCACTGGGTTTCAGCGGCGCACGCCGTTGATGCCGAGGTGCGGCTCTATGACAAGCTCTTCACCAAGGAAGATCCCAACCAGGTGGAAGAAGGACAGGAAGTCACGGCCAATCTGAATCCGCAGTCTCTGGAAGTGGTCCCCCAGGCAAAGGTCGAGCCTTCACTGGCGAATGCGGCGGTTGAGAGCCGTTATCAATTCGAGCGGCTGGGGTACTTCTGCGTGGACCCGGAGTCTCAACCAGGGCAGCTAGTCTTCAACCGCACCGTGGCGCTGAAGGATACGTGGGCGAAGATCGAGAAGAGAGCGGGTTGACGGCCCGGACCCGAGGCAAGCTCGGTCTTGGCTTGCTGCCTGACTGCCGGGCTTACGCTTTTTTCTTCATCGTGGCGATGGCCATCACAACGGCAGCCGAAGCGGCTCCAAACTTACTGTGCGGACCAATATCTTCCTCGGTTAGTTTTTGGCCAGAGTCAACCTTCTGGATGACCTCCGCAGCCGCTTGATGGAAATTGGTGTGCTCAACCTGCAAAGTTGAGAATTCCACCATGGCTGCAAACTTGCGCCCTTCTCCCGCAATCCACTTCCCCAATTCGCACTTGTTGGTGGCTCTAACCTCAGAGGCCTTCAGGCTATGGTCCGGCGCTGCTACGTAGGCGGCGAGTTTCCGTTTCCAAGTGGCGTGTGCGGCAATCGCCTGATTGAAGTTCATTCCCGGCCTTCCCCCGCCGACCCGGCCACAACCGGTTTCCGGTTTTCAGCTTGCGACTCGGCGGAACTATGGCGCTGTAGGATTCAATCGACAGAAGATGTGGGGAACTTGAGCACCAGGGCAGGTCTCATAGGCTATCCTTGGACGATTCCCCAAAAACAAAACGGCTGGGACGAATCCCAGCCGTTCTTGGGGGGAAGCGCTCGCACACCCTACTTCTTGAGTGAGCGGATAAATTTCACGACTTCGCCAACCTGCTCTTTAGTGAGCTTGCCATCATAGGCGGGCATTTTACCTTTGCCCTTGGTGATGATGGTGGTGAGCTCGTCGTCGGTCTGCTTCTGGACATCGGCCGAACCCATGTCGCGCACCTTCATGCTCTGACCAAGTTTGCTGTCGCCGGCGCCGGTTGCCCCGTGGCACATGGCGCATTTTGCCTTGAAGGTATCGCCGCCTGCGTCCGCGAAGGTATAAGTGGAAAAGACCAGAGCGACCGCGAGTGCCAGCAAGGATACTTTAAGAAGATTCTTCATTGATCCGTTTCTCCTGAATAAGTAAGTGACCGCGCCCACTGTGGGGACTGTGCAACCTCTCGAACACCTGCTGTCCGTACGCCGCGACTGCCTATAGAGAGTAAGATGCAGTCCTCGATGCCGGAGTGCACGGCAGCGAAAGATACCATAAAAGCAGCGACTTACGCATTTCGTTTTTTGGGGGGAGAGGCGGTTGCAAACCCCCTCGGTTTCGTCCGTGCAGTCCGGCGGGAAGGCGGCGCCTCCATTCGCCCACGAAATTCTGCTGGCGAACTCGACCTCGGGTCAAAAGCCGCCGATGCCGGGGGCATATTCCGCACCAAGGGACCATTCCAGTGGTGTTGTAAAAAGCAACATCAGGACTAACCATCTCTGCTTCAGAATCTTGCGAACAACTTCAACACACCTGGAGTTTGGCATCGCTGGTGCGTATACACCTCAGAGTTCATTCAGGGAGCGTGTCTGTGGAACCGACCTTGGCCGTGATCGGAGTGAATCACCGCACAGCGACGGTCGAAGTGCGCGAGCGCTTCTGGATGAACGAAGAACGGCGGACCGCAGCCCTGTCGGAACTGTTGCGCGGCGAAGGCATCGAAGAGGTTCTCGTCTTTTCGACCTGTAACCGCACCGAGTTCGTGGTCTGGGGTGATGCGACGCTGGCGTCCAATTCGGTGCTGCGCTTTTTGACCTCCCGGTACGGCCTGACGCTCTGCGAGTGGAAAAGCTTCTATCGCCTGCTGGGTGAGCAGGCGCTGGCTCATGCGTTCCGCGTAAGTTGCGGGCTCGATGCGATGCGCATTGGGGAGGGCCAAATTGCCCGCAAGGTGAATGCGGCATGGCAGCAAGCGCGGGCGGCGGGCAGCACGGGGCCCTGTCTGGACGCAATCCTGCGAAAAGCTCTGGCCGTCCGGCGGCGCGTGCGCAAGGAGACGGCGATTGCGACCTGCTTCGTTTCCGCGCCGCGCGCGGCGGTGGAACTCGCGGGCGAAATCCTCGGGCCGCTCGCGCACCGGAACATTCTGCTTTTCGGCGCCGGCAAGATGAGTGAAGCCGCCGCCCATTGTCTGCTCACCCGGGGAGCGGAGTCAGTCTGCCTGATGAGCCGCACCGACCAGCACGCGCTCGACCTGGCCGGGAGAGTTGGCGTCCAGGCATGCGCTTTCGAAGAGCGGTGGAAGCAACTGGCCGCGGCCGATCTCGTCATCAGCGCCGCCGCTGCGCAGGAATTCATCCTGCCCGCCGACCAGATGAAGCAGGTCGCGTCCCAACGGCAAAACCGCAACCTGGTGGTTATGGATCTGGGATTGCCCCGGAACGTGGATCCGGCGGTGCGCGAACTTGGCGGAGTGCTTTTGTACGATCTGGATGATCTGGAGCAAACCCACAATCCGCACCCGGAAGCGAGGGAAGCCGAGCTTCAGGCAGAGAAGATTGTTCTAGCGGAAGTGCAAGGCTTCCGAAAAGAGCTGATGGGGGACGGCGCAACGCCCGCAATCATTGCCCTGCGCCATCGCCTGGATGAAATTTGCCAGCAAGAACTGGAATCCTTCCGGCTCGAACAGGGACCATTCCCCAAGGACCAGGATCAACTGATCGCGGCTGTCAGCGCTCGTATTACTCACAAGATCGCCGGATCGCTGGCCCGGAGAGCGGGATCGCGGCTTTGAGCTTTTAGCTCTTGGCTTCTAGCTTTCGAGTTCAAGTTCTGATCAACCAGCCGGGTGCGGATGGAGCGCCACGAATCGTTCCATCCAGTCTAATTCCATTCACTCTAACAAGAAAAAAGGCTCCAACTCAGAGAGATGGAGCCCATGCCCGAAAGCCGAGAGCCTAAAGCCAAACGCCCACTACCAGCTCAACTTCAGCGCAAACTGGAACTGCCGCGGATCGAAGGCAGAGGTCGCCTTCTGGCCGCTGTTCCAGAGCGGGTTTACGTCGGTTACGTTGAACTTGTTGATCAGGTTGAAGACGTCCATCATGGCATCGAGCGAGACCCGCTCGCCCAGCGGGATGCGTTTCGCCACCCGCAAGTCAATGAACACGTTCGAGGGTTTGGTCCCGGCATTGCGGCCGAGATTGCCGATGACGGTGCCATCGAGGAAGCAGGCGGGCTGCAGGAATCCCGTCGGGGAGGTTTTGGAGGCAGCGGCCGTGTCGCCGCAAGCGTTAATCGGGGTTCCAGAGGGCACGATCAGAGGGCGGTCCGTAGGAGTGGAGAAATCGAAGTTGCGATCATCGCCGGTGATGATGTTGAACGGCCGGCCCGATACAGCTTCGAAGATGGGCGCGACGGTCCAGTCACTGAAGAGTTTGCGCGCGAAGCCGTCGCCTAAGCGTCCGCTTTGATAGACCGCACTAAAGACAAAACGATGGCGCTGGTCGAACAGCGAGTTCGAGCGGTCTGCATTGGGGTTGAAGTTGTCCTGCGGCTCGAGCGGCGATTGCAGGTCAGTTGAGTCGTCGATGGCGTGCGACCAGGTGTACGACGCCAGGAACTCGTAGTGCTGGCCGAAGCGCTTGCGCAAGTTAGCAGTCAGGGCGTGATAGACCGAACTACCGCTCGACGTGTTGGCTGGCATATCGCTGAAGGGGACACAGTTGGTGAAGGTTGGCGGAGTCGGGTCGCAAGTGGAATGGAGCCCGTCTGCTTGCAGGATCCCGTTTGCAAACGTAAGGCAAGGGGTGCCGAGGAAAAACTGCCCGATGGAGGGATTCAGCCCTGACGGCCGGAAGAAACTGGTGAGCGCTGCCGAGACCCAAGGTAGACCTCCCAGACCGATCCCGCAAGGAGCGGCCCCGGTTCCAACCGCGAGAGGTCCGAGGGAAGAATTCGAGTTGGGGTCACCGGTTGCGATCTGCCAGTTCGACAACAGCGCCGAGGTTACAACCGTGTTCTTGTTGATCGGGCGGTTGTTGTGGCGGCCGCCGGTAAAATTCCATTCCAAGCCCAACGAGAAATCGTGCCCCAACTGGCGTTCATAGCTCAGGTTCGCCTGGTTGGTATAGGCATAGACAAACTTGCTGTCGTTGGGAAAACCAAACGGCTGAATTGCGAGAGGAACGCCCGCGGACAAGTAATTCTGGTTCGTGAACACCGATTGAGCACCGGCGGTGGGATCAAAACGCTGATTGTCCGGTTGATAAGTGAAAGCGGCAGGCAAACAACCCAGCAAGCCTTGGAACGCGTTACTGGCATTCAGGTTCGAGAGTTGGGCATTACAGCCGCCCGGAGCACCGGGGAACAACACGATCTGCGGCGCCTTGCTGCCATCCGCTTGATCAGCCAGGAAGACCAGACCCAACAACGGATGATCGTAGAACAATCCATAGGAAGCGCGGATCACGCTCTTGCCATCCTTCATTGGATCCCAGGCAATTCCAATCCGAGGCGCGATGTTGTTGTAGTCGCGCGGTACCCCCTTCGCGAGACCGAGAAATTGCTGGCCATACGCGGCAAACTGGTTTTGCGGAGGGAACTGCGGTGTGAACTCCACGTCGTAACGCACGCCATAGTTCAGCGTGAGGTTGGATTTGATTCTCCAGCTGTCCTGGAGGAAGGCGCCGACCGTCTTGTTCGAGAAAGTGTCATGCGCATCGCCGACGCCCTGGATGAAGTTGGATGGGAATCCGGCACCGTAGGTCTGAACCGCACTAAAGGCCGGAAAGGGAACGCCCGGCGGAGGGGCAACCGGCGGGTTGTCGAACCCTAAGGCCTGCTGACCGAAGTTGTAAACGCCCCCAAAGTTCACAGTGAAGTCGGCGAGCACGGGAAGAAAATTCACATCAACGCCGAACTTGATATTGTGGCTGCCCTTGGACCAGGAAAAGTTGTCCGTCATTTGATAGCGCTGTTCGGTGCGCTTGATATAGGAGAAGGGTTCGCGACCGAAGAAAGCGAATCCCGGAATATTGACTGCGGGATTCTGGCCACCTGGACCGTGGGAAGGCCCATAGAAAAGTCCGCGACGCGAGTACTGGAAACGGAACTCGTTGATCTTATTGTTGCCGATGGTCCACTGGTCCTGACCCATGACGGAGAAGTCGTGGAAGTTTTGAGTGGAGGTGCGCGAGAGCGCGTTCTGGCCAAAATTCTGCGGACCTTGCGCTTGCACCTGGATGCCGGTCACGTCGCTGGGACTTGCACCACCACGCAAGGTCAGCCGATTGTTCGTCGAGAAGTTGTGATCCAGCCGGAGCGAGTAAACATCAGTACGCTCCGATACCGGGAAGTTGCCGAGCAGACTGTTCAGCGGCACGAATGACTGGGGGACGAAGCAGGGTGGAGTTTGGCACGAGGTGGGAAAACCGCTGAAGCCGCCGAACTGGGCGGGCCACGCTCCATTCACTGCCATGCCCGAGGAGAGGCCAGCTAGTCCAGCATATTGGCCGACTTCCGCGCCGAAGCCGCTCGGGTCTCCCTGTTCTTGCGCTAATACGGCGGGGTTGGTCAAGAAGCCAATCTGTTCCGGGGTGAGTTCCAAAGTTCCTAGAGGCAGACCGACAAGAGTGGTGTCAAACGGAACTAGTCCGAAATTATTAGCCCCAATCGACGAAAACCCCGTCTCCTGCCGCCAGGTTCCTTCCCACGAGAAGAAGTAATAGGTTTTATCCTTCTTAATCGGTCCGCCAAAGGCCACTCCATCTTGTGAGCGCGTATACGCGGGGTCTTTCACGGTTGAGAAGGGGTTTACCGCCTGGAATTTGCGGTTGCGCAGATAACCGTAGGCGCTGCCGTGGAAATCATTGCTGCCCGACTTGGTGATGATGTTGACCACGCCGCCGGCGGCGCGTCCGTATTCGGCCGAGTAGCCGTTGGTCTGGATCTGAAATTCCTGCACCGCTTCCTGCGAGACGGTCGACCGGATGCCGTTCGTGGAATTGTCTACGGCGTCGGCACCGTCCACGTTGACCAGGTTCGAGCGGGCGCGCTGGCCGCTCATGTTCAGGCCGGAGGTAGGAGCGGCGCCGATCGAGGGCGCCGTATCGCGGGCCAGGCGCGAATCGGTCAGGGCGAAATTGATGTAGTTGCGGCCGTTGATGGGCAGGTTCGCAATTCGCTGTTCGTTGATGGTGTCGGTCGAGGAAGAACGCTGCGTCTCGACCAGCTCCGCCTCGGAGGTGACGGTGATCGTTTCCTTGGTCCCAGCCACCGAGAGGTTGATGGGAAGGTCGCGCATCTGTCCGACGGTGACGGCTTGATTCTCAGCCTCGACCACCGCAAACCCGGCGGCCTCGACCCGCACGGTGTAGGTGCCGGGAGGCAATGCCAGCAGGCGGTATTCGCCTTCCACGTTGGCCGTAGTGGAGCGCTCGAAGGCGCGCGCCTGATCGCGGGCGGTGACGGTGGCGTTGGTAACGATGCCGCCTTTGGGGTCTCTGACGGTCACGTGGAGATCGCCCGTGGCCGCGCCCTGGGCGAAGGCCCACTGGCACATCAGCAACAACCAGACGGCACAACAGAACAGACGTAGATTGGCTTTCATAAGTCTCCTGGGTCGTCCGCCTTACGTGCGAAAGCGGGAATCGAGGTGCACGGTTTCATGCGAGCTTCTCGAACTACGAGCACGTTGTGGGGAGTGGGTTACCGCTGGCGTTTGTACATCAGAGTGGGGCGTTAATGCAAGCAGTAAGGCAGGTGACAGGTGGCAGGGGGCAGGTGGCAGGAAGATCCCCCGCTGCAGATCGCAGGGAACTAGCCTCCCGGCTGGCGAAGGGCGACCAGGCCTGCGCGTTGCTTTTGCTCCAGGGTTTCTTTAGTGTCTCGATATGAGCACTGAGCAGTACAACGGACATTCCATGACTGGGGATCTGCTGCGGGTGATGGTGTGTCCGCCGCGCCATTCGGGGTGGGAGTCTCCGGCTACGGCCGGGGCGTGGAAAGACCTCGGGTTCCTGCATCCGCCCAAGTTCGAGGTGGCCCAGACCCAACACGATGTGCTGTGTCGTCTGCTGAAGGAGGCGGGCGCAGAAGTCGTCTGCTTGCCGCCGCGAGATTCCCTGTCACTCGATGCGGTGTACACCCACGACCCTTCACTCGCCACCGATCACGGGTTAGTCCTGATGAATCCGGGCAAGAAAAACCGGGTGGCGGAGGCGCGCGCGCATGGAGATTTTTGTGCGCAGATTGGGATTCCGCTTGCCGGAGAGATTTCCGCGCCGGGAAGCACCGAAGCGGGAGACATGGTGTGGCTTGATTCCCACACTTTACTGATCGGCCACGCTTATCGCACGAACGCGGCCGGAATCGGACAGATGCGCGCGCTGCTTGGGCCAAAGGGAGTCGAGGTGCTTTCGGCACCCTTGCCCTATGGTCCCGGTCCCGCGGCCTGCCTGCATCTGATGTCGCTGATGAGCATGCTGGATGAGCGGACGATCCTGGTGGATCTGCCCTGGATCGCCGTCGAAACAGTGGAACTGCTGAAAGCACGCGGCTTCCGTTTGATCGAGATCGATTATGCGGAACGCGACTCACTCGCTTGCAACGTGCTTTCGCTGGGCGGAAAACGGCTGATCGCTCTGGAAGAAAATTCACGAACCAACCAAACGATGCGGGAGGCTGGGTTCGATGTGCGGACGTTTCCCGGTTCCGAGCTCTGCATCAACGGATCGGGTGGCCCGACCTGCCTGACTCGGCCGCTGCTGCGCGGATAGTCTGAAAAGCGCGGTGCCGCTAAACGACACCTCCCTCCCGGCTTGATAGAATCAAAAGGCAATGCTTCTTCCCTTCGTCCGCGAACTTTTTGCGGATGTGGAACAACTGCCAGCCTTCACGCGTGCCGCCTCCCATCTGCGCGAGAGCACGGGGCGGATACGTGTCACTGGATTGTCCCCCGCTGCCAAGGCCCTGATCGCTGTTCTGCTGCGCCGCGCCGGTGAACGCCCTTTCGTACTTGTAGTGGCTGATAACCGCGTGGCCGAAGAGCTACTTCCGGTGGTGCGTGCCTTTTGCGAATTAACCGGCGCGACTGATCCCGATGCCGTCGTGAGCCTTCCAGCCCGCGACGTACTTCCATTTCAGAATCTATCCCCGCATCCGGAGATCCAGGAAGAACGCGCCACGGCGCTGTGGAAGATCGCAACCGGACGCGCTTCGATCGTAATTTCTCCGGTGGCAGCGACCTCGATTCTGCTGCGCTCTGCTGAGTACTACGCCGACCTGGCGCGCGTTCTGCGCCGCGGCGAGACCTTCGACCAGGAGCAACTGCTCCAGCACCTGAACACGGTGGGCTACACGCCCACGGATGTCGTCGAGATGCCGGGGCAGTACGCAGCCCGGGGCGGCATTCTCGATGTTTATTCGCCGGAGGCCGACCGGCCGGTGCGCGTCGAGTTCTTTGGCGACGAAGTGGAATCCATGAAGAAGTTCGATCCGGCCAGCCAGCGCTCGTCCAACCCGGTGGACGAAGCCATGCTGCTTCCCCTGACCGAAACACCGGTCAACCAGGAACTGCTGGGCTCGATCAATGCGCGGCTCTCCGGCAAGCGCATCGCCGGATCACCCGAAATCGTCGAACAGGCCATGCGCGACTCCGGCGCCGGTGTGTTTCCCGGCTGGGAGTTCTATGCGCCGGTCGCTGGGGCCGATCGGACGGTGTTTGATCTGCTTCCGGAAGCGTGCGTCATCCTCGATGAACCGGAAGCGCTGGCGCAGGAGTTCGACCGCTTCTGGACGCGTGTCGCCGAGGCACACGAGCGCAGTGGCGTCGGGAACCTGGTGCGTCCGGAGGACCTCTATATTTCGCCAGAGGCGTGGCGGGAAAAAACCTCGGCTCTTCGCGGGGCGGACTTGGAATATTTGGCCATTGCGGGGGACGACAATCCGGAAGCCTCGTTCCTTTCGCAGCCAGCGACGCGTTTCCACGGCGCCGTTCCCATCATGATCGAAGAGGTCCAGAAAATGGTCGGCGCGGGGACGCAGGTCGTCCTGGCCGTGCCCAACACTGGAGAGGTCGAGCGGCTTGCCGACATGTTCACCGAGTACAACGCTTCGTACCGGCTTGGAAGCCGGACGCGTGGCGGTGAGAGCTATGCGGATGAGACGTCATATTTTTCTGGGGAAGTGCTCACCGCAACTCTGCTGAAGGCATACCTGCCAGAGGGATTCGTCCTGCCGGAAGCCCACCTGGCGGTGTTCGGGGCGCGCGATCTGTTCGACGAGTCGGACCTGGTGGCGGCGCGTCCGCAACGGCAGAAATCGAAGGTGTCGGCATTTCTCTCCGACTTCCGCGATCTGGCGGTGGGAGATTACGTCGTCCACGTGGAGCATGGCATCGGGCAGTACCAGGGATTGAAGGAAATCAACCAAGGCGATGGAACGGCGGAATTCATGCTGCTTGAGTACGCCGAGGCTGCCCGCCTTTACGTTCCGCTGACGCGCCTTGATCTGGTGCAGAAGTATCGTTCGTCGGAGGGCGCTAAGCCTGTCCTGCATCACCTCGGTACCGCCTCATGGGCCAAGACTAAGGCTCGTGTGCGCAAGGCGATGAAGGACATGACCGACGAACTGCTGAAGCTCTATGCGCAGCGTCAGACCGCACAGGGCCACAAGTTCCCGCCCGATACCGAGTGGGTGAAGGAGTTTGAGGACGCCTTCGAATTCAGCGAGACCGAGGACCAGGCTGAGGCCATCATCGACGTGAAGCGTGACATGGAATCGCAGCTGCCCATGGACCGGCTGTTGTGCGGCGATGTCGGCTACGGCAAGACGGAAGTCGCGATGCGCGCCGCGTTCAAGGCGATCAGTGATAACAAGCAGGCGGCTGTGCTCGCGCCGACCACCGTACTCGCCTTCCAGCACTACGAAACCTTCAAGCAGCGGTTTGCGCCGTTCCCAGTAACGGTTGAGATGATCAGCCGCTTCCGCTCGGCAAAGCAGATCAAGGAAATCCTGCTGAAGGTCGAAGCGGGGAAGGTGGACATCCTGATCGGCACGCATCGGCTGCTCTCCAAGGACGTGAAGTTCTCCGATCTCGGTCTGCTGGTGGTGGACGAGGAGCAGCGCTTCGGAGTGCGCCACAAGGAACGAATCAAGCAGATGCGGACGCAGGTGGACGTGCTCACCATGTCGGCGACGCCGATTCCGCGGACGCTGCACATGTCGCTGGTCGGGCTGCGCGACATGAGCGTGATCGAGACGCCGCCAAAAGACCGCATGGCGATTCAGACCGTGGTCGCGAACTGGGATTTCAAGTTGATTCAGTCGGCGATCGAGCAGGAACTGGAGCGCGGCGGCCAGGTCTATTTCGTGCACAACCGGGTGGATACGATCTGGGAAATTGCCGCCAAACTTCAGGAACTGGTTCCGGGCGCCCGCATCACAGTGGGCCACGGACAGATGGGCGAGGGCGAACTGGAGAAAGTGATGCTGAAGTTTATGCATCACGAGGCCGACATTCTGGTTTCGACCACCATCATCGAGAACGGACTGGATATCCCGCTCTGCAACACGATCATCATTAATCGCGCGGATCGTCTGGGACTGTCGGAGCTTTATCAACTGCGCGGACGAGTCGGACGTTCGAATCGCCGGGCCTACGCATATCTGTTGCTGCCGGCGGAAATTGAGTTGACGCCGATCGCACGCCGGCGACTGGCAGCGCTCAAGGAGTTCTCGGACCTGGGAGCGGGATTCAAGATTGCCGCTCTCGACCTGGAACTTCGGGGCGCGGGCAACCTGCTGGGCGGCGAGCAGAGCGGGCACATCGAGGCCATCGGATTCGAACTCTATACCCAGATGCTGGAGCGCGCGGTTCGCGAGATGAAGGGCGAGAAAGGCGCGGAGGAAGCGGACATCCAGCTCAGCCTGGGCCTGAACATCCGCATTCCGACCGAATACATTGCCGAGGAAAATCAACGCCTGCGGATGTACAAACGGGTGGCTGGGGTCGAGACCGAGTCGCAATTGCAGGACGTGCGTTCGGAACTGATGGACCGCTACGGGGAGCCGCCGCTTTCCGTGCGGAATCTGCTCGATTACGCCACGCTCAAACTGGCAGCGATGCGGGTGGGCGTCACCGCGATCGAGCGTAAACGCGACCAGGCGAACATCAAGTTCCGGGCGAATGCGTCGATCGATCCGGAAAAACTGGCTCGATTTGTGGCTTCACAGCGTGGTTCGCAATTCTCTCCGGATGGGACGTTGAAGTTTGCCATGAGAGCCAAGAGTGCGGATGGAATCCTGCAAACGCTGCGCGACCTGCTGGAGGAACTGGCGGCCCGGGAAACGTCCGCACAGACCACCTAGGGTCCAGCCGTTACAATTGTCCGGTCACCGAGGCCGAAGCGCGAACGATCCACGAACACTGACGAGCGACCGCTTATGACCATGAGAGTCCGCAAAGCCATTTTTCCCGCAGCCGGATTGGGCACTCGCTTCCTTCCCGCCACCAAGGCGCAACCCAAGGAGATGCTGCCGCTGGTCGATAAGCCGATCATCCAGTACGGCGTCGAAGAGGCTCTGGCGGCTGGGTGCGACCAGATCATCATCATCACCGGACGCGGCAAGAGCGCCATCGAGGACCATTTCGACGTCAGCTACGAACTGGAAAAAATGCTCGAGGAAAAGGGCAAGTACGACCTGCTCAAGATCGTGCGCCAGATCTCGGACATGATCCACGTTGCTTATGTGCGGCAGAAGGAAGCGCTGGGCCTGGGACATGCGGTGCTCACCGCGCGCGAACTGATTGGGGATGAGCCGTTCGCCACCCTGCTCGCCGACGACGTGATCGATTCGAAAGTTCCCTGCCTCAAGCAGTTGATGGACGTGTTCGACGAGAAGCAGTGCTCCGTGATTGCGACCCAGGTCATCGAGGGACCGGCGATTTCGTCTTATGGCGTGCTGAAGGCGAAGGAAGTCCCGGGTTCCGGGGGAAGGCTCTACGAAGTCCTCGACCTGGTGGAAAAACCGAAGCGCGAAGATGCGCCTTCGAATCTGGCCGTGATTGGGCGGTATGTGCTGACGCCCACGGTGTTTGAGACGCTCTCCGAGATTACGCCCGGCGCAGGCGGGGAGTTGCAACTCACCGATGGACTGCGGGGGCTGCTGAAGCGCGAAAAAATGTACGCCTACGTGTATGAGGGCCGCCGCCACGACACGGGCGACAAGCTCGGATTTCTCAAAGCCACCGTTGAGTTCGCGCTTAAGCGGGACGACCTAGGCGGCGCGTTCCGGGAGTACTTGAAAGGCCTGAAGCTTTAGGAGCCCTCCCTCTCGGTGGCCAATTCCCTGGCAAAGTAGGGGTCCCTCGCTTCGCTGGGGATGACAATGAGCGCAGGCTACTGGCAAATGTCAGTTGCGTATTGACGCTTGCAGTTTTCTTGATTTCTCTTCGACGCCGCGCGCCAGCTTCTCTTTGTGAGCTTCGAGCTTCCTGGCGATGGATGCATCGGCGAGGGCAATCATTTGCGCCGCCAGGATCCCGGCATTGGTTGCGCCCGGCTTGCCGATGGCAACCGTCGCGACCGGAATACCCGCCGGCATCTGAACAATTGCGAGCAGCGAATCCATTCCCTGCAGTGAAGTCGAAGGAATCGGAACGCCGATGACCGGCAACGTGGTGTGCGCGGCAATCACTCCTGCCAGGTGCGCCGCGCCTCCCGCTCCGGCGATGATGACGCGAATTCCGCGGCTGGCCGCTTTGCGCGCGTAGTCCGCGGTGCGGTCCGGCGAGCGGTGCGCCGATGTCACGTCCATCTCATACGCGATGCCGAATTCTTCCAGAGCCTTGCCGGCCTCCCGCATGATCTCCAGATCGGAATCACTGCCCATGACAATCGAAACCAGTGGCTTGCTCATAGTGTGCGAACCATCTCCGCCTGATTGGATTTCATTACCGCTGCGATCGCGCGCTTAGAAGGTACTTCAGATTCGCCAGCGCGACGCCCAGCCCCACTCCAGCCGCAATCAAGGACACGATCTGCACCGTTCTTACGGCCTCTGCGCCGTCGGTGCGCAAAAATGCTGAGAAACCCAGGATGGAAGCGAACAACGGAAGGAAGAACAGGCGCATTTTCATTAGTGCTCTCCTTGCCCAGACAGCTTACCGTTTCAACGCCCTGGCCGCGATGTCCTTGCGATATTGCATCCCCTCAAATCCGATCTTGGCGGTTGCGTCGTAGGCCTGCTTCACCGCGGTCTCCAGTTCCGGTGCCCGCGCCGTCACGCCCAGAACCCGGCCCCCGGAGGTATAGAAACTTCCGTCGCGCCGGGTGGTTCCCGCGTGGAAGACTTTCACACCATCCAATTTCGCGGCGTCTTCCAGGCCCATGATTTTCTTGCCAGCCTCGAAGGTGCCGGGATATCCGCCGGAAGCGACGACCACGCAGACGGCGGCGGCATCCGACCACTTGAAGTCTCCATCGCTGGTGCGCCCATCAATCGAAGCCTCGATCGCCTCGACCAGATCGCTTTCCAGTCTCATCAGGATCGGTTGCGTCTCGGGATCTCCAAAGCGGCAGTTGAACTCGAGAACCATCGGGCCACGCGCCGTCATCATCAGCCCGCAGTAGAGGACGCCCTTATACTCCGCGCCCTCGGCCTTCATCCCGGCCACCACCGGGCGAGCGACATGATGCAACAGCCAATCGCGCATCTGGTCATCCACGATGGTGCGGGTCGTGTACGCTCCCATGCCGCCGGTGTTCGGGCCGGTGTCGCCGTCGCCCACGCGTTTGTGGTCCTGCGCTGCAACCAAAGGCGCAACTCTTTCACCGTCACTCACCACCAGAAACGAAAGTTCGTCGCCCTCCAGGAATTCTTCGAGCACCACGCGAACCCCGGCCTCGCCCAGCATTTTGCCGCTGAGCATCTCATTGGCGACCATGGAAGCTTCGTCTTTGGTATGCGCGATGACTACACCTTTGCCCCCGGCGAGTCCATCGGCCTTGACAACGATCGGAGCGTGGAAATGCGGGAGGGCCGAGCGGACATCTTCCGCGGAATTGCAGATCGCGTAATGCGCAGTGGGAATGTGGTGGCGCTGCAGGAATTCCTTGGCGAAGCTCTTACTGGTTTCAAGCTGGGCGGCAGCCCGGGTCGGGCCGAACGTTCGCCAGCCGCGCTTGTTGAATTCGTCCACTACCCCGAGCATCAGCGGCAGTTCCGGTCCAACGACTGTGAGATCGGGCTGAATCTGGTTGGCCACGGCGAGCAGCGAGTCCAGGCTCTTGATGTCGGCTGGAACGCACTCCGCCTCTTCTGCGATCCCGCCATTTCCCGGAGCGCAGTAGATCTTCGTGACGCGCGGAGACTGCCGGAGTTTCCAGACCAACGCGTGCTCGCGTCCGCCGCTGCCGATGACAAGGACTTTCATACAGGACACTCAAGGGTAGGGGTGGGAGAATGAGGATGTCAAACCGGATTGCAGAAGCCAGAAGTCAGATTGCAGAAGCGGCCCCCTTTGCAATGATGAGACTGGACCTTTTGACCTCTGCAATCTGACTCCTCACCTCTGTAATCTTTCAATGGACCATGCTGAATCCCACCGTATAATCGGCTCACCTTTTGGAAGCATCCAAGATGAGCAAGGCAGAAGGACCGACAGACAGGAACGCACCGGCCGGCTCCGGCATGCCACCCTCCGACGCTCCGCGCGGCGGCCACGTGTCCCTGGAAGGCGTGCACGGTTCCGTCGAGGTGCCGCACCATCACGCGGGGTTTTGGGAGCAGTGGCGGGCATTCGTTGGGCCGGCAATTCTGGTCAGCGTGGGCTACATGGATCCCGGCAACTGGGGGACGGACCTGCAAGCCGGCGCGAGATACAAGTACGCGCTTTTGTGGGTCGTGGCTCTCGCCAGCCTGATGGCGATCTTCATGCAGGTAATTTCCGCGCGCCTGGGCGTGGTGACCGGCAAAGACCTCGCCCAGTGCTGCCGCGACTGGTACCCCAGCTGGACTCGCTGGCCCAACTGGCTGATGAGCGAAGTGGCCATCGGCGCTTGTGACCTGGCGGAGGTGCTGGGGAGCGCGGTCGCCCTCAACTTGCTGTTCCATATTCCGCTGTTCTGGGCGGTCATCATCACCGGACTGGACGTGCTCCTGCTCCTGGCCCTGCAGTCGTTCGGGATGCGCACCATTGAAGCGGTCGTCCTGCTGCTGATCGTGACCATCGGCGTGTGCTATTTCATCGAGATTTTCGTTCTTCCCCAGACCCGGCCCAGCTTTCTGGAAATGGGGAGGGCGCTGGCTGCGCCGCACTTTGGGCAAGTGGGAATGCTATACGTCGCGATTGGAATCATTGGCGCGACCGTGATGCCTCACAACCTGTATCTGCACTCGGCGCTGGTGCAGAGCCGCAAGCTCCAGAAGGACGAGCCCTCCATTCGAAGCGCGATACGCTTTAACACCATTGACTCCATTGCGGCACTGACCATCGCGTTCTTCGTCAACGCGGCGATTCTGGTGCTCGCGGCGATGGTGTTCTTTGGCAAGGAAAGCCTGACCGTCTCGGGCGAACAGCTGGTCAAGTTCAGCGGCGAAAGTGATTGGATTCGCGTTGCTTACCTGACGCTGGCACCGCTGTTAGGGACGGCGGCTGCGAGCACGCTGTTCGCAGTGGCGCTGCTGGCAAGCGGCCAGAGCAGCACCATCACGGGAACTCTGGCCGGCCAAGTCGTGATGGAAGGCTTCATGCATTGGCGCATCAAACCGTGGGTGCGGCGGCTCATCACCCGCACGCTGGCCATCCTGCCGGCGGTGTTCATCATCGGCCTGCGGGGCGATGGCAGCGTTACCGATCTGCTGACGTTGAGCCAGGTGGTATTGGCCCTGCAGCTTCCATTCGCGATGTTTCCGCTGCTGCACTTTACGAGTTCCCGCAAGCGCATGGGGACTTGGAAGAACGGTTGGTTCCTGCTGGCGGCTGGTTGGGCCAGTGCTATCCTGATCACCGCCATGGATGTCTACGGCCTGCCGGATTCGCTCAGGGCCGCATGGCAGATCATCGGCGGCGGATAAGTTCGGATGCACGGAAGCGAAGCAACCATGTACAACACCATTCTCGTGACCTTGGATGGCACGCCGAGTGACCGGGCAATCATTGAACACGTGAAACAGCTTGCCAAGCTCGCGCACAGCAGCGTGGTCCTGCTGCATGTGGCCGACGGATGGGCCGCCAGAACGTACGGCCCAGATGCGGTCAGTCCGGAAATCGCAGAAGACACCGCCTATTTGGAAAAAGTGCGGGCCGAGTTCCAATCCATAGACGTTCCTGCCCAAGCCGAACTGGCGTACGGGGAACCGGCAAATGAGATCATCAAATGGGTCAAGCAGAAGGGCTGCGACCTGGTGGCCATGAGCACCCACGGACATCGCTTCCTCGCCGATGTGTTTCTAGGCGCAACGGCAACGCGAGTGCGGCACAGTATTGACGTGCCGGTGCTGCTGCTCAAGGCGAAATGAGACCTTGATCGGCGATCCGGTTGGGCCTCGCTCAGCCGGGCTTTGTGGGATCATCTCCTTCCACAATCTCACTCACAAGTAATAAACTGAAGTATTCCGACTCGGTCCCAACTGCATTCTGAGGCCGTGAATCCCGGTCCCGCATCCAGATATCAGGAAGGCATTCATGTCATTGAACAGTTTCGACTCGCGCTCCACCTTCAAAGTCGGCAAAAAGGAATACGAGCTTTACCGGATTGATGCTCTCGACAAGCAGGGCATCTCCACCAAGCACCTGCCGTTCTCTCTGCGCATTCTTCTGGAAAACCTGCTTCGCACCGAAGACGGCCGCAACGTGACCCAGGGCGAAGTGCGCGCGCTGGCGGCATGGAACAGGAATTCGAAGCCCGAGAAGGAGATTGCGTTCACCCCCAGCCGGGTCTTGTTGCAGGATTTCACCGGAGTACCTGCTGTCGTGGACCTGGCAGCCATGCGCGATGCCATGAAGCGCCTCGGCGGCGACGCGAGGCTCATCAATCCATTGCAACCCGCCGAACTGGTGATTGACCACTCCGTCCAGGTGGACGAATTCGGCACAACCAACGCTTTCGACATGAACGCGCTGCTGGAGTTCCAGCGCAACAAGGAGCGTTACGCCTTTCTGCGCTGGGGACAGACCGCGTTCCGCAATCTCGCCATTGTGCCGCCCGATACCGGAATCGTCCACCAGGTGAATCTCGAATACCTGGCGCGTGTCGTGTTCGTGCATGAAGAGGGCGGCAAGCGGACAGCCTATCCCGACACGTTGGTAGGAACTGATTCCCATACGACGATGATCAATGGACTTGGCGTGCTGGGCTGGGGCGTCGGCGGCATTGAAGCCGAGGCCGCCATGCTGGGGCAGCCGGTCTCCATGCTGATTCCGCTGGTGGTCGGCGTGAAGCTCACGGGCCGCCTACGCGAAGGAGCTACCGCCACCGATTTCGTTCTGACCATCACGGAAATGTTGCGGAAACATGGAGTGGTGGGAAAGTTCGTCGAGTACTTCGGTCCCGGGCTGCAGGATCTTCCGCTGGCCGACCGCGCCACGATTGCGAACATGGCTCCGGAGTATGGCGCAACCTGCGGTATTTTCCCGATCGACAAAGAAACGCTGCGCTATCTGAAACTCACCGGCCGCAGTGAGGAACAAATCGCGTTGGTCGAAGCCTACGGTCGCGAGCAGGGGCTCTTCCACGACGCGCGCACGCCGGAGGCCGAGTACTCCGAGTTGCTGAGTCTCGATCTGGCCACGGTCGAGCCGAGTCTTGCCGGGCCGAAGCGTCCGCAGGATCGGGTCGTGCTCTCAAAAGCGGGCGAGTCGTTCGAGAAGGCGCTGCCCAGCTTGATCAAGGCCGCGAAGGGTGAGCCGAAAGCCCCGGCCAACGGCCAACTGCATCATGGCAGCGTGGTCATCGCTGCGATTACGAGCTGTACCAATACGTCGAATCCCTCGGTGCTGATTGCCGCCGGATTACTGGCAAGAAAGGCGGTCGAGAAGGGGTTGTCCACACCGCCATGGGTGAAGACTTCTCTCGCGCCGGGTTCGAAAGTCGTGACCGACTACCTGGAAAACGCTGGTCTGATGCCGTATCTGCAAAAGCTGAAGTTTCACCTGGTGGGCTACGGATGCACGACCTGTATCGGAAACTCCGGGCCACTGCCACCCGAGGTCTCGAAGGAAATCGAGGACAAGAATCTGGTGGTCGCGTCGGTGCTTTCCGGGAACCGCAATTTCGAGGGCCGCATCAACTCGGAAGTCCGCGCCAACTACCTGATGTCGCCGCCGCTGGTGGTGGCCTTCGCGCTCGCTGGCCGCATTGATATCGACCTGCGCAAAGACGCCATCGGCACGGGCAAGGACGGCGAGCCGGTCTATCTGGCCGATCTCTGGCCGTCCCAGGCCGAGGTCGAACGGACGATGCAGGAATCCATCACGTCGGAGATGTTCCGCAAGAGTTATGCCGAGGTCTACTCCGGCGACGAGCGCTGGCGCTCACTGCCCGTGCCAAAGGGCGAAACTTATGTCTGGGAAAAGGATTCCACCTACATCCGGCAGGCCCCGTATTTTGATGGCATGAAGCTGAAGCCCCCGGCAATCGAAGACATTCGTGGAGCACGGGTGCTCGCCGTTCTCGGCGACAGCGTGACAACCGACCATATTTCACCGGCGGGATCGATCAAGAAAGACGGGCCGGCGGGAAAATACCTGATCGCGAACGGCGTGCAGCCGGCAGATTTCAATTCTTACGGATCCCGGCGCGGCAACCACGAAGTGATGGTTCGTGGAACGTTTGCGAATGTCCGCCTGCGCAACAAGATGGTGAATACCGAAGGCGGATTCACTCGTCATCTGCCCGACGGCGCCGAGATGACCATCTTCGAAGCGTCTGAAAAGTACAGTGCCGAGAAGGTGCCGCTCGTCATCCTGGCGGGCAAAGAGTACGGCTCAGGATCATCACGCGACTGGGCAGCCAAGGGACCGCGCTTGCTTGGCGTTCGCGCGGTGATCGCGGAAAGCTACGAACGCATCCATCGCTCCAACCTGGTGGGTATGGGCATTCTTCCGCTCCAGTTCCTGCCGGGACAGAACGCCGAATCGCTGCAGTTCACCGGCGAAGAATTGTTTGAGATCACCGGCGTCGGCGAGCTGGTCGAGCAGTTTTCCGCCGGCCGGCAGATCACCGTGGTAGTGAAGGGCGGGAAGGCAAAGGAATTCAAGGCGGCGGTCCGCATCGACACTCCTCAAGAAGCGCTCTACTACGCGAACGGCGGAATTCTGCAGTACGTACTGCGGCAACTGCTGGCGGGAAAGACACAGCCTGCCGCTGTGTCGGTCTAGATGCAACGGTGAGGTCCAAGAAAGAGGCCGGGCTCTCATCTCGGCCCTCATTTCCTGTTCAATTTCTGGACAGTTCGTCCAGAATTCTTTCCCCGGTTTATCTCCGGACGATTTATCACTCGAGTCGGTGATTCAGGTCACAGATTCCCTGTGAGCCGGGCGTGCATCCTTGCAGAAATTCCGCAATCGGGTGAAACGCCACTCCCGATTGTTTCTTGCACACGCTACGCCACCTCTTGACGAAATAGAACTGCTCACGCGTTAGGAGAAACTCAAAATGAAGCGCATATTCCTGTTGACCCTGGTGGCGATCGCCCTGGTGTTCTTCTGTGGCGGTGGTCCCACGCGTCTGGTTGCCGACTCGGCGTTGCCTCCTCCTGCCGGCAATTCAGATCCCCTGGTGGCATCGACCCCTTACACCCTGATCGCCTGGAGCGAACTGGGCATGCACTGCCTGGACGGGAAGGACTACTCGATCTTCTCCGTGCTCCCACCTTATAACGTGATCCACGCACAACTGCTCAAGAAGGGCGATCCGCCGGTGGCCATCACCAGCGGCGTAACCATCACCTATCAGGCGGTGGCTGACGCCAAGAAGTCCATCAACACCATCAGCTCCACCAAGAGCAACTTCTGGAGCTACGTTCAGGTCCTGTTCCACACCAACCCGCCGCCCGACACCGGGATTGCCGGCTACAAGGTTCAGAGCAAGAAGCCGGCGCAGATGAGCTTCAACGCAAAGGAAAGTTTCTGGGAGGCGGTTGGAGTTCCCACCTTTGGCTACGACGATAAGGGGAACTTCAATCCTTATCCTATGGCCAAACTAGTTGCGAAAGACTCCACCGGCAAGGTGCTGGCCACGGCGAAGATCGTGCTCTCGGTCAGCGACGAAATGAGCTGCACCACTTGTCACAAGTCCGGCTCAGATCCAGCCGCCCAGCCCACATCGGGATGGGTCAACAATTCCGACCCGGCCAAGGACATCAAGCTCAACATCCTCAAGAAGCACGACGACCGTTGGAATATCGCGCCGTACCTGGCCCAACTCAAGGCCAACGGATACACCTACCAGTCCAGTTTGTACCAGACAGCAAGTGGCGGGACTCCGGTGTTGTGCGCCGCCTGTCATAGCGACAATGCCCTGGGTGCGCCCGGCTTAGCCGGCATCAACCCAGAGTCGAGCGACATGCACAAGCTCCACGGTCCGCAGATTCTTCAATCCAACGGCCAGACTCTGGACCAGAACAGCCAGGTCGACGACATGAAGTCGTGCTATCTCTGCCATCCGGGTCCGGTTACGCAATGCAAGCGCGGAGCGATGAACAAGTCGTTGTGTTCCAGTTGCCACGGCACGCTCACCTACGCGTCCAATCCGGCGCGCAATCCGTGGCTGGTGGAGCCCTCTTGCCAGCTTTGCCACCAGAACAGCCAGCGCTACAGCTCAACATTCGACAACAACGGGAACTGGCGCGCGGTCACCGACCAGACGTTCGCCACCAATCCGAACGTGCCGATCAATGGATCGGATCTCTATCGCTTCAGTTCCGGCCACGGTGGCGTGTTTTGCTCGGGCTGCCATGGATCTCCGCACGCGGAGTATCCGACCTTGCAAGCCAATGACAGCGTGTATCCGAAGTATCTGCAGGGGTACGTAGCGAAAGTTACGGAATGCAAGGTGTGCCATACCAACGTCCCAGTCACTCCCACGGGCGGGCCGCACGGAGTTCATACCATCGGCCAGTCCTGGGTCGGTGCTCATCCCGACTATGCCGAGAACAATCACCAGGCCTGCGCGTACTGCCACGGCGCCGACTACCGGGGCTCGCCCCTTTCAGTCGCTAAAGTTGCTCGGAAGTTCTCGGTCGAGGGCGGCAGCAAGAGCTTTGCCGCCGGACACCAGTTCAGCTGCTACGACTGCCACAACGGTCCGAACGGCGGAGGCTAGAAACTACCGCCCAAACACCAACCATGGAAGCCGGGCGTTCGCGCCCGGCTTTTTTCTAGTGTAGAGACGCGGCTTGCCGAGTCTCGCTTGCGGCTTCCAGTATTTCCGTTCCCGCGTGCTAATCTCGTTCCCCATGGTGCTGCCCGCGCAATCTCTGCCCGCAGTCTTCAGCCTGGCTGCCATGGGCATCTGGGGCGCCAGCGATTTCTCGGGCGGAGTGGGAGCGCGCCGCGCGAATGCGTACTTATTCACCGCCTTCGTACATCTGAGCGGCGTGATCCTCATGGGTGCGGTGCTGTGGCTGACGCATGCGTCCATTCCCGGGCGAGCGAGTTTACTCTGGTCGATTGCGGCAGGCTCGATCGGGGGCATTTCGCTCGCGATGTTCTATCGCGCACTGGCCAGCGGGAAGATGGGACTCACTGCGCCGGTGGCCGCCGTGCTCGGCGCCGGTATTCCCACCATCGTGACGGCTTTCGCGCAAGGCTTCCCTGGGTATCGCCACGTTGCGGGCTTCATTCTCGCCGGCATTGGAGTCTGGCTCATCTCGCGCACGGAAGGGGACGCCGGTCATCCCGAGGGCCTAGGCCTCGCTGTGCTGGCCGGGATCGGCTTTGCCGGTTTCTACCTTTGCGTCCACCAGGCGGGTAACACCTCCGCCCTGTGGGTCGCATGGAGTTCCCGCTGTGCGTCGCTGGTGGTGACGAGCGCGTTTGTCGTGCTCGGAAGACAGGTACGCCCACTTGCCGCGCCCGTGCTCGGGATTGCCGTGTTCACCGGATGCCTGGACGTCACTGGCAGTGCCTTGTTTATTCGCGCTGCCCAATCTGGACGCCTCGACACAGCCGTCGTTCTCAGTTCTCTCTATCCTGCCGTAACCGTGGTGCTGGCGCGGATCTTCCTGCACGAACACTTCAGCCGGGGACGCACCATCGGAATGCTGGCGGCGCTGGCGGCTGTGCCCATGATTGCGGGATGAAAGAAGTGGTTAGTGGTTAGAAACGATCTGAGCCTGTCTTCCTGAGCGGAGCGAGGCTTACCGAGTGCAGTCGAAGGCCCCCTGCACACTCCCATGCACAACTCAGAGGCTCGCGAAGATCGAAGAAGGTTGCGCGCATCGAAGCAGGCAATCTGCATTGGCCGGGTCTAGCGCGAGTGTTATCCCTGGAGGAACGATTCGGAAGCAGGTAGGGGCGCTTCGACTCCGCAAAACGATCCGCTTCGCGAATCGTCCTGCTCCACTCAGCATGACAAGAAACCAGAAAAAGCAGCGATCCACTATTCACTATCTGCCGTTCACTGGTACTCTGTGCCGTGGGCCTGCTTGAAATCCGAAACCTGACCAAGGTTTTCAATCTGAGCGAATCGGCATTTGGTGCGCGTCCGCGCGGCGAGGTCCGGGCCGTGGACAATGTCTCCCTTGAAATCCAGCAGGGCGAAACGCTCGGACTGGTCGGCGAATCGGGTTCGGGCAAAAGCACGCTTGGCCGCCTGATTCTTCGCCTCATCGAGCCGACTTCCGGCGGCGTTCAATTCGCAGGGAAGAATCTCCTCTCGGCATCGGGCTCCGAACTGCGCAGATTCCGCCGTGACATGCAGATCATTTTTCAGGATCCCTTCGGATCGCTCGATCCACGTTATCGCGTGGAAGATGTGATCGCCGAGCCTTTGATCCTGCATGAACCGATGAGCCGCGAAGCCCGCCGCCAGCGAGTGTCGGAACTGCTGCGCGCGGTGGGGCTGGACGATTCTGCTCTGCGCCGCTATCCACACGAATTCAGCGGCGGCCAGCGCCAGCGCATTGGGATCGCCCGCGCCCTGGCGTTGCGGCCCAAGTTCATCGTGGCCGACGAACCGGTCTCGGCACTCGATGTCAGTGTCGGCGCCCAGATCGTCAACCTGCTTCGCAATCTCCAGCGCGAGTTCGGGCTTACCTACCTCTTTATTTCACATTCCATGCCGCTGGTGCGCTTCCTCTCGACCCGAATTGCGGTGATGTATCGGGGCCAGATTGTGGAGATCGGCCCGACCGAGAAGATCACCTCTCACCCGCAGCATGCCTACACCAGCAGCCTGCTCGAAGCCACACCGGAGATCGCCGCGCTGTAGCCATTCGCCGGCGGAGATTCGCCATTCGCCGACACTGTCGTCATTCGCCGACTTTGTGTTGCTGTTTGATAGGAGGAAAACTACAATTCCGCTGATTCAAGGAGAGAATATGGCCACTGCTTCCGCTATTCCGCCACAAGAAACAGCTCCCCTGTCCGAAGTGGAGCGTGTAATCGACACTTTTATCGCGCCCAGCAAGACTTTCACTGACCTCAGGCGAAGTGCCAGTTGGTGGCTTCCGTTTTTGATCAGCGCCATTGTCTCCGTGGCGTTTGTGTATGTCGTCGATCAGAAGGTTGGATTCCGCAAGGCGATGGAGAATCAGATTCGAATTCAGCCGAAACAGGCCGAGCGCATGGAACAAATGCCGGCCGATCAACGCGAGAAAGTCATGCAACAGCAGACCGGGTTCTGGAAAATCTTTTCGTACGCTTCTCCTGCGGTCGGCCTGCTTTTCTACCTGATCATCGCTACCGTCCTGTTCGCCACGTTCAAGTTTGCGGTGAGCGCGGATTTCCAATTCAAGACCATGTTCGCGCTGGTGATTTACGCCTGGTTGCCTGCAGTCTTCGTGTCGTTGCTGGCGATTGTTTCGCTCCTCGCCGGTGTGAGCAGCGACGGGTTCTTGATTCAGAATCCGGCAGCGACCAACCTGGGTGCTCTTCTGGACCCGACCGGCTCGCCCGTTCTGTACGCCCTGCTGAGTTCGGTGGATGTGTTCACCTTTTGGAGCCTGTTCCTGATGGCCATCGGCGTTACTTGCATCAGCAAAGTGAAGCGAGGAACGGCATTCGCGGTGGTTTTTGGCTGGTACGGCCTGTGGGTGCTGATTAAATTGGGCCTCGCTGCTGCTTCTTCCTGAGGCGTGACAAAAGTCATAGCACGCCCGTCGATCGCGCCGTATCCTTCCCGGTTCCTTGTCTTGGAGGATCCATGCGCCATTTTCTCGTTTGCACAATCGTGTTGTGTGCCCTGACCGGCACACTGCTCTCTGCCCAACCCGCCCCCAGTTCCGCTTCCTGCATTGAGTGTCACTCAAAACAGACTCCCAACATCGTCTCGGACTGGAAACTGAGCAAGCACAGCCAGCTGGAAATCGGCTGCGCCGTCTGTCACGGCGACCAGCATCAGTCGGCAGGTGATGTCGCCAAGGTGAAGATTCCTACTCCGGAAACCTGCGCCCAGTGCCATAAGACGCAGGTGGACCAGTACATGCACGGCAAGCATTCGAAAGCCTGGGCTGCGATGCTGGCCATGCCGACCATCCACTGGCAGCCGATGGCCATGATTGAAGGGGAAAAGGGCTGCGGCGGTTGCCACAAGATTGGCGTGAAATCCCCCGAGGAAATCGTCAAGCTGCGGCAGCATGGCAGCGAGTTCGGCGCTGCCTCGTGTGATTCCTGCCACACACGCCACACTTTTTCGGTCGAGGAAGCGAAGGCCCCGCAGGCCTGCGAAACCTGCCACATGGGGTTTGACCATCCGCAGTGGGAAATGTACTCGGCGTCCAAGCACGGCGTGCGCGCGGATCTGAAGCAGCGTGGAATTCTGCCCGCGGGCGCGGCCGCTCCGACCTGCCAGACCTGCCACATGCAGAACGGCGATCATGGCGTGCGCACGGCCTGGGGATTCCTTGCCGTCCGGCTGCCGCTTCCGGAAGACAAGCAGTGGGCCGCCGATCGGGCTGCCATTCTGCAGGCTCTTGGGGTGCTCGATCCTGACGGCAAGCCGACCGCGCTGGTCGCGACCGTCCAGGCGGCCGATCTTGCACGTCTCACCCAGGAAGACTGGCAGGGCGAGCGCGACAAGATGCTCAAGACCTGCAACCAGTGCCACTCCGGCAACTTCGCGAAACAACAGCTTGAGGCGGGCGATGACATGATCAAGAACGCCGACCACCTGATGGCGGAAGCGATCCACATCGTGGCCGGGCTCTACAAAGATGGCGTGCTACCGCAACCGAAGAACTACGCCTACCCGTTCCCCAACCTGCTGACCTTCCACGATGCGCCCACGGTTGTCGAACAGAAACTCTTTGTCATGTACCTTGAGCATCGCATGCGGACGTTCCAAGGAACGTTCCACGCCAGTCCCGACTACGCGCTCTGGTATGGATGGAGCGAAATGCAGCGCGACTTGACGGAGATCAGGGAACTGGCGGCCCAGATGCGTCGAGAAAAAAAGGCGGCGCCGGGTCTGAAGCCAGCTGCCGCTCTGAAACCGGCGGCAGTCAAGCACTGAGCGCATCTATATGGAGGGACTGGCTGCCTCGCCCGTCCACTCTTATCCATTTACAATTAGCCCGCACCATGCACACCGCGGACGTCGTCATCATTGGCGGAGGAATTGTCGGGTCGAGCGTTGCTTATCATCTCGTCGCCGCAGGCTGTAAGAGTGTTCTCGTGATCGAGCGGGAAACCGCGCAGGGCAAGGGGTCCACCGGTAAGAGCATGGGCGGCGTGCGGGCCCAGTTTTCCACGCCCGTCAATATCCAGATGTCGCTGTATTCGATCCCGTTCTACGCCAGCTTCGAAGAGCGGCTCGGCCACCCTTGCGACTACCGCCCCCAGGGCTATCTTTTCTGCGCGACCAACGAAGAGCACATGGCCTACCTGCGCGCGAACTATGAAAAGCAGGTCGCCATGGGGTTGAAGAACGTCCGCATTGTTGCAGGCGACGAGATCCGCAGCATGTTTCCGCAACTCCGCGGTGACGACATCGTTGGTGGCAGTTTTTGTTCGACTGACGGATTCGTCGATCCTTACAGCGTGATGATCGGATTCATGACCTGGGCCGCGGACCACGGCGCGACTCTCTGGAAGAACGCGACGGTTTCGGGGATATCACGAAGCAAAGGAAGCTTCCAAGTGCTGACGTCGCGCGACACCGTTTCTACGCGCACGGTTGTGAACTGCTGCGGAGCATGGGCGGCGTGGATCGCGAGGATGGTTGGCATCGAACTACCGGTTGAGCCTTTACGGCGGATGCTGGTTCCCACCGAGCCCTTCGACGAATTCCCGCACACCGCTCCGATGATCATCGACATGTCGACCGGCTTCCACTTTCGTCCGGAGAGCCGGGGGTTCTTGCTGGCATGGAATGATCCCGAAGAGATGCCCGGCTACAAGATGGACTTTGAACCGTCATTTATTGAGAAGATTTTGACTCGCGCTGCGGACCGCGTACCGGCGTTTGAAAATGTTGCGGTGAATCCCAAGCGCGCATGGGCCGGGCTGTATGAAATGACGCCTGACCATCACCCGATTCTCGGGGAATCTCCGGATGTGCCGGGCTACTTCTTCGCCAACGGCTTCAGCGGGCACGGCGTGATGCACTCGCCCGCCACCGGCAAGATTCTGAGTGATCTGATTTTGACCGGCAAGACCGAATTGATCGACGCGTCTCTTCTGAATTTCGCGCGCTTTGCGGAAGGGCGGACGATTCACGAGACCGCGGTGCTGTAAGGAGCGCAAAGGCTTACCACAACCCATGCCTCAGGAACTCAACTACTGGCTCACCACCGTCCAGATGCCCACTTCTCCAGCGCAACAACTGCTGGAAACCGCCGACGTTGCGATTATTGGCGCGGGCTTCACTGGACTGTCTACTGCGCTCGCACTCGCTAAACGCGGCGCAAAAGTTGCCGTGCTTGAATCGGAGACCATCGGGTGGGGCGCAAGTTCGCGCAACGGGGGGATGGTACTCACAGGGCTGAAGCTCGGCGTCAATCAGCTGATCGCAAAGTACGGGCGCGAACTTACCCGCCGCATGTATGCCGCATCGATTGAGACGATCGGCTGCGTGGAACAACTGGTCAACGAAGAGAACATTGCCTGCGATTTTAGGCGCACCGGACATCTTGAAGTGGCCTGCAAGCAGATGCACTTCGATGACTACGCCCGGCAGGTCGAGGTGATCGCGCGCGAGTTCAATCACCAGCTACGCGTCGTGCCTCGCGGCGAGCTTCGCTCCGAGATTGGCTCCGACATTTATTACGGCGGGATGGTGGACGAGATCAGCGCCGGGCTCAACCCTGCGAGTTACGTTGCGGGACTGGGCGCGGCTGCGATGCGAGCCGGCGCGTCAATCCACGAGCGCACGAAGCTTCAGGGGATGCAGCGCGAGTCACGCAACGGCGCACCCGGCTTCAAGCTTGCGACGTCGCGAGGCAGCTTCTGGGCGCGCAATGTGCTGGTCGGCACCAGCGGTTACACCGGAGCGGCTACTCCCGGACTGCGGAAGAAGATCATCCCCATCGGGTCGTACATCATTACGACCGAGGTTCTGCCCGATGCGCTGGCCCGCGAACTCAGCCCTCGCAACCGCCAGATCTACGACTCCAAGAATTATCTTTATTACTACCGGCTCACCCCTGACAACCGCATGCTGTTTGGAGGACGGGCCGCGTTCTTTCCGGAAACGGGCGAGACCGTACGCGAGAGCGCCGAAATCCTTCGTCGCGGCATGGTCGATGTCTACCCGCAACTCCGCGACAGCAAAATCGAGTACGTTTGGGGCGGTACGCTCGACTTCTGCTTCGACATCATGCCGCACGCGGGGCAGATGGATGGCATCTACTTCGCGGTCGGATACGCCGGACACGGCGTCGCCATGGCGACCTGGCAGGGTCAGAAGATGGCCGAGTGGATCGCCACCGGCAAGACCGATAATCCATTCACCGAGATTCCGTTTCCGGGCGCGCCGCTCGGGCTCTACAACGGTAGGCCCTGGTTCCTGCCGTTCGCCGGGGCGTACTACAAAGTTCTAGACTGGGTATCGTAGAAATCAGCTCGCAGGGGGCAGGTCGCAGGAAAAATCGGACGCTCTTTCTTGCTCGATAGTAGAAGTTTGTCTTACCAGCCGTCGAGGTTCCTGCCCTCTGCAATCTGCCGCCTGCAATCTAACACGGAGATTCTCATGTCACTGTTTGGCCTTATCGAATACGCCGATGCCAGCCCTGAAGTTCGCGCCATCTACGACGACATCATGGCTACCCGCAAGACGGACTGGATTAACAATTTCTGGAAGGCGATCGCACACGATCCGGTCATGCTCAAGCGCACCTGGGAAGACATCAAGCAGATCATGGCCCCCGGCGCCCTCGACCCGCTCACCAAAGAAATGATCTACGTGGCCATCTCCGTCAGCAACCAGTGCGAGTACTGCATTGCCTCGCACACCGCATCAGCCCGCAACAAAGGGATGACCGACGCCCAGTTCAAAGAACTGATGGCGGTGGTTGGGATGGCGAATGAAACCAATCGCCTGGTGGCCGGATATCAGGTCGAGTTGGACGATCGCTTCAAGCCGCAACCCGGCAAATGACGGAAGCCGAGCTGCGCTCGACCGGACAGACGCGGGCGGCTGGTCCCACGGGGCCACTCAAGGAAGCTCTATAATCTCGCAAGACCCCGGGGGAGGTTGGCCATGGCGCAGATGACGGTCACTCCAGTCGCAACCCACGGATTTTTTCTGGATGGGAAGTGGCTGGAAGAGGGCGACATCGTCGAAGTTCGAGCGCCCTATGACGGCGCACTCGTCGGCCGCATCCACCAGGGACGCCGCGAGCACGCCGAGGCAGCCATCGCTGCCGCCGTCAAGGCATTCGGCACCACCAAACGCCTTCCCGCCTTCGAGCGGCAGCGTGTCCTCCGTCAGATTGCAAACGGCATTCAGGAGCGCAGAGAAGAATTTGCGCGCGTACTAGCGCAGGAAGCTGGCAAGCCGATTAAGACGGCCCGCATCGAAATCGAGCGCAGCGTTTTCACCTTCAACATCGCCGCCGAAGAGAGTGTCCGCGGTTACGGCGAATACCTGCCACTCGACTGGCTGCAATCCACTGCGGGACGCTGGGGAATTGTGCGGCGCTTCCCACTCGGGCCGGTGGCGGGCATCACACCGTTTAATTTTCCACTGAACCTGGTCGCGCATAAAGTTGCCCCTGCGATCGCGGCCGGATGCTCGATGGTGCTGAAGCCCGCCCCGCAAACGCCGCTCACTTCCCTGCTGCTGGCCGAAGTTGTTCAGCATGCCGGGTGGCCGGACGGCGGACTGAGCGTTGTTCCACTATCCAACGAAGATGCAGGCCTGCTCGTGACCGACGAGCGCATCAAGCTCATTAGCTTCACGGGCAGCGCCAGCGTCGGCTGGGCGATCAAGAACAAAGCGGGCAAGAAAAAGGTCGTGCTGGAACTCGGCGGCAATGCGGGCGTCATCGTGCACAACGACAGCGATCTCGCTTATGCCGCGGAACGTTGCGTGACCGGCGGTTTTGGCTATGCCGGGCAGGCCTGCATTTCCGTGCAGCGCATCCTGGTGGAGCATTCTGTCTATGGAAAGTTCACTGACCTGTTGCTGGCCGGTGTCAGCAAGCTGAAAATGGGCGATCCTCTGGATGAATCGAGCGACCTCGGCCCGTTGATCCGCGAAAGCGATGCGATCCGCGCTGCGGATTGGGTGCAGGAAGCGATTCGCGGAGGCGCGCGCCTGCTGTGCGGCGGCAGGCGCACGGGCTCCATGCTCGAGCCGACTGTTCTCACTGGTACAAAGCCGGACATGAAAGTGAATTGTCAGGAAATTTTCGCGCCAGTAGTGACCGTCGAGCCCTACCAGGACTTCGCGGGCGCCCTCAAGGAACTCAACAGTTCGCCTTATGGCTTGCAGGCAGGCCTGTTCACGCGCGACGCCAAGCTCATCTTTCAGGCCTATGAAGAACTAGAGGTGGGCGGGCTCATCGCTGGCGACGTTCCGACGTTCCGTGTGGACCACATGCCATACGGCGGCATCAAGGATTCCGGCCTCGGCCGCGAAGGTTTGCGCGATGCGATCCAGGACATGACCGAGCCCAAACTCCTGGTCATGAACCTGCGCTGAATTTTCTTGAAAGCCTCAGACGCGCGGAAGAACTTGACGGAAATTCCTTCCAGTCAAATTTTCCCAAATTGAAACAAAGAAAAGCTGCCGCAAGGTATTCCACAAAGCCATCCAACTGCTATAATCACCCGTTTTAGTATCGGGCGTCACAGGAGAATGTGACGCATGCACAGCGACCAAAGCCGGGAGTGGCGCAACCAATCCCGCATGCAGGAAACGCCATAATCCATGCAAATTTTTCCACGCAGCAGCAATGCAATCGCCCGGGCCTCGCTCTTCGTCACCGTATTCGCGGTGGCCGGGCTGTTTTGGGTGCTGGCGCAGCTGCAACGCTCGCCCTACGTCACGCAGGCCGGGGTCCGGAAGCCGCAACCCGTGCCCTTCAGTCACCAGCACCACGTCACCGGACTGGGGATCGACTGCCGCTATTGCCATACTTCGGTCGAGGAGTCGAGCTTTGCCGGCATCCCTCCGACCAAGACCTGCATGAACTGCCATGCGCAGATCTGGACGAACGCCGCGTACCTCGAGCCGGTGCGTGAAAGCTACCGCTCGGGCAAGTCGATCGAGTGGACGCGCGTCAACCAGGTGCCGAACTTCGTGTATTTCAATCACAGCATCCACGTGAATAAGGGTGTGGGCTGCAACACCTGCCACGGGCCGATCGACAAGATGCCGCTGGTGTACCAATACGCATCGCTACAGATGGAGTTCTGCCTGGATTGCCATCGCGCCCCGGAAAAATATCTGCGGCCGCGCGACCAGGTATTCAATATGAGGTACGAGCCGCCTTCGGAAGAGCCCTCGCATGAAAACGAGGTCACTTTCAATGGGACCAGTTATACGGATCAGACCGCGCTCGGCGAGGCCCTGAAGCAGCAATATAAGGTGCGCCCGGTTCAGGACATCACCAGTTGCAATACCTGTCACCGGTAGAGGCAGACTGAAAACCGCGAAGAGTATTCGCTGAAAATAAACATGGAAGAGCAAAAAACAAAACAGGGCGGCCCGGACGTTTGTCCCGGAAAGCGCGACCAGCTTGATCTTGCGGCTGTGAAAGCGGAGCTCGATCAGACCACCGGTCCCGAGTACTGGCGCAGCCTGGAAGAGCTTGCCGGCAGTGATGAATTCCAGGAAATGCTGCACCGCGAGTTCCCCAAGGGCGCGTCGGAGTGGCTTGATTCGTTTTCGCGCCGCGGATTCCTGAAGACCATGGGCGCGTCGTTGGCGCTGGCCGGCATGACCGGCTGCACCAAGATGCCGATGGCCGAAATCGTGCCGTACGTGAAGCAGCCGGAGAACGTCATCCCCGGCCGTCCGCAGTATTACGCGACTGCTTTCACGCTCAACGGGTACGCATCGCCGATCCTGGTCGAGAGCCACCTCTTCCGTCCGACAAAGATTGAAGGCAATCCGCAGCATCCCGCAAGCCTGGGCGGGACCGATGTGTATGCGCAGGCTTCGCTGCTCGATCTCTACGATCCCGACCGCGCACAGAACATCACTTACATGGGTGATGTGCGCTCGTGGAACGCGTTCATGGAAGCGGTTCGCGGGCCGATGGGCGTGCAGAAAGGGATTGCCGGAGCGGGCGTCCGCATTCTGACGCAAACGGTTTCTTCGCCCACGCTGGCGAGCCAGATCCGCAGCTATCTCGATACGAATCCACAGGCCAAGTGGCACGTCTACGAACCGATCAGCCGGGACAACGTCAATGAAGGCGCGAAGATGGCCTTCGGGGAAGTGGTTGAAACGCGCTATGACTTGTCGAAGGCGGATGTCATCGTTTCGCTCGACGCTGACTTTCTCTACGCTGGATTCCCTGGTTCGACGCGTTATATCCGCGACTTCGCCTCCCGCCGCAATCCTGACGGCAACATGAATCGGCTGTATGTGATCGAGAGCACGCCGAGTTCGACAGGGATGAAGGCGGATCATCGTTGGCCGATGCGTGCAAGCGAAATTGGGGCAGCTGCGTATGCGTTAAGTGACTTGGTTGTGTTGCAGACGGGAGCTACGGGTATCCACGAACCACCCCCCGAGGCGCTGAAATTCCTTCGTGACGTCAGCGCTGATCTGGCAAAGCACGCCGGTTCGAGCGTTGTCATCGCTGGTGATCACCAGCCGCCCGCAGTTCACGTGCTTGCGCACGCCATGAACCGGGCTTTGGGCAACGTCGGCAGGACAGTCTTCTACATCGACCCGGTCGATGCCAACCCGGCGAACCGGAATGAGTCTCTGCATCAACTTGTAGAAGACATGCGGGGCGGAAAAGTCGATCTGCTCCTGATTCTCGGCGGCAATCCCGGGTACGACGCTCCCGCGGAGTTGGAGTTCGCATCAGCGCTCAAGTCGAATGCGGTCAATCTGAAGGTTTGTCTCAGCACTCATCGGAACGAAACGGCTGAGCTCTGCCAGTGGCATGTTCCTGAAGCTCACTACCTTGAAGCTTGGGGCGACGCCCGCGCCTATGACGGCACAGCCTCGATTGTGCAGCCGCTCATTGAGCCTCTCTATGGCGGCAAGAGCGCACATGAGATCATCACGATTCTCGCCGGACAGCCGGGCTTAACCGGACACGATCTCGTTCAGCAGTACTGGCAGAAACAGCACACTGGCACCGACTTTGACACTTTCTGGCGCAAGTCTCTGCACGATGGTTGGATTGCGGGAACAACGTACGCGCCCAAGAATGTGACTACTAAAGTCGCGAGCGCTGCGCCCTCTCCGCAGGCCTCAGGCATCGAACTCAACTTCCGCCGCGATCCTTCCATCTACGACGGCCGCTTCGCGAACAACGCATGGTTGCAGGAGCTTCCGAAGCCACTGACCAAGCTGACCTGGGACAATCCGGTCATGATTGGCCCCGCGATGGCCGAGCGACTGAAGCTCACCTTCAAAGACGTTGTCGAACTCGAGTTCGAGGGCAAGAAAGTTAAAGGCCCGATCTGGATTCAGGCGGGACACCCCGACAACTCGGTCACGGTTTTCCTCGGCTACGGACGCACGCGTGCCGGGCGCGCGGGCACCGGCGCTGGCCACGATGTCTATCCGCTGCGCACCAGCAAGAATCCCTGGTTCGCGAGCGGCGTTAAGCTGACTCCTACCGGCGCAACTTACAACCTCGCCAGCACGCAGGGTTACCAGACGATGGAAACTCCGGTCGGAGAGCGTCCGCTGGTGCAGGAGCGCGATCTCGAGGAGTACAAGAAAGAACCGAACTTCGCCAAGGAAGGCGAGGTGCCGAAGGAACTCACGCTCTATCCGAACGTGGACTACTCCAAGGAAACCTATTCCTGGGGCATGGCGATCGACTTGAACTCCTGCGTGGGCTGCAACAACTGCATTATTGCCTGCCAGTCGGAGAACAACATTGCCGTGGTTGGGCAGGAGCAGACGCTCAAGGGCCGCCACATGCACTGGATTCGCGTCGACGCCTACTACAACGGTCCGCGGGACAATCCAAAGGGTTTTTTCCAGCCGGTGCCGTGCATGCAGTGTGAGAACGCGCCCTGCGAACTGGTTTGCCCGGTGGGAGCTACGACGCACAGCAGTGAAGGCCTGAACGACATGGTCTACAACCGCTGCATCGGCACCCGGTATTGCTCGAACAACTGTCCGTACAAGGTGCGGCGCTTCAACTTCCTGCTCTTCCAGGACTGGGAGACGCCGCAGTACAAGCTGATGCGCAATCCCGACGTGTCCATCCGCAGCCGCGGTGTCATGGAAAAGTGCACCTACTGCGTGCAGCGCATTAACGAATCACGCATCGACGCCGAGCGCGGTGACACGACGATCAAAGATGGCGACTTGCAGACCGCCTGCCAGCAGTCGTGTCCTGCGAACGCGATCGTGTTCGGCAATCTCAACGATCCGAACAGTCAGGTGAACAAGTGGAAGGCGCAGGCGAGGAATTATTCCCTGCTGGGTGAATTGAACACGCGGCCGCGCACGACGTATCTGGCGGAAGTCCGCAACCCGAACCCGGAATTAAAGGCATAGCGGAGCACACGTAAGGCATGGCTACCAACACGCAAATCCCCGTGGCAGACAGGCGAGCGCCGGTTATTGAGCCGGGGCACTCTTTCTCCACTATCGGCGAGAAGATCAGCAACATCGTGCTGAAGCGCCCCATCTCGCTGGGATGGGTCTTCGGTTTTTTTGTGGTGTTCTCGCTGATGAACGTGCTGTTGCTCGCCCTCGGGTATCTATTCCTCAAGGGCACCGGCATCTGGGGCATTACCATCCCGATCGGCTGGGGATTCGCGATCATCAACTTTGTGTGGTGGATCGGCATCGGCCACGCCGGAACGCTGATCTCGGCGATTCTGTGTTTGCTCCGGCAGAGTTGGCGGAACTCGATCAACCGGTTTGCGGAAGCGATGACGTTGTTCGCGGTGGCTTGCGCCGGCATCTTCCCGCTGGCTCACACGGGGCGTCCGTGGCTGGCTTACTGGATGTTTCCTTATCCGAACACGATGGGGTACTGGCCGCAGTTCCGCAGCCCGCTGATCTGGGACGTCTTCGCGGTCTCGACTTACTTCACCATTTCGCTGGTGTTCTGGTTCGTCGGCCTGATTCCCGATCTCGCGACGCTGCGCGATCGCGCGGAACATCCCTTGACCCGGGGCATTTACGGCATCCTCGCCATGGGATGGCGCGGCTCGGCCCGCCACTGGCATCGCTATGAGACGGCCTACCTGCTACTCGCCGGACTCGCGACGCCGCTGGTGCTCTCGGTACACACGGTCGTCAGCTTCGATTTCGCGGTGAGCATCGTTCCGGGCTGGCACACGACCATCTTCCCGCCCTATTTCGTGGCCGGCGCGATTTACTCCGGCTTCGCCATGGTGCTGTGTCTCGCGATTCCAATCCGCGCCATTTACGGCCTCGAAGACTTCATTACCATGCGTCACCTGGAGAATTCCGGCAAAGTGATGCTGGCCACCGGATTGATCGTTGGTTACGGTTACGGGATTGAAGCTTTCATGGGCTGGTACAGCGGGAACACGTTCGACGCATTCCTGCTGTGGAATCGCCTGCACGGGCCATACTCAGCGTGGTATCTGGGACTGATCGCCTCGAACATTGTGATTCCGCAACTGCTCTGGATGAAGAAATTCCGCACCAGCACTTTCTGGTTGTGGATGATTTCACTGGTGGTGCTGGCGGGGATGTGGCTGGAGCGGTTCATCATCATCGTGGTCAGCTTGCATCGCGACTTCCTGAATTCTTCGTGGGGCATGTATTACCCCACGAAATGGGACTTCATGACATTCTTCGGCACCATCGGCATGTTCCTGACGGCGATGTGGCTGTTCGTGCGCATCCTGCCCATGGTTTCCATCTCGGAATTGCGCACCTTGCTGCCTGAGGCCCACGTGCATGAGGCGGCGGAGGTTGAGAAATGAACGACGCTTCGACGTACGGTTTGATGGCGGAATTCGATTCGGCGCAGGAACTGGTGGCGGCCGCGCACAAGACGCACTCGGCGGGCTACCAGAAAATTGACGCCTACAGCCCGTTCCCCATCGAGGGACTCGCCGACGCCATTGGATTTCACAAGAACAGCGTCGCTTTCTTGGTTCTGATCGGCGGCATCATCGGCGGGCTCTCCGGATACGCGTTGCAGTACTGGGTCTCGACCATCGCCTACCCGGTCAACATTGGGGGACGGCCGTATCACTCGTGGCCGTCATTCATTATTGTGACTTTCGAGATGACGATCCTGTTCGCCGGACTCGCGGCCGCCTTCGGCATGCTGGCCCTGAACGGACTGCCGCAGCCGTATCACCCGGTGTTCAACGTGGCCGCGTTCGCCAAGGCTTCGGACAACAAGTTTTTCCTGGTCGTGTTCTCGACCGACCCGAAATATGACGGTGCCCGCACCCGCGAGTTCCTCAAAGGCCTTGCCCCGCGCGCCGTCTCGGAGGTGCCAAGCTAATCTATGAGCAGCCTTCGAAAACTTTTCCCGGCCGTGCTGGCGCTGGTCTGCGGGACTGCAGGATGCCGTATTGACATGCATGTCCAGCCCTACAACCGCACCATGTCGAAGAGCGACTTCTTTGCCGACGGCCGCTCGGCGCGCTTGCCGGTGGAGGGCACCGTAGCTCGCGGCGATCTGCGGGAAGACGCTTATTTCTATACCGGCAAGGTGGGCGCGGGCGACGGCGACTACTTGCCCTTCGAGGTAACCGAAAAAGTTCTAACCCGTGGACGCGAGCGCTTCGACATCTTCTGCGCGCCCTGCCATGGACGCGTTGGAGATGGCAACGGTTTTATCCCGACCCGTGGCCTGCGCCGCCCGCCCTCGTATCACATCGAACGGTTGCGCAAAGTTCCGACCGGCTATTTCTTCGACGTCATGACCAATGGCTTCGGCATCATGCCGGACTACTCGTCGCAAATTCCGCCGCGGGACCGCTGGGCGATCGCGGCCTACATCCGGGCGCTTCAATTGAGCCAGGGCGCCACATCGGCCGACATTCCCGCCGGGCAGAAAGTTCCGTCGCCCGCGCCCGAGTTCCGTGACATCGGCACGGGTGCGTCGCTGCCGGAAGTAAAACCGCCCGGCAAAGAGGCGTCCGGCGAGAACAAAGAGGAGCCCAAATGACCACGGCGACCATGAATAAATCAGAACTGATGGCGCCGCCCGTGGCTGAGACGATCCAGACGCGCTCGATGTTCATCGGCCTGGTGGGCACGGTTGCCGCCGTCGCGGGGGCCTTTGCAACATCCCAACCCGAGAATTTCTACTCCGCCTACCTCACGGTCTTCATATTCTGGCTGGGTCTGTCGCTGGGTTGCATGGCGATCCTGATGATGTATCACCTGGTCGGCGGAGCCTGGGGCACGGTGATCCGGCGCATCCTGGAAGCTGGGATGATGACGCTGCCGCTGATGGCGGTGCTCTTTATCCCCATCCTGCTGAACCTGCCGAAGATCTATCCGTGGGCGCGGCCCGAGGAACTGGCGAAGGATCCCAAACTGGCCGATATCGCGCACTCGTATCTCAATTTCAACGGGACAATGACGCGCGCCGCTCTCTACTTTGTTCTGTGGATCGGGATGGCCTTCCTGCTCAACCGGTGGTCCACCGCGCAGGACAGCGTCGAGGCAAAAGACAAAAGTACGCTGCGTTTCCGCGCCCTGAGCGCTCCCGGACTGGTGATCTACTCGCTCACCATTTCCTTCGCCATCATCGACTGGGTCATGTCGCTGCAGGCGCGCTGGATTTCGACCATCTACGGGCTGATCTTCGTCGCCGGAGAAGCGCTGGTGGCGTTTTGTTTTGTGGTGGTGATTGAGCACATTCTGGGCAAACGCAAACCGATGTCGGGGTACCTGAAGCCCACCGAAGTCCACGATCATGGCAAGTTCATGCTCGCCTTCGTCATGGTCTGGGCTTATTTCAACTTCTCGCAGTGGCTGATCATGTGGGCCGGCAACCTGCCGGAAGAAATCACCTGGTTCCTGCGGCGGATTAACAATGGATGGGGCATTGTCGCGGTCTATCTGGCGGCCTTCCACTTCGCCATCCCGTTCCTGATGCTCCTGTCGCGCCAGTGGAAACGCCAGACCAACACACTCGTCTGGATCGCCTGCTGGCTGATCATCATGCGACTGGTGGACATCTGGTGGCACATCGAACCCGCCTCCCACCCCAGCATTCACGTCAGTTGGATGCTGTTTGCAATCCTGGCGGGCATGGGCGGGCTGTGGATGGCCTATTTCTTCCGCAATTTGAGATCGCGCCCCTTGCTGGCGGTCTATGCGCCGCAGACGCTTCGGCTTTGGGAGTCCCCGCATGAGTGATGAGACCGTGAACCACGGCCACAACGGCCACGGAGTCGAGTTCGAGCACGAAGACCTGAGCCCTCGGGGCCTGTTTGCCTTCATGATCGGACTGGCCATTACCGGTGTTGCCGTCTATTTCATCATCACCGGGATGTACACGTACCTCGACAAGTACGAGAAGGCGCAGATGACCACGGCGAGTCCGCTGGTGAAAACGGACGAATCCGGAAGAATCGCCTCCCGCGCGGTCACGACCGCCGACGTTGAGAAAGCGTTCAAAGATAACGGCGCGCCCATGCTGGAAGACAACGAGCGCGAACAGTTGCACAAATTCCTGCTTGACCAGGAAAAGCAGCTCAACAGTTACGGCTGGGTCGACGAAAAGGCCGGCGTGGCGCGCATTCCGATCGAGCGCGCGATGCAGTTGACGGCGCAGCGCGGATTGCCGGTACGGCCAGACGGCGGGGCAAATGCTCCGGCGGGCAAAGCGCCATCTGCTCCGAAGGGTTTGGCGGCAACGAACTAGAAAGCGCCGGCGACTCACCGGCTGTCGTGGAAGAGCGGCCCTTCAGGGCCGCATACAGGACGGAATTGACGAGGGCTTTAGACCCCGGAAAAGGAAAACGCTGTGCGCTGTAGAACAATCGCCTTCGCTACACTATTGATGCTCTCCGCCAGTCTGCTTTGGGCACAGGGGATGCGCGGTCCCATGAGTGGCGGGATTATGGCGCCGCCACCGGTCAACCAGCGTCCGCCGGGGCTGGAATTCGTCGGTATCGAGCAACATTTGAACGCGGAAATTGCCGCCGACCTGGAATTCCGCGACGAGCTTGGCAATCCAGTAAAGCTGGGCGACTACTTCCACAAGGGACGCCCCGTCATCCTGAACCTGGGCTACTACCAGTGCCCGATGCTGTGCGGCGAAGTTCTGCAGGGCCTGGTCGGGTCGCTGAAAGCGCTGACCTTCGATCTGGGGAAAGAGTTCGAAGTTGTCACCGTCAGTTTTGACCCGCGCGAAACGCCCGACATGGCGGCCGAGAAGAAGCGCGACATCATGAAGCGTTATGGCCGCGCCGGAACCGACAAGGGCTGGCATTTTCTGACCGGCAAGGCGGACCAGATCAATGCCCTGACCAAGGCGGTCGGCTTCCAATACCAGTTCGACACCAAGACGAATCAGTACGCCCACGCCACCGCCATCGTTTTGCTGACTCCCGACCGGCACGTTGCCGAATATTTTTACGGCGTCGAGTTTTCACCCAAGGATCTGCGGCTGGGACTGGTGCAGGCTTCGCAAAACAAGATCGGAAATGTCGCCGACCAGGTGCTGCTGTACTGCTACCACTACGATCCGAAGACCGGGAAATATGGCGCGATCGTCAGCAACATGCTGCGGCTGGCAGGGGTAGCGACCATGCTGATTCTGGGCACGTTTGCGTTCATCATGTTCCGCGCCGATGCGCGCGGGGCTCACAAGGAACAGAGGCGAACCAGGTAATATGTCGAAATTCTTACCCTTGTGGCCCGATCGGGCCTCGACCATGGCATGGCAGGTGGATGCCCTGTACATCTACCTGGTCCTTGTCTCGGCGGTGATGACGCTCCTGATCTTCACCGCGGTGGCAGTGCTGGCCATCAAGTACCGCACCCGGGTCGGCCAACCGGCGCACCACATCGAGGGTTCTACCTTCCTCGAAATCACCTGGTCGATTATCCCTTTCGGCGTGATGTTGACTTTCTTTCTATGGGGCGCGGTCCTGTACTTCAAGGAGCGCACGCCGCCCAACAACTCGACCGAAGTTTACGTGGTCGCCAAGCAGTGGATGTGGAAGGTCGAGCACATGGAAGGCCAGCGCGAGATCAACGAGTTGCACGTTGCCAGTGGCCAGAACGTCAAGTTAATCATGACGTCGCAGGACGTGATCCACAGCTTCTTCGTCCCCGCATTTCGCATCAAGCAGGACGTTCTGCCCGGCCGCTACACGACCTTGTGGTTCCAGGCAACCACGCCGGGAACCTATCACCTGTTCTGCGCCGAGTATTGCGGAACCTCTCACTCCGGAATGATCGGCAATATCATTGTCATGGAACCGAAGGAATACGCGCAGTGGATGGCGGGTGGCCCGTCGGCGCCGCTGCCCGAAGCCGGCAAGCAATTATTCGCGTCGCTCGGCTGCAGTACCTGCCATCGTTTTGACATTCAGGGCCGCGGCCCGAACCTGACGGCGGTTTACAACAAGCCGGTCTTGCTCGAAGACGGACGCACCGTGATCGCGGACGAGAATTATGTGCGCGAGTCGATCCTGAACCCGACCGCGAAGATTGTGAATGGCTTTAAGCCCGTCATGCCGACCTTCCAGGGCCTGGTGAGCGACGAACAACTGAATGCGCTGGTGGCTTACGTCAAGTCGTTAGGCCAGGCGCCCGCAGGCACGGCCGGTGCGCAAAATCAGCCCGCCGCTCCTGCCGGACAACCCCAGACGACGCAGGTGCAATAGTTATGGCGAGCGCAGCAATCCCGGCCAATCAGTCCCCGAAGACGAACTATCTCACCAACGGGTACAGCCTCAAGTCCTGGCTGCTGACCACCGACCACAAGCGCATCGCGATCCTTTACCTGATCTCGATTACGCTCTTCTTTTTCCTGGGCGGCTTTTTCGCCATGCTCATCCGGCTTGAGCTGCTGACCCCGCAGGGCGATCTCATGCACGCCGACACCTACAACAAGGTGTTCACCATGCATGGCATCATCATGGTGTTCTTCTTCCTGATCCCGGTGGTGCCCGCGGTGCTGGGAAATTTTCTGGTCCCGCTCATGATCGGCGCCAAGGATCTTGCCTTCCCTCGCATCAATCTGCTGAGCTGGTATCTCTACATCATCGCGGGCGTGCTCTTTCTGCACTGCATGCTGGTCGGCGGCGTGGATACCGGTTGGACATTCTATCCCCCGTTCAGCACCTCCGCCAGTAATACCAATGTGATTGAGGCGGGACTGGCGGTTTTCATTGCCGGATTCTCGTCTATTTTCACGGGGCTGAATTTCATTGTCACGATCCACCGCATGCGCGCCCCGGGCCTGACCTGGAACCGTCTCCCCTTGTTTATCTGGGCAAATTACGCGACCAGCGTCATCATGATTCTGGGCACGCCGGTGGTGGCCATTACCATCATCCTGGTAGCCGCCGAGCGAACGCTCCACCTGGGCATCTTCGATCCGAAACTCGGCGGAGATCCGCTGCTGTTCCAGCATCTGTTCTGGTTCTACTCCCATCCGGCGGTCTACATCATGATCCTGCCGTCGATGGGCGTGATCAGCGAACTGATCGCCTGCTTCGCGCGCAAGCGCATCTTTGGCTATAACTTCGTGGCGCTTTCCAGCATCGCTCTGGCCGTCTTTGGTTTTCTGGTCTGGGCGCACCACATGTTCGTTTCCGGGATGTCGCTCTACGCCGCGATGGTGTTTTCCTTCCTGAGCTTCTCGGTGGGCGTACCCTCCGCCGTCAAGGTCTTCAACTGGACGGCCACTCTCTACCGGGGTTCGATCTCCTATGCGACGCCGATGCTTTACGCCTTCGGTTTCATCGGGCTGTTCACCATTGGCGGATTGACCGGACTGTTCCTGGCCACGCTTGGCATTGACGTTCACGTCACCGACACGTATTTTGTCGTCGCCCACTTCCACTACGTCATGGTGGGCGGTGTGCTGATGGGATTTCTGGGAGGCATGCATTTCTGGTGGCCCAAGATCAGCGGCCGCATGTATCCAGAAGCCTGGGCCAAGCTCTCGGCACTGTTCGTCTTTGTCGGCTTCAACCTGACGTTCTTCCCCCAATTCATTCTTGGGTATGTCGGGATGCCGCGCCGCTACTGGCAGTATCCGCACGAGTTCCAGGTGCTGAACGTACTCTCGACGGCCGGCGCCAGCGTGCTCGCCGTGGGCTACCTGCTGCCGATGATTTACTTCCTGTGGTCGTTGCGCTACGGGCCGATCGCGGAAGCGAATCCGTGGAATGCCGCCGGACTCGAGTGGAAGGCAGCGTCTCCGCCAACCACGTTCAATTTTGACGAGACCCCCGTCGTGACCTGGGAAGCCTACAACTACGACGAGATTGACGCCAAGCCGCAGGAGGTTCCCGTTGGCCGATAGTCACGCCACCGCAGTGGACACCGCCGTCGCCAGTCCGCAACTGCGCCACCACTTCGCCGACATGGAGCAGCAGAAGAACGCCGCCTCGCTCGGCATGTGGCTGTTCCTGGTGACGGAAATCATGTTCTTCGGCGGCATGTTCTGCGCCTACCTGGTGTACCGCACGAAATATTTCAATGCGTTCGCTGCCGGAAGCCAACAGTTGAGCATCGGTATGGGCGCCTTCAATACGGCGGTCCTGCTGATCAGTAGTTTGACTGTCGTGCTGGCGGTGAGAGCGGCGCAGGATGGAAAGCGCAAGCAGTTGGTGAGCTACCTGGTCATCACCGTGCTGCTGGGATTGACCTTTTTGGGTGTAAAGGGCGTGGAGTACCGCGAAAAATTCGAGAAGCATCACGTGCCGGGTCCTACCTTCCAGTTCACCGATACTTTCGATGACAACGGCAAGAAGATCCCCGTCGACGCTCAACACGCCCAGCTCTTTTTCTCCATCTACTTCGTCATGACCGGGATGCACGCGCTCCACATGATCATTGGATGCGGCCTGTTTACCGTTCTGACGGTGTTCGCCTGGAAGGGCCACTACTCGCCCGGATACTACACGCCCATAGAAAATGCCGGCCTGTACTGGCATTTGGTGGACATCATCTGGATTTATCTGTTTCCTTTGCTGTATTTGATCAGCCGTCACTCGTGAGGGCTGGCATCGAGAACAAGTGTTGGAGTTTGATTACTGAGTTCGATCGCTGAGAACTGAGAACCGGGAACTGAGAACTGCCATGTCAGAACACGC
>Ga0302175_10000029_pt1 | contig 82548 bp, 68 predicted proteins | sample I_Fen_N3_3_FD_198791 | JGI IMG/M metagenome (GOLD analysis project Ga0302175, IMG submission 198791) | Peat permafrost microbial communities from Stordalen Mire near Abisko, Sweden - I_Fen_N3_3 | ecosystem: Environmental > Terrestrial > Soil > Wetlands > Permafrost | place: Sweden: Abisko... | reverse complement strand
TGCACATGATCGAGACGATCAACAAGCTCAACCGCATTTCCCGTCAGATGCTGCAGGAAATGGGTCGTGAACCGACCCCGGAAGAGCTGGGCGAACGCATGGAAATGCCTGAGGATAAAATCCGCAAGGTATTGAAGATCGCTAAAGAGCCGATCTCCATGGAAACCCCGATCGGTGATGACGAAGACTCTCACTTGGGTGACTTCATCGAAGACTCGACCATGCAGTCGCCAATCGATGTCGCCACTGTTGAGAGCCTGAAAGAAGCGACCCGCGAAGTACTCTCCGGCCTCACTGCCCGTGAAGCCAAGGTCCTGCGCATGCGCTTCGGCATCGACATGAATACCGACCACACCCTCGAGGAGGTTGGTAAACAGTTCGACGTTACCCGTGAGCGGATTCGTCAGATCGAAGCCAAGGCGCTGCGCAAGCTGCGCCACCCGACGAGAAGCGAGCACCTGCGCTCCTTCCTCGACGAGTGATACCAGAACCCCCAGCCCTGCTGGGGGTTTTGCTTTACGCAGATTAAATTCCCCCGCCTCTCCCCTCCTCGCGTTGCCGTCTACACTCGAACCATTCCCCGTGCCATAACGAGACGGTTATGCCCAGACTGCCGACCGTGCTTTTGCTGTCGCTGCTCGCCTGGACCGCTACGGCTGGCGCGTTGACTCTCTCCGACGAGGAGCGTGACTGGCTGGCGGCCCACCCCACATTGCGCTTGGGCGTCGATGCCTCATGGCCGCCGTTCGAGTATCGCGACGCGGACGGGCGCTACCAGGGCCTGGCCGCTGACTACATCAGCCTGATCCAGAGTCGCCTGGAGATAAAACTCAACCCGATCGAGCCGGTCAGCTGGACCGCCGTTCTCGAGCAGGCCAAACAGGGCAAGCTGGATCTGCTGCCGGGGATCATGTCGACCCCGGAACGCCAGACTTACCTGGCTTTTACCCGGCCTTACCTCGACTTCCCCATCGTAATTCTCGCCCATGAGGGTGGCGCCCAACCGCACAACCTCAGGGAGCTCTACGGCCTGAAGATCGCCGTGGTGGAAAACTACGCCCCCCATGAATTGCTGCGCACGCATCATCCAGACCTGAATCTGGTGGCCCTGCCCAATGTCAGCTCAGCCCTGCAGGCCCTCGCGACCGACGAAGTCGATGCCGTGGTCAGCGACCTCGCCTCAAGCATCTGGAGCCTGAGACAACTCAAGCTGGACGGGCTGTATGTCAGCGGAGAAACCCCCTACCGCTATCAATTGGCAATGGGGGCGCCACGGGAAGAGAAAATCCTGATCGGCATTCTCGACAAAGTCCTGGCGGACCTCACCCCCGCGGAAATCAGCGTGATCCAGGAACACTGGGTGGGCAATGTGCTGGATCACCGGTCGTTCTGGTCCGACCTGCTGATCTACGGCCTGTCCACGGTGCTGTTGCTGTTCGCGATACTGGCGGTGGTGATCCGCATCAACCGCCGCCTGAGTTCGGAAATATCCCGGCGAGTGACCCTCGAGCAACAGTTACGCAGCAGCGAGTATCACTACCGGGGGCTGGTGGAGAGCCTTTCGGCCATTGCCTGGGAAGCACGGATCAGCGACTACACCTACAGCTACGTCTCGCCCCACGCCGAAGAGCTGCTGGGCTACCCGCTGTCTCACTGGCTGATACCAGGGTTCTGGCGCAACATCATCCACCCCGCCGACCTCACCCGTGCCCAGACCTTCTGCGACCACGAAGTGCTCGCCGGGCGTGATCACAGCCTCGACTACCGGGTGATCACCGCCGATGGCCGCTGCCTCTGGGTACGGGACATTGTCAGCCTGATCGAGCATGGCCACGAACCGGTGATGCGCGGGCTGATGATCGATATCAGCGAAACCAAGCACACCGAGGAGGCCTTGCGTCTGTCCGAGCAAAAGTTCGCCTCGGTGTTCCAGCAGTGCCCCGACATTCTGGTGATCGCGCGGCTGTCGGACGGCTGCCTGCTGGAGGTCAACAAGGCCTTCGAGGAACAGATCGGCTTGCGAGCCGAGCAGGTGCTGGGACAGACCGCTTCCAACCTCAATATCTGGGGTATCCAGGGCGTCGGGCCGGGCTTGCTGCAACGCCTGCAGGCCGGGAGCATCCGCAACCTGGAGATGCCCTTTCGCCGGCATAACGGCCAGTTGTTCACTGGCCTGATTTCCGCCGAGCCCTTCGACCTCGACACCACCCCCGCGCTGGTGGTGGTGGTGCGCGATATCAGCCGGCTCAAGGAAACCCAGCAATTGCTGCAGACCTCCGAGGAGAAGTTCGCCAAAGCCTTCCACGCCTCGCCTGACGGCCTCCTGCTGAGCCGCCAGCGCGACGGGTTGCTGATAGAGGTCAACGAAGGCTTCAGCCGCATCACCGGGTTCAACAGCGCCATGTCCCTGGATCGCTCGACCCTGGACCTGGGAATCTGGGTCAACCTCAACGAACGCAAACACATGCTCGACCTGCTCAACCGCGATGGCTTCGTGCGGGACTTCAGTTGCCATATCCGGCGCAACGATGGGCAGATCCGCTTGTGCGAGCTGTCCAGCCGCCCCCTGCCCATCGGCGACGAAGACTGCATGCTGACCATCGCCCGCGACATCACTGAACGCCACGTGATGCAGGAAAAGCTCCAGCAAGCCGCCACCGTCTTCGAGAGTACCGCCGAAGGGGTACTGATCACCGACACCCAGCAACACATCAGCGCAGTCAATCGCGCGTTCACCGAAATCACCGGCTACAGCGAAGCCGAAGCCCTCGGCCACACGCCGCGCCTGCTTGCTTCCGGCCTGCACGACAGCGCCTTCTACGCCGCCATGTGGTACCAGTTGACGGCAGAAGGGCACTGGCAGGGCGAGATCTCTAACCGGCGCAAGAACGGCGAGCTGTACCCCAGCTGGCTGACCATCAGCGCCGTGCGCAACAAAGAGCAATCGATCACCCACTTCGTCGCGGTGTTTGCCGATATCTCCAGCCTCAAGCACGCCCAGGCGCGGCTCGACTACCAAGCCCACCACGACCCGCTGACCGGCCTGCCGAACCGCACCCTGTTCGAAAGCCGCTTGCTGACCGCGCTCAACGGCGAGCAGGAAGGCGGCAGCCAAGGCGCGGTGCTGTTTCTTGACCTTGATCGCTTCAAGCACATCAACGACAGCCTCGGCCATCCGGTCGGCGATCTTTTGCTCAAGGGCATTGCCTTACGCCTCAAGGAACAGCTGCGCGACATTGATACCGTCGCGCGGCTGGGTGGCGACGAATTCATCATCCTCCTGCCCGGGCTGCAGCAAGCCAGCGATGCCGACCATATCGCCGGCAAACTCCTGAACTGCTTCAGTGCGCCCTTCCAGGCCGGGGAGCATGAGTTCTTTATCAGCGCCAGCATCGGCACCAGCCTCTACCCCAAGGATGGCAACGACGTCGCCACACTGGTCAAGAACGCCGACGCGGCGATGTATCGCTCCAAGGCCAAAGGCCGCAACCGAGTCGAACGGTATACCCGCGACCTGACCGCCCAGGCCAGCGAGCGGATCGCCCTGGAACATGAATTGCGCCGTGCCATCGAGCGCAACGAACTGTCACTGTTTTACCAGCCCAAGATCAGCCTTATCGATCAGGAGCTGGTCGGCGCCGAGGCATTGATCCGCTGGCGGCACCCAACGTTTGGCGACGTGCCTCCGGAGCACTTCATCCCGCTGGCCGAAGAAAACGGCATGATCCTGCAGATCGGCGATTGGGTGCTGGAACAGGCCTGCCAACAGATGTCGGCCTGGAACGAACGCTACGTGCCCTTCGGCCCACTCTCGGTGAACCTGGCCGGCGCCCAGCTGCGCCAGCCCAACCTGCTGGGACGCATCGAACAATTGCTCAAGGACAACCACCTGCGGCCGGGCTTCCTGCAGCTGGAGATCACTGAAAACTTCATCATGAGCCAGACCGAAGAAGCGCTGGAGGTGCTGCACCAACTCAAACGCCTGGGGGTCCAGCTGGCGATCGATGACTTCGGCACCGGCTATTCCTCCCTCAGCTACCTCAAGCGCCTGCCCCTGGACTTCCTGAAAATCGACCAGTCGTTTGTCCGCGGCCTGCCGGACGATCCCCATGACGTGGCCATCGTGCGCGCCATCATCGCCCTGGGACGCAGCATGCAATTCACAGTGATCGCCGAGGGCGTCGAAACCCATGAGCAGCAGGCATTTCTCGGCGCCGAGGGCTGCGAACAGATCCAGGGCTACATCGTCAGCCTGCCGCTGTGCGCCGATGAGTTCGCCGCAACCTTCCTACAGATGGGCGTTTCAGATTTTTCGGATAGCACAGCCGAGAATCCATCGCTATAATCCGCCGCCTACTGAGGGCCTATAGCTCAGTTGGTTAGAGCAGAGGACTCATAATCCTTTGGTCCACGGTTCAAGTCCGTGTGGGCCCACCAAATAAAAAGCCGCGCATTGCGCGGCTTTCGTTTATCTGGACGTTACGTTTTCAGCGTTCAAACCGTGCTTTCTGTGTGCTTCACAGAACACTCGGCACCAAGCTCTGCACTTCCCTACCCGTCCAACAGATGCCAGCGCATTTACCGCGAAGGCCGAACCATGGTCTTGCGCTCGTTGTAAAAGGTGCAGTGGGCAGGGACGTCCTTGTTCACCAAGGACATCGCGCCGATCGTGGCGTTATCTCCCACCACCAGCTCGTCACCGATGATGCAGCTGTGAGCCCCGACGCTGACGTTGTCACCGATCCTCAGGTTGTAGTGATCAAGGCCGAGTGTCTTGATACCGACAGTCGTATTTTGCCGGATAAAGAAATTCCGACCGATCTTTGCATGCCCGGAAATCACCACCCCGGGAAGATGTGCGATGCGCAATCCCGGGGCGATATCAGCGCTCAGATCGATATCAACCCCGTACTTGAGGTTGAGTTTTTGCTGCATCCGACGTGCACGCGCAGCCCAGAATCCCCCCCTTGCATGCAGGTACTGAGCAAGCCGGAAAGAGAACAGGAAGCGCAATTTGTTGTCTCTGCTGGCCCGCCGGACAATGTTGGATATCAGGCCTATCCGGCTGCCCACCTTTTTCTTGTTGGATACTTCAGCCCGCCAACACTCAAACAACTGGTCAAGAGTCACGCTTTTGGTCCTATGTGTTTCCGGGATGGGTCTTTTGAAGCCTATCAGCGCAGCACCTTGCAGCCCTTGCTGGTGAGTTGAATCTGCCGATAGTCGGCGGGTGCCAGGTGTTGCAGTTGTTCGAGGCAGGTGGCCGGATCGTTGAGGGGCAGGTCTTTGAGTTGCGACATGTCCCGCTCCCACCACTTTGAAGCCAGCAGGCGATCAATCATTTCCACGGAGTAGCGGTAGCGGATCACCTTGGCCGGCACCCCCGCCACCACGGCGTAAGGGGGCACGTCCTGAGTGACCAGGGCGCGGGTGGCGATGATGGCTCCGGTGCCAACGTTGACGCCCTCCAGGACCATCGCGTCGCGCCCTATCCAAACGTCATGGCCGACGGTGCCAAAGTCGATGTGTGCATCGTATTGCCAGGCCGTATCGGTGTATTGAAAAGGGTGAGTGCTCAACCAGTCCGCAGGGTGGTTGTTTTTTTCCTGGCCCAGGATGACACCAACCCCAATCGAGCAAAACCGCCCGATCGTGGTCACCATTTGCAGGTAGCTGTCACTTCTGATGTAGGTATGGGCCCCAATCGACAGCTCACCTCGAACGTCGATGTGCACATTGCCTACCCGTACGCCTTCCTCCAGCTTGAGCGTGGCTCGCTTGCCGATGGTCGAAATGACGGTGCCAAACTTGAAACCGTGCCGCCGCACCTGGCGATTCCAGTACCAATCCCTAATACCCAACACAAACCTCCGACCATCCAAATATGCCTGCCCTGCACACGCGTAACGCAACACTCTTGGTGGCAGCACATTACATCAGCCGCGCGAGGTTTTGTTGCCACTGACAGCGTTGCTCAGAAAACAAAAACGACAGGTGGCTCTTGGATGGTGCGTCCCTGGGTTGGGCACCAGGGTTGATCAATCCGGGAGGTCCGGGGCCCGCCACGGGCGTGCAGGCGCCGGAGCCGTCATTCAGGCCGCAATCAAACACGCCTCCAGGCTGCGGCCCAGGCTTTCGCGCAGTTCACTGCCGCGACGGGCGATGAACACCAACTGGACCGCCTGCTGCGCATCGCTGTTTTGCGCGGCGCTGAACTGGCTGCGCTGGCCGACATGGTGCAGCCACTGCGGGGCCTGGATGCCTTGCAGGTGCACCAGGCCCTTGACCCGAAATACCTGGGGCGGTATCTGCCCCAGCCACTGGCGAAAGCGCACCGGATCCAGGGGCTGCGGGCTCTGCCAGAGCCAGGATTCGAACAGTTGGTCGTGGCGGGTGCCGGCCGGGAGCATTTTCAGCGAGCTGGCCTCCCCCCGGTCGCTGAGCAGCAGGCTGTCGGGCAGTTCGGCGTATACCGTCTCGATGACCGGCACCCTGCCCCCCAGTTTGCTGCGCACCACGGCCAACTCCGCCGGGGCGAGCAGATCGGTCTTGTTCAGCAGCACCAGGTCGGCGCACGCGACCTGGGCCCGGGACAGGCGAGCAAACTCCCCTTCCAGGCCGCTGTAGCCGACCCCGTCGACCACGGTGATCACCGCATCGAGCTGCAATTGGGCGCGCAGTTGCGGGTAGGCCAGGGTTTGCAGGATGCGCTGCGGATCGGAAACCCCGCTGCATTCGATGACAATGCGCTCCAGACGCGGGCTCAATTGGCTGAGGCTAACCAGTTGGGCCAGCAGGTCCTCCTGGACAGTGCAGCAGATACAGCCGTTTTGCAGGCTGTACACCGCGTCGGTCACCTCAGCGATGATCGCCGCGTCGATGTTGAGCTCGCCAAAATCATTAACGATCACCGCCAGGCGCCCGGCGTCGTCGCGTTGGACCATGCGGTTGAGCAAGGTGGTCTTGCCCGCACCGAGAAAGCCGCAGATCACCGTCACGGCAATACGTTTCATGACCCCTCTCCTTCCAGTACCGGCGGTTTCCCGCGCCAGGTGGCTTGCAGCGGGGTGTCATCGAACAGCCCCTGAAGGTCGTACACCGGTTGGCCTTCAACCAGGGTCAACTGCACCTGGGTGCGGTGGATATAGTTGCGCGCTGGCTGGGCGAACAGGTCGCGATCGAGCACGATCAGGTCCGCCGACTTGCCCACCTCCAGGCTGCCGGTGAGGTGCTCCAGCCCCATGGCGTAGGCGCCGTTGCTGGTCACCACCTGCAGCGCCTGTTCCAGGGAGATCGGTTCACCGAAGCAGTCCGATTCCTGGTTCCACGGGTTCTGCCGGGTGACCATGGTCTCCAGCGCCAGCCACGGATCGATCGAGGCCACCGGCCAGTCGGTGCCCATGACCGCAATACCGCCCGCCGCCAACACGCCCTTGAAGTCGTAGATGCGCTTGAGGCGCTCCTGGCCGTAGCCGGAACGGGCGCCGGTGGCGAACGGCGTAGGGTACCAGGCGGCCGGGGAAAACTCGGCAATCACTTCCAGCTCGCGAAAGCGCTTGAGGTTGCCCGGGTGCAACAAGGTGCTGTGGGCGCACTGATGGCGGATGCCGCTGAAGCCATTGCGCCGGCGAGCTTCGGCCACCGCATCGAGGAACACGTCGGAGGCGCCATCGCCGGTGCAGTGGGCAATCACCCGCAGGCCACGGCGGTCCATGTCGACCACCATGTCGGTGATGTGCTCAGGCGTCAGGTTGAGCTTGCCGCGCCAGCTCGCTTCTTGTGGCCAGGGGGTCAGCAGGTAGGACGAGCGCGGCTCCACGGTGCCATCAAAGTGGAATTTGACCGCGTTGGCACTCAACCGCGCGCTGCGGTAATAGTGCCGCTCGCCGCTGAGCAGCTCCCAGCGTCGGCGCACCGGGAAGATGTCGTCCTGCCAACTGATGGCCGCTTCGATACGGACCGTCAGTTGGCCCTGGTCGTCGAGTTCCTTGAGGGCTTGCAGGCGCTGCTCGCAGACATGCACGTACTTGCTGGCCGTCACGCCCCGGGCGCTCTGGAAGTGCACGCCATCGCGGTAGGCCTGGCGCAGCACCTCGACCGGGGTCGGCGGCATGGCGGCGTGGATCATGGCGTAGGCGCCGTCGATCATCAGCCCGGTGGGTTCGCCCGTCAGTTCGTCGCGTTCCAGGTAGCCGTTGCGCGGATCGCTGGTATGGCGGTCGATGCCCGCCAGCTCCAGGGCCCGCGAGTTGACCATCATCGTGCCCCACATGCGATCAAGCAGCGCGATCGGGCGATCCGGCAGGATGCTGTCGAGCCAGGCGCGCCCTGGGGTCAGCCCCGCCTCGCGGAAGGTGTAGCGCACCCAGTACTGACCATGAATCCAGCCATCGCCCGGGTGACTGTCGGCATAGGCCAGAATCGCCTGTTTGAGCTGCTCGGGGGTCGGGTCTTCGATGCCCACGTCCAGGTCGTCGCTGTAACGCGGGGCCAGCGCCAGGTCCGGGTGGGTGTGCATATCGTGCAGGCCGGGCATGCAGAACGCCCCTTGCAGGTCATGCACCCGGGTCAGCGGGCCCTTGAACGGCAGCACGTCGCCGCGCAGGCCCACGGCAATCAGACGGCCACCGCGAATCGCCACGCTTTCAGCCCAGGGCTGGGCTGGGTTCATGGTACGGATCCTTCCGTTATCGAGGATCAGATCGGCAAACAGCCCACTGCTGGAGTGGGTCGATGTGAAGTTGTCGACGGCTGTCATGTGCGGCACCTGCTTTTTTCTAGGCAAAGGGAGGCCCTGCGGCGCGTTTTCGCGCCGTTGGACGAAGTCAGTCAGCGGGGGTGGGGCAGACTCTAGCGGCCGGCCTCCAGGCTTTCGACAAAGCGTGCGATGCGTCGGCAGGCTTCGCTGAGGGCGGTGTCGGAAACCGTGAAGGAGACCCGGACAAAGCCTGCGGTGCTGGCGCCGAACGCGCTGGCATCAAGCACCGAGACACCGGTGGCACGGAACAGCTGCCAGGCGAATTCGGTGCTCGACAGGCCCGTGCCGCGCACGTCCACCAACATGAACATGCCCGCCTCCGGAACCTTGCATTTGAGCAGCGGCAACTGGCCCAGACCGGCCACCACCAGGTCGCGACGCCGCCGATAGAGCTCCCGGGCCTGGCCGACGATCTGCTCGTCCAGCTCCAGCGCCTTCAGCGCCGCCGCCTGGATAAACCCCGGCAAGCCGTAGAGCATGCACAGCAGCAGGTTATCCAAGTGCCCGACCAGCTCGGTGGGCGCCACCACCCAGCCGACGCGCCAGCCGGTCATGGCATGGGACTTGGACAGGCTGTTGAGCACCACGGTGCGCTCCAGCATGCCGGGCAAAGTGGCCACGCTCTGGTGCGGCCGGTCGTAGGTGAGCTGGCCATAGACTTCGTCGCTGATCACCCACAAGTCATGGCGTCGGGCGACCAGGGCCACCGCTTCCAGTTCTTCGAGGGTGTAGACGTTGCCGGTGGGATTGTTCGGCGTGGCCAGGGCGATGCCCCGGGTACGCTCGGTGATCTGCGCCTCGAGGGCCGCCACGCTGAGCCGGAAATCCTCCGCCGCCGGCTGCGCGATCGACACCAGCCGCGCGCCGCTGGCCTGGATGCTGGCGGCGTAGGTCAGGTACATCGGCTCGGGCACCAGCACCTCGTCGCCCTGCTCAAAGAGGCACATGGCGGTGGCATACAGGCCATTTTGCGCGCCGGCGACCACCGCGATGTTTTGCGCCGTCACCGGCAAATCGAGCAAGGCCGCCTGCTTGGCGGCGATCGCCGCGCGCAGGGCCGGGCGACCGACCACGTGGGTGTAGTGGGTGTCCCCTTCCTTCAAGGCTTGGACGGCGGCGGCGCAGATTGCCTCGTCGGTGGCGAAGTCCGGATCGCCGATGCTCAGCACAATCGCATCCTCGCCGCGCTCCTGGGCGTCGCAAGCTGCGTAGTGGATGTCCCAGGCACTGACGGTCTCGCCACTGATGCGTTTGACCACGGATGAATACTGCATTAGCCACTCCTCGCCGGCCCTCGGCCAACGTTTAAATGAATTCAGGTCTCAGGCCTGGCGCTGTGGCGTCTTGCCAATGCGGTTGAAGGCCTGCTCGATCACGATCGCCAGAATGATGTAGATCACCGCCACCACCAGCAGCGGCTCGTAGACCCGCAGGGTCTGGGCGCGCACCAGGTTGGCCGCACCCAACAGATCGGTGACTGCCACGGTGGACGCCAGGGCGGTGGCCTTGAGCAGCATCACGCTTTCCCCGGCCAGGGTCGGGCGCAGCATCTGCAAGGCCCGTGGCATCCACACCCGGCGCAGTACCAGCCAGGGCCGCATACCATAGGCCCGAGCCGCCTCCAGCTCACCCCGTGGCACCGCGCGCAGACCGCCGCGCAGCACTTCGCCGACATAGGCAGACACGCTCAAGGTCAGGGCCAGGGCCACGTACCAGAAGCCTTCACGCAGGTACGGCCAGAACAGGCTGCCGCGAATCAACGGGAAGCTGGCAAACACGCTGCCGACACCGTAGTAGAGGATGTAGATCTGCACCAGCAACGGCGTGCCGCGCAACACGCTGGTGTAGAAACGCAGCCCGTTGGCCAGCAACGGGTTGCGCGACAAGCGCCCCAACGCCACGCCGACCGCCATCAGAAACCCCAGAGCGCCGGAAATCAGCAGCAACTGGAAGGTGATCCAGGCGCCACGGATCAGTTCGCTGGAAAAGTTGTTCAGCCAGTTGAAGTCCATGCCCGCCTCCTAGACGTGTCGTGGCATCCAGCGTTCGAAGCGCACTTCGAGCTGCCGGAACACCGAGCTGGAGACCAGCGTGATCAGGTAATAAAACGCCGCCACCGCAAGGTAGAACAGCAGGTAGTGTTTGGTCGATGCCGCCGCCTGGCGCCCCGCCGACAGCAGCTCGCTGTAGCCGACGACGCTGATCAGTGCGCTTTCCTTGACCAGCACCAGCCACAGGTTCGACAGCCCGGCGATGGCGAACGGCAACATGCTCGGCAGCACGATGCGCCGCAGCAGCAACAGGCGATTGATGCCATAGGCCCGCGCCGCTTCGATCTGACCATGGGGAATGGCCTGGATCGCACCGCGGATGATCTCGCCGGAGTAGGCACCCTGGACAATCCCCAGCACCACGATGGCCGCCATGAAGCCGTTGACCTCCACCCCCGGCCGCCCCAGCTTGGCCATCAGCAGGTTGATCAGGTCGGTGCCGGCGTAATACAGCAACAGGATCAGCAGCAACTCCGGCACCGCGCGGTACAAGGTGGTGTAGCAGTTGGCGCACAGCACCAGCCAGCGCGGGCCACGCAGCTTGGCCATGGCCACCAGCAAGCCGATGGCCAGGCCGAGGATAAAGGCGCCCAGGGAGATACCCAGGGTTTTCACCATCCCCTGGGCCAGGGCCTGGAGCCAGCCCTCGGCAAAAAACAGCCGGTAGATTTCCGATACAGTCATGAGCGCACCTGCCGGGGATGGGCCTGTAGAACGTGATTATTCAAGGGACGAGATGTCGGTCTTGAAGTACTTGCCGCGAATCTTCTCGTAGGTGCCATTGTCCCGCAGGGCCTGCAAGGCCAGGTTCAGGCGCTCGCGCAGGGCATCATTGCCTTTGCGCACACCGGCGCCGACGCCTTCGCCGAACAGCGGGTCCAGGGGCGCCAGGCCTTTACTGGCGAGCATCGCGTTGTCCGGGCTGTCCAGCAGCGGCTCGACCGCCAGTTGATCGGCCAGGAAGATGTCGATACGCCCACTGCGCAGGTCGGCGAGGATGTCGTCCTGGTCGTTGTAGTAGCGCACAGTGGAATGGGCGCCAAAGTACTTCTTGACGTACGCCGAGTGGGTGGTCGAACCCTGCACGCCGATGATCTTGCCTTTCAGCCCCTCAGGCGTGGGGTCGACCTTGAGGCTGGCGTCAGCCACCCAAAGCGCGCGGGTAAAGAAGTACGGCTGGGTGAAATCAATCACCTCCTTGCGCTCCGGGGTGATCGACAGCGAGTTGAGCACCACATCCACCTGCTGCGACTTGAGCGCCGGAATCAGCCCGTCCCAGGCCATTTCGTTGAGCTTGCAGTCCGCCTGCATCTGCGCGCACACCGCGGTGATCATGTCCGGCTCGAAACCGCTCCAGGCACCACTGCCATTTTTGTAGGAGAACGGTGGATAGGGTTCCAGGGCAATGCCGAATACCACTTTGTCTGCGGCGAAAGCCGGTGCGCCGGCGCACGTCAGGACGCAGGCCTGGAGCAGGAGCAATAGTGTCTTTTTCATGGTGAAACCCTCGTTTTATCGATTGTTATTCTGGGGTCAGGCCGATTGAGCCAGGTCAGCGGTTGTCCTGCGCCATCACAAATTGTCGGCAGCGTTCACTGCGCGGGTCCAGCAATACCTGGGCCGGTGGTCCTTCTTCTTCCACCTGGCCCTGGTGCAAATACACCACCTTGCTCGAAACATCCCGGGCAAACGCCATTTCGTGGGTGACCAGGATCATGGTCCGGCCCTCTTCGGCAATGCCCTGGATCACCCGCAGCACTTCGCCCACCAGCTCCGGGTCGAGGGCCGAGGTCGGCTCGTCGAACAGCATCACCTGCGGGCGCATGGCCAGGGCCCGGGCGATGGCCACGCGCTGTTGCTGGCCACCGGAAAGAAAGGCCGGGAACGCGTCGCGCTTGTCGATCAGGCCGACTTTCTCCAGCAGGTGCTCGCCGTGGGCGATGGCCTCCTTGCGGTCTTCGCCCAATACAAATACCGGGGCTTCGATGACGTTTTCCAGCACTGTGCGGTGGGGCCACAAGTTGAAGCTCTGGAACACCATGCTCAGCCGGGTGCGCAGCCGCTCCACCTGGCGCGCGTCGGCAATCTGCGCCACGCCCCGGGCGCTGGTCTTCAACCGCACCTGTTCGCCATTGATGCGCAAGCTGCCGCTGCACGGCACTTCCAGCAGGTTGATGCAGCGCAGCAAGGTGCTTTTTCCCGAGCCGCTGGAGCCGATCAGCGAAACCACCTCGCCTTCGTTGGCACGCAGCGAAATCCCCTTCAGGACATGGTGATCGGCATAACTCTTATGCAAGTCGTCAATCGCGACTACCGGGGTGTCCGGACTGTTTTCATTCACTGCTGCGGGCATGTCTGTCTCTCCCCTGGTTGCTCTGGTTGCGCGGTACACGCCAGCCGTCATTCGTCGTCGCGGGCGGGAATCCACCACTCTTCGCCCCGCGCAGTGCGGATGTACTCCGGCCAGCGGAAGCGGTGCGGGGCCTTGAAGTCGGCCGGCAACAACGGCGCCTGCCAGCGACTGCCGCCAATCCCGCCGCCGGTGCGCTGCTCGAACTCGGCCTTGGCCGCGCCCAGCAGGTCGGCGTCGCCGAACAGGTCGAGCAAGGTGCAGGCAATGGTCTTGGCCGCGACATCGATCATCGGGTCGATGGTCTGGGCAATCCCACCCAGGGCGTTGGAGACCCAGTCCGGGTAGACCGTGCCCGGCGGTGCAGCGAGCATCGGCCGGGCCACCAGCAGGCGCACGGTGGGGCAGTGCCAGGTGTATTCGGGATAGTCGTCGGAGGTCAGGTAGTTCTGCCAGGCCGGCATTTGCAGGCGCAGTTGGCGCTCGCATTCCTGGGGGTCGATCAGCTCTTCGATGGCCGGCAGGAAAGGTTTTTCCATCGGCGCGAGGCCGAGGTTGACCTGGATCTCGCGAGCAATGGCGCAGGCCTCTTCGTCCCAGCATGGCGCGCCGATGGCGGCCAGGTTGTCGTAGGTGGACTGGGCCAGCACATGGTTGGGCAGGCCACCGCGCGACTTGCAGACCCAGGTTTTTTTCCATTGGCAACCGGTCGCCATGGCGGCCGCAGCGGCGTTGTTGTCCATCACCTGGGAGATGGTTTCGGCCTGCTCGATGGAGTCGCAGCGCAGCAGGTACTGGATCTGCGACAGGTGCGGCGGCAGGTTGTCGGCGGTGGCCTGGCCGGCGGTGAGAATCGCCTCGTTGTAGCTCCACAGGCCGGTGAACGGCAGGGTCGAGCGGCGCAGGCTTTCGTTCAGGGTGTAGAAGTGCACCAACGCGTCGTTGGCCCCCGGTGCCCGTGCAGCCAGGTGGTTCTGCGGGATCGGGCTGTAGCGATCGGCGGCGATCCAGTTCTGCGGATCGTCGCAGGTGAAGCTGTAGATATAGGCGTAGGCAATACCGCAATGGGTATTCCAGGTGGTGGTGTTGTTCAGCGGCAGCATGTAGGTCGGGTGGAAGCTGATGGCCGCGTCCAGGTCATCGTAGTAACCCTTGGCTGCGTGCACCGGCTTTGAGGCCCGAAGTTTTTCCGCGGGTTCGCCGAAGAACTTGATGGTGCCCTGCAGGCCGAATTCGAGCATCGCCGCTTTCGCCGCCAAGGCCCCGCCCAGGGCGCTGATGCCCAGGGCCGAATGCGGGTCGGTATGCCCCGGAGCGAAGCGCGACAGGCCGTCACGGGGCATTTTGCGGGTGGTCGCCGCCTGGCAGTTGCCGGGCACCGCGTCGTATTCAGCGTAGGTCGCCAGCACCGGGCCCGTGCCCTGGGTGAACGTGGCGCAGAAGGCGGTGGGCATGCCGCCGCTGTTCTGTTCCACGGTGAAGCCCTCGGCTTCCAGCAACTGCACGTACCAGGCACAGGACTTGTATTCGCGAAACGCCGGCTCGGCGTAATGCCAGATGATCTGATGCCAGTCCGACAACTGCTGGCGATGACGCTCTACCCACTCGAGGGCAAATTGCTTGTAGGGAGACATGCACACAACTCCAGGTGGTTTCGCAGCTGTTGGGTCAGGCCGAGAGAAAGGCTTGGGCGTCCACTTCGATCAGCACCGGCTGCCGGGTATCGGCCAGGCCGGCCAGCAACTCGCCCAGCGCTGCGCGTGCGCTCACGCGGTGGTACTGCACGTGGCTGGCCTGGGCCAGGGCGGCGAAATCCGGGGTCAGGATGTCCACCCCCAGCGGGGCGATGTCACGGGCGGTCATGTAGTCGCGGATCTCGCCGTAGCAGTGGTTGTTCCACAGCACCACAATCACTCCCAGCCCGGCTTCCTGGGCCGCGATCAGCTCCGCGCTGGAGAACTGCGCCCCGCCGTCCCCGACCAGCGCCAGCACCGGGCGTTCCGGCATCGCCAGCTTGGCGCCGATGGCCGCCGGCAAGGCGTAGCCCAGGGTGCCGAAGCCGGTGCCGGCGTTGAACCAACTATTGGCCTGCGGCGCCCGGTAGCCCAGGGCGCCCTGGTACACCGGCTGTGTGGAGTCACCGACCACTATCGGTGCCGGCAGGCTGTCGCGCAGGGTGTCGAGCAGCGCCTGCATCACCCCTTGCTTGTGGTTCCAGCCCGCGCGCTCAGCCGCGTTCACCGCCGCCACCCGCGAGTCGGCCCAGGCCGCCGCTGGCCGTTCTGGCAGGGCGTCGTGCAGCGCCTGCAAGCCTTGCCCGGCATCCCCCAACAGGCCGACGTCGGCCCGCAGGGCACCGAGAATCTGCAGCGGATCGATGTCGAGGCGAATCAAAGGTGCGTTCAGGCGCAAAGGCCCGAGGCCGAAGAAGTCGTAGTCGGTTTCCCCAAGTTCAGTGCCCACCGCCAGCACCACATCGGCCTCGGCGATCAGCTCGCGGCCATGGCTCGACGACTGCACGCCATCGAGCAACAGCGAGTGTTCGGGCGGCAGCAGGCCCCGGGCGTTGGTGGTCAGCGCCACCGGTGCCTGCAAGCGTTCGGCCAGGGCGCGTAATGCACCCGCGGCGCGACGTGCGCCGCCCCCGGCAAGGATCAACGGCTTGCGCGCCCGACTCAGCAATTGCACTGCACTGGCGATGGCTTCGGCCGCCGGCGCAGGCGCCTGAGGCAAGGCACGGGGGCGCAGGTCAAGGTCGTCGGCCGGCATTTCCAGCACATCCAGCGGGATCTCGATATGCACCGGGCGCGGGCGCGAGCAGCCAAACAAGGCAAAGGCCCGGCCGAGCAGTTCCGGCAGTTCCTGCGGGCGTTGCAGGGTGTGGCTGAAGGCGCAGACCCCGGCGACCATGGCGCGCTGGTCGGGCATCTCATGCAGGTAACCGTGACCCAGACGCAGATGCTCGCGGCGGCTGGTGGTGGAAATCACCAGCATTGGCACCGAGTCGGCGTAGGCCTGGCCCATGGCCGTGAGGATGTTGGTCATGCCGGGGCCGGTGATGATGAAACACACCCCGGGCTTGCCGCTGGCCCGGGCGTAACCGTCGGCCATGAAGCCGGCACCTTGTTCATGGCGCGGGCTGACATGGCGCAGCGAACTGCCGTGCAGCCCCCGATAAAGCTCCACCGTATGCACGCCTGGAATGCCGAATACCGACTCCACGCCATAGCCTTCAAGCAACCGGACCAACGCCTGGGCACAACTGACCATGGGAGCTCCTCATCTTATTTTTATGAGTGGCCAGGCTCACCTGGAGCTGGCGCAGGCCCCTAGTATTGGTGAATGAATAATTACATCAATCGAATTTATTTTGCGTTAATGTCAAATTAAATTACCCAAACATCCGCCGCCTTTCGCCCGCCTGCCGGGGCTCAGCGGCGCCCCATCGTTGCCAGGAGGTTGCATGCGTTACCCCTCGATGACCGCCCTGCGCGCCCTGGATGCGGTCGCCCGCCTGGGCAGCGTGACCGACGCCGCGCGCCAGTTGAACCTGACCCGCAGCGCCATCAGCCATCAGATCAACAGCCTCGAACAGAGCCTTGGCTTTGCCCTCACCGAACGCATCGGCCGTGGCATCGGCCTGACCTATCGCGGCGAATGCTATGCCCGCGAAGTGCACCAGATCCTCGCCGACATTCAGGAAGCCGGCCGCCGCTTCGAGGACCAGCAGATCTCGGGCAAATTGCGCATCAGTTGCAACCCGGGGTTCGCCAGCTTCTGGCTGTGCTACCACATCAACGATTTCCTGCGGCAGTACCCCCAGGTGCAATTGCAGGTGGTCACCCCTCGCGCACCGGACGACACCAGCGACCCGAGTGCCGACCTGTTCATCGCCTATGGCATTGGCGACTGGCCGGACCTGTTGGTGGAGCAAATCGTCGCCCTGCACTTTTTTCCGGTGTGCAGCCCACGCCTGATCAATGCCCTGGGCGGCCTGAAGACCCCCCAAGAGTTGGCCGGCTTCCCGCTGATCCACATGAGCGACCAGACCGACTGGCGCGTTTGGCTGGCTGCGGCCGGGGCCTCCAGCATCGACTCCGGCAGCGGGATCATCTTTTCCGACGCCCATTGCGCCCAGTCGGCCTGCATCGCGGCCCAAGGCGTGGCCATCGGCGACAACCTGCTCAGCGGCGATGCCCTGGCCCGAGGCCTGCTGGTCAGGCCGTTCGAGATTGCCATCAACCCGTTGCGCGGCTACTTCCTGGTGGTCGACCCGGCCAAGGCCGAACGCCCGGTGGTGCAGGCCTTCAGCACCTGGCTGAAAAACCAGCTGCTGGCCACCACCCAGGGCATCAGCGACAAGCCACCGATCAGTAGCTGAAGTGAGGCAATGGTCAATTGCGCTCACCAGTGAGGCGTAAATTCTTCGATTGATGGGCGGTTTTGCTTTGCCGAGAATGGCCCGCCATCACTGCCGAGGAAGCCTCCATGCGTGTCCAACACCAGCCCTTGCTGGCCCGCAGCCCCTGCACGCGACGGGACCTGACGAGCTTCCATTACGGCGAGCCCGGGCGGGGCAAAAAGGTCTACCTGCAAGCCAGCCTGCATGCCGATGAACTGCCCGGCATGCTGGTGCTGCATCACCTGCGCCAGCGCCTGGACCAGGCCCTGGCAGAGGGTGCGATCCTCGGGGAAATCGTCCTGGTGCCGATCGCCAACCCGGTGGGCCTGGAACAGACCCTGATGCACGATGCCATGGGCCGCTTCGACTTCAACAGCGGGGAAAACTTCAACCGCCGCTACCCCGACCTGGCGGCGTTGATCAGCGACGGCCTTGAGGCACGCCTGGGCCAGGATGCCGAGCAAAACCAGCGCCTGATCCGCCAGGCCATGGGCCAGGCCTTGCAGCAGTGGCCGGTCACCAGCGAGCTCGACTCATTGCGGCGGGCCCAACTGCTGCTGGCCCATGACGCCGATGTGGTGCTGGACCTGCACTGCGACGCCCAGGCCGTCCTCCACCTATACGCCGAAACCCCTTACTGGCCGCAGATCGAACCACTGGCGCGCTACCTGGGTGTGCACGCCAGCCTGCTGGCCAGCGGCACCGGCGCCGGCTCGTTCGACGAGGCCTGCGGCCAACCCTGGTGGCGCCTGGCCGAGCGGTTCGGCGAGCATTTCCCGATCCCCCTGGGCTGCGCCAGCGTAACCCTGGAGCTGCGGGGCGAAGCCGATGTCGAGCACGGGCTGGCACAGAGCGATGCCGGGCAGCTCTTCGCCTACCTGCAGCACCTGGGAGTTGTGGACGGCGTGGCTCCGGCAATGCCGGCGCTGCAACACCCGGCGACGCCGTTTGCCGGCTCACTGACCTTGCGTGCGCCCTGCGCCGGGTTGGTGGTGTTTCTGCATAAACCCGGGGCCTGGATCAGCCATGGGGATCCGGTGGTGGAACTGATCGATCCACTCTCCGGCGGGACCCAGGTGGTACGCAGTTCAACCTGCGGCGTGATGTACATGCGTTCTGCCATCCGCTTCGCCGCCCCGGGCGTGGAGCTGTGCAAGATCGCCGGTGCCGCCCCCCTGCCGGAAGGGGTGCAGGTGTCGGCCTGACGCTGGGCCCCTAAGTGAACCCGGCGTCACTCTCCAGGAACGACGCAGCCCCAAGCCGAAGTAAAACCCCGGCCCATGAAAAAGCCGCGCAATGCGCGGCTTTTTTGTGCAGTGTCAGCCCTTACTTGGGCAGCGCGTAGGCAATCACATAATCGCCCCGGTCCGTCGACTGACGGGCGCCACCAGCGGTGAGCAGGATGTATTGCTGACCGGTTTTCGGTGACACATAGGTCATCGGCCCCGACTGGCTGCCCACCGGCAGGCGGGATTTCCAGATTTCATTGCCGTTGCCGGTGTCGAAGGCACGCAGGTAGAAATCCTGGGTGCCGGCGAAGAACAGCAGGCCCGATTGGGTGGCCAGGGAGGCGCCCAGGGTCGGCATGCCGATCGGGATCTGCATGTGCATGCGGATGCCCATCGGGCCGGTGTCCTGCACGGTGCCCACCGGCACCTGCCACATCAGTTTGCGGGTCTTCAGGTCGATGGCCGACATGGTGCCGAACGGCGGTTTCTGGCACGGGATGCCGACCGCCGACAGGAAGCGTTCACGCATGGCGCCGAACGGCGTACCGGCTTGGGGCACCACACCCATTTCGATGCCGCTGGCACCGGCGGCGATCTTGTCGCGCGGGATCATGTAGTTGGCCAAACCCAGGCGCATATCGTTGACGAACATGTAGTGGGTGTTCGGGTCCACCGACACGCTGCCCCAGTTCATCCCCCCCAGGGAACCCGGGAATTGCAGGGCACGGTCCAGGCCCGGCGGGGTATAGACGCCCTGGTGGCGCATGCCCTTGAACTGGATCCGGCACATCAACTGATCGAACGGCGTGGCCCCCCACATATCGGCTTCGGTGAGGGTCTGGTTACCGATCGACGGCATTTCCACGGAGAACGGCTGGGTCGGCGAATAACGCTCGCCCGGCACATTGCCCTGAGGCACCCGCCGCTCTTCGACCCGGGCAATCGGCTTGCCGGTCTCGCGGTTGAGCAGAAAGATCTCGCCCTGCTTAGTAACCTGGGCCAGCGCCGGTTGCACGCCACCCTTGTCGTCCGGCACGTCGTACAGCAGCGGCTGCGCCGGCAGGTCGAAATCCCAAAGGTCGTGGTGGGTGGTCTGGAAGTGCCAGCGCACCTGACCGGTCGCCACATCGAGGGCGACGACAGAGGAACTCCACTTGTCATCGAACTCAGTGCGCTCACCCGCGAAAAAGTCCGGGGTCGCGTTGCCGGTAGGCAGGTAGACCAGGCCCAGCTTGGGGTCATAGGACATGGCCGACCAGACGTTCGGCGTACCGCGGGTGTAGGTCTCGCCCGCCGGTGGCCGCTTGGTGATATTCGGGTTACCCGGATCCCAGGCCCAGACCAACTCGCCGCTGCGCACGTCGAACGCACGCACCACGCCCGGTGGTTCACCGGTGGAGAAGTTATCGGCGACACGGCCGCCGACGATCACCACATTGCCCGCCACCAGGGGGGTCGAGGTCTGTTGGTAATAACCGGGTTTGACTTCGCCCATGTCGGTTTTAAGGTCGACCGTGCCCTGGTCGCCAAAGTCGGCGCAGGGCTTGCCGGTTTCGGCGTCGATGGCGATCAGGCGGGCATCGATGGTCGGCAGGAACAGCCGTTTGACACAGGCGCTCGCCGCCACGGGCTGCGCGCTCCCAGTTGCAGCGCTGCTGCTATCGAAGTAACCCAGGCCGCGGCAACGCTGCCAGTTCGGCGCGCTGCCCTTGGGGTCGAACTTCCAGCGCTCGGCGCCGGTGTCGGCATCCAGGGAGAAGACTTTGCCATAGGCGGTGCAGACGTAAATGTTGTCGCCGACCTGCAACGGGGTGTTCTGGTCTTCAGCGCCAGAGCCGTTGCTCTCGGGAATGTCGCCGGTGCGGAAGGTCCAGGCCACTTGCAACTTGTCGATATTGCCTTTGTTGATCTGGTCCAGCGCGGCGAAGCGATTGCCCGCCGTGGTGTTGCCCCAGTGCGCCCAGTCTTTCTGTTCGGTGCCCGGAGCCACCGGTGTCACCGCCGGTTCAATGCTGGCCTTGACCACATGGGTCGGCACAAACATGTAGGCCAGGGTTGCCACCACGCCCAGGCCAAGCACCCCGGCCAGGCCATAGGCGCCACGGCCGGCGGTCGCGCCGGAAGCCCGCACCAGGGTCGGGTAGACCAGCGCCACCACCAGGCCGATCACGGCGAAGGTCAGGACCCGCGACACCAGCGGCCAGTATTCCAGGCCGGTGTCCCACACCGCCCAGATCGCGGTCAGCACCAGGGCCACGCCATAGAGCCAGGCACCACGCGGGTTGCGGCGGGCGATCAGCAGCCCGGAAACCAGCATCGCTAGGCCCATCAGCAGGAAGTACCCGCTGCCACCCAGACTCACCAGATAGCCACCGCCACCTGCCAGGCCAAGCCCGATCAACGCGATCAGGGCACCCAGCCCCCCCAGCAGCCATTTGCTGCCGGCGGCAGCTCCAGAGTTGTTCATGTCGGAATTTTCTCCCCTCTTTAAGGTGGGCGAGAGAATGTACTACCTAGTTACTTATGACAACTTGTCGCAGCCAATTTGTGCCAAGAAATGTCATCAGCGGTTTCAGATTAGTCATAAAGCCGCAGCACAGAGGGTCAAAATAAATTCAAAACCTCATCAACACAGCCTATTTATTCAAGCGAGGCGTTCCCCCCCATGCAATGCCTCACCCGGTAGAACTGCGCGCCATTCCAACGTCAGCAGCGCGGCGAGCGGCGGTGCGGGCGAGGCTGTAACATGCTCGCCCACCGATTCCCGCGCTGGAGCTCACCGTGTCTGAAAGCCGCCCTCCCGTCCTCGACGAAATCGATCGTCAACTGATCGCCGCCTTGCAGATCAACGCCCGCGAAAGCGTGGCGATGCTTGCCCGGCAACTGGGCATCGCGCGGACCACCGTGACCTCGCGCCTGGCCCGCCTGGAAAAAGCCCGGGTCATCACCGGGTATGGCGTGCGCCTGGGGCAACGGGTGATCGATGGCGGCTTGCAGGCCTATGTGGGCATCAAGGTCCAGCCGCGCTCGGGCAAGGAAGTGCTGCGCCGCCTCAGCGCCATGGCTCAGGTCCAGCAACTGTGCGCGGTCAGCGGCGAATTCGATTATGTGGCCTGGCTGCGCACCGACTCACCGGAACAGCTGGACCAGTTGCTCGACCAGATCGGCAGCGTCGACGGCGTCGAAAAAACTACCACCTCCATCATCCTCAGCAGCAAAATCGACCGCGGCCACCCCCTCTGACCCCTCCCCCCTGTAGCCCTGTAGCCGCTGCCGAGCAGCGCGAGGCTGCGCTGGCCTGAATCGGCGCCCAAAAACTGTCAGGTGTAAACCCATCACCTGACAGCACCACCCCGCCCCAGCCACTCCACCTCGTCATTAATTCACCTAATTTCGTCATATCGACTGATATGAATTCAAAACGACGACACTTTGCGTCTTATTTACGTGCGTTGCGCTCCCTAGAATGGCTGCCAGGTTTTTCTATACTCAGCGCTCTGCGTGAGCCGCCAGCAAGGTCCCGCCATGAACAAGAACAATCGCCATCCTGCAGACGGCAAAAAACCGATCACCATTTTCGGCCCGGACTTCCCTTTTGCCTTTGACGACTGGATCGAGCACCCCGCCGGCCTGGGCAGTATTCCCCAAGCCAACCACGGTGCCGAGGTGGCTATTGTCGGCGCCGGTATCGCCGGCCTGGTGGCCGCTTACGAACTGATGAAGCTGGGCCTCAAGCCCGTGGTCTATGAAGCCTCGAAGATGGGCGGACGCCTGCGCTCCCAGGCCTTTGAAGGCGCCGAGGGCATCATCGCCGAATTGGGCGGCATGCGTTTCCCAGTGTCGTCCACCGCGTTCTATCACTATGTCGACAAGCTCGGGCTGCAAACCAAGCCCTTCCCCAACCCGCTGACCCCGGCCTCGGGCAGCACCGTGATCGACCTCGAAGGCCAGACCCATTACGCCCAGAAACTCGCCGACCTGCCGGCACTGTTCCAGGAAGTCGCCGACGCCTGGGCCGATGCCCTGGAGGACGGTTCGCGCTTCGGCGAGATCCAGCAAGCCATTCGCGAACGCGACGTGCCGCGCCTCAAGGAACTGTGGAACACCCTGGTGCCGCTGTGGGACGACCGCACCTTCTACGACTTCGTCGCCACCTCCAAAGCCTTCGCCAAACTGTCTTTCCACCACCGTGAGGTGTTCGGCCAGGTCGGCTTCGGCACCGGCGGCTGGGACTCGGACTTCCCCAACTCAATGCTGGAAATCTTCCGCGTGGTCATGACCAACTGCGACGATCACCAGCACCTGGTGGTCGGCGGCGTCGAGCAAGTGCCCCTGGGCATCTGGCGCCACGTACCTGAGCGTTGCGCGCACTGGCCCGAAGGCACCAGCCTCAGCTCGTTGCACAACGGCGCACCGCGCACCGGCGTGAAACGCATCGCCCATGCGGCCGACGGGCGCTTTGCGGTGACCGACAACTGGGGCGATACCCGGGAATACGCTGCGGTGCTGACCACTTGCCAGAGCTGGCTGCTGACCACCCAGATCGAATGCGACGAAACCCTGTTCTCGCAAAAGATGTGGATGGCCCTGGACCGCACGCGCTACATGCAATCGTCGAAAACCTTCGTCATGGTCGACCGGCCATTCTGGAAGGACAAAGATCCAGAAACCGGGCGCGACCTGATGAGCATGACCCTCACCGACCGCCTGACCCGTGGCACCTACCTGTTCGATAACGGCGACGACAAACCGGGGGTGATCTGCCTGTCCTACTCATGGATGAGCGACGCCCTGAAAATGCTCCCGCATCCGGTGGAAAAACGCGTGAAGCTGGCCCTGGACGCCTTGAAGAAGATCTACCCGAAAGTCGACATCGCCGCGCGCATCATCGGCGATCCGATCACCGTGTCCTGGGAAGCCGACCCGCATTTCCTCGGTGCCTTCAAAGGCGCGCTGCCAGGCCATTACCGCTACAACCAGCGGATGTACGCGCACTTCATGCAGGACGACATGCCGGCCGAACAACGCGGGATCTTTATCGCCGGCGACGATGTGTCCTGGACCCCAGCCTGGGTCGAGGGCGCGGTGCAGACCTCCTTGAATGCGGTTTGGGGCATCATGAAGCACTTCGGCGGGCAGACCCACGCCGAAAACCCGGGCCCAGGCGATGTGTTCCACGAAATCGGCCCCATCGCCCTCGCCGAATAGTCGACACCCGCCCTCGCGGGCCGGCTGGCCAGCAGCACAACTGGCAAGCCGGCCCCGCGCTTGATAAGGAGTGATCCCCATGCGCGTAGCGCTTTATCAGTGCCCGCCACTGCCCCTGGATGTAGCCGGCAACCTGCAACGCCTGCAGAACATCGCCATGGAGGCCAGTGACGCCGATCTGCTGGTGCTGCCCGAGATGTACCTCAGCGGCTACAACATCGGCCCCGAGGCGGTCGGCGCCCTGGCTGAAACCCAGGACGGCCCGTCAGCCGAACATATCGCCGCCATCGCCCGGGCCGCAGGCACCGCGATTGTCTATGGCTATGCCGAGCGCGCCGAGGATGGGCAGATCTACAACGCCATCCAACTGATCGATGCCCAGGGCCAGCGCCTGTGCAACTACCGCAAGACCCACCTGTTCGGCGACCTCGACCGTTCGATGTTCTGCGCCGGGGCCGACCAGTTCCCTGTGGTGGAATTGAACGGCTGGAAACTCGGGTTCCTGATCTGCTACGACATCGAGTTCCCGGAAAACGCCCGGCGCCTGGCACTGGCCGGCGCCGAGATGATCCTGGTGCCGACGGCGAACATGCGGCCCTACGAATTCATTGCCGAAGTGACCGTGCGCTCGCGGGCCTTTGAAAACCAGTGCTACGTGGCCTACGCCAACTACTGCGGCAGCGAGGATGAGATCCACTACTGCGGCCTGAGCAGCATCGCCGCTCCCGATGGCAGCCTCACCGCCCAGGCCGGGCTCGACGAAGCGCTGATCAGCGGCGTGCTGGACCGGCAATTGCTGCTCGACTCCCGGGCGATCAATCGCTATTTCGTCGACCGCCGCCCCGAGCTTTACGACGACCTGAACAAGCGCTGATCCCGGGTTATCCGCTAGCATGAGCGCTTCTCTGTTCTGGAAGTGCTCATGCCCGCGCTGAACCACCCCCTCCTGCCCCACACTGAAACCCTGGCCAACGGCCTGCGGATTTCAGTGCGCCATGCCCCCCATTTGAAACGCTGCGCGGCGAGCGTGCGGGTCAATGCCGGCAGCCACGATGTGCCCCCGGCCTGGCCTGGGCTGGCGCACTTTCTGGAACACCTGATGTTTCTCGGCACCGAGCGCTTTGCCGCGCAGCAGGGCCTGATGGCCTATGTGCAAGGCCACGGCGGGCAGGTCAACGCCCAGACCCGCGAGCGCAGCACCGAATACTTTTTCGAACTGCCACCCGCCGCCTTTGCCGGTGGGCTAGAGCGCCTGTGCGACATGCTGGTCCACCCGCGCCTGGCCGAAGACGATCAACTGCGCGAGCGCGAGGTGCTGCACGCGGAGTTTATCGCCTGGTCCCGGGACGGCGCGGCGCAACGGCAGTTTTCACTGTTCGACCGGCTGTCCGCAGCCCACCCGTTGCGCGCCTTCCATGCCGGCAATCGCTACAGCCTGCCGGTGCCGCGCCCGGCCTTTCGCCAGGCCCTGGGCGAGTTCTACCAAACCTTCTATCAGGCCGGGCAAATAACCCTGAGCCTGGCCGGCCCGCAACCGCTGGAAGAACTGCGATCCCTGGCCACACGTTACGGCCGCGAGTTCGCCAAGGGCGCGCCCGTACCCCAGGACCTGCCGCCCACATTACAGGCCAATGGCCCCGGGATTTATCCACAACAAGACGGCCGCCACCTGGACCTGCTGCTGTGCGCCGAAGAGTTGCCCGAAGGTGCCGCAGACGCTCTGGATGTGCTCTGTATCTGGCTGGCATCGAGCAAGCCCGGCGGCCTGGTCGCCGAATTGAAGACCCGGGGCCTGATCGACGGCCTCAAGGCGGCGCCGTTGTATCAATTTGCCGGGCAGGCCGTGGTGCATGTCGATATCGGCCTGAGCCCTCAAGGCCTGGAACATACGACGCTGATCCGCGAGCAGGTGCAGGATTGGCTGGGCTTTTTTGTGACGCACACCGACTGGTCGCAAGTGAGCGCGCAATACGCGCGCCTGCAACAACGCCGGCAGCAGGTCGCGGGCGCACTGGAGCTGGCTCGGTTCGACAACGAGCAACGCCCCGGCGCATTGGCCGGGCCAGGGCTGGCGGCTCTCCAGGCCCTGCTCCGGCAACTGCAAGCCAAGGCTGGCGAGCCCATGGCGATTGCCTGGCAACTGCCACCTGCCAATCCGTTCCTGGCCACGGAAGCCGAGCCGCCACGCGCCGGCCTGATTCGCGGACAAACCAGCAAACACCGCGGACTGCGCACCTTTGCCCAGGACCGTAGTCGTGGCCGTCTCGACATGCCGGCGCTGCGCTTTAGCCAGGCGTTGCCCGACGAGATCGGCGAGGCCGCGCTGTACCTGCGTTGGCGTCTGCACCAGGCGGCCCCGGCCGGGTTGCTGCCGACGCTGGTGCGCAGCCTGCACGAGCTGCAAGTGGATGCGCGCCAGGCTGGGGTGGAGGTGGCGCTGAACGCCAATGGCCAGGACTGGCTGCTAAAAATGACCGGTCACCCGCAACCGATGCCGGCGATTCTGACCCAGGTGCTCAAACAGCTGAGCCAGCCCGCCGCCGAAACGTGGCTCACCACCGAACCCGCCGCCGCGCCCTTGATCCCGATTCGTCAGTTGCTCAAGGCCCTGGCCGAGCCGCAGTGGGAATCCGCCGCACTCAACGACGCTGCGGCCCTACCGCCACTGTGGGACGGCGCACGCTGGGACGGTCTGGGCCTGGGCTTGCCCGAAGCCACGCAACACGCGCTGAAAAGGGCCCTGGGCAAAATGCCCGGCAGCCCCGACAGCGCCCTGGCAGGAATCCCGCCCAGCGCGGCCAGCTACCTCTGGCAAACCCTCGACTGCGATTCCAGCGAACACGCGCTGCTGCTGTTTTGCCCGGCGCCTTCGACCCGCGTGGAAGACGAGGCCGCCTGGCGCCTGCTCGGCCAGTTGTGCCAGGCGCCCTTCTATCAGCGCCTGCGGGTCGATCTGCAACTGGGTTATGCGGTGTTCAGCGGCGTACGCCAGATCAACGGGCACACCGGGTTGCTGTTTGGCGTGCAGTCGCCCTCGGCTCCGGCGCCTGAGATTCTCAAGCACATCCGGCTGTTCCTGGAGCAACTGCCGACACTGCTGGACCAACTCGACCCCGTGGAATGGGCGTCCCAACGCCAGCGCCTGGCGGCGCAATTCGACCCCGCCGACCTGGGGCTGGTCCAAGCCGCCGAGCTGCTGTGGCACAGCGCCGAGGCGGGCCATCCGTCGGATTATCTGCAGCGATTGCAAGCAGCCATCGAGGAGCTATCGGCCGCCGCGCTGCAGGACGCGGCCCAGCGCCTGAATCACGCCGAAGGCGGCTGGAGGTGCCTGGCCAGCGGGGTTTGCCCGGGCGAACCCTGGCAGGTGAAGCCCTGATCGTTACCGTGGCGGTAAAGGGCTTTCTTGCAGAGGGGCAGGTCAGGGCCGGGGGCCATTGAGTAAGATAGCTCCCTAAGCATCTGAACATCTCCGGCCGGAGGTGGACTATATGTAATGCAGTCACCCGTCCCATTCACTTGAAGGAGCGCTTCTATGTCCTGGTCCAAACCTGCCTACACCGACCTGCGTATCGGCTTCGAAGTCACCATGTACTTCGCCAACCGCTGATGGCTGTTCCCCGGGCAACCGTCTGCGACGAACCCCGAAAACAGAACCCGCAGTGCAACGCCTCGGCTCGCCGGGGCGTTTTTTTGTTGTGTCTTGCCCTGATGGAGCCGCCATGTTTGTCCAGATTCTAGGTTCGGCCGCCGGTGGCGGTTTCCCGCAGTGGAACTGCAACTGCGTGAACTGTGCAGGTTTTCGCGATGGCAGCCTGCGGGCACAGGCGCGTACCCAATCGTCGATCGCGATTTCCGATGACGGCGTGAACTGGGTGCTGTGCAACGCCTCGCCGGATATCCGCGCCCAGCTCCAGGGCTTTGCCGCGATGCAGCCGGGCCGGGCGCTGCGCGATACCGGGATCAGCGCGATCATCCTGATGGACAGCCAGATCGACCACACCACCGGCCTGCTCAGCTTGCGCGAAGGTTGCCCGCACCCGATCTGGTGTACCGACATGGTCCATGAAGACCTGAGCACCGGCTTCCCGCTGTTCACCATGCTCAAGCACTGGAACGGTGGGCTGAACTGGAACCCCATCAAGCTCGAACAGCGTTTCAGCATCCCGGCCTGCCCCCACCTGCGCTTTAGCCCACTGCCGCTGCGCAGCGCCGCACCGCCCTACTCGCCGCACCGCTTCGACCCGCACCCCGGCGACAACATCGGCCTGCTGGTCGAAGACCTGCGCACCGGCGGCACCCTGTTTTACGCACCGGGCCTGGGCCAGGTCGATGCTTCCCTACTCAAGATCATGGCCAGCAGCGATTGCCTACTGGTGGACGGCACCCTGTGGGACGACGATGAAATGCAGCGCCGTGGCGTGGGCACGCGCACCGGCCGGGAAATGGGCCACCTGGCGCAGAACGGTCCGGGCGGCATGCTCGAGGTCCTGGAGCAGTTGCCGACCCAGCGCAAGGTGCTGATCCACATTAACAACACCAACCCGATCCTCGACGAAGACTCCGCCGAACGTGCCGAATTGGTACGCCGAAAGGTGGAAGTGGCTTACGACGGAATGAGTATTGAGCTGTAGGGCGAATCGCGAGCAAGCTCGCTGTACGGGCTCTGCATCCACTGTGTAGGAGCGGGCCTGCGCGACCTTGCACCCGCAACACGGCCCCCGGAGAACCGCAATGACTGACACCGCACTGTCCCCCGCCGCGTTCGAAGAGGCCCTGCGGGCCAAGGGGGCCTATTACCACATCCATCACCCCTATCACGTGGCGATGTATGAAGGCCGGGCCACTCGCGAACAGATCCAGGGCTGGGTCGCCAACCGTTTCTATTACCAGGTCAATATCCCGCTCAAGGATGCCGCCATTCTGGCCAACTGCCCAGACCGGGAAATCCGTCGCGAGTGGATCCAGCGCCTGCTGGATCACGACGGTGCCCCCGGTGAAGACGGCGGAATCGAAGCCTGGCTGCGCCTGGGCCAGGCCGTGGGCCTGGACCCGGACCAACTGCGTTCCCAGGAACTGGTGCTGCCTGGAGTGCGCTTCGCGGTGGATGCCTACGTCAACTTCGCGCGGCGCGCCAGTTGGCAGGAAGCGGCCAGCAGCTCACTCACGGAACTGTTCGCGCCGCAGATCCACCAGTCACGCCTGGACAGTTGGCCGCAGCATTACCCATGGATCGACCCGGCCGGCTACCAGTACTTCCGCACCCGCCTGGGCCAGGCCCGGCGTGATGTCGAGCACGGCCTGGCCATCACCCTGCAGCACTACACCACCCTGCAGGGCCAGCAACGCATGCTGGAAATTCTCCAGTTCAAACTGGACATCCTTTGGAGCATGCTCGACGCCATGAGCATGGCGTACGAGCTGCACCGCCCGCCTTACCACAGCGTCACCGAACAACGGGTCTGGCATAAAGGGATCACCCTATGAGTTTTGATCGCAGCAAGGTTGCGCACTGGCGACCCGGCTACCGCTTCCAATACGAACCGGCGCAGAAAGGCCACGTGTTGTTGTACCCAGAAGGCATGATCAAGCTCAACGACAGTGCCGCGCTGATCGGTGGCCTGATCGACGGTCAGCGTGACGTGGCGGCGATCATTGCCGAACTCGACGCTCAGTTCCCCGGCGTGCCTGAGCTGGCGGACGATATCGAGCAATTCATGGAGGTCGCCCGTGCTCAGCACTGGATCGAACTTGGCTGAAACCCCGCGCCTGCCACCCAAGCCCGAGGTTGGCCTGCCTTTGTGGCTGCTGGCCGAACTGACCTACCGCTGCCCGTTGCAATGCCCCTACTGCTCCAACCCGCTGGACTTTGCCGAACAAGGCAAGGAGCTGAGCACCGAGCAATGGATCAAGGTCTTTCGTGAAGCCCGGGAAATGGGCGCCGCACAACTGGGGTTTTCCGGCGGCGAACCCCTGGTGCGCCAGGACCTGGCCGAGCTGATTGCCGAAGCGCGCAAGCTGGGGTTTTACACCAACCTGATCACCTCCGGTATCGGTCTCACCGAGCAGAAGATCAGCGACTTCAAACAAGCCGGGTTGGATCATATCCAGATCAGCTTCCAGGCCAGCGACGAGCAGGTGAACAACCTGCTGGCCGGGTCGAAAAAGGCCTTTGCGCAAAAGCTGGAAATGGCCCGTGCGGTCAAGGCCCACGGCTACCCGATGGTGCTGAACTTCGTGACCCACCGGCACAACATCGACAAGATCGACCGCATCATCGAGCTGTGCATCGCCCTCGAAGCCGACTTCGTCGAGCTCGCCACCTGTCAGTTCTACGGTTGGGCGCAGTTGAACCGCGTGGGCCTGCTGCCGACCAAGGAGCAATTGGTGCGTGCCGAGCGGGTGACCAACGAATACCGCGCCAGACTCGAAGCCGAGGGGCATCCCTGCAAGCTGATTTTCGTCACCCCGGACTACTACGAAGAGCGCCCCAAGGCCTGCATGAACGGCTGGGGCAATATTTTCCTGACCGTCACGCCGGACGGCACCGCCCTGCCCTGCCACGGCGCACGGCAGATGCCGGTGCAGTTCCCCAATGTGCGCGAGCACAGCATGCAGCACATCTGGTACGACTCGTTCGGCTTCAACCGTTTTCGCGGCTACGAGTGGATGCCCGAACCTTGCCGCTCCTGCGACGAGAAGGAAAAAGACTTCGGCGGCTGTCGCTGCCAGGCGTTCATGCTCACCGGTGATGCCAGCAATGCCGATCCGGTGTGCAGTAAGTCGGCGCATCATGGGATGATCCTCCAGGCTCGCGAAGACGCCGAGCACGCCACCCAAACCATTGAACAACTGGCCTTCCGTAATGAACGAAACTCACGCCTCATCGCCAAGGGCTGAACCCTTCAGCGCCGCTCAGGCGGTTGCCGCCGGGGTCGACTTCAGCGAATTGCGCCTCGGCGCCCAGGGCCTGTTCTGGATCGAATATCGCCCGGCCGACGCGGCCTGCCGAATCTGGCACTGGCAACACAATCAGGCCCGGTGCCTGACGCCCAAGGGTTTCAGCGTCAGCAGCCGGGTCTATGAATACGGCGGCGGTGCCTTCTGCCTGAGCGACGACGGGCTGGTGTTCGTCAACGACGCGGACCAGCAGCTGTACCACCAGTCCTTGCAGGGTGAAACGCCCACTGCGCTGACCGCTGGGGAATGCCGCTACGGCGACCTGCAATTTGCCGCGAGCCAGGTCCTGGCGGTCGAGGAGCATCAGGACCGACACCGGCTGGTGGCCATTGCCCTGGCGGATGGTCGTCGCCAGGTGCTGGCCGAAGGCACGGACTTCTACGCCGCGCCCACCTTGAGCGCCGACGGCCAGCGGCTGGCCTGGATCGAGTGGGACCGCCCCCATCAACCCTGGACCGCGACCCGGCTGCTGGTCGCCGAGCGCCTGGCCGATGGCCGCTGGAGCGAGCCGCGCTGCCTGGCAGGTCAAGACACGCAAGAGGCCCTGCAACAACCGCGCTTCGATGCCAGTGGTCGCCTGTATGGCCTGACCGATCGCGGCGGTTTCTGGCAACCCTGGGGCGAATCGGCGACTGGTTTGCAACCGCTGCCCTGCGCCGCGGCCGATCATGCTCCGGCGCCTTGGCAGTTGGGCGGTTGCAGTTGGCTGCCCCTGGGTGGCGAGGCGTGGTTGGCGAGCTGGACCGAGGGTGGTTTCGGGCGTCTGAGTCTGCGCGGGCAGGACGGCATGCAACAAGACTTGAGCGGCCCCTACAGCCGCTTTCGCAACCTGGCGATGGATCAGCAGTTCATCTATTGCATCGCCGCCTCGCCGGTCAGCCCCTCGGCGGTGATCGCCATCGACCGTCACAGCCAGCAGGTACAGGTGCTGGCCGGTGGCAGGGCGCCGCTGCCAGCGGAGCACATCAGCCTCCCGCAACCCCTGAACTACCCGAGCGGCCAGGGCCAGGCCCACGGGTTCTTCTACCCGGCCATGGACAACGCGGCCTCGCCGCCGTTGGTGGTGTTCATTCATGGTGGCCCGACCTCGGCCTGCTACCCGATACTCGACCCGCGCATCCAATACTGGACCCAGCGCGGGTTCGCCGTGGCCGACCTCAACTACCGTGGCAGCACCGGTTATGGCCGGGCCTATCGCCAAGCCCTGCACCTGCAGTGGGGTGAGGTGGATGTGCAGGATGCCTGCGCCGTGGTCGAGCACCTGGCCCAACAAGGGCTGATCGACCGCAACCGCGCCTTTATTCGTGGCGGCAGCGCGGGGGGCTATACCACCTTGTGCGCGCTGGCTTTCGCCGATGTGTTTCGCGCCGGTGCCAGCCTGTATGGCGTCAGCGATCCGCTGGGCCTGACCCGCACCACTCACAAGTTCGAGGGCGACTACCTTGACTGGCTGATTGGCGACCCGGCGCAGGACGCCGAGCGCTATCGCGCCCGCACGCCGCTACTGCACGCGGGCAACATCCGGGTGCCGGTGATTTTCTTCCAGGGCGAACTGGACGCCGTGGTGGTGCCCGAACAGACCCGCGACATGCTCAAGGCATTGACGGACAACGGCATCCCGGCCCAGGCCCACTACTACCCGGACGAGCGCCACGGCTTTCGCAAGGCGAGTAACCAGGCCCATGCGTTGGAGCAAGAGTGGTTGTTCTATCGACAGGTCATGCAAGGGTTCGACTGAGCCCGGCGGCTGTAACGCGGCAAGCCCGCTCCTGCCATCAGGAGCGGGCTGCGCCTTCAGCGCTTGGCGATGATGTACACCGCATGCACGATGCCCGGGATATAACCGCACAGGGTCAGCAGGATGTTCAGCCAGAACGCGCCGCCGAAACCCACTTGCAGGAACACCCCCAGTGGCGGCAACAAAATGGCGATGATGATGCGGATAAAGTCCATGGGCAGCTCCATAGGGCAATTGGCTCACACGAGCCGTACAGCTAATCGACCCGCGCCGCTCGACAGGGTTCAGTCGACTTGCCCTCGCCGCTCAAGCTACCGATAAGCCCCAGGCCCTGCGTCACAGGCCTGAGCATCGATTCACGCGAGTATTTCCAGGCCATGCTTGTGCACGATACTCAGCAGCTTGAGCGCCATGCCGCTGGGATGCTTGTCCCCAGCCTCCCACTGCTTGACCGTGGACGCGCTGGTGTTCAGGTACCGGGCGAACAGCGGCTGGCTGACGTGATTGCGCTCGCGGATCGCCTTGATCTGCTGCGCGGACATCGCAGCCGGAACCGCCGCAATGCAGGACTCATCGAAGCGGCGCAGGGTGGTCTTGCCCCTGCCTCGGCTAATCCCTGCCGAGGACTTCAGGCAATCCGAAGCAGGACACGGTCTCAAGTTCCACAAGAGGTTCTGCAAAAGGCCGGAACAAAAAAACGCCCCGTGCGAAAAATCGGACACGGGGCGATGCGTTATTACCGCGAGACGGTTCAGGAATTCATTCAATACACGTCAGACAGCCACCCCTTTGCGGCACTGCAATTGCGCAGTGCGTACCCGGGAAAACGCGCGCGCCAGGCGCAGCAGCATTTCATCGATATTGGCCTTGCTCACCGTCAGCGCCGGCGTGAAGCGCAGGCAGTCAGGCTGGGGCGCGCTGAGCAGCAAGCCTTCATAACGCGCGGCCTTGACCAGCGCCTGGGCCGAGTCGTCGGCCAGGCTCAGGCCCCAGAACAACCCATGACCACGTAGCGCGCCCTGGGCGTGACGATGGGCCAGGCGTGCCAGGCCTTCGCGCAGGTACTGGCCGGTTTCTCGAACCTGTTCGAGAAATCCGTGCTCCAGCACGGTGTCGAGGACCGCCAGCCCGGCCGCACTCATCAACGCATTGCCATGATGAGTGCCATCAAGCTCGCCCACCTCGAAACAGCAAGCCTTGCCACGCGCCAGCAACGCCGCCAACGGCACGCCACCCCCCAGGCCCTTGCCGAGCACGGTGATGTCAGCGCGGACACCGTAGACCTGTTCCGCGAGCAGGGCTCCGCAACGCCCGATGCCGGTCTGTACTTCATCCAGAATCAGCAGGATGCCCAGATCACGACACAGGCGCTCGACACCCTTGAGGTAATGCTCGGTGGCAGGAATCACCCCGGCCTCGCCCTGAATCGGTTCCAGCATGATCGCCACGGTGCGCGCGTCCACCGCGGCATGCAGCGCCGGCAGGTCATTGAACGGCACATGGCTGAAGCCTGGCAGCCGGGGTTCGAAGCGGTTGCCCTGGTTCGGGCTGGCCGAGGCCGACATCGCCGCAAACCCGCGACCATGGCAGCTGTTGCTGGCGGTGATGATCTGCGCCGCGCCGCCCCGATGCAGTTGGCCCCACTTGCGCGCCAGCTTGATCGCTGCCTCGCAGGCTTCGCTGCCACTGCCCAGCAGGTACGCCTGGTCACTGCCGGTGCTCAGGCACAGGCGCTCGGCGAGCTTGAGCATGCTGCGGTTGTAAAAACCCGACCCCGGGTTGATCAGGGATTGCGCCTGGGCGGCCATCGCCGTGACAAGGGCCGATGGGCTGTGGCCCAGGCTGTTGGCGGCCGCACCCTGGGTGAAGTCCAGGTAGGCGCGGTCTTCGTTATCCCACAACCAGGACCCCTGTCCACGTACAAACACCGGTTGGGGACGTTGCACGCTGGGCATCAGGCGCTCGCTGCTGCGCTCGTCAACGCTGGCCGGCAGGCAGAAATCAGCGGCCAGATCATCGAGGCTTGCCGGCTTGCGCCGCAGATTGAATAGATTCATGCGCGCAACCCTTCCAAGGGCAGGCCGAGCAGTCGTGAAGACCAGTCTTCGACGCGGCCGGTGCGCATGCGCTTGATTGCGATATCGCGCCAGCGCGAGGCGAGCGCTGGGCAGTCCACCAATTTTTTCAAGCCGGCATGCTCCAGAGGTTCCTGATAAAAACAACGCAGGGCCCACGCCACAGTCAGGCCGGGATAGCTGCGCTGGATCAGCTCGAACGGCTGATCGGCGCTGACGAAACCCGGCTTGAGCACCCGGTAGAACCAGCCGCAGCGACCATTGTCCTGGGCCTGTTGCGGCAGGCTGGGGATGCCCCAGCGGTGGCTCAGGCGGTAGCAGGGCGAACGGGGCTGGCTGATCTGCAGCAACGCGCCGCCCCAGCGAAACATGTCGCCCAGGCACACATGCTCTTCCGTCAGGCCATGGGTGGAGAGGTTTTCGCCAAAGGCAGGGGCGCACCAGTCGATCTGTGGATAACGCTTGCGCCAATAGGCGTAGTGCTCGGCAGGGTAGTGATGCAGGGCACGCTCGGGGCCGGTATGAAAGCGCGGATCACCGTGCTCGTCGCTGCCCAGGCCCTGCGGCCACAACCAGAGTCGATTTGCAACCGGGTATTTATCCGTATCGCTGATCAAACCTTGACCGATGTTTTTTGCCTTGCCTATGTAAACGCCATCCACATAAACCGTATTCATCGCACTCTCTGGCCCTGTAAGCCTTGTGAATAGGGGGTAGACTAGGCTTCTTGGCGGCACTCGGCCATTTCGATTTTCCAGCATTTTTGATAAGTAAAACTTATGGATTTCAAGCAACTGCGTTATTTCGTCGCGGTCTATGAAGAAGGCCATGTGGGACGGGCCGCGGAACGCCTTTCTATCTCTCAGCCGGCGCTCTCGCAGCAGATCCGGCAACTGGAACAGAACCTCGATGTCAGCCTGTTCGAGCGCAGCAGCAAGCGCCTGTTGCCGACCCTCGCCGCGCACACCTTGTATAACCATGCCGTGCCACTGCTCGATGGCATGCAACGGGCGCGCGAGGCCCTGGGCAACTTCCGCGGCCAGGCCTTGCGGACCCTGGCCATCGGCGTGTTGCAGACCGTGCACACCAGCCTGGTGCCGCAAATGCTCGAGCGGGTGCGCAAGGCACAGCCCCATCTGGTGGTGCAGATCTATGAATTGACCGGCCTGGAAATCGAGCGCCGGCTGCTCAATGGCGCGTTGGACATCGGCATCAGCTACCTGCCGCCGCGCCAGGCCGGCTTGCACGGTGTGTCGCTGTACGAAGATGAGCTGACCCTGGTCATCCCCGCCGACCACCCGCTGCGCGAATTCAAGAAAGTGTCCATCAGCCAGGCGGCCGAGTTACCGATGCTGCTGCTCGGCGAGGAATTTCAGGTGCGGCAGATCTGGCAGGCGCAATTGGCCAGCCTCGGGCGGCGCCCGCAAGTACAGGCCGAGTTGAACAATATGGCGGGGATTCTCGATAGCCTGCCCCATACCCGCCTGGCAACGGTGCTGCCGGGGCGCTCACGCCAGGAACACAGCAATAAGGACTTGCTGTGGAAACCGCTGAGTGAACCCAGGGTGCCACTGAAGGTGGGGTTGGTCTGTCGCGATGTGCAGCGTCAGCAAGGCACATTGGAGCTGTTGCGCAGCCTGCTGGAAGACGTGATAAATGGCCCGCAAGGACGTTTGCCTGGGGCCGCCCCCCTGGAGGGGCTGGGCTGAAGCGCCCGAAACAAAAACCCGGGCAAAAGAAAACCCCGCCGAAGCGGGGTTTTGCAGACTGTTTCCCTGACATCCTTTTCACTCCGCCATCCTGGCAGAATCCTACGTGTCCGTGTTTTGCTTTTGCGCTTCCTGCGCGACGTCCATGTGAAGTAGATTAGCTCTGGATCCAATCTGCCGGTAGACGTAATCAGCAGCACGCAATGTAAGAGAATGCTTACATTGCACCCTCCGCCTCAGAACTGCGCAGCGTCCAGCAGGAACAGCGACTCACTGCCTGCCTTGACCGACGCACTCAGCGAGTGAATACGCGGCAACAGGCGAGCGAAGTAGAAGCGTGCGGTACCCAATTTGCTGGCGTAGAAGTCCTCCTGACCTTCCTTGCCCAGTGCGGCCTTGGCCATCAACGCCCACATGTAGGCATACGCTGTGTAACCAAATGCTTGCAAATACTCGACCGAGGCCGCGCCGATTTCGTTGGGGTTGCCCTTCGCCCGGTCCAGCAGCCAGGCCGTCAGGTCGTCGAGCACAGCCAAGGCGTCATTCAACGGTTTGGTGAATTCCCCCAGGTCGCTGCTGGCAGTCGCGGTGAAATGGCGGATTTCGTCGGCGAACAACTGATAGAACTCACCGCCGTTGCCGACAATCTTGCGCCCCACCAGGTCCAGTGCCTGAATGCCGTTGGTGCCTTCGTAAATCTGGGTGATGCGCACATCACGCACCAGTTGCTCCTGGCCCCACTCGCGAATGTAGCCGTGCCCGCCGAAAATCTGCTGCCCGTGCACCGTGGTTTCCAGGCCCAGATCGGTCAGGAACGCCTTGGCCACCGGGGTCAGCAAGGCCACCAGGTCTTCGGCGCGTTTGCGCGTGGCGGGTTCTTCGCTGAACTTGGCGGTGTCCAGTTGCATCGCCACATAGGTGGAGAACGCCCGACCGCCTTCGTTCGAGGCTTTCATGGTCAACAGCATGCGGCGCACGTCCGGGTGGACGATGATCGGGTCGGCCACTTTATCCTTGGCTTGCGGGCCGGTTGGCGAGCGGCTTTGCAGACGATCGCGGGCGTACTCGACGGCGTTCTGGTAGGAACGCTCGCCCGAGGCCAGGCCCTGGATACCGACCCCCAGGCGCTCGTAGTTCATCATGGTGAACATCGCCGCCAGGCCTTTGTTCGGCTCGCCCACGATGTAGCCGACCGCTTCGTCGAAGTTCATCACACAGGTAGCCGAGGCCTGGATACCCATCTTGTGTTCGATCGAACCGCAGGTCACCGGGTTGCGCGCGCCCAGGCTACCGTCGGCATTGACCATGAACTTGGGCACCAGGAACAACGAAATACCCTTGGGCCCGGCCGGTGCGTCCGGCAGCTTGGCCAGCACCAGATGGATGATGTTTTCAGTCAGGTCGTGCTCACCGCCGGTGATAAAGATCTTGGTCCCGCTGACCGTGTAGGTACCGTCTGCCTGAGGCTCGGCCTTGGTGCGGATAATGCCCAGGTCGGTGCCGGCATGGGGCTCGGTCAGGCACATGGACCCGGCCCAGACACCGGCGTACATGTTCGGCAGGTAGGTTTCTTTCAGCGCTTCGCTGGCGTGGGCGTTGATCGACAGGCAAGCCCCGGCGGTCAGCATCGGGTACAGGCCAAACGACAGGCTGGCGGAGTTGACCATTTCCTCGACCTGGGCCGAGACCACCTTGGGCATGCCCATGCCGCCATAAGCTGGGTCGCCGCCGACGCCAACCCAGCCGCCCTCGGCGTAGGTCTGGTAAGCCTGGGTGAAACCTTGGGGCGTGGTCACCGCGCCATTGCTCCAGTGACAACCTTCTTCGTCAGCGCTGCGGCTGAGCGGGGCGATGCTCTTGCCGGTGACTTTGCCGGCTTCCTCAAGAATGGCCTCGACGGTTTGCGCATCGACCGTTTCGGCCAGCGCAGGCAGCTCGGCCCAGAGTTTGGCGACCTCGAAAACTTCATTGAGGACGAAGCGCATATCGCGCAGGGGCGCTTTGTAGTCAGCCATGGCAAACCTCGCAAGATCTAAACAAAGAGGGCCGGAACAGGCCCAATAACGAAAACCGGAGTGTACCCGAACAACTTTTACGACACATAGGGTCAACTAGTGACCTTTTTGTTAATTTTAGTCACGAGAGACTCCTGGCATGACAAAGCCCGCACCAGGCGGGCTTTCAACTGTTTGATCGAACAGGATTAAAGCGCGAACAACGCCGCTGGCAGCTTCATCAGGCAGTCGCTACCGGCTTCTACCGCCGCCCGATGAGTTGCAGTGCGCGGCAGCAGCCGCTTGAAGTAAAACTCACAGGTCGCGAGCTTGACCGTGCAGTAATCACGCTCGCCCGCTCCGGCATCGAGCTGCGCCTGAGCCACCAGCGCCATGCGCAACCAGAGGTAGCCGAGAATGATATAGCCGCTGTACATCAGGTAATCCAGGGCGGCGGCCCCCACTTCATCGGGGTTCTTCAGCGCCGCCATGCCCACCTGGGTAGTCAATGTGCCCCACTCCTGATTCAGGCCATTGAGCTGCGCCACATAAGCCTTGAGCTGCGGATGCTCGCCCTGGGCCTGGCAAAACTTATGGACGATCCGGGTGAAGCCCTGCAACAACTTGCCCTGGCTGCCCAGGACCTTGCGCCCCAGCAGGTCCAGGGCCTGGATGCCGTTGGTGCCTTCATAAATAGGGGCAATGCGGCAGTCGCGAACCAGTTGTTCCATGCCCCATTCGCGGATAAACCCGTGACCGCCAAACACCTGCATGCCGTGGTTGGTCACCTCCAGCCCGGTCTCGGTCATGAACGCCTTGCAGATCGGGGTGAGGAAGGCCAGCAGGTTCTCGGCATCCTGGCGCTGCTCCGGGTCCGCACCTAGGTGGGCCACATCCAGCAGTTGTGCGGTGAAATAGCTCAGTGCCCGGTTGCCTTCATTGAAGGCCTTCATGGTCAGCAACATGCGCCGCACGTCCGGGTGGACGATGATCGGGTCCGCGGCTTTGTCTGGGGCCTTGGGCCCGGTCAGCGAGCGCATCTGCAAGCGGTCGTTGGCGTACTTGATCGCGCCCTGGAAACTCGCCTCGCCCAGGCACAAGCCCTGCATCCCGGTGCCCAGCCGTGCATGGTTCATCATGGTGAACATGCAGTTCAGGCCCTTGTTGGCCTCGCCGATCAGGTAGCCCTCGGCCCCATCGAAATTGAGCACACAGGTGGCCGACGCCTTGATGCCCATCTTGTGCTCGATGGAGCCACAACTGACGCCATTGCGCTCGCCCGCCTCGCCTTGGGCGTCAGGCACAAACTTGGGCACGATAAACAGCGAAATGCCCTTGGTCCCCGCCGGCGCGTCCGGCAGCTTGGCGAGCACCAGGTGGATGATGTTGTCACTGAGGTCGTGTTCGCCGGCGGAGATGAAAATCTTGCTCCCGGAGACCGCATAGCTGCCATCGGCCTGGGGCACGGCGCGGGTCTTGATGATGCCCAGGTCGGTGCCGCAATGGGCTTCGGTCAGGCACATGGTGCCGGTCCACTGGCCGCTGGTGAGTTTGCTCAGGTAGGTGGCTTTCTGCTCATTGGAGCCGTGGGCGTGGATCGCCGACATCGCGCCGTGGGTCAGCCCCGGGTACATGCCCCAGGAGGTGTTGCTGGAGCCGACCATCTCGCTGATGACCAGTCCCAGGGATTGCGGCAAGCCCTGGCCACCGTAAGCCGGGTCTGCTGCCAACCCGTGCCAGCCGCCTTCGACGTACTGCGCGAACGCCTGCTTGAAGCCCTTGGGGGTGGTGACCACACCCTTCTCGAAGTGACAGCCTTCCTCGTCCCCGGAGCGGTTCAGCGGCGCGAGTACGTTTTCGCAGAACTTCGCCCCCTCTTCGAGGATCGCGTCGACCATGTCCGGGCTGGCATCAGTCGCGCCCAGGGCCGCGTAGCTGGTGTGGAAGTCGAACACATGATCGATCAGAAAACGCATGTCGCGCAGGGGGGCTTTGTACTCAGGCATGGTCGTGTCTCCGGCAGCAGATAAGCCACGCTACTGCCGCCCACCGGGCCTGCCAATCACAGTCCAGACGCTGAATGCGCGATCATCACTCAACCCGCAGCGCTGTCCATGCGCACCGCGCCACGGCGGGTCTGGCCGAAGGCGATAACGCAGTTACGGCCGGCGCCCTTGGCGTTGTACAAGGCCTGGTCGGCGGACTTGAGCACCTCTTCAGGGGAGCGATGTTCCGGCAGGCGCTCGGCCACCCCGATGCTGACCGTCACCGACACACTGGAGGCACCCGCGCCCGAGCGACGCTGGCGCCCTTGCTGATCGTCCTGGGGCCGGCTGTCCTGATTGCGCAGCTGGATGTTGTAGCTGGCAATCGACTCGCGGATCACCTCCAGGTGAGGCATGCACTCTTCCAGGGTCTTGCCGGCGAACACCAGGGCGAACTCCTCGCCGCCATAACGGTAGGCGCGCCCGCCGCCACTGATTTTCGACAGCTTGCTGGCCACCAGGCGCAGCACCTGGTCGCCGACATCGTGGCCGTGGGTGTCGTTGAATTTCTTGAAGTGGTCGACATCACTCATCGCCAGCACATAGTTGCGGCCCAGGCGCTGCATGCGCTCGTTCAAGGCGCGGCGCCCCGGCAGGCCAGTCAACTCATCGCGAAAGGCCATCTGATACGCCTCATGGGCCACCGCAGCGGCGATCATCAGCATCACCTGGCTGCACATAATGTTCAGAGTGAACGGCAGAATAAAGGTCTTGGGCAGCATCCAGAACAGCCCGAGCAGGCCCACCAGTTGCGCCGCGTGCAGGGGCCGTGGATTGCGCCAGTACTGCACCGCCAGTAACAGGAACGCCGCCACGAATACGGGGTAGGACAGCTGGATCAGGCTCATCCAGGCGCCATGCAGTGCCGGCCAGCGGATTTCCGCCAGCCAGCTCAAGAGTGCCTGTGGGTAACTTTGCTCAAGGCCCAGGGCCACGCTGCCAAACGCCAGCAATACGGCAAACCGCGCCACCATGTCCTGGAACAGGTGGGTGCGCTCCTGCCAGGCGGCAAACAGCCCGAACAATAGCGGCAACAGCAGGCACACCAAGTGAAAGACCACCGCCGCGTCCTCACGGACCTTGCCGTTGTCGCGGTAGTAATCGGTCTGGGTATCGAGCAGAAAATAGGCGATGTACACCGTGACCATCAGGAACAGCTCGCGCTGGCGCCGATAGACCGCGCAATAGGCGCCACCGAGCAGCAGCACCAAGGTCGGCAGGACATTGAACAGCGAGGTGAAGAAGACGTTGAGATCCTTGACGTAGGCGGCCGCGAGCCCCGCAAGCAACAGCAGCAAAGACGGTAAAAAGTGACTGAAACGTACAGCGGAAGAACGCGGCAAGGGTAAAGCTCCGACGCGGCTAATCAGTAGATGGCATTGTGCCTGTATTACACATAATTAAGCACAATCAATGGGACAGGCATCACATTGCCATCTCTTTAACGGCAGGTAAGACATTCTTCTTAGCGTTTTAGTCAGGAATTTTATTGGCCGATCGCCAGACACAAAAAAGCCGCTTTCCCCGAAGGAAAAGCGGCCTTTGCGTTAACGCCGGTAAAGCTTAGTAGCCCAGGCCGAAGTCTTCTTCTTTCATGTCCATCAGGTTATTGGCGCCCGACAGCATGGTGGCCACGTGGGTACGGGTGCGCGGCAGGATGCGCTGGAAGTAGAAGCGCGCGGTCTGCAGCTTGGCGGTGTAGAACGCTTCTTCGGTGGTGCCGGCAGCCAGTTTCTCGGCAGCCAGGCGCGCCATGTCGGCCCAGAAGTAAGCCAGGCAGGCATAACCGGAATACATCAGGTAGTCCACCGAGGCGGCGCCCACTTCTTCACGGTCTTTCATCGCCGCCATACCGACCTTCATGGTCAGCTCGCCCCACTCTTTGTTCAGTGCAGCCAGCGGTGCGACGAACTCTTTGACAGCCTCGTTGCCTTCGTTGGTCTGGCAGAACTTGTGGACGATCTTGGTGAAGCCCTTCAGCGCTTCGCCTTGCGTCATCAGCACTTTACGGCCCAGCAGGTCAAGGGCCTGGATGCCGGTGGTGCCTTCGTACAGCATGGAAATACGGCTGTCGCGAACGTTCTGCTCCATGCCCCACTCAGCGATGAAACCGTGACCGCCGTAGATCTGTACCCCGTGGTTGGCGGACTCGAAACCGACTTCAGTCATGAAGGCTTTGGCGATTGGCGTCATGAAGGCCAGCAGTGCGTCGGCTTTCTTCTTCTCTTCTTCGTCCACGCCGTACTTGACGATGTCGACCTGCTTGGCGGTGAAGTAGACCATTGCGCGGTTGCCTTCGGCGAACGCCTTCATGGTCAACAGCATACGGCGTACGTCAGGGTGCACGATGATCGGGTCGGCGGCCTTGTCCGGCGCTTTCGGGCCAGTCAGGGAGCGCATTTGCAGGCGATCGCGAGCGTATTTAAGGCCGCCCTGGAAGCCGATCTCGGCGTGAGCCAAGCCTTGCAGGGCGGTGCCCAGGCGCGCGGTGTTCATAAAGGTGAACATGCAGTTCAGGCCTTTGTTCGCCGGGCCGATCAGGAATCCGGTGGCCGCGTCGAAGTTCATCACGCAGGTGGCGTTACCGTGGATACCCATCTTGTGTTCCAGGGAACCACAGCTCACAGCGTTGCGTGTGCCAATCGAGCCATCGGCGTTCGGCAGGAACTTGGGAACGATAAACAGCGAGATGCCTTTGGTGCCCGCAGGAGCATCCGGCAGGCGGGCCAGGACGATATGGACGATGTTGTCGGCCATGTCGTGTTCACCGGCCGAGATGAAGATCTTGGTGCCGGAGACTGTGTAGGAACCATCAGCCTGAGGTTCGGCCTTGGTGCGCAGCATGCCCAGGTCGGTGCCGCAGTGCGGTTCGGTCAGGCACATGGTGCCGGTCCATTCGCCAGAGACCAGTTTGGTCAGGTAAGCCTCTTGCTGCTCGGGCGTACCGTGCTCGGAAATGGTGTTCATCGCACCATGGGACAGGCCCGGGTACATGCCCCACGACCAGTTGGACTCGCCAACCATTTCGCTCACGGCCAGACCCAGGGACTCCGGCAGGCCTTGGCCACCGTGCTCTACGTCATGCGCCAGGCTTGGCCAGCCGCCCTCGACAAATTGTTTGTAGGCTTCTTTGAAGCCGGTCGGGGTTTTAACGCCGGACTCGCTCCAGGTGCAGCCTTCGATGTCACCCACGCGGTTCAGCGGAGCCAGCACCTGCTCACAAAACTTGGCGCCTTCTTCGAGAATGGCGTCAACCATGTCCGGAGTTGCGTCTGCGCACGCCGGAAGGCTCTGATAGTGCGCTTCGTAACCAAGCAGTTCGTCACGAACGAAGCGAATATCACGCAAGGGGGCCTTGTAGTCAGGCATAGCGATAAACCTCTGCTGATGTAACCGGGAATGAACAACCGCGTGGATTTATTATGGCGGTCAAACAGTTGTTTGAAACATACGTTTACGCCTAATTCTTGTCAAGCACCGCGCAACCGCCATTCGTCATCGCAACGCGAAACGCCGCGCAGGCAAAGGCCCACGGCGAATGCCACGAAAAATGTCCGGTCACAGATGAAGTTAAGACGCTGGCAGACAGCGCAGGGAAGAAAAGACGGGGAAAGCTGCACAGGCTAGCCCGCCCCTTCTGAAGGAGCGGGCTGCCGAGGGGGATCAGGCGTAAGTATCGATCAACGTACCGAGCATTTCATCGCTGGCCTTGGCAATTTTCACACCCAGCTCAGCCTGGACCTTGCCCATGGACATCTCGACCATGCTCGACGCCAGGTCCGACTGCTGGCTGCGGTCAACCGAAAGCAAGCGGTCGACCTGGGCTTCGGAAGACTGGCTGGTGACGGAGCGCTCGATGGTGGTATTGGCGACCTGGCTGGCGGCCTGATCGACACGGTTCTGCCCGGTCTGAATGCTGCTCAGACCCGCGTAGAAAGCGGTATTCCCGGAGATGATCATGGGAGGACTCGACCTGATAAAGGATGCACGAGACTCATTGAAACAGACCCGTCAAAAAAACACCCGTCAAAAACACTAATGGCAATATGCCTTGTCATAGGCAAAATCTAGTCCAGCAGGTCCAGTTGCAAGTGTTCGGCCACCGCTTGGGCGCTGAGAACCTTGAGCTTGGGCACTCGCCCCAGGCACGGGGCCGGCAGGCGTTCGGCCAGGGTGGCGAGGTTTTCCTCGAGGCGGGAGGTCTTGGGATCGATGATATTGGCCACCCAACCGGCCAGTTGCAGACCGTCCTGAGCGATGGCTTCGGCGGTCAGCAGGGCATGACTGATACAACCCAGCCGCACCCCCACCACCAGGATCACCGGCAGGTCCAGGGCCATGGCCAGGTCCGACAGATTGTCCTGGTCGGCCAAGGGCACACGCCAGCCACCGGCGCCTTCGATCAGGGTGAAATCGGCGCCCCTGGCCAGGATCTGGCGCATCGGCAGCAGCAACGACTGCACCGTCAAGGCGACACCCGCCTCGCGCGCCGCCAGATGCGGGGCGATGGCCGGTTCGAACGCCAGCGGGTTGACCTCGTCATACTCCAGGGCCAAGGAGCACTCCGCCATCAGCGCCAGGGCGTCAGAATTGCGCAGGCCCTTGGGCGTTGCCTCACAGCCGGAGGCCACCGGCTTGCCGGCCGCCGTACTCAACCCGGCCAGACGCGCCGCGTGCAACAGCCCGGTGGCGATGGTGGTCTTGCCGACATCAGTATCGGTCCCGGTGATGAAATAGGCAGGGCTCATTGCGGTTTCTCCAACACGGCGTACACCACCTGATAAGTCGCGGGCAGACCCTGAGGCTGACGAAAGCCCTCATACGCGTCAATCAACCCCATGATCCTGGCGCGCCCGGTCAAGCCGCCGGGGCGACCGGGGTTCAGATTATGCGCGCCCAGGGCTTTCAACTCATGGGTCAGGCTGCGCACGTCCGGATAATGCAGCACATGGGGCTGGGCTTGCAGGCTCAACACCCGTAGGCCACTAACCGCGCACAGCTGTTGATAAGTGCCCAGCTCGCGGAAACGGTTGACGTGCACCATGCCATCAACCTGACGCCAGCTGTCACGCAGCTCCTGCAAGGTCCCGACGCACAGACTGGCAAACGCCAGGACCCCGCCGGGGCGCAGTACCCGGTGCGCCTCTCGCAGTACCGAGGCGAAATCCGCGCACCACTGCACCGCCAGGCTGGAGAACAGCAAATCGCAACTGTCCGAACGCAACGGCAACCGTTCGGCATCCCCGGCAATAAAGTACTGCGCGCCCCCCAAAGGTCGTGCGTGATCGAGCATGCCTTCGGCGATATCCAGCGCCAGCCCTTGTCCCCGGGGGAAACGCTCGGCCAGGGCCCGGGTGAAATACCCGGTGCCGCAGCCTATATCCAGCCAGCGCCCGAACGATTGTTCGGGCGGTAGGCGCCGCAGCAGCTCATGGCCCACCGCCCGTTGCAGCTCGGCAACGCTGTCGTAGCTGGCGGCGGCACGGGAAAAGGACGCCGCGACCTGACGCTTGTCCGGCAAGCCGCCGGGTAATGGGGGAAGGGACAAATCAGTCATCGCCGGACTCATGCAAAAAAGCCAGGATCGCCCCCGCCACACCGTGGGGGTGCTCCAGAAGAAACGCGTGGCTGGCCTGTTCAATCAGGCCAATTTCGACATCGGGCAGTAACGCCAGCAATTCGCTCGCCGCTTCTGCCGGCACCAGCGCGTCGAGCCCGGCAAACAGGTGCAACTGCGGGCCGCGAAACGCCTGTAACGCGTCCCGTGTATCCAACTGCGCCAGCAACTCCAGCCCAGCCATCAACACCGCCGGCGGAGTATTGGGCGCACCGCCCAGCAACAGGCGCGACAGGCCGCGCGGGTCCTCGGCGCCCTGGGCACAGAGCAGGCCAAAACGCTTGAGTGTCAGGCGCGGGTCGGCGTTACAGCCCGCCAGAAAGGCATCGAAGGTGTCCCCGGCCATGGCGCTCGCCCACTCACCATGGGCCACAAAGCTCGGGTTGCTGGCCAGGGTCAGCAGGCCGCAACAGCGGTCGCCACGGCGCGCCGCCAACTCACTGGCCAGCATCCCGCCCAGCGACCAGCCGCCGAGCCAGGCGTTGTCCGGCAAATCCGCGTCGAGTTCATCGAGCCAATCCCCCAGGTCGCTGGACTCCAGCTCCGGCAAAGGTTCGATCTCGACCTTCAGGTGCTGGTCCAGGCCCTGCAACGCCGCCGCCAGCGGCTCCAGCGGGGAAATACCCAGGCCCCAGCCCGGTAGCAGAATCAGTCGATCACGCATGGCTTGGCTCCGGTCCCAGTTCGCTAAAACAATCCGCCAATGCATTTAACAATAGCTGGACCTGGGCTTCACTGTGGGCTGCAGACAAGGTCACACGCAGGCGTGCACTGCCCGCAGGCACGGTCGGCGGGCGGATGGCCGTGACCATCAGGCCGCGCTCGCGGAGCATCTGCGACAGGCGCATGGCCCGCCCGCTGTCGCCAATCATGATAGGCTGGATCGGGGTAAAACTGTCCATCAACGCCAGGCCGATCTGCTCGGCGCCGCGACGGAACTGGCGGATCAGGCCATTGAGGTGCTCGCGCCGCCAGTGCTCGCTGCGCAGCAGTTCCAGGCTTTTCAAGGTCGCGCAGGCCAGCGCCGGGGGTTGGCTGGTGGTGTAGATGTAGGGCCGGGCAAACTGGATCAGGCTTTCGATCAGCTCTTCGCTGCCGGCGACAAAGGCCCCGGCCGTGCCGAACGCCTTGCCCAGGGTGCCGACCAGCACCGGCACGTCGTCCTGGCTCAGGCCAAAGTGCTCGACAATCCCGCCACCATTGGCCCCCAGCGGGCCGAAACCATGGGCATCATCGACCATCAGCCAAGCGCCCTTGGCCCGGGTTTCGCGGGCCAAGGCCGGAAGGTCGGCCAGGTCGCCGTCCATGCTGAACACACCGTCGGTGACCACCAGGGTATTGCCGGTGGCTTTTTCCAGGCGTTTGGCCAGGCTAACCGCATCGTTGTGCAGATACCGGTTGAAACGCGCCCCGGACAACAAGCCGGCATCCAGCAGCGATGCATGGTTGAGACGGTCTTCCAGCACCGTGTCGCCCTGCCCCACCAGGGCTGTGACCGCCCCCAGGTTGGCCATATAGCCGGTGGTAAACAGCAGCGCTCGTGGGCGCCCGGTCAGGTCAGCCAAGGCTTCTTCCAGCGCGTGATGCGGGCCGCTGTGGCCGATCACCAGGTGCGAGGCACCGCCGCCCACACCCCAACGCGAAGCGCCGGCGCGCCAGGCTTCGATGACTTGCGGGTGATTGGCCAGGCCCAGGTAGTCGTTGTTGCAGAACGCCAGCAACGGCTGGCCATCGACCACCACTTCAGGCCCTTGGGGGCTTTCCAGCAGGGGGCGTTGGCGATAGAGGTTTTCGGCACGGCGGGCAGCGAGGCGCGCGGCGAGATCAAAAGACATGCAGGCCTCGGTGATCAAAAAATGATCTGTAGCGGCGACCCCAGGCTGCGCCAGGCGCGCAGGACTTAGACGGACCCAAGGTCCTCACGCTCCCGGCCCAAGGCGCGGCTACAGGTTGTGGGCAGTCAGACCGCCGCGTTGTAGAACTGCTCGTTGCTCTTTTGCTCCACCAGCGCCTGCTCGATCGCCGCCTGGTGCACTTCGTCGGCGTGCTCTTCCCGGGCTTCGGGCAAGATCCCCAGGCGCGAGAACAGTTGCATGTCCTTGTCGGCCTGCGGGTTAGCGGTGGTCAGCAACTTGTCGCCGTAGAAAATCGAGTTGGCACCGGCAAAAAACGCCAGAGCCTGCATCTGTTCGCTCATCGCTTCACGCCCTGCGGACAACCGCACGTGGGACTGCGGCATCAGAATGCGGGCCACGGCGAGCATGCGGATAAAGTCGAACGGGTCGATGTCCTCGGCGTTTTCCAGCGGCGTGCCGGCGACTTTCACCAGCATGTTGATCGGCACCGACTCCGGGTGTTCGGGCAGGTTGGCCAGTTGGATCAGCAGGTTGGCGCGGTCATCGAGGGACTCGCCCATGCCGAGGATGCCGCCGGAGCAGATTTTCATCCCCGAATCACGCACGTAGGCCAGGGTTTGCAGGCGCTCGCTGTAGGTGCGGGTGGTGATGATGCTGCCGTAGAATTCCGGCGAGGTGTCGAGGTTGTGGTTGTAGTAGTCGAGGCCGGCCTTGGCCAGCGCTTCGGTCTGCTCCTGGTCCAGGCGGCCCAGGGTCATGCAGGTTTCAAGCCCCATGGCCTTGACGCCCTGGACCATCTGCAGCACGTAAGGCATGTCTTTGGCCGACGGGTGCTTCCAGGCCGCGCCCATGCAGAACCGGGTCGAACCGATGGCCTTGGCGCGAGCCGCCTCTTCGAGGACCTTCTGCACTTCCATCAGCTTTTCTTTTTCCAGCCCGGTGTTGTAGTGACCGGACTGCGGACAATATTTGCAATCTTCCGGGCAGGCCCCGGTTTTGATCGACAGCAAGGTCGACACCTGGACCCGGTTGGCATCGAAATGCGCACGGTGCACGGTCTGCGCCTGGAACAGCAAGTCGTTGAACGGCTGAACGAACAGGGCTTTGACTTCAGCCAAAGACCAGTCATGACGCAAGGTGGCGGTGGTGCTGGCGCTCATGGGCGATTCCTTGATTATGCTTGGGCAGACGACGGGGTAATCGAATACCCACAGCCGCGACACGGATGTTCGGCATATTTAAGGAAGCGCCATGCACTGTCAACCAGAATACGAAGGGGAGGTTTACATCTGGCTAAATAATAACCAAGCCTGCTTGCTCTGCGATGAACCCTGCGATCACCCGCAGCCCATTTGCGTCGCGTGCGAAGCCGAACTGCCCTGGCTGGGTGAGCAGTGCCGGGTCTGCGCCCTGCCTTTGCCCCAGGCCGGGCTGACCTGCGGCCAGTGCCTGAGGCGACCACCGGCCTTTAGCCAGGTGGTCGCGCCCTGGAGCTACCGCTTTCCGGTCGACAGCTTGATCACCCGTTTCAAACACGCTGCCAAGTGGCCATATGGCCGCTTGCTCGGCGAACTTCTCGCACAATCCCTGCACCATCGCTTCAATGATGGCCTGCCACGACCCGATGTCTTGTTGCCCGTGCCCCTGGCCTCCCGGCGCTTGCGGCAACGCGGCTACAACCAGGCGGCGCTGCTGGCCCAGTGGTTGGGCCACAGCCTGGGTATTGCCTGGAACGAGCACGCGCTACTGCGGCCCCAGGACACCCCGGCGCAGCAAGGCCTGGACGCCCATGCCCGGCGGCGCAACTTGCGTCGGGCCTTCAGCCTGGCGGACGAGGCCCAGGTTCGCGGTCGTCATCTGGCCCTGGTGGATGATGTGCTCACCACCGGCGCCACCGCCGAAAACCTGGCCGGGCTGCTGCTGGACGCCGGCGCAAGTCGGGTCGACGTGTATTGCCTGGCTCGCACGCCCAGCCCCGGAGAGCCGGCCTGACTTGACTCTCGCCCCTCAAGCCGCACACTCGCCTTCCACCTCCAGCGTTCACAGTGCCCTGCCATGTCCTTGCCCTCGTTGTTGACCCAGCACATCGTCCGCCGCCCGCAACGCATCGCCCTGTTGCAGCACATCGCCGAGCAAGGCTCGATCACCCGCGCGGCAAAAAGCGCCGGGCTCAGCTACAAGGCGGCCTGGGACGCCATCGATGAGTTGAACAACCTGGCGCAAAAGCCGCTGGTAGAGCGCAGCGTCGGCGGCAAGGGCGGGGGTGGCGCCAAACTCTCGGCTGAAGGTGAACGGGTGTTGCGTCTGTATCTGCGCCTGCAAGCCTTACAGGCCCAGGTGCTGGAGGCCGCCGAGGATGCCAGCGACCTCGACCTGCTGGGCCGCCTGATGCTGCGCACCAGCGCGCGCAATCAACTGCACGGCAAGGTGCTGGCCATCGAGGGACACGGCCGCAATGATCTGATCAGCCTGGAACTGGCCCCCGGCCTGGTGATCCAGGCGCAGATCACCCACGACAGCACCCAACGCCTGGAACTGCTACCCGACATCGAAGTGGTGGCGCTGATCAAGGCCGGTTGGCTGGAGTTGCACGCACTTGGCCACCCCATCAGCGCCGGACACAATGGCCTGGCGGGCAGCATCGAACAGATTCTCGACGCCGAAGACGGCCCCTGCGAAGTCCGCATCAACCTGCCCAACGGCCCGACCCTGTGTGCCCTGGCCGAGCGCTCACAGCTCAAGGCCCAAGGCCTGGCGGTAAACAAGCCGGTTCTGGTGCAATTCTCCCCCTCCAACGTCCTCCTCGGCACCCCGCTGTAACGCTGCCGCCGGCTGCGGCCTCTGAAAACAACGCATTTCAAGCGGAATGAATCGACGCCCGGACTGCCTAGCGCGGCCTTCGGCAGCGGCTACGGGACGGGACATATGGCTGCAACATTTTTGTCATCAGGGCTGATTAAGGTGTCTGCAAAAATCGCAGGAAGCCTGACATGAGCCTATTAGAAGAAGACCAACCCACGGATCTGGAAAAAATCGTCGGCCTCAGCCGCCGTGGTTTTATCGGCGCCGGGGCCCTATGCGGTGCGGCGATGTTTCTCGGGGGCAGCCTGTTGAGCCGCAGTGCGCTGGCCGCCAGCGTCAGCGCCGGGTCCAGCCCATTGCTGGGTTTTGCAGGCATCGCCGCGGCCACCGCTGACAGCCTCAGCCTGCCACCGGGCTACACCGCGTCGATCCTGATCAGTTGGGGCCAGCCCCTGCACAAAGACGGCCCAGCCTTCGACCCCACAGGCAACGGCAGCGCCCAGGCTCAGGAAGTGCAGTTCGGCGACAACAACGACGGCATGAGCCTGTTCGCCTTCCCCGGCGACAACCAGCGCGCGCTGATGGCGATCAATAACGAATACACCAACTATCGCTACCTCTACGCCCACGGCGGCATGCCGCAATCGGCCGAAGACGTGCACAAGGCACAGGCCAGCGAAGGCGTGTCGGTGATCGAAGTACAACGCAACAAAGGCCAATGGCAGTTCGTCCAGGGCTCGCGCTACAACCGGCGTATCCACGGCAACACGCCGATCCGCCTGAGTGGCCCCGCCGCCGGTCACGAGCTGTTGAAAACCGCCGCCGATACCAAGGGCAAACACGTCCTTGGCACCTTCCAGAACTGCGCCAACGGCAAGACCCCGTGGGGCACCTACCTGACCTGCGAAGAAAACTTCACCGACTGCTTTGGCAGCAGCAACGCCGAACAAACGTTCGATGCCGCACAAAAACGCTACGGTGCGGTGGCCGCCAGCAAAGAGATCAACTGGCACCCCCACGACCCGCGCTTCGACCTCGCGCACAACCCCAATGAGCTCAACCGCCACGGCTGGGTCGTGGAAATCGACCCGTTCGACCCGCAATCGACCCCGGTCAAACGCACCGCCCTAGGCCGTTTCAAGCACGAAAACGCGGCCCTGGCCGAAACCGGCGATGGCCGCGCCGTGGTGTACATGGGCGATGACGAACGCGGCGAGTTCATCTACAAATTCATCAGCCGCGACAAGATCGACCACCACAACCCCAAGGCCAACCGCGACCTGCTGGACCACGGCACGCTGTATGTGGCGCGCTTCGATGGCGGCGACAGCAACCCCGACCATCCCAAGGGCCAAGGCCAATGGATCGAGCTGAGCCACGGCAAGAACGGGCTGGATGCCGCCAGCGGCTTTGCCGACCAGGGGCAGGTGCTGATCCACGCCCGACTGGCCGCCAGCGTGGTCAAGGCCACGCGCATGGACCGTCCGGAATGGATCGTGGTCAGCCCCAAGGATGGCCAGGTCTATTGCACCCTGACCAACAACGTCAAACGCGGCGAAGACGGCCAGCCGGTGGGCGGCCCCAACCCAAGGGAGAAAAACGTCTACGGGCAGATTCTGCGCTGGCGCACCGACGGCGATGACCATGGCGCCATGAGCTTTGCCTGGGACTTGTTCGTGGTCGCCGGCAACCCCTCGGTACACCCGGGGCAAGCCAAGGGCGGCTCATCGAACATCACCCCGCAGAACATGTTCAACAGCCCCGACGGCCTGGGGTTCGATCAGGCCGGGCGCCTGTGGATCCTGACCGATGGCGATGTCAGCAACAGCGGTGACTTCGCCGGCATGGGCAACAACCAGATGCTCTGCGCGGACCCAACCAGTGGCGAGATCCGCCGGTTCATGGTCGGCCCGGTAGGCTGCGAAGTCACCGGCATCAGCTTCTCGCCCGACCAGAAAACCCTGTTTGTCGGGATCCAGCACCCGGGCGAAAACGGCGGTTCGACCTTCCCCGAGCACCTGCCCAACGGCAAACCGCGCTCTTCGGTCATGGCCATCCGCCGTGAAGACGGCGGGATAGTCGGCACCTGACCCGCCGTGGCCGGGGTGTCATCGACCGAGACATCCCGGCCCGCTCTAAAGCCGCCACCTATCCAGGCCCGTGTGCGCTACCATGCGTGGCCTTACGCGGCAGCCTGCTGCGCGCAGGAGAGAGCATGTCGCACCCGTTTGAAACACTGACCCCGGATCTGGTACTCGACGCCGTAGAAAGCATCGGTTTTCTCAGCGACGCCCGCGTTTTGGCGCTCAACAGCTATGAAAATCGCGTGTACCAAGTCGGCATCGAAGACGGCGAACCACTGATCGCCAAGTTCTACCGTCCCCAGCGCTGGACCAACGAAGCCATCCTGGAAGAACACCGCTTCACCTTCGAACTCGCCGAGTGCGACGTGCCGGTGGTGGCGCCGATGATTCACAACGGCGCCAGCCTGTTCGAGCACGCGGGCTTTCGCTTTACCCTGTTCCCGCGCCGTGGCGGCCGCGCCCCGGAGCCAGGCAACCTCGACCAGCTCTATCGCCTGGGCCAGTTGCTCGGCCGTTTGCACGCGGTCGGCGCCACCAAGCCGTTCGAGCACCGCGAAGCGCTAGGGGTGAAAAACTTCGGCCACGACTCCCTGACCACCCTGCTTGAAGGCAATTTCATACCCAAGGGTCTGCTGCCAGCCTACGAGTCCGTGGCGCGGGATCTGCTCAAGCGCGTGGAAGAGGTGTACAAGGCCACGCCGCACACCAACATCCGCATGCACGGCGATTGCCACCCCGGCAACATGATGTGCCGTGACGAGATGTTCCATATCGTCGACCTCGACGACTGCCGCATGGGGCCGGCCGTGCAGGACCTCTGGATGATGCTCGCGGGCGATCGTCAGGAATGTCTCGGGCAGCTGTCGGAATTGATGGATGGCTACCGCGAATTTCACGATTTCGACCCACGGGAGCTGGCCCTGATCGAAGCCCTGCGCGCCCTGCGCCTGATGCACTACAGCGCCTGGCTGGCACGGCGCTGGGACGATCCGGCGTTCCCCCATAGCTTTCCGTGGTTCGGCACCGAACGCTATTGGGGCGACCAGGTTCTGGCCCTGCGCGAGCAACTGTCGGCGCTCAACGAAGAGCCGCTGAAGCTGTTCTGAGCCAGCGTTTGCACCCCCGGCCCTCGTCCAGGGTCGGGCCAGGCATTGGCGCGGCGATGCTCGTAGCCGCTGCCGCAGGCTCGGGCCACGTTCGGACTCGGGTCCTCAAAAACGTCGCCCAATCACCTGGCACCCCGGTGCAAATCTGGCGGGCAGCCGCAGGCGGGTTAACAAAGTCTCACGACAGTTGCAGACAAATCTCCTTACAATCATCGCTTTGTTAGCTGCCTAAGCAAGGATTCTGCATGCAAGCCGCCAACCCGCGTCGTGGGTACATTCTGGGCCTGAGTGCCTACGTCATCTGGGGTCTGTTCCCCCTCTACTTCAAAGCCATCGCCAACGTTCCCGCCGTTGAAATCATCATTCACCGCGTGCTCTGGTCGGCGTTGTTCGGCGCTTTGTTGTTGATGGTCTGGAAACACCCTGGCTGGTGGCGCGAGCTGCGGGAAAATCCTAAACGCCTGGCGATCCTGGCCTTGAGCGGCACCTTGATCGCCGCCAACTGGCTGACATACGTCTGGTCGGTGAACAACGGCCGGATGCTGGAGGCCAGCCTGGGCTACTACATCAACCCCCTGGTAAATGTGCTGCTGGGCATGTTGATTCTGGGCGAGCGGCTGCGGCGCCTGCAGTGGCTGGCCGTGCTGCTGGCGGCAGTGGGCGTGGCGCAGCAGGTGTGGCAGGTAGGCAGCCTGCCCTGGGTGTCACTGGTGCTGGCGCTGACCTTTGGTTTCTACGGGCTGATCCGCAAGCAGGCACCGGTCAAGGCATTGCCCGGGCTGGTGGTGGAAACCTGGATGCTGGTGCCGATTGCAGTGGCCTGGCTGCTGTTCAACCCAACGGCGAGCAGCGCCCAGCTTGAGTTCTGGAGCAGCTCCGAAGCGTGGTGGCTGGTGGCCGCAGGCCCGGTCACCCTGGTGCCGCTGGTGTGTTTCAACGCGGCGGCGCGGCATTTGCCTTACACCACCCTGGGCTTCTTACAGTACCTGGCACCGACCCTGGTGCTGTTGCAGGCCGTGCTGCTGTTTGACGAACACCTGTCTTCCAGCACCCTGGTGGCGTTCATGTTTATTTGGGCGGGCCTGGCGGTGTACAGCGTGGATGCGTGGTTGAGTCTGCGTCGCCGCAGTTGATCAAAAAACAAACAATGACTTGCAGGCCATGCCCCACGTGGCCTGCAAGTATCCTTCCCAAGGTTATCCACAGCGTGATCCCCGGCGTTTGTGCACAAGCCCTTGAAACTGATGGTTTTTTGATCAAACCCTGGAAAGCCCCGGCCCCTTTGGGCTGGAGACCTGTCTCTACAGGTTATCCACAGGCGCATGCACCTTTAACGTGGATAACCTGCGGCGCCGGGCTCAGGTCTCGCTGCGCAGCACCAATTCGACCATCAAGTCATCGGCCAGGGTTTCCAAGCGTGCTTGCAACACATCCAGGGACAGGGTCAGGGGCACCGCAAGGAGCGCCTCGGCATGAAACAACGGCTCGCTGCTCATGGGCGCCGGGCGCACGTCGGTCACCAGCCGTTCCAGGTTGACCCCCTGCTCGCTGAGCAAACGGGTGATGTCGCGCACGATGCCCGGGCGGTCGTTGCCCACCAGCTCCATGGCGATCGGCTTCCAGGTGCAGGACTGCTCGATACCGCTTTCAGCGATCAGCACACGAATCCCTTGGCTCGACAAGCCCTGGAGCGCCTCCACCAGCTCGTCATAGGCTTCAGCCGGCACCCCGACGCGCAAGATCCCGGCAAACTGCCCCGCCATGCGCGACATGCGGCTCTCCAACCAGTTACCCCCATGTTCGGCAATGCATTGGGCGATGCGCTCGACCTGTCCGGGCTTGTCCGGGGCGATTACGGTGAGTACGAGGTGGTCCATGGCGCAGTCCTCTGATCATGACTTTTGTTATAGAAGCGCAAGTATAGGCAAGGCTCGGCGGCCCACCTGCGGCCGGTGAACCAGGTCAAAACTGCCTGGCCGTGGCGCTGGCATCCTGGACCCAGGGGCAAAGACACAAATCGTGTACAACTATTTGGATTTATATGGAACAATCCGTTCGCTTTTTGAGAACATGACCGGCACTTGCGTGACCAAAGGAGCAACTTTAGTCGCGGAACGACGTATTTAGTCTAATTTTCACAAGCGCAATTGATCATGTAGTATGCCGCAGCGCGCACTACATAACGTTGGACCGATGTCTGCCAAGGCCCAGTCGCAACCCTCAAAAGCCCCGTCAGCAAGGCTCCGCCGTTGATTGGAAGCAGCCAGCCGCCCGCGTGGCATGTACTGGTAGAGGGGTTTGTGGTTTAAATGCCAGAGGCTTCATTGTCAATTTGAAGAGCTGAAAAGCGAAATAGCTGAGCAGAGTGAGGCAAGCAATGACTGAACACGTTCAAGTGGGTGGCCTGCAGGTCGCCAAAGTCCTGTTCGACTTCGTGAACAACGAAGCCATTCCCGGTACCGGCCTCACCGCCGATTCGTTCTGGGCCGGCGCCGACAAGGTCATCCATGACCTGGCCCCGAAAAACCAAGCCCTACTCGCCAAACGCGACGATTTCCAAGCGCGTATCGATGCCTGGCACCAATCCCGTGCCGGTCAATCCCACGACGCCGTGGCCTACAAGGCCTTCCTGCAAGACATCGGCTACCTGCTGCCAGAAGCAGCGGACTTCCAGGCCACAACGCAAAACGTCGATGACGAGATCGCCCGCATGGCCGGTCCGCAGCTGGTGGTTCCGGTCATGAACGCCCGCTTCGCCCTCAACGCTTCCAACGCCCGCTGGGGCTCGCTGTACGACGCGCTGTATGGCACCGACGCCATCAGCGAAGCCGACGGCGCCGAAAAGGGCAAAGGCTACAACAAGGTCCGCGGCGACAAGGTCATCGCCTTCGCCCGCGCCTTCCTCGATGAGTCCGCACCGCTGAGCGCGGGTTCTCATGTCGACTCCACGAGCTACACGATCGTTGGCAGCAAGCTGGTGGTCGGCCTCAAGGGCGGCAGCAACAGCGGCCTGCGCAACGATGCCCAGTTGATCGGCTACCACGGCGACGCTGCGGCACCGACCGCGATCCTGCTCAAACACAACGGCCTGCACTTCGAAATCCAGATCGACGCCACCAGCCCCGTCGGCCAGACCGACGCCGCCGGCGTCAAAGACGTGCTGATGGAAGCCGCGCTGACCACCATCATGGACTGCGAAGACTCGGTAGCCGCGGTCGACGCCGACGATAAAGTGGTGATCTACCGCAACTGGCTCGGCCTGATGAAAGGCGACCTGGCAGAAGAAGTGGCCAAGGGCGGCAAGTCCTTCACCCGCACCATGAACGCCGACCGCGAGTACACCGCCGTCGACGGCTCGACCCTGAAGCTGCACGGTCGCTCCCTGCTGTTCGTGCGCAACGTGGGTCACTTGATGACCATCGACGCGATCCTCGACAAGCACGGCAACGAAGTGCCGGAAGGCATCCTCGACGGCCTGCTGACCAGCCTCGCGGCGGTGCACAACCTGAACGGCAATACCTCGCGCCGCAACAGCCGCACTGGCTCGGTCTACATCGTCAAGCCGAAGATGCATGGCCCGGAAGAAGTCGCGTTCACCAACGAACTGTTCGGCCGCATCGAAGACGTACTGGCGTTGCCACGCAACACCCTGAAAGTCGGGATCATGGACGAGGAGCGCCGCACCACGGTCAACCTCAAGGCCTGCATCCAGGCGGCCAGCGAGCGCGTGGTGTTCATCAACACCGGTTTCCTCGACCGTACCGGCGACGAAATCCACACCTCCATGGAAGCCGGCGCCGTGGTGCGCAAGGCTGAAATGAAGGCGGCAAAATGGATCGGCGCCTACGAAAACTGGAACGTCGATATCGGCCTGAGCACCGGCCTACAAGGTCGTGCGCAAATCGGTAAAGGCATGTGGGCCATGCCCGACCTGATGGCCGCGATGCTTGAACAGAAAATCGCTCACCCGCTGGCCGGCGCCAACACCGCCTGGGTACCGTCTCCCACTGCGGCAGCCCTGCACGCCCTGCACTACCACAAGGTCGACGTATTCGCCCGCCAGGCCGAGCTGGCCAAGCGCCCCCGCGCTTCGCTGGACGACATCCTGACCATCCCCCTGGCCAGCAACACCAACTGGTCCGAGCAGGAAATCCGCAACGAACTGGACAACAACGCCCAGGGCATCCTCGGTTACGTGGTGCGCTGGATCGACCAGGGCGTGGGCTGCTCCAAAGTGCCGGACATCAACGATATCGGCCTGATGGAAGACCGTGCGACCCTGCGCATTTCCAGCCAGCACATCGCCAACTGGCTGCGCCACGGCGTGGTCACCCAGGCCCAGGTGCTGGAAAGCCTCAAGCGCATGGCTCCGGTGGTTGACCGGCAGAACGCCGGCGACGCGCTGTACCGCCCTCTGGCGCCCAACTTCGACAGCAACATCGCCTTCCAGGCGGCGGTCGAACTGGTGATCGAAGGCACCAAGCAGCCAAACGGCTACACCGAGCCGGTGCTGCACCGTCGTCGTCGTGAGTTCAAGGCCAAGAACGGCCTGTAACAACGCGGCGATAGCCCAATGAAAAAGCCCCGATCACTGGATCGGGGCTTTTTTTTGTGCCGAGGGTCGCTGCGTCTAGGGGACCACGCCCAGTTCGTGCTTGACCAGGCTCAGCAGCTTGTCGGTGTCGATGGGTTTGAGCAGGAAGTCGACCACGCTCAAATGCATGGCCGCAATGGCGTCACGCACATCGGCGTCGCCGGAAATGATGATAATCGGCAACGCCGCCCGTTCCGACTCACGTACCTGGCGGATCAGCTCCAGACCACTGCAAGGCGCCATGCGCAGGTCGGTGATCAGCAGTCCGATGGACTTGTTCGAGTTCAACAGCTCCAGTGCCGCTTGGCCGCTGGCAGCGGTGATGCAGCGGATCCCATCCAGGCCAAGGATCTCCGAGAGCAACTCGCGCGCATCTTTGTCGTCATCGGCAATCAACACGCGCTGTGGCGGTAGGTCGGGCTCCAGCATGACTGCGCTTAGCGCCTCGCGCTCGGCGTCACTCAAAATATCGTGGTCGGACATAGGTTTCCTACATGTTCAAATCAATCCCCTAGCACAGTGGTCAGACATCGCTAAGCAGGCCTCCAATGTGCACTTCGTCGGAAAGTTTTCCAAGAGGGCTGTTGAGCACTTTTTTTGCACCAACAACCCCTGGCTTAGACGAAATCACCACGATTGAAGCGCTACCTAGACTTACGTCCAATGGGCACCCCGGGCACGGGGGCCGACCATGGCTGTTGATCCGACCACAACAAATCCAAAAAGACTGCGGTAATAGTTATGAGTAAAGCGGATGCCTTCACCCAGGCGGGGAAAACCGCGGTGTTGCAAAACATCCACGGCACCATGCAGTTCCTGCAACGGTTCCCGCCGTTCAACCAGATGGAAAACGCCCACCTGGCCTACCTGGTAGAACAATGCCAACTGCGTTTCTACGGGCCTGGCGAAAGCATCATCAAGCCCGCCGACGGGCCGGTGGAGCACTTCTATATCGTCAAGCAGGGCCGGGTGGTCGGCGAACGTCCGCACACAGCCAAGGGCGGCACCGAGACCACCTTCGAAATCACCACCGGTGAATGCTTCCCGCTGGCCGCCCTGCTGGGGGAGCGGGCCACGCGCACCGAACACCTGGCGGCCGAAGACACCTTCTGCCTGCAACTGAACAAACCCGCCTTTATCAAGTTGTTTGCCCTGTCCTCAGTGTTTCGCGACTTCGCCTTGCGTGGGGTCAGCAGCCTGCTGGACCAGGTCAACCAGCAGGTTCAGCAAAAAGCCGTGGAAACCCTCGGCACCCAATACTCGCTCAACACCCGCCTGGGTGAGCTGGCGATGCGTCATCCCGTGACCTGCAGCGCCGTCACGCCCCTGCGCGAGGCCGTGACCCTGATGCACGAGCAACAGGTCGGCAGCATCGTGGTGGTGGATGACAACAAGGCCCCGATCGGCATTTTTACCCTGCGTGACCTGCGCCAGGTGGTGGCCGACGGCACCGATGACTTCACTCAGTCGATTGAACGGCACATGACCCATGGCCCGTTCTTCCTGACGCCAGACCACAGCGCCTTCGACGCGGCCATCGCCATGACCGAGCGCCATATCGCCCACGTCTGCCTGGTCAAGGATCAGCGCCTGTGCGGCGTGGTCTCTGAGCGCGACCTGTTTTCCCTGCAACGGGTCGACCTGGTGCACCTGGCGCGTACCATCCGCCACGCCCCAAGGGTCGAGAACCTGGTGGCGCTGCGCGGCGAGATCGGGCAACTGGTGGAGCGCATGCTGGCCCACGGCGCGTCCTCGACCCAGATCACCCACATCATCACCCTGCTCAACGACCACACCGTGTGCCGGGTGATCGAACTGACCCTGGCCGACCGGGGCGACCCCGGCGTGCCCTTCAGTTGGCTGTGTTTCGGCAGCGAAGGCCGCCGCGAGCAGACCCTGCACACCGACCAGGACAACGGCATTCTGTTCGAAGCCCGCGACGCGGCCCACGCCGCCGAGATCCGCGGCAAGCTGCTGCCCCTGGCGCAGCAGATCAACCAGAGCCTGGCGCAGTGCGGCTTTACCCTGTGCAAGGGCAATATCATGGCCGGCAACCCCGAGCTGTGCCTGTCCCGTGCCGAGTGGGCCCGGCGTTTTTCCGCCTTTATCCGCGAAGCCACTCCGGAAAACCTGCTGGCCTCCAGCATCTATTTCGACCTGAGGGTGGTCTGGGGCGATGAACAGGGCTGCGAGCAACTGCGACGCGGGATCCTCGACCAAGTGGCCGACAACCGTCTGTTCCAACGCATGCTGGCGGAAAATGCCTTGCGCCAGCGTCCACCCGTAGGACGTTTCCGCGAATTTGTACTGGCGAAAAAGAACGGCGAAAAAGCCACCCTCGACCTCAAGGTCCAGGGCCTCACCCCCTTCGTCGACGGCGCCCGCCTGCTGGCTCTGGCCAACGGCATCGAAGCCAACAACACCCTGGAGCGCCTGCGCCAACTGGTGGCCAAGGAAGTGATCGAGCCCCTGGACGGCGCGGCCTATGAAGAGGCCTACCACTTTATCCAGCAGACCCGCATGCAACAGCACCAGCTGCAAACCCGCGAGAACCTGCCCTACTCCAACCGCGTCGACCCCGACCGCCTCAACCACCTGGACCGACGCATCCTGCGTGAATCCCTGCGCCAGGCCCAGCGCCTGCAAAGCAGCCTGGCCCTGCGGTATCAGCTATGAGCCTGTTCGCCTGGCTGCGCCCCGTCAGCGCCCACCTCACCCCTGAACAACAGCAGCGCCGCGACCGCCTGCCGGCCCCGGCGCCATTGGGCGAATGCAGCCTGCGGCAGCAGCGCTGGGTGGTGCTGGATCTGGAAACCAGCGGCCTTAACCTCAATCGCGACCAGGTGCTGTCGATCGGCGCGGTGGTGATCGAGGACGGCGCCATCGACTTCAGTCAGCAGTTCGAACGCACCTTGCTGCGGGTCGACCACAAGCTCAGTCCCAGCGTGCTGATCCACGGCCTGGGTCCGAGCGCGATTGCCGCCGGTTGTGACCCGGCACAGGCACTGCTGGACTTCATGGAGTTTGTCGGCGACAGCCCGGTGCTGGCCTTCCACGCGCCCTTCGACCAGCACATGCTCGGCCGGGCGCTCAAAGACAGCCTGGGGTATCGCCTGCAACACAGTTTTCTGGATGTCGCCGAACTGGCGCCGTTGTTGTGTCCGCAAGCCACTATCCGCGAAGCCGGGCTGGATGACTGGATCGACTGGTTCAAGCTGCAAGTGGGCGAGCGCCACCATGCCGCCGCCGACGCCCTGGCCACTGCGGAACTGGCGCTGATCCTGTTCAGCCGCGCCCGCCAGCAGCAGATCCACAGCCCGCTGAACCTACAACAGCGCCTCAACCAGTGGAAACGCCGGCAGCAGGCGCCCTCTTTCTAACCGACACACCGCTGTAGCCGCTGCCGAAGGCTGCGCTGGCCCTACCAACCCACACCCACCTCCAGGTGTCCATGATGGCCAGCGCAGCCTGGCGACAGCGGCGCCGCCCGACAGGCGCCCATTGCGCGGCCGTGACGCCCCTGCGACAATCGCGAATAATTCTCGTTAGTTTAAACTCCTCGATTGGTGATGCCCGTTGTCGTCAGCCCAAAGCCCCCACAATGAGCTCGTTGGCGCGTTATATCGCGACCATCGCGGCTGGCTGCTGGCTTGGCTGCGACGTAACGTGGCCTGTCCGCAACGGGCCGAAGACCTGAGCCAGGACACCTTCGTCCGCCTGCTGGGCCGCGACGAGCTGAACACGCCGCGCGAGCCTCGGGCCTTCCTCGTCGCCATCGCCAAGGGCCTGTTGTTCGACTACTTCCGCCGCGCCGCCCTGGAACAGGCTTACCTCACCGAACTGATGCTGATCCCGGAAGCCGAGCACCCATCGCCGGAAGAACAGCATCTGATCCTCGAAGACCTCAAGGCCATCGACCGCCTGCTCGGCAAGCTGTCGAGCAAGGCCCGCGCCGCGTTCCTGTATAGCCGCCTGGATGGCCTGAGCCACGCCCAGATCGCCGAGCGCCTCGGGGTCTCGGTGCCTCGCGTGCGCCAGTACCTGGCCCAGGGCATCCGCCAGTGCTACATCGCGCTGTACGGTGAGCCGGTATGAACCCCATCAGTTCCAAGCCGGTGTCGGCCCAGGTGCTGGACGCGGCAATTGCCTGGCAGTTGTCGCTCGACTCCGGCAACGCCGTGGAGCGCGAGGAGTTCGCCAAATGGCACGCCGCCCATGAAGAACATGCCCGGGCCTGGCGCCAACTGGGCATGCTCGACCAACGTTTCAGCGTGGCCTCGGGTCCGGCGCGGGTGGCCTTGCTGCAATCGCGCGAAGGCATTCGCCGGCGCGTGCGCAAGCTCGGCAGCGGCCTGGCCAGCGTCGCGCTGATGATCGGTCTGGCGCTGTTCGCCGGGGAGCGCTACCTGCCGCTCAACTATTGGCTGGCCGACCAGCGCACTGCCACCGGCGAGCAGCGCACCCTGCACCTGAGCGACGGCACGGTGATCAACCTCAACACCCACAGTGCCCTGGACGTGCGTTTCGATGACAAGCAACGGCGCATCGTGTTGCAGGAAGGCGAGATCCTGATCGAAACCGGCCACGGCGACGCCCGCCCGTTCATTGTCGAAACCGCTGACGGACACTTGCGCGCCCTGGGCACGCGGTTCCTGGTCAAACGCGAGGACCAGGGCACCCGCCTGAGCGTGCTGCAATCCGCCGTCGCCGCACGTCCGCAGTCGAGCCCCAACGAACAGATCCTCAAGGAAGGCCAGCAGGTGCTGATGCGCCGTGACGGGCTCGGCCCGCTGCAAGCCTTGAGTGTCGGCATCGACGCCTGGACCCGAGGCATGCTGGTGATGGACAACGCGCGGCTCGAAGACCTGATCGGCGAACTCGGCCGCTACCGCCGCGGCCACCTGGGCGTGGCCCCGGAAGTCGCCGACCTGCGCATCACCGGCAGCTTCCCACTGCACGATACCGACCTGGCGCTGACCGCGCTGTTGCCGACCCTGCCGGTGCAGATCGAACGGCATACGGCCTGGTGGGTGACGGTGGCTGCCAAGGCGGACGCCAAGCCCTGAACCCCGGCTGTTTGCCATTACCGCCAGCTAGCCCGCGCCGGCCCTCTGCCAGGCAGGGGCTGGCCAGGCGGATCGGGCGCGCGGAAAGCTCGCCCTTATGCCAATCAACATTATTTTCAATCCGCCCTATCACTTTTTGCGTCTCGTCCGGCACATAGGCAATTGCGAACAATTTCCATTCAGGAGCCGCCGTATGTCCCGCTCGCTAGACACCTTGTTGCGCCCCAGCCTGTTGGCCGTGGCCATAGCCCTCTGCACCCCGCTGGCCAGCACGGCGTTGTTGGCCGCCGAGCAGGCGTCCAGCGTGCGCGCCTACAACCTGCCGGCGGCGCCCCTGGCCAGCACCCTGAACCAGATCGCCAGCCAGGCCGGCCTGGCCCTGAGCCTGAATCCGTCCCTGGCCGCCGGCAAAACCTCGGCCCCGGTCAAAGGCCCGTTCGACGCCCCCGGCGCCCTGCGCGAAGCCTTGCGCGGCACCGGCCTGCAACTGGAGCAAAGCGGCGCCGGCACCTACAGCCTGGCGCCGATCCCGGAGGGCGTGATGGCGTTGCCGGAAACCAGCATTATCGGGCAGGGGGCCGCTGAAACGGCGTGGGGGCCTGTGGATGGCTACGCCGCCAAGCGCACTGCCGCCGGAACCAAAACCGATACTGAGCTGCGTGAGGTCCCCCGTTCGATTTCCGTCGCCACCCGCGATCAGATGCAAGATCGGGCCGTACAAAACCTCGACGATGCCGTGCGTTATATGCCGGGCGTCACCGCCAGCAGCTACGGCAGCGACAGCCGTGCCGAATGGTTGAAGGTCCGTGGCTTCGAGCCCACCCAGTTCCTGGATGGCTTGCCGCTGCCCAAGGGCACCTACGTCATGCCCAAGCTGGAAACCTGGGACCTGGAGCGTGTGGCGCTGCTGCGCGGCCCGGCGTCCTCGGTGTATGGCCAAACCCCGCCCGGGGGCCTGCTGGATATGGTCAGCCGTCGCCCGCAAGACACAGCCGGCCATGAAGTCCAGCTGCAAATCGGCAGCTACCAGCGCAAGCAGATCAGCTTTGACAGCACCGGTCCGATCGATGATGAAGGCCGTTTCCTGTACCGCGTCAGCGGCGTGGTACGCGACAGCAACACCGCCATCGAGCATAACCAGGACAAGCGCTACAACATCGCACCCAGCCTGACCTGGAACATCGACGACGACACCAAGCTGACGTTCCTGAGCCAGTTCAACCGCGACGATACCGGGATCACCAGCCAGTTCCTGCCCCTGCAAGGCACCAAGCTGTCCACGCCGGCAGGCGAGATTAAGTCCCACAAGAACCTGGGCGACCCGAGCTGGGAGTTCTATGACAAGACCTACTACGCCCTTGGCTATGCCTTTGAGCATCGTCTGAATGATGTCTGGCAGTTCCGGCAGAACCTGCGCTACACCAAAAGCGACCTGTCCTTCCAGGGCATTACTGCGGGTGGCTTCTATTGGCCCGACAAACCGGATCTGGCGGTCAGTGCCGACGGTACGGTTCGTCGCGGTGCCAACATCGTCAACGAAGACATCAGCCAGTTCGCCGTGGATAACAATTTCCAGGCCGACTTCAATACCGGTGTACTCAAACACACGCTGTTGCTAGGCCTGGATCACGAACGCGTCAACACCAACTACCAATGGCGGTACGGCGAAGCCCCCACCAGCAACATCATCAACCCGATCTACGGGCAGGACTTCAGCAAGGTCGTCTATTCCGCCTACAACGATTACAACCAGAAACGCCAAGGCACCGGCCTGTACCTCCAGGACCAGATGGCCCTCGACAACTGGCGCCTGACCCTGGGCGGCCGCCAGGACTGGCTGCACACCGATACCCGGTTCTACAACATTGCCAACGATCCCCATGACCAACGCAACGATCACGCGTTCACCGGCAATGCTGCGCTGAGTTACGTCTTCGACTCTGGCTTCACGCCGTATGTCTCCTATGCCGAGTCGTTCCAGGCCGAAGCCGGCGGCAACGCCAAGGGACAGGCTTTCGAGCCTAGTACCGGCAAACAATACGAACTGGGGGTCAAATACCAACCGCCCGGCAGCGACATGCTGCTGACCGCAGCGGTCTACGACCTGACGCGGCAGAACATCGTGCTGTCCGACAGCCTGGGCGTGAGCCGGCCATTGGGCGAAGCCAAGGTTCGCGGCTTCGAGCTGGAAGCGGTAGGCAACATCAACGAGAACCTCAAGCTCACGGCGGCCTACACCTACGCCAACAGCAAAATGACCAAGGTCGGCGACCCACAGGACAAAAACCGTCCATTGCCCCTGACCCCGGAGAACCAGGCCTCGATCTGGGCCGACTACACCTGGCATCACGGTGCGCTGGACGGCTTCGGCGTGGGCTTTGGCGCTCGCTACATCGGCGAAACCCATAACATCCCAGCAGGCAACCTGGCCTATGTCGGCAGTCAGTCCGACGGCGACACCGATGCCTATACGGTCTACGACGCCGCCGTGCACTACGACTTGGGCCGCCTGCAAAACTCGCTGGAAGGCGCCAGCATCGCCCTCAACGCCAACAACGTATTCGACAAGGAATACATGTCGACCTGCGACGGCACGTACTGCTACTACGGCGATCGCCGCAGCGTCATGGCCAGCGTCAACTACAAGTGGTGAGCCCCTAGCTTTCCGGTATCACAACAAGGGTCACGGCCACGCCGTGGCCCTTTTGCATCTGGATGATTCATGAAAAGCCACACCGTCCGTCGCTGGTCCTTTATCCACACTTGGACCAGCCTGATCTGCACCGTGTTTCTGCTGATGCTGGCCCTGACCGGCCTGCCGCTGATTTTCCACCACGAGATCGACCATCTGCTGGGCGACTCGCCGCAGCTGCGGGCAATGCCCGCCGATACCCCGCACCTGGACCTGCAACAACTGGTCCGTGCCGCCGAGGCCCATCGTCCGGGCGAGGTGATGCAGTACTTCGGCTGGGATGAAGACGATCCCAACGGCGTGGTGACGATCATGGCCAAGACCGCCGGCACCGAGCCCAACTCGTCCCACACCTTCATGCTCGACGCCCGCACCGGCGAGGCCGTGGCAATGCCCTCGGCCAATGGCGGGCTGATGATGGTCATGCTGCGCCTGCACGTGGACCTGTTCGCCGGCCTGCCGGGCAAGCTGCTGCTGGCGTTCATGGGCCTGCTGTTCGTGCTGGCGATCATTTCCGGCTGCGTGCTGTACCTGCCCTTTATGCGTCGGACGCAGTTCGCCAGCGTGCGCCACGACAAATCCACCCGCCTGCGCTGGCTCGACCTGCATAACCTGATCGGCGTGGTGACCCTGACCTGGGCCCTGGTGGTGGGGGTGACCGGGGTGATCAGCGCCTGCGCCGACCTGATCATCGCCGCCTGGCGCAACGACAGCCTGAGCGCCATGATCGCCCCCTACCGCGACGCGCCAGCGCTGACCCAACTGGCCCCGGCTAGCCGCCTGCTGGACATTGCCGCGCAGGCCGCGCCGGGCATGCGGCCGGACTTTATCGCCTTCCCTGGTACGCGCTTTTCCAGCGAGCACCATTACGCGGTGTTCATGAAGGGCAGTAGCCACCTGACCTCGCACCTGCTGACCCCGGTGCTGATCGACGCCGCGACCCTGCAGGTCACCGCCGTGGCCGAACGGCCGTGGTACATGGACGCCATGGGCATGTCCCAACCGCTGCACTTTGGCGACTACGGCGGCATGCCGATGAAGGTCCTGTGGGCGGCGCTGGATGGGCTGACCATTATTGTTCTGGGCAGCGGCGTGTACCTGTGGCTGGTGCGCCGGCGCAGCAACCGCGCCTTGAACAGCACGCCAAAGGTGGCGCCATGAAACCCCGGCAGAGCCATTTCTGGAAGGTCTTCGGGGCCCCGCTGCTGATCGGCCTGCTCAGTGCCGTCGGACTGTTCGCCGCGCTGCTGGGCGATGGCGCCTGGGACAGCCTGAGCTGGCTCGGCCTTGGGCTGCCGACCCTGATCGCCCTGCGCGGATTACTCGTGCGTCGCTGAATCCCCTTCCCCTGCCCCCTCTGGTTCCAGGCGCTGTTCAACGGTGCCTGGGCAGATTTCAGCAGCCGTTGTACGACGACAGCCACAGCAAACCTCATTGCCGCGGACCTGGGCTGTGTGCTGGGGGGCTACCTGAACCCGCTCTTCCACCGCGACTGCAAGGTCTCGCTGTTCACCTCGCGCAAGAGGGTGCTGTTCTTTGGCGCCTCGTGCATGATCGGCCCGGCCGGCATCAACCTCGTGGAAAGCCCCTACACCGCGATTGCCCTGCTGTGCGTCGGCGGCTACAGGGCGGGAGTGGTGGGGGAGTATTTGGGGAAGCCGCGCAGCACGTAGGCGATGCGGGCCAGGTCAATCAGGATCACCGGCCCAAACCACAGGTTCTCCGACACCGCGCCAGAGGCCACCAACAGCGTGAAGCCGCTCAGCAATAACAACGGCAGGTGACACAGGGCCAACGCCCTGTGCAGCCTTTTACTCACGCCCTTGCGTGCCCTGAGGCAAAACACACCAAAGCCTGCAATCAGCCACAACGCCGCCGGGAGCACCAGCATCCAGCCGATGTAGGCAAACATCACCACGAACTCCGGCTCCCCCTCCCCCTTGCGCCGAAACTCGCTGTCAAGTGCGATAACCACCGCCAACCCGTACAGCGCCAGCAAGACCAACGTCAGCACCGTGTGCTTGAAATACAACCTGCGCATCCTGGATTCCCTGGTTTGAAAGAGTGTCCGGCCGGCACGATACAGCTCAATCGCCCGGCCCTGTAGCGCTGTTTATCGATTCCAACCAACGTTCTGTTCAAGCCTTCGGCCCTGGCACCGGCGGCTCCGCCGGCGCAGGCCATCCCACGCCGACCGGAGCATCCAGCAACACCCACTGGCGGCTCCCCGTCGGCCGTCGCAAAGGCGGCAATGGCTCCAGGGGGAACAACCCGGCGATGCGCTGTGCCAATGCCTCACCCTCTGCCTGATCTTCTCGCAACCCCAATGATCTACACATGAACCGTCTCCAGGTCGAACTCCAGTGGCTTGGCCGTGCGGATCTGGGCGATGCCATACCAGTCCAGCTTGCGGGTCAGCACCATGAACACACCCAGCAACCCGAACAGCAGCAGCGAGCCCATCAGCAGCGCGTAGTCTTCAGCGCTCAGCAAGCCATAGAGCAGGCCATACAGGGCCGCCAGGCCGACCGCGAAAGCCGAACCGTGACGCCAACTGTGCAGGACGTGGCTGACGTAAAAGCCGATCAGTAACACACAGGCACCGCCCGACAACAGGTACGCCAGGGTGAAACCGAGGTGCTCCGACAGCGACAGCAGCAACAGGTAGAAAAAGGCCAGCGCCACCCCCACCAGGGCGTACTGGATCGGGTGCACCGCCAGGCTCTTGAGCACTTCGAACAGGAAGAACCCGGCAAAGGTCAGGCCGATGAACAGCAACGCGTATTTGATCGCCCGATCGCTCTTGAGGTACTGGTCCACGGGGTCGATAAAGCTCACGCCGAAATAGCGGCTGTTGAAATCATTGCACTCGTCGCTCATGGCCACGCAGCGATCCATGGCCTGTTGCAAGTTGGTGGAGAAGAACGAGGTCTGCCAGGTGGCAGAAAAACCCTGCTCGGTGATTTCACGCTGGGCCGGCAGGTAGTTGCCGATAAAACTCGGGTGCGGCCAGTTGGCCATCAACTGCACCTTGCTGGCCTTGCCCACCGGCACCACCGACAACTGCCCGGTGCCTTGCAGACGCAGTTCGAAACCGAAATCCAGCTGGGTGGGTTTCTTCACGTCCAGCGGCGGCAACATCACGTGCACGCCCTCGTCCAGCCAACTGACATAGGTCCCCGGAGCGAAGTCCAGGGTCTGGCCGTTGAGTTCCAGTTTCAGGGCATTTTCGATACCGCGAATGTCGCTGATACCCACCGCCAGGAAGGCCGGGTCGAACTGATAATCGGCAAAGTCTTCGGTGATGCCGTATTGCGCGGGAATGGCAAATTGGCCGCTGAGGTGGGTGTTGACGTGAAACAGACGCGCCTCGTAGATCCCCCGGGCGCGCAACTCGGTCTGCGCCTGGCCGTTGAGCTCGAAGTGCTCGGGCAGAAAAAACAACCGGCCCTGTTTCTCGGCGATGTATTCAGAACGCTTCTTGGTTTTTTCGTCGACCCGCCAAGTACGGACCTTCTTGCGGTAGTCGACCACCATCACCGGGCCGGTCAACCGCTGGCTGCCACTGGAGCTGCGAGCGATCTCGTCGAGCACGCCGTCGCGCAATTGCTGACGGTCGTCGATCAGGCCATTGATCATCAGCAGTGGAATCAGCAATAGCAGGATCAACAGGGCAATCGCCCCAAGTTTTACGGTCAAGCTGCGGTTCATGGATTCTCTCCCCATTCGTATGAGAGAGAGTCTGGGCCGCCCATGTGGGGGCTTTATGAGGGCAATGTGGAGACTGTGTGGAGATTGCACACAAATCTTCCTACGCCTGTAGCCGCTGCCTAGCCCGCGAGGCTGCGCTGGTCCTCAACGACAACGCATTTATCCTGCCAGATCTTCAGCGCCCTTCAGGGACAGCGCAGCCTGGCGGCAGCGGCTACAGGGGAATGGCATTTATCGGGGGAGGTGGAGGGTGACTTGCACGCCGTCGGGGATGTTGCCGATGTGCATGCGGCCACCGTGCAGTTGCACCACTTCTTCGACGAAGTTCAACCCCAGGCCGGTGCTTTTGCGCCCGCTGTCCGGGCGAGGCAGGGAGTAGAAGCGCTCGCAGAGGCGGGCCAGGGCGTACTCAGGAATCGCCTCGGCCTGGTTGAACAGGCTGAACTCGACCTGTGCCCCAAGTTGCTTGGCGAAGAAACGCAGCACGCCCTGGGCCGGGGTGAAGTCCAGGGCGTTTTCCAGCAAATTGCCGATGGCCTGGCGCAACAGGAATGGCTCGCCCACCAGCGTCAGCTCCCTGTCGATGCGCTGTTCGACCCGCAATTGCTTGCGCTCGATCCGCGCACTCTGGCTTTGCAGCAACTCGTCGACCAGGTCCGCCAACGGCACCTCGACCCGCTCCTCCAGCCCCTGGCGCTGTTCGACCTGGGCCAGGTCCAGCAGGCGCTCGATCAACTGCTGCATGCGCGCACTTTCACTGCCGATATTGCCAACAAAGCGTTGCTGCTGTTCCACCGGCATCTCGCCCTGCAGCAACTCCGCAGCGCCACGAATCGCCGCCAGCGGGCTTTTCAATTCATGGGTCAGGGTGTGCACATAACGTTCGACGTAGGCCTTGCCCTCAAGCTGGGTGCGCATGTGTTCCACCGCCGTGGCCAGTTGCTCCAGCTCGCCGCCGCGGTAGTGCGGCAATGCGGCGCGCCGGCCTTCGCTGACCGCCTGGGCATAGGCAGTCAGGCGGCGCAACGCCGCACTGAGCCACCAGGACAGCAACGCGCCGAACAGCAGGCCCAGGCCGATCAGGCCGATGCCATACCACACCAGGCGCCGCTCGGTGCGGTCGACATAGGGCTGCAACGAGCTGTTGGGCTTGGCCACGGTGACCACGCCGATGATCTTGCCCTTGTCGCGGATCGGCGCGCCCACGTGCATCACCGAAGAATTCGGATCATCGGCCACCGCCCGCGACGAACGCGCACCGTACTGGCCGCGCAAGGTCAGGTACACATCGTTCCAGCGCGAGTAATCCTGGCCCACCGCAACGCCGCTGGAGTCCAGCACCACCTTGCCCTGGTCGTCGGTGACATAGATGCGGTGGTTGACCTGGTTCTTCGGCAGGCCCCAGATACTGGCCGCCGGTTGCCGCTCGCCGTAGGCCTCGAGCAGTTGCGGCCAGCGATTTTCATTGAGGGTGCCGGCCTTGAAGTCATCGCGCAGGATTTCGGCCATCAGGTTGGCGGTGTCCACCAGGGTTTCTTCGGTGGATTGGCGCACCCCGGGGCGGATCTCTTCCATCACGGTGCTGAGCACAAAGTAGCTGGTCAGGCCGATAAACAGCGCATACACCAGGAAGATCCGAATGCCGAGGGACATCAGCTATGACTCGGGCTGTAGCTGTAGCCCAAGCCGCGATGGGTCTGGATCGGCTCGGCGGCGGCCGCCACCAGGCGCAATTTGGCGCGCACGCTCTTGATATGGCTGTCGATGCTGCGCTCGTAACCGGCGTCCGCCGCCACCCCCAGGGCGTCGAGCAATTGCTCGCGACTGAAGACCCGCTCCGGCTGCTCCAGCAGGCAGTGCAGCAGGCGAAATTCGTGACGGGTCAGGCTCAGGGGCTGGTTGCGGTAGCTGATCTGCACCCGCTCGGCATCCACCACAAACAGCGCCGAGGCCGGTTCGGCACTGACGCGCGGCCCCATGCGCTTGAGAATCGCCTTGACCCGCGCTGCCACTTCCCGAGGGCTGAAGGGCTTGACCACGTAATCGTCGGCGCCGATTTCCAGGCCCACCACGCGGTCGATTTCGCCATCGCGGGCGCTGAGAAACATCACCGGCACCTCGCTGAAGCGCCGCAGTTGCTTGCAGGTTTCAAAGCCGCTGATATCGGGCAGGCCGATGTCGAGAATGATCAGGTCCGCCGGCGTCGCCCGCTGATGCTCCAGCGCCGCCTGCCCCAGGCTCAGCCAGGTGGTGCTGAAACCTTCGCCTTGCAGGGCGAAAATCAGCGTGTCGGCAATCGCCGCTTCGTCTTCGACAATCAGGATATGGGGCATGGCGTCCGGGCACAGGAATTGAATGCCCGAACGGTGCCGGATGCCTCAGGCCGCGTCAATCAGATGCAGCCCCATCAGCAGTCAGGTTTGTCTGCGGTGTAGCGTCGGGCCGGGTTCACCGCTGCGCCAAACTCACGCAGGGCCTTGGCGCCAATCAGCAACGGGTAGTTGAAGCTGCTGCGGTCGGTCAGGTTGACCTCCACCGTGCGCTTGACGTTGCCCAGGCACATTTCCAGGTCGACCACCGGCCGCTTGGCGCTCTGCGGCTCTTCCTTCTCGTCATCTTCGTCGGAACGGCTCTTGATCTTGCTGATGCGCGCCACCTTGTGTTCGTAGACTTTGTTGCTGGCGTCCTTGGTGGCCAGGCGAAAGCGCACCCAGTCCTCACCGTCACGGGTGAAGGTCTCGATGTCCTTGGCCGACAGCGACGCGGTCAGGGCCCCGGTGTCCATCTTGGCCTTGAGGGTTTCACCGATTTCCGGCAAGCGAATATTTTCGTAGCGCCCGTAGAGGGTCGGCTCGGCGGCCATGACCGGCAGGGCCAGGAGGGATAAAAGAGCAAGGACGGCTTTCACGTGGTGGGGTTCCTTGAAGAGTGGACAGCGGGATTTTAGACCCTTGCCGCTGAATTCGTTCGCCGGCACCACAGCCTTCGTTGCGCAGCGCATGAAAAGCTTACCCCGACATAAGTGAAACATTTGTCAGCACACCGGGATTTGGCCTGTTGGTTGAAGCTGCTTATCATGGCGCGCCAACATGATTTCAAGAGTGCCTTATGCGCCGCCTGCTCACCGGCTGTTTCGTCACCCTGCTGTTATTACTCAACACCCTGGTCCTGTTCGGCCCGCTGATGGTGTTTGCTCTGTTCAAGCTGGTCCTGCCGGGGCGCCTGCGCGACTACGCGTCATGGGCGGTGATGTGGATCGCCGAAACCTGGGCCGAGATCGACAAGCTGATTTTCGCCCTGTGCATCCCTACCCAGTGGGACATTCGTGGCGGCGAGGGGCTACGGGTCGACACCTCCTACCTGGTGATCAGCAATCACCAGTCCTGGGTCGATATTCCGGCACTGATCCAGACCCTCAACCGGCGTACGCCGTTCTTCAAGTTTTTCCTCAAGAAGGAACTGATCTGGGTGCCGTTCCTGGGCCTGGCCTGGTGGGCCCTGGACTACCCCTTCATGAAGCGCTACAGCAAGGCCTTCCTGGCCAAACACCCGCAGTTACAAGGCCAGGACCTGGCAATCACCCGCGCCGCCTGCGAGCTGTTCAAGCGCCAGCCAGTGACCGTGGTCAACTACCTGGAAGGCACCCGCTTCACCCCGGCCAAGCGCGCGCAGCAACAGTCCCCCTTCACCCATTTGCTCAAGCCCAAGGCCGGCGGCGTGGCCTTTGTGCTGGCGGCGTTGGGTGAGCAACTGGACGGGATTCTGGACGTGACCGTGGTCTATCCACAGCCGACGATTCCGGGTTTCTGGGACTTGATCAGCGGCGCAGTGCCCAAGGTCATCATCGACATCCGTACCCGCGCGCTGGACCCGGCGTTGTGGCAGGGCGACTACGAAAGCGACCCGGCCTTGCGCCAGCACATCCAGAACTGGGTCAACCAGCTCTGGACCGAGAAGGATCAGCGCATCGCCCAATTGCGCGCCGAGGGCAACTGATCAGCTGCCAGTGCCCCAGATACCGCCCAGGCTTTGCAGCAACGAACCAGCGACACCCTGCTGCCCCAGGTATTGCAGGATCAACGGCGCAAACTGGCCGATCATGCCGCTGTCCATGCCCAGGGCGCCGAAAGTATTGTTCAGGTCATTGGTGTTTTTCACATTGCCCAGTAGCCCGTCCAGGGCTGGGGATTTGGCGGAATCACCGAGCAAGCCGCCCAAACCGCCAAGCCCGCCGAGGGCGTTGTTGCCGGTCAATTGATCAAGGCCGGGCACGCTTTTCGCCAACTGCGCGTAATCGGTGGAGCTGAGCTGGTTTTTCGCCAGACCGAGCATGGCTCCGGCGCCGCCCACCGCCTGCTCCGGCGACACCTTCAATTGCGAACCCAGGGTATCGAGCAAGCCGGCCGCTTGCGGGGTAGTCGCCGCCTCGCCAGCCTTGTTGCCCTGGGCGCCGGCAATGGCCCCGGCCACATCGCCCAGGTTGAACCCAGCAAACACCGGGCTCGCAGCCAGGGTCATCAGCGAAGCCAGTAGCAAACCGCGTGAAATCTTCATCAAGCCAACCTCAGTGAGCGCCGCGCCATCCTCAAGAGTGGGATGGAAAACAGCTTTTTGACTGAGTTCCCGAAGTAATGTTCCGAACGCTGGTCGGCGCGAGGCGAGATCCACAATCGCGGAAAACACCGGCGGCAGTGCATCCACTCGCCACTGGCCCACGTATATCCAAGGGCCTGGAGGACACCATTGATGAATGGAACAAGCGCACGCCCTGAACTAACCTCAACCCACCTTGGTCCCCCGAGGCCTTGGGCTCACGCCTGGCCTGCCTGGAGAACGGTTATTTCCACTGTCGATACCGATCAACTCAGACAACTGCTGGCCCAGTGTTCACTGGGTGACCGGCACGCCTTCGAAACCCTGTACCGCAGCGTCGCGCCGCGATTGCACGGGGTGGCCCTGCGTTTCATGGGCCGCCGCGATCTGGCGGAAGAGGTGGTGCAGGAAAGCTTCGTGCGCATCTGGAACAACGCTTCGCGCTACCAGGCGCACGTGTCCGCGCCGATGACCTGGATGATCAACATCACCCGAAACCAGGCCATCGACCAGTTGCGCAAGCACCGCGAACGGCCCCTGGGCGAGCTGGAAGAACAACAACTGGAAGATGAAAACCCGTCGGCCCACGAGCAACTGGACCGCGCCCGCGAAGCCAGCGCCTTGAACCGCTGCCTGGCTACCCTGGACAGCATGCAGCGCCAGTCCATCAGCGTGGCCTACTTCCAGGGCCTGTCCTGCTCGGAGTTGGCCGAACACCTGGCTGCCCCCCTGGGCTCGGTCAAGTCCTGGATTCGTCGCGGTATGGAACGCCTGCGCAGGTGCCTTGAATCATGAACTACCAGACGCCCACCCTGCGCCGCGCCCTCGCCGCCGACTACAGCATCGGCCTGATGCAAGGCGCGGCCCGACGCCGCTTCGAGCAATTGCTGCTGGATGACGCCGCCCTGCGTGCCGAAGTCGCGCAGTGGCAGGAACACCTCGCCAGCCTGACCCAAGCACTTCCGGAACAGGACGTGCCAGAGCGGGTGTGGCAAGCGATCCAGGCCCGTATCGAACCGCAACAGCTGCACGTGCCGCCCAAGCAAACGCTGTGGATGCGCCTGCGCCTGGTGGTCGCCGCCTGTGCGGTGCTGGCCTCGCTGTACATCGGTTTCATCTACCAAAACGACAGCGTGCGCTACAGCGCCACCCTGCTGAGCGCCAGCCAGCAACCGGCGTTGCAGATCAAGGCCCTGGGCCACTACCTGCAAGTCGAACCCCTGGCCCTGCCCACCGTTGGCCTGGACCGCAGCCTGGAGCTGTGGGCCATTCCCGCCGACGGCAAACCCATTTCCCTGGGCGTGGTGCCGGTGGGCGGCAAGGGCCGGATCAACCTGAGCCAGGCCCAACGCGACCTGCTGGCGTCCCCCATCGCCCTGGCCGTCAGCCTCGAACCCCACGGCGGGTCACCCACCGGGCAACCAACCGGGCCGGTGTTGTATCAGGGAGCATTGGTGGCGTTGTGAGCCTGGGGGCGGGCGTGAAGAATCAGTCCCGAGATGGCGTTCGAACCCAACCTGATTAAAAATGCCGCGCAAACCTCTTGGCCCGAGACCGGCCAGGGGGGGGCTGGTGTGAAGGATTCACCCTTTTTCGGCGTTAGAAGCGAACCACAATGCGACGTTTTTTGTACTTTTGCGGCCTGCTGGGCCTGGCAACACTGATTGGCATCTGGAGATTAGGCACGCCGGTCGATGAGGCTGTATGCAGCGCCCAATCAACCTCCTCCGGCCCCTTGGGCACGGTTATCAGCCAATACGCCGATGCCACGGGTGGGGCCGATTGGAGAGACAACGGCAGCCCCTTCACCGTTCTCGAACTACCCGCCGCCCACGCCCTCGCCCGCGAACCCCGGCCGCACTACTGCGAAGCGCTGAACCTTTTGCAAAGCCCGCAGCGCACGCAAACCGAAAAGGTGCACACCGTGATGCTGATGCTCGGTCTGCCCATCGATTACTACCTCGGTTTTATGGACCGCAGTCATCAGCTGTATCAGCGCGGGCTTATCGATAGAACAGTGTTGGGCTTGGTCGTGACCCCCAGGGGTACCGCACTCAACTACTGGTGGCTGCCGCAGTGGCGATCGCGCTATCAACGCGATGCACCCGGGCTCTATAGCCAGGCGCAGATTGAAGACGTGCTATCCGGCGCACACTGGTTTGACTACCCGGGGCGGGGGTTTTGAGCGACTCACCGTCACACAGCGTTCCTCCCATCAGCCGCCCGACGGACACTTTAGCCTGGCGGCAGTGGCTACAGGTCGGTGACGCGGTTAGGGGGAGACGGGGCAGAAAAAAGGGCGACCCATGGGTCGCCCTGTTTGTTGCGGTTGGACTTAAGCAGCGCTGAACAGTTTGTGCGGGTCGATGACGAATTTCTTCGGTACACCGGCGTCGAATTCACCGTAGCCGCGCGGTGCGTCGTCGAGGCTGATGACTTCGACCCCAACGATGTCGGCGATTTTGATCCGGTCCCACATGATCGCTTGCATCAGTTGGCGGTTGTACTTCATCACCGGGGTCTGGCCGGTGTGGAAGCTGTGGGATTTAGCCCAGCCCAGGCCGAAGCGAATGCTCAGGCTGCCCATTTTCGCGGCGGCGTCCACCGCACCCGGGTCTTCGGTCACGTACAGGCCGGGAATCCCGATCTTGCCCGCCACCCGTACCACGCCCATCAACGAGTTGAGCACGGTGGCCGGTGCCTCGTGCTTGACCCCGTCATGCCCATGACCACGGGCCTCGAAGCCCACAGCGTCCACGGCGCAATCGACTTCCGGCTCGCCGAGCAAAGCCGCGATCTGTTCGTGCAGCGGGGTGTCCTTGGACAGGTCGGCGATTTCAAAGCCCTGGGCCTTGGCGTGGGCCAGGCGGATCGGGTTGACGTCACCAATGATCACCACCGCCGCCCCCAGCAAACGGGCAGACGCCGCAGCCGCCAGGCCGACCGGGCCGGCACCGGCCACATACACGGTGCTGCCAGGGCCGACACCCGCCGTCACCGCGCCGTGGTAGCCGGTGGGCAGAATGTCGGAAAGGCAGGTCAGGTCGCGGATTTTCTCCATGGCCTTGTCGCGATCCGGCAGCTTCAGCAGGTTGAAGTCGGCGTACGGCACCAGCACGTATTCAGCCTGGCCGCCGGTCCAATCGCCCATGTCGACATAGCCGTAGGCACCGCCAGGACGCGCCGGGTTGACGCTCAAGCAAACCCCGGTGTGCTGCTCCTTGCAGGAACGGCAACGGCCGCAGGCCACGTTGAATGGCACCGACACCAGGTCGCCGAGCTTCAGGTTCTCGACGTCACTGCCCTTCTCGATCACTTCGCCAGTAATTTCATGCCCCAGGACCAGGCCGGTCTGAGCGGTGGTACGGCCACGCACCATGTGTTGGTCGGAGCCGCAGATATTGGTGGAAACCACGCGCAGGATGACGCCGTGCTCGATCTTCCTGCCACGGGGGTCCTGCATTTTGGGATAGTCGATTTTCTGTACTTCGACCTTGCCGTTGCCGAGATACACGACGCCACGATTACCAGACATGCAAGTCACCTCTGTAGTTGTTGTTAAAAGAGTTGTGAGCTTCAAACGGCAAGCTATAAGCCGCAAGAAGTGTGCATACCGCTGTTACTTGTCGCTTGTCGCTTGAAACTTGCCGCTGCCCTTAGAGAACGACCGTACGGTTAGCGTTCAAGAACACCCGTCTTTCGATGTGATAACCCACCGCCCGGGCCAGGGTCAGGCCTTCAATGTCGCGGCCTTTGGCGATCAGGTCCTCGGGGTAGTGACTGTGGTCCACCACTTCCACGCCCTGGGCGATGATCGGGCCTTCGTCCAGGTCGTTATTGATGTAGTGCGCCGTGGCGCCCACCAGTTTCACGCCTTTGTTGTAGGCCTGGTGGTACGGCTTGGCGCCCTTGAAGCCGGGCAGCAATGAGTGATGGATATTGATCGCCTTGCCGTCGAGCTTGCGGCACAGCTCCGGCGACAGCACTTGCATGTAGCGCGCAAGGATCACCAGTTCGGCGCCCGACTCTTCTATCACCTGCCACACCTGGCGCTCCTGGGACGGTTTGTCGTTAGGGTCGAGGGGGAAATGGTAGTAGGGAATCTGGTGCCAGTCGGCCAAAGGTTGCAAATCGGGGTGATTGGACACCACCGCCACCACGTCCATCGACAGTTGGCCGATGCGCTGGCGGTAGAGCAGGTCGTTGAGGCAGTGATCGGCCTTGGAGACCATGATCACCACTTTGGGCCGGTAATTGGGCGCGGTCAGCTCGAAGACCATGCCGAACGCCTCGCCCCTGGCGGCCAGCCCGGCGCGAAACCCCTGCTCGTCAAAGGACTCGGGCTGACGAAATTCAACGCGAATGAAGAAGCGGCCCGAAAGCCGGTCGTCGAAGGAGTGGTGCTCGGTGACGTAACAACCCTGCTCGAACAGAAAGCGGGTCACCGCGTCCACCGTGCCGAGCACGCTGGGGCAATCGGCGGTCAAAATCCATGTATCTGGGACGCGGCTCATCGTTGACGACTCCTGTGTAAAGAAAAGGCTGGTCGTGGGCCGAGCGCCTCCTGTGGCACCGGCACCCTGTTCAGGCCTGGACGCTAAGGCCGTACTCGGCGGCAGCATCCTGCAGCCACAACCACCAGTAATCGGAGAAGCTGCGGCGGATCAGCAGTTCCCAGGTGTCTTCAGCGGTATGGCGAATCACCAGTTGCGACTTGGCGAACACCGTGCCGACCGCCTTACCCACCGGGAAGTTGTCCGGGTGCACGTCGTAGCTGGTGGACTTCATCAGCACCTGGCGCACATTGGGCCCCGACAACTCGAGGATCTGCTGGCCGCCGCTGACGTTGACGATCTGGATATGCAACTCGCCCAGGGCTTCGCGCAGGCCTTTCTCAGCGGCGAACTCTTCACCGCCAGGCACGATCAGCAGCCACTCATCCGGGCCGAGCCATTGCAGGCTGGTTTCGCCCTTGACGATCACTGCCAGGGCGCCGGGCAATTCGATGCCCAGGGCCTTGTGCACGCCGGCGGCAAAGGCCGGGTCATGGCCATCGCCACGAATCGTCAGGTGGCCCAGGAGTTTCTTTTCGCGCACGGTCACGCCGGCATTCTTGCGGCCCTTGCCCACAAGGCTGGCGAGGTCGGCGTGATGCAGCGACGACTCGGCCTTGGCCCCGGTGGTCGGGCGTTGCTGGTAAACATTGGCTGCGGTCATATGGAGCACCTGTGTTGAATTCTGTTGGAGCCTTGCCACGTAACCGGGGCAAGGCTCTGGGCTACACGTTCTGGCGATCGCCCTTGGGGTCGAAGAACACCGACGACACGATTTCGGCCTCGATCACGCTGCCATCGGCCAGGGGCGCGAAGACCCGCTCGCCCAGGCGCTTGAGGCCGCCCTTGACCACGCCCAGGGCAAACGAATACCCCAGGGAGTTGTGGGCGTAGCTGGAGGTGACGTGGCCAACCATGCTCATCGGGATTGCCTGCTTGGTGTTGAACACCAACTGCGCGCCCTCCGGCAGCCATTTGGTCGGGTCGATCGGCTTGAGGCCTACCAGTTGCTTGCGCTGGTCGCGCACGCAGTCTTCACGGTTCATCCCGCGCCAGCCGATCCACGAGAACGGTTTGGTGCGCCCCACGCACCAGCCCATGTTCAGGTCGTCCGGGGTCATGGAGCCGTCGGTGTCCTGGCCGACGATGATGAAGCCCTTCTCGGCCCGCAGCACGTGCATGGTCTCGGTGCCGTAGGGGGTCAGGTTGTACGCCTTGCCGGCCTCGACGATTTTCTCCAGTACGCCCATGGCGTAGTCGGCCTGGACGTTGACTTCGTACGACAGCTCGCCGGTGAACGAGATGCGGAACACCCGCGCCGGCACACCGCCGACCAGGCCTTCCTTCCAGGTCATGAACGGGAAGGCTTCGTTGCCCAGGTCGATGTCGGTGACCTGGCTCAGTAGCTTGCGGCTGTTGGGCCCGGACAGGGTCATGGTCGCCCAGTGGTCGGTGACCGAGGTGAAGTACACCTTGAGCTCAGGCCATTCGGTCTGCTGGTAGATCTCCAGCCACTGCAACACGCGCGCCGCGCCGCCGGTGGTGGTGGTCATCAGGAAGTGGTTGTCGGCCAGACAGGCGGTAACACCGTCGTCGAAGACCATGCCGTCTTCCTTGCACATCAGGCCGTAGCGAGCCTTGCCCACGTCGAGCTTGGTCCAGGCGTTGGTGTAGATGCGGTTGAGGAACTCGCGAGCGTCCGGGCCCTGGATGTCGATCTTGCCCAGGGTCGAGGCGTCCAGCAGGCCGACGCTGTCGCGCACGGCCAGGCATTCGCGCTTGACTGCGGCATGCAGGTCTTCACCGTTTTTCGGGAAGTACCAGGGGCGCTTCCACTGCCCGACGTCTTCGAACTCGGCGCCGTTTTTCAGGTGCCAGTGATGCAGCGCGGTAAAGCGCACCGGCTCGAAGATGTGCCCGCAGTGCCGACCGGCCACAGCGCCAAACGTCACCGGCGTGTAGTTGGGGCGGAACATGGTAGTGCCCATCTGCGGGATGCTGACGTTCAGCGAGCGGGCGGCAATCGCCAGGCCGTTGACGTTGCCGAGCTTGCCCTGATCGGTGCCAAAACCCAGGGCGGTGTAGCGCTTGACGTGCTCCACCGACTCGAAGCCTTCGCGGGTCGCCAGTTCAATGGCGGCCGCAGTGACATCGTTTTGCAGGTCGACAAATTGCTTGGGCGCCCGCGAGGTGCCTTTTTCATGGGGCACCTGGAACAGCGCCAGGGTCGCTTCTTCGAAACGGGCCAGGGCTTTGGGCAACACACCTTCCACGACCTGGAACCCGGCTTCGCTGGCGGCGCGCACGCCCCCTTCAAAACCATCGGCCAGGGAGTCGCCAAGGCCGTAGACGCCATTGATGCCACCGACACACACGCGCTTTTGCGGCGCTTCGCCGGGAACAAAACCGAGGATGTCTTCACGCCAGGTCGGCTTGCCGCCCAGGTGCGAGGCCAGGTGCACCACCGGGCTGTAGCCACCGGAGCTGGCGATCAGGTCGCAATCGAGCCACTCGCCGGGGCTGGTCACGGTGTGCGCCTTGACGTCGATCGCCGCCACCCGCGCTGCGGTCACGTGCTTGCTGCCACGGGCTTCGATCACCGCACTGCCGGTGAGAATGCGAATGCCCTTGGCCCGAGCCTCTTCCACCAGCGCACCACGCGGGTTGCTGCGGGCGTCGGCGATGGCCACGACCTGCAGGCTGGCGTCGAGCCAGTCCAGGGCCACGCGGTAGGCGTGATCGTTGTTGGTGCTCAGCACCAGCTTCTTGCCCGGGGCCACGCCGTAACGGCGAACGTAGGTCGACACCGCGCCGGCCAGCATATTGCCCGGCACGTCGTTATTGCCGTAGACCAGCGGCCGCTCGCACGCGCCGGTGGCCAGCACCACGCGCTTGGCACGCACCCGGTGGATGCGCTGGCGCACCTGGCCGATGGGCGCACGATCACCAAGGTGGTCGGTGAGGCGCTCGTGAATGGTCAGGAAATTATGGTCGTGGTAGCCATTGACTGTGGCCCGTGGCAACAGCAGCACATCCGGCAGCGCCTTGAGTTCAGCGATCACCGTGGCCACCCATTCCGCCGCCGGCTTGCCGTCCAGGCTCTCGCGACTGTCGAGCAGGCTGCCGCCGAACTCTTCCTGCTCATCGGCCAGGATCACCCGCGCCCCGCTGCGCGCCGCCGCCAGAGCGGCGGCCAGGCCTGCCGGGCCGGCGCCGACGATCAGCACGTCGCAGTGCTGGTTCATGTAGTCGTAGCTGTCCGGATCGTTCTCGGTCGGCGAGCGGCCAAGGCCGGCCGCCTTGCGGATGTACTTCTCGTAGGTCATCCAGAACGATTGCGGGTACATAAAGGTTT
>Ga0302175_10000028_pt1 | contig 83632 bp, 70 predicted proteins | sample I_Fen_N3_3_FD_198791 | JGI IMG/M metagenome (GOLD analysis project Ga0302175, IMG submission 198791) | Peat permafrost microbial communities from Stordalen Mire near Abisko, Sweden - I_Fen_N3_3 | ecosystem: Environmental > Terrestrial > Soil > Wetlands > Permafrost | place: Sweden: Abisko... | reverse complement strand
ACGCCATGCCACTGCTGATCGACGGTAGCTGGGTATGAGCGTGGTCACCGTCGAGAACCACACGGGCCTGCCTCACCTGCTGTATGAAAAGACCACGCCGGCGGGTGTGCCGATGGATGTGCTGGTGATTCGCGGCACCTTTGACTTCGCCCAGGGGCAGGTCATGCCCTTGAGTGCGACGCAAAGCGACATTGTGCTGGGCGATCGCTTCGATGGGCCGGTGGCCAGTCATCCGCTGCTGGCGGTGATCGCCGAAGAGGGTGACCTGGTGCTGGGCAAGCCCGGTACCGATGTGTTGCTCCAAGGCAGCGTGCACAGCACTGCGGGGCAGTGGCGGGCGAGTTGGCCGGTCGAGGTGCAGGTAGGGCCGGTGCGCAAGGCCTTGCGGGTGTACGGCCCGCGCACCCTGAGCAAAACGTATCTGGGCTGGACGCTGGGCGAGCCAGAGCCGGTGGAAAAGGTCGCGCTGGACTATCGGCTGGCTTTTGGTGGTTGCTTCTACGACCCCGAGCCTGTGCCCGGCGTGGCGCCCATACCCTGCGTCAGTTACCCACGCAATTCGGCCGGGTGTGGCTGGCTGCCGAGCAAGGCTGAGTTGAGCACGCTTGAGGCTTCGGCGCGCGCGCGCATCGAGGCGCAGATCGCCCAATGCCTCAGCTTGCCCGCGCCGCAGATCGAAGACCCCGCGCAGCCCTACAGCGAGCCGTCGCAGCGCCTGCCGCCGGCGGGGCTGACGGCACTCGCCCGCTGGTGGCAACCGCGTGTCGGCTTGCAGGGCACCCTGGACGCGTCATGGATGGCCGAGCGTTATCCGCTGCTGCCGGAGGATTTCGATCCGCGTTTTTACCAGAGCGCTCCGGCCGACCAGGTGGCAACGCCTTATCTGGCGGGCGATGAGCGCATACACCTCAAGGGCTGCCTGAGTGACGGCGACTGCACGATGCAACTGCCCGGTGTGGCGCCGCTGGTGGTGTGCGCCAGCGCGGAGGGCGAGTACCACGTCAGCGTGCCGGTACTCGACACCGTGCGCCTGGACCTGGACCTGCGTCAGGCCGTGCTGCTGTGGCGCTTGCCGGTAACAGCAGGCATCACCCTTATGACGATGGCGCTGGTCGGCACCGCCGCTTTGCCCGGGAAGGCTTGACTATGACGGATAAATTGACGATCTCCGACGGCGCCGAGGATGCGGCGGCAGAGCAACGGCTGATGGATGAGCGCCGGCTCAGTGAGCTGCAACAACTCAAGGCCGAACTGGACGCACAAAAGGCCTCGGCCACCCAGGCCACGGCAGCCGAATCGGCGCCAGTCGATACCGAGGCCGCGCCCACCGCCAAAGGCGGCAGCGAGCGCCATGCGGCCCATGACAGTACTGAATGGAAAGCTGTGTGCAGCGTGCCGGATTTCTGTTGGGTGGGGCCGGTGGTCGTGGCGTTCGACTCGTTTGCCTTGTTGGACAAACCAGTGCTGGCTTCCAGCGACGTCAAGGCGCGTGGCACCAAGGTCTATCGGCAGGGCGATATCTTCAGTCAAGTGCTGGCCGACGCAGGGGCCCATGTGGTGGCCGGCACCTCGCTGGGCGCGGGCCACGTCAAGCTGCTGGAGGGTCACAGCAACGTCAAGGTCAACGGCCTGCCCCTAGCCCGGCATGACAGCGCCTGCCTGATCAACTGCAACGGGGCAGGCGTGGGCGGCACTCTGGGCAAGATTGTGACGGCGGCCCAACCGGCAGCGCCGGTCGCCAGTGAGGCGAGTGACCTGGCACCTCCTGGGGAGCGAACCAGTGCGCACCTGCAAGCGTTGGAAGCCGAACGCGAAGCGTTGAAGCAGCAACAACTCGACATCGATGGGCTGGATAAGTACATCGACTTTGATGCGTTGAATAAAGCGGCCGACGAAGGCATCGCCGGTATCAAACAGGGCGCGGTGCTGGGCGTATTAGGCCATATTCCCGGCCTGGCAGACGCCGATGCGCAGATGACTCGTGGCTTAGCCGGTTTTGCCAAAGACGCGGTGACCGGAGTGGGAGAGCTTGCCTACACCGCCGTCAAGTTCCAAGCCAAGACCCTGCAGGGCTACACCCCAGACGGAATGAAGGGCCATGCGCTGGATGCGCAAATCCTTGCCGAGAACATGCGCCTGGGCAATATCACCCCGGGCACCCTAGGCAAAGGTGCCTGGAGCGGTGCCAAGGCCGTGGGTTCTGCCCTGGTCAAACCGGTGACCGAGGCCTGGTCCAAAGGCAACCACATTGAGGCCGTGACCCGGGCTGGGGTGGAACTGCTGACGCTGCCCTGGGCGCTGTTCAAAGCCGGCAAGGCAGCGGATGCGGCCAAAGCCGCCAAGGCCTTGAAGAGCGTTGGCCACAGTGAAACCGTGGCCCATGCCGGCGATGGAGTTCACATCAAACCCAAAGGCGCCCCCCACGGCAGCGCCGAAGAAGTCAAAGCCGGTAAAACCTCTGACAGCGGTAAGAACTGCGAACCAGATAAATGTACCCAGATAGGCGAACCGGTAGACGTCGCCACCGGTGACTACCTGCAAGCCTGGCCAGTGCTGGAGATCCCCGGCAGCATCCCCCTGAAGCTCTCGCGCCTGTACCGCTCGCGGGCCCATTTTCGAGGGCTGTTTGGCTACAAGTGGGTCGACGATTGGTCGCAGCACCTGGTGCTCACCCCAACAGGCATTACCTTCCACGGCGCCGATGGCACCACCCTGGACTACGACGCGCCGGACGAAGAAGTCCTGGCCCACAACCGCCGCAACGGGCGCTACCTGCTCAGCGGCCGGCGCTGCGCGCTACTGCGCCTGTACGATCGCACCACCGGTCAGACCTTGTGTTTTGCCCCCGGGCCCAAAGACAGCCCCGTGCCCAAAGACCGGCGGCTCCTGAGTCGTATCGAAGACGGCAACGGCAATGCCATCCGTTTTTTCTACAGCGCACAGGGGCAGTTGCGACGCATCGAGCACAGCGACGGCTACGAGTTGACGCTCAACCTGACCTCCAGCGGCCACTTGCTGAACGTTACCCTGCACGATGGTGAGCAGAACCCACGTCGGCTGCTTAATTGCCGCTACGAGAAACTGGGTATCGCCGTCAGCGAGTGCGCCAGCCATCAGTTCGGCACCCTGTACCACGCGTACAACGACAACAGCCACATGACCGAGTGGTACGACACCGATAAGACTCACGCCTACATTCGTTACGATGCCAAAGGTCGAGTGTTGCGCACCGATACCGACAGCGGCCATTACAGCGACCGTTTCGAGTACCACGAGGCCAACCGCTGCACCGACTACTACGACGCTGAAGGCGGCAGGAGCCGTTTCTATTACAACGTCGACTTCCTGGTGGTGCGCGAGGTGGACGCCCTGGGCCACGAATGGCTCACCGAGTGGGACGAGCAAACCAACAAAGTCGCCAGTACCGATCCCCTGGGCCGTACCACCACCTACCGCTACAGCGACTTCGGCGAGCTGCTGACCCAGATCAATCCCGACGGCAGCCGGCACGCGTTCGACTACAACGCCCAAGGCCGCTTGAGCCGCTACGTCGCTGCCGACGGTGCCACCTGGCAGATGGCGTACGACGCCCGGGGCAACCTCGACGCCGTCAAGGACCCGGACGGGCGCAGCACCACGTACCAGTACGGAGCCCACGGCGAACTGCTGAGCCAGACCTGGCCCGAAGGCACCCAGACCCTGTACCGCTACGACGCCAAGCGGCGCTTGAGTGAGATCCAGCAGCCGGACGGGCAAGTCACCCAGGTGCAACTCGATACCTTCGGTCGGCCCCTGCGGCAACAAGACGCGCTGGGCCAGGCCACCCACTACAGCTACCCGCGCCAGCATGCCCACCCGCGGGGTTCCCTGGGCCGCGTGACCCTGGCCGATGGCACCGAGCAACATTGGGAGTACGACAGCGAACACCGCCTGGCCAGCTTCGTCGACGGCGAAGGCCATCGCACCCGCTATGGCTACGGCGCCTTCGACCTCTTGGAAAAACTCACCTACCCCGGTGGGCAAAGCCTGACCCTGGGCTACGACAAACTCACGCGCTTGACCCGCCTGACCAACGGCGTCGGCGACGTTTACCAATACGGTTACGACAAAGCCGGGCGCCTGGTCGCCGAGCGTGACTTTGCTGGCACCTTGACCCGCTACCGCTACAACGCCGTCGGCTGGCTCACGGAAAAACACTGCGCCGATGGCGCCCGCGTGGTTTACCACTACGACACTGCCAGCGCGCGCCTGCTGACGATCGACCACTACCTGGCCAAAGGCGAGCTCAGCGAGCAGACCCAGTTCAGCTACAACGCCGTCGGGCACCTGATCGGTGTCAGCAACCCAGGCGGCCACATCGAGTACCAACGCGACGCCGTCGGCCGCCTGCTCAGCGAGCGTATCAACGGGCGCCTGATCGAGCACCAGTACCACCCCCACAGCGGCCTGCCCATCGGCCAACGCGCCGGCGCCATCGACGAGGACGAACAGGCCAACGCCCAGGAAGCCTTCGCCGGCTTACCCCAGGTGCACTGGCAGCACGACCGCAACGGCGGCCTGGCTCAGTTGCTGATCGCCGGGCACGCCCCGCTGCAGATCAGCCGCGATGCCCTGGGCCGTGAGGTCCAGCGCAGCAGCGCCGCCGGGTTCACCTTGCAGCAGCAGTACAACCGGATCAGTTTGCTCACCGAGCAACGGGCCGGCTCCACGCTCGACCCCGGCAACGCTCCGGCCCGCGCGTTTGTGCAGCGCCATTACCGCTACGACAACGCCTTCAACCCGATCCAGATCGACGACAACCGCTGGGGCCAAAGCCAGTACCGCTACAACGCCAACCAGCAACTGATCGCCGCCCGCCTGGGCCGGGGCGAAACCCAACAGTGGGGCTACGACAAGGCCCTGAACCTGATCAGCGAAGGGCAGATCCACAGCGCCGAGGGCATGGGACTGTATGCCGAGCAAAAAGGCGGGCGCGTGGTCAAGTCCGGGGCCAATACATACCGCTACGATGCCTGCGGCCGCCTGGCCGAAAAAATCGTCCACCGCGACGGCTTTCGTCCTCAACGCTGGCAATACCGCTGGAACAGCGACAACCGCCTGACCGACCTCTACACCCCCAACGACGAACACTGGAGCTACCGCTACGACGCCTTCGGCCGGCGCACGCGCAAGCAAAACTACACCCGCAGCAACAAAGCCGGCACCGGCTACGCCCACAGCGAAAAACACATCGTCGGCGAAGAATACCTGTGGAGCGGCGAGCAACTGCTCGAAGCCGCCCCGATCTACGCCGACGGCACGGTGGCCTTCGAACACGCCACCCGCTGGACCTACGCCCCCGGCGGCATCACGCCCCTGGCGCAGCAACAAGGCGACAACCTCTGGTACATCGTCACCGATCACTTGGGCACACCGAGGGAGTTGCTGGACGAAAGCGGCCAACTGGCCTGGAGTAATAGTCCCAACGTGTGGGGCCAGGCGCGGTTGTGGCAGGCGGCGAATGATGAGTTCTCAAGCGCCAACGTCATACCGATCAATAAAACCAAATGCCCGCTACGCTTCCCGGGCCAGTACTACGACGAAGAGAGCGGGCTGCACTACAATCGGCATCGGTACTACGATCCGGAGACGGGGCAGTATTTGAGTCCGGATCCGATAGGACTCGCGGGGGGAGTTAGGCCGCAGGGGTATGTGGGTAATCCGTTGAGTTGGATTGATCCACTGGGGTTGGCGACTTGTTCATTTTGTTCATTGTCTGGCAATACAATTAAGCGAGGTGATGGAACAGAGCTTATTACAATTCCAAATGATGCTAAATTGCGTAAATTAACTCCGCCTGAAGGTTATACTGGGGATTATGGATATGAATATAAGTGGGTGAATTCTGGAGGAGGTACAACTACGGTTCGTATTCATGGGGTAGACCCTACGGCCCCTTCTGGTTCAAATGCAAGTCAAGGCTGGGTAGTAAGAGTTATGGATGGAAGGAAAAGTATGGATATTAATGGTGTATATCACCCTCCTGGTATATTTAATTCGGGCAGCCCAAACTATAATCCTGCTGTAATTAATGATGTTCATATCCCAATAACAAGGCCAATAAGTTTTCCAGGAGTTAAATAGCCGTGGCTGACTTTAATGATTTCTTAAGAGGGAAGATTGGTGATATAGGTATTGCATTAGCCTCTCATAATAATGATATGTTTGACATGATAGGTTCTGTCAGGGATGTTTTTTCATCTGCATATGATACGAGAATAATTGCAGAGTCTGATGTGGTTGAAGAGCTATGGGATTTGTTATTAATTGTCTTCGTGGGTGACGGGGCTTATGAAAATAAATTCGATTCAATATCAGCTATGAGTGATATATGCTTGTATGCAAAAAAACAAAATATATCACTGCGTTTAGATGAATTAAAAGAGTGGCGTAAAAAGCATGATGATAAAAACGCGTCATTAGAAATACTGGAATGTGTTGATGATATATTATTAGATTAGAGTCTTTTTACTTTATAAAATTGAAGTGATTAGATGTATTCAGCGGTTGCCAAAAAACAGGTGAGTATGCGAGCCGTACCAAGAGTTGATGCCACAACACCTGTGGCTTATACCGGGTTCGACAAGGATTGTCGGCTTACTTTTTGGTGCCGACTTAAGGAGCCGCTGATTTATTCGATTTTTCGCCCCGGCACCGCTCTGAAAGACTTAATTTATAACGGGTCAATAACTGGGTTTCTGAATAAATCAGCGCTTCCTTAATGGACGCCCTGTTTACAGGTTTTCAGAATTAGGTTCATGAAATTTATACCGGTAACCCGATCCAGATCGACGACAACCGCTGGGGCCAAAGTCAGTACCGCTACAACGCCAACCAGCAACTGATCGCCGCCCGCCTGGGCCGGGGCGAAACCCAACAGTGGTGCTACGACAACGCCCTCAACTTGCTCAGCGAAGGACAGATCCACAGCGCCGAGGGCATGGGCCTGTATGCCGAGCAAAAAGGCGGGCGCGTGGTCAAGTCCGGGGCCAATACATACCGCTACGATGCCTGCGGCCGCCTGGCCGAAAAAATCGTCCACCGCGACGGCTTTCGTCCTCAACGCTGGCAGTACCGCTGGAACAGCGACAACCGCCTCACCGACCTCTACACCCCCAACGACGAACACTGGCGCTACCGCTACGACGCCTTCGGCCGGCGCACGCGCAAGCAAAACTACACCCGCAGCAACAAAGCCGGCACCGGCTACGCCCACAGCGAAAAACACATCGTCGGCGAAGAATACCTGTGGAGCGGCGAGCAACTGCTCGAAGCCGCCCCGATCTACGCCGATGGCACGGTGGCCTTCGAACACGCCACCCGCTGGACCTACGCCCCCGGCGGCATCACGCCCCTGGCGCAGCAACAAGGCGACAACCTCTGGTACATCGTCAGCGATCACCTCGGCACACCAAGGGAATTACTGGACGAAAGCGGCCAACTGGCCTGGAGTAATAGTCCCAACGTGTGGGGCCTGGCGCGGTTGTGGCAGGCGGCGAATGATGAGTTTGCAAGCGCCAACGTCATACCGATCAATAAAACCAAATGCCCGCTGCGCTTCCCGGGCCAGTACTACGACGAAGAGAGCGGGCTGCACTACAATCGGCATCGGTACTACGACCCGGAGACGGGGCAGTATTTGAGTCCAGATCCGTTGGGGTTGGGTGGTGGAGTTAGACCGCAGGGGTATGTGGATAATCCGTTGAGTTGGGTTGATCCGTTGGGGCTGGTTGGTGATTGTATTAAGCCAGATCACGGGGCGGGTAAAAGTTCAAAGAAATATGGACACGCTCGAAGTGAACATGGCTCACAAAGAAAGGCTCAAGAATTAATAGATCGTGCTAAAAACCCTAAAGATCCAAAGCCTCAAGGTCATTTTAGTGATAATAGAATGATTGAAGAAGCATTCGAAAAGGCTCCAACAACCCCAGGGGTTCATGATGTCAAAGTATCAAGACAGTCTAATGTTTATTATCCGGATGGAACAATAAAGTCAACAGATATAGTCAGGGTTATAATAAGTGAAAGAAAAGGCCCTACTACTGCATACCCTTATGTGATCGGTGATTAGTTTATGAAAATTATTTTCGAAATAAAAAGCAAAAAAATACTAGGCGATATTGATGAGTTTATCGATGAGGAGCTCCCCCCGTTTCAATACTCTCTTGAGGAATTAAGGAGGTATGTTGCTGGCGAAATTATTTTAGTGCTAAATAATGAGCATCAAATAAATTTTGATATGTATCCTGATTTAATTGTAAGTTTCGAAGAGGTTGTGGGGTCGATTCAAAGGGCAAAATCAGGGTGGATTGGAGAAGATTACATTTGGTTTTGTGAACAAGGTCGCGACATTTATCTTTATTATGAGATTGACGATAGTTCAATTGGTCTTTCATACACAAAGGGTGATGAAATAAGCAAGGGGAAAGGAGATAGGCCATCTCCTAAGTTTGAAGTAAAAATAAAGAAGGAGGACTACATAAAGGAGTGGGAAAAGTTGTTCTTGTGTATCTGCGAATTATTTAGTGAAAAACTAGGAAAAATAATAAGCATGCCATTTTAATACAACAGCCCGCACGTGTGGGGCCAGGCGCGCTTGTGGCAGGCAGCGAATGATGAGTTCTCAAGCGCCAACGTCATACCGATCAACAAAACCAAATGCCCGCTACGCTTCCCGGGTCAGTACTACGACGAAGAGAGCGGCCTGCACTACAATCGGCATCGGTACTACGACCCGGAGACGGGGCAGTATTTGAGTCCAGATCCGATAGGACTCGCGGGGGGAGTTAGGCCGCAGGGGTATGTGGATAATCCGTTGAGTTGGATTGATCCGCTGGGGTTGGCAACCTGTCCGAAAAGAGTCGCAGCAAAAATCACAGAAAATGCTTCAAATGGGAAAGTTCGACGAGGAAATGATTATCACGGACGGTTGGGGCATAACACTGAATTAGATATTCTTAGTAATCCAGACAATATTTACCAGGCGAAAAATGGAAACTTAATTTTCCATAAAAATGGAAACATTGTTGTAACGCACGGTAAAGGCGGGGCTCAAGGAAACGTAATAACTAGTTATGGTCAAGGAGGCCCACGGGGGGAGAGTGGAGCAGCGATTTATGGAGGAGCTCCTTCTGATCCAGGAATGCCAGTAACGTCTGAAATGATCATATCAGGGAAAATCCCCAAGCCTAGCGGTGGCTTTATACCTCCTGGGACGAAGATATAATATGTTTAATATTTCTTACATAAAAATTAAAACTCATTCGCAACCTCTGACTACATATGATGAGTTTGTAATAAAATACGCTTTTGGTGGGAATTCCTCACTTGTTTCCATTTCAAATGGTAAGCTGGGTATTGGTTCTGAACATTGGATTTCTGAAAATTCCGAGTGTTTTTTATTTGGCAAGGATGGTGGACTTGTCAGGATGGAACTCTCCGTTCCTAATAAAAATATAAAAAAGAACTTAAATAAAAAAACATCTTGTTGGGGGGAGATTTTATTTCCAAGTCCGAGGCCTTTTTTGGTTACTCCTACGAAGTTCAGAGAGCTCAGTGCGCAGAGAAAAGAGTTGACCTGTCTAAATTTTGTGCCGGTAGGGGACGTTGACTATGTGTTTGTGAAAGAAGATTTTTATCTGGTTTTTTCGGGTGGTAAATATTGCGGGTATAGGCTAAGAAATCCAATTCGCTATCTTTGCGAGTCACTCGATGAAGACTTAGGGCTGATTACAGAACCTGATGATGCGGAATATTATTTGATGGAAGAATATTTTTCTATTATGTCAGATGATAAGTTTGATGAGCTGAGTCAGGATATGAGGTTGTTGGTTTTGGAGCTGAGTTCAAAAATAACTCCTCAGCTTAGAACTATACAATGTGCTCGCAGACGAAAGGTTGTTGAGAAAACAATAGTGGAGCTTTTGGATTTTTACTCATGACTCTCTTGAAGGTTAATTTTTATATGTCTGCTTAATGCAAATGCTTTCTGGATGATATAGGCTCTTTACCGGGCATTTACCGTTGTGCATTAACTGCAAGCCCAAGGCCACAACATCCAGTGCAGTAGCTTCTGCTCCCACAGCGAACAACACATCGTCGGCGAAGAATACCTGTGGAGCGGCGAGCAACTGCTCGAAGCCGCCCCAATCTACGCCGATGGCACGGTGGCCTTCGAACACGCCACCCGCTGGACCTACGCCCCCGGCGGCACCACGCCCCTGGCGCAGCAACAAGGCGACAACCTCTGGTACATCGTCACCGATCACTTGGGCACACCGAGGGAGTTGCTGGACGAAAGCGGCCAACTGGCCTGGAGTAATAGTCCCAACGTGTGGGGCCAGGCGCGGTTGTGGCAGGCGGCGAATGATGAGTTCTCAAGCGCCAACGTCATACCGATCAATAAAACCAAATGCCCGCTACGCTTCCCGGGCCAGTACTACGACGAAGAGAGCGGCCTGCACTACAATCGGCATCGGTACTACGATCCGTAGACGGGGCAGTATTTGAGTCCAGATCCAATAGGACTCGCGGGGGGAGTTAGGCCGCAGGGGTATGTGCATAACCCGAATAGTTGGATTGATCCAACTGGGCTGATGGCAATGTCAACAGACGTTGACTTTACTGGCCATCCGGATCTCTTTCAGCATGAAAACTCGGTAGTGAAGATTAAAATGCAGGGAAGTCGAAAGCGAGACTTTACTGAGGCCTATAGAGAGTCAGGTATTGATCGAAAGCTAGCAGATGGATATACATGGCACCATGTTCATGATTTTGATCCTGCGACAGGGGAAACTACTATGCAGCTGGTTAAAAGACCTACGCATGAGGCCACATACCCACATAAAGGATCTGTAGCGCAGTTCGAGTCCGAGCACGGAGTTAAATATGATACAAAGGACGCTGTAGATGTCGCCAGAGAAAAGGGCTGGATTAAATGCAAGTAGGTGATCTATGTTTAATTATAAGTTTGAGAAGTGTAGTCGTCCGCTGTCCGAAGTGGATATGTCAGATATAGAAAGCTTAATCGGTCAGCCTCTACCTGTGGATGTTAAAGAGCTGTATCTTCTGTACAATGGCGGAATTATTGAGGGCGGCCGCTGTACTTACATAACCGCATCGCAATCTGAGTATGGAATAAATAGCTTTCTACCAATCAAGTACAAGCGCTACAAAGATGATCTGGTTATGGAAGATAGCTATGTGTTCAACGCCAAGTTGAAATCTTTCATTCCACCAGATTACCTTCCTATAGCTTATGATGATGGTGGGTTTGTCTTTTGTTATAAGCTGGGCAGCGGGAAAATATACTTCTGTAGTCTGGATCACTATGAGTGCAATAGCTTTAATCATTTAGAGGTGGTCGCGGACTCGCTTGCCGACTTTGTTAATCTGATGCTTACTGATGATGAGGCTGGTATATAGAAGGGGCGAAATCTCAAGTGCGAGCAACTTGTTGATTTTTGTTTTTAATAATTAGTATTGGTAGGCAATAAAAATGGGCGGATTAACTCCGCCCACTTCTACTTATACTAAAAGTTGTTTTTGCAACTGCCGCCCCACAACATCCAACAGATCGCAACCATCGCGTAACAGAATAGTGCATGCAGCGCTCAGCTCTTGAAGAGCTACAGGATCGCAACGACTCTCATCAGAAACGACGAAGCTTTCCAGTAGTTGGGTTGCCGCACGAATACGGTAGCCCGCTACGTCGTGTAGTACATCGATGGGTGCTTGGGTATCAATGAGTAAAGACGGGATAGTGCAGTCGTGGCCCGTAATGGGCATATATCGTTCCATGATTAGACTCTCTACTTGATTGTTGAGGCCATCACTCATTCGTCGCCAAACGATGGGTGGCAGTTGTACGCAGGTTGGCGAACCGGCAGTAGAGAAAACCGGCAGACCTTAAGGTCTCCCGCGCACAGCCGCCATAAAGCGATTTTGCAGGTGTGAAAACACCGTTCAAGTAACAGCGCCGCGAATGGCTTGCGCACCAGCATGATTTGATTCCTCCCCACCTCAGCCGCGGCCTGTTTGAATGGGTGGGGGTTATGGATCGGTTACGTTCTTTCGAACTCGTCAGATCGAACGCGGGGTTGCGGGCAAGTACTGGGCTTCAGTGCACTTTTTGTTTCCTTGCGCCCCAAGCCCCGGGTCTATCAGCGCACGCCATCGCGAAACTGCCCCGGAGTCAGTCCGGTCCAGCGTTTGAAGGCGCGGCTGAAGCTGCTGGCATCGGTGAAGCCGAGCAGGTAGCTGATCTCGCTCAAGGAGCATTGCGGGTCGCGCAGGTGCAGCAGGGCGAGGTTTTCCCGACATTCGTTGAGCAGGGTGTCGAAGCGGCAACCCTCGTCCGCCAGATGCCGTTGCAGGCTGCGCAGGCTCAGGTGCAAAGCCTGGGCAACGCGTTCGGCAGAGGGTTCGCCCTCGGGCAGTTGGGCTTCGATGGCCCCGAGTACCTTGCGCTCCCAGGTCAGGGGTTGCAGTTGCGTCAGGGTGGGTTTGGGCGGGGCGGCCAGTTCCGGTGGGGTGTCGTCGAGGTGGCGCTCGAAGTCGTGCAGGCCAAACTCCAGGCAGTCATCTGCGGCATCGAATACCAGGTCGCAGCGAAACACCTTGTGCCATGGCTCGGGGTCGACGGGCGCCGGCCGCCGCAGGTGCACGGCCAATGGCGCATAGTCACGGCCCAGGCGGTTGCGGCAGGTGCGCACGTAGATCGCGGCAAAGGCGTCGATGGCCTCGACCGCCGGTTGCGGGCTGCCAGGCGGGACCTTGAGCACAAACCGATAGCGGTCGACGTTGCGCGTCAGCTCCAGCACCAGGGCGTCGCTGACCATCTGGTGGTAGCGCACGATGCGTTCGAACACCTCGCGCAGGTTACCGCTGGCTACCAGGGCATAACCCAGGGCGTGAAAAGTGGTGGGGCTGACAAACCGCGACACCCGCAGGCCGAGGGCCGGATCGCCGCTGGCCGTCACCGCCAGCCCCCACAAATGGGTGGTGGCCGACAGTGGGTAGCGGGCGTTGGGATCGTCCATCCAATGCGGGTCGAGCCCCGCTTCGCGGCACAAAGCGTTGCCGTCGAGCCCCAGGGCGTCGAGTTGTCTGCGCAAGGCGCGGGTCCAGCTGGCAAGGGAGGTGGGTTCACTCATGCTGACGGCGCGTCCGGTCGACTGGTTGGCGTTTGCGGCGAAAGCCCGGGGCAATGGCCCTGTGCGGGAAGCGGGCCGGGATAACCAGAGAATGGAATCAGGCACCCCATTGCGCAAGCCCCTGCCGACTAATACCCCTGTAGCCGCTGTCGAGCCAGCGAGGTTGCGTTGGCAGGGCACCGTGGAGTGTCAGGGATGTATGCAGCGAGCTTGAGGGCCTGCGTCCGAACGCTGCCAGCGGCTACATGCTGTAGCCGTCGAGGTTGAGCGCTCGCCGCAGGCGGTTTGTTCAGTAGGCAATCGAGGCCAGGGGCAGGTCGCGGATCTGTATCGGCGTCGGCGCCTGGTAGTGGTCGTCGCTGGTCAGTTCGTGCAGCAGCTCTTCGCGCAGTTGGTGGAAGTCGAAACTGCTGCGCTGGCGCGGGTGGGGCAGGGCGATCTGCACCACGCGCTTGATGCGCCCGGGGCGCGGCTCCATGACCACCACGCGGTCGGCGAGGAAGATCGCCTCTTCCACATCGTGGGTGACCAGCACGGTGGTGATTTTCGCCCGCTCGCGGATCGCCAGCAGTTCGTCCTGCATCTGCTGACGGGTCAGGGCATCGAGGGCGCCGAAGGGCTCATCCAGCAGCAGAATGCGCGGGCTGGCCACCAATCCCCGGGCAATGGCCACCCGTTGCGCCATGCCCCCCGACAGCTGGTGGGGAAAGGCATGGGTGAAGTCGCGCAGGCCCACCAGTTCGATGAAATCGGCGATGCGCTTTTTCCGTTGGGCCTCGCTCAACGGCTCGTTGACCAGGCCCAGGCCGATGTTGTCCTCGACGTTGAGCCAGGGAAACAGACGGTGCTCCTGAAACACGATGCCGCGCTCGCTGCCAATGCCACGGATGGCCTGGTCGTCGACCCGGATCTCGCCGCGAAACTCGGTGTCCAGGCCGATCAGCAAGCGCAACAAGGTGGATTTGCCGCAGCCACTGGAGCCGACGATGGCCACAAATTCGCCCTCGGCGATCTCCAGGTTGAAGTCGCGAATCGCCTCGAACTCGCCGCCGGCGACCTCGAAGGACTTGCCCACATGGTTGAAGCTGACAAGGGGTGCGTTCATGCGTGTCTCCAGCGGGTGGCGCGAATTTCGATCTGTTGGCCAATCAGGTTGAGCAGGGCACCGGTCAGGCCCACCAGCAGCATGCCGGCCATGATCAGGTCCATGCGCAGCAGTTGTTGCGCGCCGATCATCTGGCTGCCGATACCGCCGTTGGAGGGCATGAAGTATTCGGCGCCGATGGTGCCGAGCCAGGCGTAGATCAGGCTCAGGCGCAGGCCGGCAAAAATCCCCGGTGCGGCCCCCGGCAATACCAGGCGCCGCAGGCGTTGCCAGAGGCTCAGGCGCAGCACCTGCGCAGCTTCGGCCAGTTGCGGTGACAGGTTGGCGACACTGCGCTGGGTGGCGATAAACAACGGGAAGAAGGCTGCGAGGGCGACGAACACCCACTTGGCCAATTCACCGAGGCCGAACCAGGCGGTCAGCAGCGGCACCCAGGCGAAAATTGCGATCTGGCGGATAGCGGCTAACGTCGGACCAAAGAGGCGTTCGCTGATCCGCGACAGCCCCAGGAGCAAGCCCAGGGCGAACCCCAGGCCGCCGCCCAGGGCCAGGCCGCCGACGGTGCGCCCCAGGCTCAGGCCCATGCCGCCGAGCAAGGTGCCATCGAGCAGCCCGTTGAGGGTGGTCTGCAACACGGCCAGCGGGCTGACCAGAATCGCCGGGTCGACCCACTGCCGCCAGCACGCGGTTTGCCAGATTCCGAACAGGGCCAGCGGCAGCAGCCAGGGTTGTAGCCGCTGCCAGCCCTGATAGCGCGGGCCACGGCGGATTTCGGCGGTGGCCGGGTGCGGCCAGTACAGAAGTTTTCGGTCCAGGGCGCCGATGCCGCGATCCATGGCCACGCCGATCAAGCCGATGACCAGGATGCAGACGAAAACGATGTCGAGCATGAACAACTGCCGCGCCCAGACCATCAGGTAGCCGATGCCTTCACTGGACGCCAGCAGTTCCACCGCCAGCAACGAGGTCCAGCCAGCGGCCAGGGCCAGGCGCACCCCGGCCATGAAGGCTGGCAGCGCTGCCGGCAGTATCAGGCGGCGCAGCAACAGGTGCGGTGGCAGGCGCAGGACGGCGGAGGCTTCGCGCAATTTGGGCTGGGCATCACGCACCCCGACCAGGGTGTGCAGAGTGACCGGGACCACGATGGCCTTGACCAGCACCACCAGCTTCAGCACTTCGCCGATACCGAAAAACACCATGAACAGTGGAATCCAGGCCAGGGTCGGGATCTGCGACAAGGCGCTGAACGTGGGGAACACCAGGCGCTCCAGACGCTGGCTGAAACCCAGCGCGCCACCCAGGATCGCGCCCGCGCCGATACCGGCCAGCAGGCCCCAGAACAATCGTTGCAGGCTGATCGCCAGGTGGCTCCAGAGTTCGCCGCCGGCCAGCTCCACGGCGCTGCTCCAGACCAGCGAAGGGGCGGGCAGGATTTGTTCGCTCATCCACTGATTGCGGCTGGCCAGCCACCACAGCAGGAACAGGCCCAGGGGCACGACCCAGGGCAACAGGCGCTGGCCGAGGGTGGGCCAGATCTTCCGCGTGCTGGCGCCGGGCGCCGCGAGCGGCAGACTGAGAAGGGAAACACGGGCCATGGATGACCTCCGTTGTCGGGTTCTGCACGGGCCGAATATTCTTTTGCGATCTATTAAAAAACTTATCAATGCTATTGGGAGATAAGAAGGAGCCATTTAAGGCTTCCCGCTGTTTGGCATCCAATGCATTTGAGGAATATTTTCGATGCTGTTCATGCATAAGCCGCGCAAAAAGGCGTTCTGAACGGTTTATTCTATTTTGTTATTAAAATGTGAATTTATAGTATTTAAGCGTTGATCCCCTCAGGGCCTACCTTCTGCTCCTCAATGCCCGTGCAACCAGGAGCCGCACCCATGAACTTTCCCTTTAAACGCGTTATCAGTCTGTTTGCCGCGCCGGCCCTGGCGGGGCTCCTGGGGTGGTTGCCGCTGATGGCCCAGGCGGCCGATGTCACCGAGATCCGCATTGCCGTGCCCGACCTCAGCGCCGGCACCCAGCACAGCGGCGGCGGGGTGGTGGACGTGTTGCGCGAGCAGCAGATCTACGAAAAAGCGTTCGCGGACCAGGGCATCAAGATCCAGTGGAATTTCTTCAAGGGCGCCGGCCCGGTGATCAATGAGGCGTTCGCCAACGGCCAGGTGGATTTCGCCTACCTGGGCGACCTGGCGGCGATCATCGGCCGCTCCAACGGCCTCGACACCCGACTGCTCAGCGCCTCGGCGCGTGGGGTCAAACACTACCTGGGGGTGCAACCGGGCTCCGGGATCAAGACCCTGCAAGACCTCAAGGGCAAGCGTGTGGCGGTGTTTCGCGGTACCGCGACCCAACTCTCGTTCGACGCCGCCCTGGCCAGCCAGGGCCTGAGCGAGAAGGACCTGAAGGTGATCAACCTCGACTTCAGCGCCGCCGTGGCGGCCCTGGCGGCCAAGCAGATCGATGCGTCGTGGGGCAGCACCGGGCTTTCGGCCCTGCGCGTCAAGGGGCTGGCCGAGCTGCCGCTGAGCACCAAGGACCTGGGCGGTGCGGGTAGCGTGCAGAGCGTGCTGGTGGGTTCCGGCAAGTTTGTCGACCAACACCCGGAGGTGGTGGTCAAGCTGCTCAAGGCGCAGCAGCAGGCTGTGCAGTGGCTGACCGACGACAGCAACAAGGAAGCCTATATCCAGCTGGTTTCGGGGCTGGCCAGTTACCCGCCAGTGATCCTGCAAGAGGACTTGCATGACCAGAAACTCAGCGAGCTCTTCCCCTCCCACCTGGATCCGGCGTTCCTCAGCAAATTGCAGGGCTCGGTGGACCTGGCGGCCAAGGAACGTTTGATCCGCAAGCCGTTCCAGGTCACCGAATGGGTCGCGCCGCAACTGAAGGCTGCGGGCTTGTAATCGCTGGCTGCGTTGGCCTTTGTGCGCGCCGTGATGTTCCGGATGTATGGGCGGTGGTGCTGAGGCCAGCGCAGCCTCGCGGTGCTCGGCAGCGGCTACAGGTCAGATGGCGATGCTGTGTTCCTGTTTATCGACCGCCACCAGCACTTCGATCAGTTTGCGTGCCGCCGGTGACAGGCGGAATCCGGTGCGGCTGACGATGCCGCAACGGGCGTTCAACACTTCGATGTTCTGTGGCAGGTTGCGCCAGTGCAGCAGCGCCAGGGAGCCCTGCTCGATGTCCTCGATAAACGACTCCGCCGTACCGATGCCAATGGCGTTGGACTGGCGGACGATTTTTACCAACGCCGGGAAATGCTCGGTCTGGATGGTCGGCGAAAAATCCATGCGGCCGCTGAGGTTGGCCAGCAGTTTGCGAATCCCTGGCGGGATCAGGGTGGTCGCCAGCGGGTAGTCGAACATGTCGTTGGTCGACAGGCTTTCCTTGGCCAGCAACGGGTGCCCCGGTCGGCAGAAAAACACCCCGCGCTTGGGGGTCAAGGCCTGGGTCTGGAAGTTCGGGTCAGCCTCGAAATGACGGATGTCGGCGATAAAAAATTCGATCTCTTCACGGCTCAGGCTGCGGCTGAGTTTTTCCCAGTTATCCACCTCCAGACAGACCCTTACCTTGGGGTGGGCAGAGGTGAATTGGGCCAGTGCATCGGGCACCAGTTTCACCGCCGGCGCCGGGCCGCAACCGAAGCGCAATTCGCCGGCGTCGAGCTTGGTCATCTGCGTCACTTCGCTGCTCAACAACGCCGCGCCCTGGACCAGGCTCAGGGCGTGTTGCAGCACCACCTGGCCTTCGGGCGTGGGCCGCAGATCCTTGTTGCCACGGTCTACCAGCACGCAGCCAAACTCCTGCTCCAGCCCCTGGATACTGCGGCTGAAGGCCGGTTGCGTGATGCCCATGGCGTCCGCCGCGCGGACAAAACTGCGGTGCTCGTTGAGGGCGATGAAGTAGCGCAGTTGGCGGAGATCCATATGCTTTTGCGGCATCCTAAAAATAGCTCGAAGGCATTTGCGACGAGTGAGGAATGAGGTTTTAAATGCAAGCTCTTATTCCGTCAACGAAGCATGTAAATATCTATTAGATCTAAATTGAATATAGATAGAGCGTTGTTTCGCTGCGGCTCAAACCGTAAGCAGTCAGATGAGGGTGTACCCGATGAGCAATGCCGCCTTAGCCGTTAAACCCGCTGTTCATGCGCTTGAGATTCACCCGGTGGCCGGTCGCATCGGCGCCGAGATCCGTGGTGTACAACTTTCCGGCAACCTTGACGCCACCACCGTGGACGCCATCCAGCAGGCCCTGTTGCAGTACAAGGTGGTGTTCTTCCGCGGCCAGGGTCACCTCGACGACCAGAGCCAGGAAGCCTTCTCCCACCTGCTGGGCGAGCCGGTGGCGCACCCAACGGTGCCGGTGCGCGATGGCACCCGTTACTTGCTGGAACTGGACGGCGCCGAGGGCCAGCGCGCCAACTCCTGGCACACCGACGTGACCTTCGTTGATGCCTACCCCAAGGCGTCGATCCTGCGCTCGGTGATCGCTCCGGCTTCCGGTGGCGACACGGTCTGGGCCAACACCGCCACGGCTTACAACGAGCTCCCGGCGGAACTGCGCGAGCTGGCGGACAAGCTCTGGGCGGTGCACAGCAACGAATACGACTACGCCTCGGCCAAGCCGGATGTTTCGGCGCAGAAGCTGGAGCGCTACCGCAAGGTGTTCACCTCCACCGTCTACGAGACCGAACACCCGATCGTGCGCGTGCACCCGCAGAGCGGCGAGAAGAGCCTGGTGCTGGGGCACTTCGTGAAACGCATCAAGGGCTATTCCCAGGCCGATTCGGCGCACCTGTTCAGCCTGCTGCAAAGCCACGTGACCCGCCTGGAAAATACCGTGCGCTGGCGCTGGACCGCAGGCGACGTGGCGATCTGGGACAACCGCTCGACCCAGCACTACGCCGTGGACGACTACGGCACCCAGGACCGCATCGTGCGCCGCGTGACCCTCAAGGGCGACGTGCCGGTGGGCGTGCATGGACAGCGCAGCCAGACCACCAGAGGCGTGTGACAGCGGCGTTGTCTGGCGTCAGATCTGGCCAGCGTCCGAACGCGCCCCGCCCCTTCGGCAGCGACTACAAACCCTGTAGCCGCTGCCGATAGGCGGCGCTGGCCCTCATCAACACCGCGATTTTTCAGGCACCCCCTGGCGTCCATTCGCTCCAGGGTTTACCACACGCCAATCTGCACCAGTTTTTCCGTTTCCGGTTCGCCGTAGCGGAAGCGTTGGCCGCGCAGGTCGATTTCTTCGTGGCTGATGGTGGTGCGGCGTTTCAGCCCGCGCAGCCAGTCGAACAAATACCCCAGATGCTCTTCGCGCACGGCGGCGTAGGCCGGGTCGGCGCCGAGATCGTGCAGTTCCTGCGGGTCGTTCTGCAGGTCGAACAGTTGCGCGCGAAAGCCGTCGTAGGCCAGGTATTTCCAGCGTTCGCTGCGGACCATGGTCATCCGGCAGCGGTCGATGGGCTGGGCCAGGCGTTCTCGGGCCGGAGCCTGGAAGGCGTAGTCGTATTCGCTGATGGCGTAGCGGCGCCAGTCTGTCTGAGTGCCGTGTAGTAGCGGGATCAGGGAGCGCCCCTCAAGACGATGTTCAGCTCCGGGCAAGCCGAGGGCCTCGAGGAATGTCGGCAGCGCATCGATGGTTTCCACCAGGCGCTGATCCACGCTGCCTCGGCTGCTGTCTGCCGCTGTGCGCGGGTCACGCACAATCAGCGGCACACCGACCGCCGGCTCTAGCAGAAACTCCTTCTCCCCCAGGTAGTGATCGCCGAGGAAGTCGCCGTGGTCGCTGGTGAACACAATCAGCGTGTCATCCCAGCGGCCGTTGCTCTGCAGGAAATCAAACAGCCGCCCGAGCTGATCGTCCACTTGCTTGATCAGCCCCATGTAGGTCGGCACCACGTTCAGGCGCACCTCGTCGCGGGAGAAGTTGAGGCTCTCTTCATGCTGGCGAAATGCAGCGTACACCGGGTGGTCGCTGGCCTCGTCCGCTGCTGGGCGCACCGCCGGGATCACCTGCTCGGCGCTGTACAACGCGTGGTAGGGCGCCGGGGCGATATAGGGCCAATGGGGCTTGATGTAGGACAGGTGCAGGCACCACGGCTGCTCGCCTTGCTCGGCGATAAAGTCGATGGCGCGGTCGGTGGTGTAGACCGTCTCTGAGTGCTGTTCCGGCACCCGCGCCGGGAGGTGGGCGTTGCGCATTTTCCAGCCGCTGAGGATTTCGCCGTTCGCGCCTTCGGCCGCATTCGCCCAGTCGTGCCAGGGGTTGCGGCCGTCAAAGCCCTGCTCGCGCAGGTAGTGGGTGTAGGGCGCGGATTCGCGTTTGTCGTCGAACAGCGGGTCGTCGGGGAAGATCCCGTCATGCCGGAAATACGCCTCGAAACCAACCTCGTTCAAGGCATCGGCCTGGACGCTTTCCGGTTCGATGGCCAGGCGCTGCAAGGCATCGATATTGGGTGTGGCGTGGGTCTTGCCCACCAGCGCGGTGCGGATGCCGTGGGGCCGCAGGTAGTCGCCGATGGTCAGCTCTTCCAGGGGCAGTGGCACCGCATTCCACGCCACCTGGTGGCTGCTGACGTAGCGCCCGGTATAGGCCGACATCCGCGACGGACCACAGATGGTGCCCTGGGTGTAGGCGCGGCTGAAACGCACCCCGGCGGCGGCCAGGCGGTCGATGTTCGGCGTGTGCAAATGAGGGTGGCCGTAGCACGACAGGTAATCGCGACGCAGTTGGTCGCACATGATGTACAGCACGTTGCGCACGGGCTGGGCAGGCTTGGACATGGGGTTCACCGAAGGGAAGACAGGCGTCGATTTTTCACCGTTGCAGGGGGCTTTCAGCAAGCGCATTTGCTGAATAGTTTTGATGCACAAACTGCATGCGCCAGCGCCGCACAGAGCCTGGCGGCGGGATCAGACCGCGACGTTGTCCAGGCTGTACACCTCTTCGTCCTGCTCATCGGTGCGCTTGATCTCTTCGATCATCGCCTCGGCCAGGGGCGACAGGCGATAGCCGGCGCGGCTGACGATGCCGTAGCGGGTGTAGAGCTCTTCCAAGTCATCGGCCAGGCCGTCGATTTTCAAGCGCACCAGTTCGCCCTTGGCGTTGTGCAACGCATCGCTGTAGGAGCCGACGATGCCGATCGCATCCGAGCGCAGGACCACGCCGAGCAGGCTGTAGCTGTTTTCGCATTCGACATTGGGCGTGTAGTCCGGCCGGCCGCTGAGGTCGACGATCACCTTTCGCAGGTTGGGCGGGCGGATGGTCACCGCCAGCGGGTAGCTCATCAACTCGGCGGCGCTGACGCTGTCCCGGCTCGCCAGCGGATGCCCGGCGCGGCAGCAGAAATGCCATTTGCGCGGGCGCAGGCGTTGGGTCAGGTAGTCCGGGTTGGCTTCGAAATGCCGGGTGTCGGCGACGAAAAATTCGAACTCTTCGCTGAGCAGGCGCTTGCTAAGGCTTTGCCAGTCATCGACCTGGAAATGCACCCGGGCCTTGGCATAGCGCCCGATAAAACTGCCAATCGCCCTGGGTATCAAGCCCGACGCCGGCGCCGGGCCACAGCCGAAGCGGATCTCGCCGGCCTCCAGGCCATTGAACTGTTCGATCTCATTGGCCAGTTGCTGTGCGCCGCTGACCAGTCGCCGCGCATGTTCGAGCAAGACCTGGCCCTGCTTGGTCGGCGCCAGGTCTTTGCGTCCACGGTCCACCAGCTGGCAACCGACGCTGTGTTCCAGGGCCTGGATGCTGCGGCTGAACGCCGATTGCGAGAGGTTCACCGCCGCCGCCGCCGCGACAAAACTGCGCTGTTCGGCGAGGGCGATGAAATGACGGAGCTGGCGCAAGTCGATATGCATTTTTCACATAAAAAATATCGGGGAAATGCATTGGCTATGCATTAGGTCGACTCCTTATAAAGGCAATCTCTTATGCAGTAAATCTTTGTAAAAACATAAATAAATAACTTAAAAGAATATGCAGGCCTGTATATTTTTTCACCAGGAGCCGCCCATGAGCCTGTCGTACTTCGCTTCACCCACATCACCCCGGCGGCTCAAGCGCTTGCCGCTGGCCCTGTTGCTGGCCGGTAGCGCCAGTTGGTCCCAGGGCTGGGCGGCCGAGATCCAAGCCCCCGCCGAGAGCCCGGTACCGACGGTGGACAAGGCCTCCGGCGGCAAGGCCAAGGCTGGCAGTGGCCAGTTGGAAACCGTCACCGTGACCGCCCGCCGCCGTGAAGAGAGCTCGCAAAGCGTGCCCACGCCCATGAGCGTGATCGGGGGCCAGGCCCTGGAGAGCCAGCGGGTGTATCGCATCCAGGACCTGCAACAACTGGTGCCCAGCGTCAACGTCGCCTATATGCATGCGCGCCAGTCCAGCGTGTCGATCCGCGGCCTGGGCAACAACCCGGCCAGCGATGGCCTGGAAGGCAGCGTCGGGCTGTACATCGATAACGTCTACCTCGGGCGCCCGGGTATGGCGGTGTTCGACCTGATGGACATCGAGCAGCTGGAAGTCCTGCGCGGCCCGCAAGGCACGCTGTTCGGCAAGAACACCACCGCTGGGGTGATCAACCTCAGCACCCGCGCGCCGAGCTTCACCCCGGAGCGCAGCATCGAAACTTCCCTTGGCGAGGATGGCTATTTTCAGAGCAAGGGCACGATTTCCGGGCCTTTGACGGATGAGCTGGCGGGGCGCTTTTCGGCGTATCGCACCCGCAGCGACGGTGACATCAAGAACGAATACGACCGTCACGATTTGAACGGCGGATCGCGCCAAGGCTTTCGCGGGCAACTGCTGTACAAGCCCAGCGAAACCTTCAACCTGCGCTGGATCGGCGACTACAACGAAGAGGATTCCAGCGCCGGCACCCGGGTCCTGTACAGCACCGGGCCGACCATCAACGGCACCAATATCTACGAGTCGCGGGCGGCTGCGGCTGGCGCGACCCTGGTCAACGGCTCGCACCGCAAGGTCAACCTGGACAACGACCAGCACGTCACGGTGTTCCAGGGCGGAACCTCGCTGGAGGCCAACTGGACCCTGCCCAGCGACTTCACCCTGACCTCGGTCAGTTCCTATCGCTGGTGGAATTTCACCCCGCGCAACGACGATGGGCTCAACGTTCCGGCCAGCTACAACGCCGGGGTTTCGGTGGAAGACAAACAGTGGTCCCAGGAATTCCGCCTGGCTTCGCCCACTGGTGGTTTCTTCGACTACGTGCTCGGCGCCTACTACTTCGGTTCCAACCTGGATAACAAATCCTTCAGCTACTACGGGCCCCAGGCGGACATCTGGAACGGCACCGCCAACGGTGCATTGAGCAACGTCACCAGCATCGGCAACGGGCATATCCAGACCAACAGCTTTGCGTTGTTCGCCCAGGGCACCTGGCACCTCACCGAACGCCTGGACTTCACCGCCGGCCTGCGGGGCACCTATGAAGAGAAAAGCGCCTGGGTCAGCCGCAATGCACCGCTTGGCGGTGCCGCCGTCACCGGGGCTGCCGCCACGGCCCGACGCGGACGGGCCGGCGCCTACGACTCGGGCGACTTGAACCAGTACAGCACCAGCCCCTCGGGGCTGCTCAACCTGAGCTACCGCTTCACCGATGATGTGCTGGGCTACGCCACCCTGTCCCACGGCGAGAAATCCGGCGGGGTCAACCTGGCAGTGGGCTCGGCGCCGACGGCCGGTGCCGACTCGCTGCTGATCGGCACCGAGCGCGCCAACAACGCCGAACTGGGTTTCAAAAGCACGCTCTGGGAGCGTCGCTTGCAACTCAACGCCAACCTGTTCTGGACCCAGGTCAACGGCTACCAGACCAACGCCTACGACTATGGCAACCGCGTGCAATACCTGACCAACGCCGGTTCGGTGCGCTCGCGTGGGGTGGAAGTCGAAAGCACGCTGATCCCGGTGCAGGGCCTGACCCTCAACCTCAACGGCTCCTACAACGATGTGCGCTACCTGTCCTACAAGGATGCGCCGTGCCCGCCTGAAGTCAGCCTGCGCCCGGGCGCCCCGGCGTCCTGCGACCTCAGCGGCCACCCGGTGGTCGGCGCCTCGAAATGGATCGGCAACGCCAACGGCGAATACAAATGGAACCTGGATAACGGCCTCGAAGAATACGTCACCGCCAGCTATGCGTTCCGTTCCAAGGCGGTGGGCACCGTCGAGGATTCCGAATACGGGCAGATCCCCAGCTACGCGGTGGTCAACCTCTCCACCGGCTTGCGGGGCAACTACGAGCAGGGCCAGTGGGACGTTTCGCTGTGGCTGAAAAACGCCTTCGACAAGACCTACTACACGACCCTCTGGACCGGCGGTAACGGCGGTTACGAAGGCTTGCTGGGTACGCCGCGGACCCTGGGCATGACCGGTCGCTACGACTTTTGATGGCCGACTTCCAGCTACGCCGCGCCGGGTGTTCCGGCGCCCATGAACTTGAACAGGAGTTCCACCATGTTGCGTGCCACCGTCGCTTTGCCGTTGTTGTTGATGTTCAGTGCCGGCGCCTACGCCGCCCCCAGCGTCTACCCCACCGGGGTCACCCGTTACGACCCGGCCAAAGCCTATAACCAGTACGTGATTTTCAGCGGCGCCGACAAGCAGACGCACCTGATCGACATGAACGGCAACCCGGTCAAGACCTGGCCCCAGGCCGGCTTTCCCTCGGCGATCATCGACCCGCAATTGGTGGGTGGCGAGCGTGGTCGGGTGTTGCTGCAATTGAGCGACAAGCCCCCTGGGCCGCTTGGTTCGGCCGGCAATGGCCTAGGTAACCAGAGCGTCGGTGAGCTGGACTGGGACGGCAAAGTGGTCTGGCAATGGGGCGACAAGGCGCCCGGGGGCGCGGCCCAGCAGCATCACGATCAACGGCGCTTGAGCAATGGCAACACCCTGGTGCTGGCGAACAAGGTGCACAAGGTGGCGAGGTTCAAGGTGCCCGAGGTGATCGACGATGTGATTTATGAGGTCAGCCCCGAAGGCCAGGTCAAATGGCAGTGGCTGGCGTCCGAGCACCTCAAGGAATTTGGCTTCACGCCCGAGCAGTTGAAGCGGGTGCGGGCCAGCAAGGACCCGGACTACCTGCACATCAACAACCTCAGCGTGGTCGGGCCCAATCGCTGGTTCGATGCCGGGGATAAACGCTTTGCCCCGGACAACCTGCTGCTGGATTCACGCAACGCCAATTTCATCGCCATCATCGACAAGCACAACGGCCAGGTGGTGTGGCGCCTGGGGCCGAACCTGCCGATCCTGAACCCGAAAACCGCCGGGCAAGTGCCGCGCCCGGTGGACCAGTTTGTCGGTCAGCATGACGCCCACATCATCCCCGCCGGCTTGCCGGGGGCGGGCAACCTGCTGGTGTTCGACAACCAGGGCACGGCCGGTTACCCCTCGGTGCCCCTGGGGCTGATCTCCGGGTCACGGGTGTTGGAGATCGATCCGGTGACGCAACAGATCGTCTGGCAGTACAGCGCGGCCAGTTCCAAGCAGCCGGGCTGGGCGTTCTACAGCTCGTTCATCAGCAGCGCCCGGCGTTTGCCCAACGGCAATACCTTGATTGATGAGGGCATGAACGGTCGGTTCTTCCAGGTCACCCGCAGTGGGGAAAACGTCTGGGAATACGTCAGCCCCTACCTGGGCAAGGCCCCGGGCAGCGACGCCGTGAGCAACTGGGTGTACCGCGCATTGCCGGTCAGCTACGACTGGGTGCCCAAGGACACCCCGCGCTCTGAAACCGCCGTCGTCGCCCCCACTCTGTAGCCACTGCCGCAGGCTCGGGCCGCGTTCGGACGCTGGCCTTCATGAACGCAGGGGGGTATCAGGCCCACCTCCGGCGTTGCGGATGGCCAGCGCAGCCTCGCGGGCTCGGCAGCGGCTACAGGGCTGCGGGCGCGGTGGTTTATCAGACGGCGCCGTCGTCGTGGTAGGCCTTGATGTTGATGACCTCCAGGCTTTGGGCGCGGCAGTTGAGTTTGCAGCGGGGGCCGATTTCCAGCTGGATGCAGTGATCGGTGTCGTGGCGGGTCACTGTGATGTTCAGCGCGCCGTGGAAGTTGAAGTCGATCATTTCAACGTCGCTGACGGCGTTTAACAGCAGGTCGAATTCGTAGGCGTTGTACTGCCTTGCATGCCATTTGTTCGGGTACCCGTCGCCAATGATCTGGCCGATCACTTTGACCCAGACGCTGTTGTCCCTGAACAGCACGTACTCCACACGCAGGTGGCGCAGGGTGTTGGGGTCGGTAAACACGGCTTGCCACTGAGGGTGGTTGGCCAGAAAAGCAGTCCACATCGATTAAGCCTCACAGCGGTTGAAGGGGGGCAGCGTCGTGCGCAATCACCAGGGCCAGGGCTATTCGCGCCACAACTGAACGAACGCCGGAAAATGCGGAGCCACCCAGTGGCAGCACCGGGCGTCGGTGTCGAACAGCGCGACCGCGACCGAAGGGCTGTTGAAGTCCAGGCAGATCAGCCAGCCACCGGCATCGCGGGCGATGGGCAGGTAGCCTGAGGGGAGCCCGGGCACGTGTTGGGCGTACCAGAGGATGGAATAGGGCCTGGCTTCGGTGCTGAAGCTGAAGAACTCGCTGATGCAGGTCTCGGCGAGGCCGTAGCTGAAGCAGGCAACCTCGGGCGAGGCCTCGTCGGCGTATCTGACCAGGTCCAGGTACAGCGCCGGCAACAGTACGCCCAGCTGTTGTTGCACCAGGGTAATCACCGCGTCAGTGACGGACGATCCGGGTTCGATCGCAAAACTGTTCCAGTCCATGGTCTGTATCGGCATCCGCTATTTGATTTGTCGACAGCGCCCCGTGCGCTGCTTGCGCGGCGGTTTGCCGGGCGCGGATTGTAGGCGTGGCGCGGGGGCTTGGGAAAGCCTCGCGCCTGATCGAATCAGCGCGCGGTTTGCAGTACCGCTGCCGGCTCTTGCTGCGGCCCCCGGTAGCTCGCCGGGCTGAAGACCCGGGTCAGCAGTAACATGCCGAGCACGGCGGCGGTCAGCACCCACCACGCGCTGACGAAGCTACCGGTCAGCTCGCGCAGCCAGCCGGTCATCCACGGCGACACGGCGTTGATCAGAAACCCCACGCCCTGGACGAAGGCCGCCAGTTGCCCGGCGGCGCGCGGGTCGCGACGGTGGTCGAGGGTGAGGATCAGGCTCAGGGCAAAACACGCCCCCAGGCCGAAACCGATCAGAGCCACCCACAGCTGCGGCGCCTGCTGCGGCCACAACACCAACCCGATATAGCCCACGGCCTGGGCGCCGAGGCTGATGCCCAGCAGGAGGCGCCGGTCGTTGCGGCGTTGGGCCAGGGCCGGCATCACCAGCGCGGCGAGCACCTGGAAGACCGTCATGAACGCCAGCAGCGAACCGCTCTGGGTAGCGCTCCAGCCTTGTTGCAGGTAATAGGCCGGAAGCCAGGCCACCATGCTCATGTAGCCGCAGTTGACCAGGCCGAAATACAGCGCCAGCAGCCAGGCCCGGCGGTTGCCCCAGAGGCGACTGGCGCTGGCCGCCAACTGCGGGTTGCGCGCGGCGCCCAGGGGCACGCACAACCACAGCAGCAATGCGGCCATGGCCGGCAGCAACCACACGCCAAGCCCGGCTTGCCAATGGGCGAAGTGCCCGGCCACCAACGGGCTGAGCAGCGCCGCCAGGCCGCCACCGCCCATCAGCGATGCCGAATACACGCCCATGGCCAAGGCCACCCGCTGCTGGAACTGACGCTTGATCAGCGCCGGCACCAGAGCCTGGATCAAGGCCACGCCGGCCCCGCCCAACAGCGCGGTGGCCAGGAGCGCCGGCGCCTGGCCGATCAACAGCCGCGCCAGGCACGCCAGCAGGATCAGCATCAACCCCAGGGCGACCCCTCGACGCTCCCCCAGGCGCGCTTCCAGGCGGACCCCAAGCAGCGCCACCAGGCCCATGCAAATCACCGGCAGGCTGGTGAGCCAGGCGCTGCTCTGGAAGCTCATGCCGGTGGCTGCGCGAATCTCTCCCAGCAGCGGGCTGATGGAGCTGAGGATCGGGCGCAGGTTCAGGCCCAGGGCGACCAGCAGCGCCCAGCCGCCCAGTTGGCTCAGACGCAAGTTATTGAGGGTCATTGGGCGTTTTCCAGCCCTGATACATGCCGGCCATCGGCCCCCGGCACCGCGCTGAACGACCGGCCGCCTCGGTCGACGTTGCACCGGGCCAGTTCGACGGCGCGCGGCCAGTTGGTTTGAGGGGCGTGCATGGCTTCACTCCTGGTAAGGGTGGCGGGCGGTACTCGCGGGGCACCTTGAGCCTCGATAGACGCGGGGAGTATGGTCAGCGCCCAAGGTATTCTGAAATTAAATATAACCATGCCAAGCAGTGGTATTAGGAATAGTTGGCCCATGTTCGATCCCGTGTTGTTGCGCAGTTTTGTCGCGGTCGCCGATTGCCAGAACTTCACCCGCGCCGCCGAACGCCTGCACCTGACCCAGTCCACCGTCAGCCAGCAAGTGCGGCGGTTGGAGGAGGGCCTGGGTTGCCAGCTCCTCGACCGTGACCAGCGCCGGGTGGTGGCGACCGCCGAGGGTGAGCGGCTGCTGGCCTACGCCCGGCGCATCCTGGCCCTGCATGCCGAAGCCGCCGATGTGTTGATTCATCAACAAAGCGAGGGTGTGCTGCGCCTCGGGGTGCCCGAGGATTTCGCCGCCGAGCGCCTGATGCCGCTGTTGTCGAGCTTTGGCCGCGACTACCCGGGGGTGCGCCTGGAGGTGACCAGCGGCCTGGGCCCCGAGTTGCGCCGGCAATACCAGCGCGGCGAGTTCGATCTATTGCTGGTCAAGCAAATGGGCCACAGCGACGACTGCCTGGCCTCGTGGCCGGAGCCGTTGTGCTGGGTCGACAGCCTCGCCAGCCCGGCGTTTGGCCGTGATCCGCTGCCGCTGGTGGCGTTTCCGGTGGGTGGTTTGTACCGCCAGGAAATGCTCCAGCACCTGGAAGCAGGCGGCTGGCGTTGGCGCATCGGTTACTCCAGCGCGAGCCTGGCCAGTGTCTGCGCAGCGGTGGCTGCCGGGCTCGGCATCAGCCTGTTGCCGGTACGGGTGGTGGGCGCCGGGCATCGGCGGCTGGAGGCGGCCAGTGGTTTACCGAATATCCAGGGCGTGCGTTTGGCGTTGTATGGCACGAGCGGCCTGAGCCGTGCCGGCAAGGCCCTGCAAAGCCAGTTGCGGGAGCTGTGCGAGAGTCACCAGTTGCAGTCTTGAGGGGCTTTGGACGTTGTTCTGACGCGGCAAAACCATGCCTTTGGCGAATATTTTTAATGCCTGTAAAGCATCGGCTTTTTGCCCCTGGGCGCAAACCCTTGCTGCACGGGGCTTTGCCGTGGGTGGGCAGTTTTTATATTCCTGTTCGGTCTATTCATAACCTTAAAGATTACTTTAAGAGATAAGCCTCTGGCGCCAATCATTCAGCCCTCGACGCCGCCGCGCGGGGGAAACAAGGCGCGGCTGTCGGGTTATTCGCAAAAGACCGTAGGGAGTAAATCAATGGGCAATGTCCAGACCGCCGCCAGTGCTCAAGAGGTGCTTTGGCGCCAGGCACCGAGCGGCGAGTTGGTCGACCTCGGCCGGCCCCATCGCCTGCCCTTGGGCCAACTGCGTCTGCAGAAGACGCCCAAGGGTGTGCTGCGCCGGCGTGAGGCGATCTTGCTCGGGATCTTCGCCCTGGCGCTGCACGGTGCGGTGATCTACTGGGTGAGTCAGAAGCCGACCCCGGTGTTGCCGATCGTGCCGCCGGAAATTCCGCCGATGACCATCGAATTTTCACGCCCGGCACCGCCGGTAGTCGAGCCACCGCCACCGCAGCCGGTGCAGCCCGTGGTCGAGCCGCCGCCTCCGGTAGAGGACGAATTGGCAGTCAAGCCGCCACCGCCCAAGCCGGTGCCCAAACCCAAGCCGAAACCGGTGCCCAAGCCTGAACCCAAGCCGGCTCCGAAACCGGCCCCGCAACCGCCAGCGCCGGCTCAGCCTGCGGCCCCGGTTGCCGCTCCGGCACCGCCTGCGCCACCGGCGCCGGCCCCCGTGACGCCCGCGTCGGCCAACGCCGCGTACTTGAAGAACCCGGCGCCGGAATACCCGTCGCTGGCCCAGCGTCGCGGTTGGGAAGGCACGGTGTTGTTGCGAGTGCATGTACTGGCCAGCGGCAAGCCCGGGGAAATCCAGATTCAGAAAAGCAGCGGTCGCCAGCAACTCGACGATGCGGCGCTGACCGCGGTGAAGCGCTGGAGCTTCGTTCCGGCCAAGCAGGGTGATGTTGCCCAGGACGGCTGGGTCAGCGTGCCCATCGACTTCAAGATTCATTGATCCGGTGTGCCGCGCACATCGCTATCGCCGGCCAGCCGGCTCCAACATTCGCGCTAAACGCTTACACAGAGGGACTACATCATGACGTTACTGGCATCTCCACTCGAATCCATCGAAAGCGCGGTGATCTGGCTGTTGGTGGTTTTTTCCGTCGCCACCTGGGGCCTGGCGTTGCTCAAGGGCGTGCAGTTCGCCCGCCTCAAGGCCCAGGATCGCAAGTTCCATAAACAGTTCTGGGCCGCCTCAAGCCTCGACTCGGCGGCTGAACTGTCTGAAACCCAGCCCGGTGCGGCGGCCCGCGTGGCCCAGGCCGGTTATGCAGCGATCCAGGTGGGCGAGGCGCCACAGGCCACCGACCTGAGCCAGGCGATCAACCATCAGGACCGCCTGGAGCGTGCCTTGCGCCAGCAGATCGTGCGTGAACGCCGTTCCCTGGAAACCGGCCTGGCCGTGGTCGCCAGTATCGGCAGCACCTCGCCGTTCATCGGCTTGTTCGGCACCGTGTGGGGCATCATGGAAGCCCTCAAAGGTATCAGTGCCGCCGGCTCTGCCAGCCTGGAAACCGTGGCCGGCCCCATCGGTGCGGCACTGGTCGCCACCGGCGTGGGGATCGCGGTCGCGGTGCCTGCGGTGCTGGTCTACAACTACTTCCTGCGCCGCCTGAAACTGACCGCCGCCGACCTCGACGACTTCGCCCATGACTTCTACAGCCTGGCGCAGAAGAGCTCGTTCCGCGTGCTGATCCACCCGACCGCGCACAAGTCCGTGGCCCAGGGCAGCGCACAGAAAGTGAAGGAGGCGTCCTGATATGGCCTTTTCCACCCAAGACAGCGATGAGGTCCTGAGCGAGATCAACGTCACGCCGCTGGTGGACGTGATGCTGGTGCTGCTGGTGGTGTTTATCGTCACCGCGCCGCTGCTGACCAACGCGATTCCGATCAACCTGCCCAAGACCGAGGCCGTGGCCCCGGTCGAGCAGAAAGACCCGCTGGTGGTGAGCATCGACGGCAGCGGCAAACTCTTTATCAACAAAGATGAAATCCAGCCCGATCTGTTGGAATTCAACCTCCAGGCCGCCAAAGCCAAAGACCCGGAAGTGCGCGTGCAACTACAGGCGGACGACGGGGTGAACTACGGCGAAGTGGCGCGAGCCATGGCCTCCATCGAGCGTGCGGGCATCACCAAACTGTCGGTGATCACCGCCCGCTGAACCCGAGCAACACACCACGACTTTTCAGGCCGTCTCCTTGGCAGGGTGCGGCCTTTTTTTTGTCTGGGGATTTTGGTTGCGAGTCTGCCAGATGCTGCACGGCGCCCTTGCCGGCCAGCGTTCGAACGCGGCCCGAACCTGCGGCAGCGGCTACAGACTTCTAGCCGCTGCCGAGCTTGCGAGGCTGCGCGGGCTCTGCGCGACACCGCCACTCCCACTGGCTACTGGCCATTTTCAACCCCATAACCCGCGGCGTTTAGTTGGATATCTCATATTCTTTATAAGTCTTAATAAATAGCTTCTTATTCCTTAACGAATATATAACTCCTCCCTATACTCGTTCGGGAACAGACACGCAGCAGGAGAGTTCCCCATGCGCAACGAATCCATTCGCTACTTGATTGTGCCGGGCTGGCAAGGATCGCCAGAAGATCATTGGCAAAGCCATTGGCAGAACAGTCTGCCCAACAGTGCGCGGGTGGAGCAGGCCGATTGGCTGACGCCGCGCCGTGAAGATTGGGTCGCGGCCCTGGCCGAGGCGATTGCCGCCGACAGCACGCCGGTGATCCTGATTGCCCACAGCCTGGGTTGCATCACCGTGGCCCATTGGGCCGCCCATGCGCCGGTGGCGGCGTTGCGCCAGGTGCGTGGCGCGTTGCTGGTGGCGCCTGCGGATGTGGAGCGCCCGGCGTGCGCGCCGGCGCTGCGTAATTTTTCACCGATCCCGACCGACCTGCTGCCGTTCCCGAGCCAGGTGGTCAGCTCCGACAACGACAGCGCCGTGAGTGCCCCGCGTGCCCTTGAACTGGCTCGCAACTGGGGTGCCGAAGCCGGGATTCTGTCCGGTGCCGGGCATATCAACGTCAAGTCCGGTCATCTGCGTTGGGAGCAGGGTTTCGCATACCTCTATCGCCTGCAAAACCGCATGGAACAGCACGCCCTGCGTCGCGCTTGAATTCTTCTTTTTGTTAAACGCCCCCGCCCCATGGCGGTTTTGGGCGGGAGCCTGCCATGAGTTTGCATGAGTCTTTCGGTCAGCCGTTGCTGACCTTCCCCGACGCCGAAAAGAGCCCGCTGAGCATTCGCGCCAAGGCCCTGGTGTTTGTCGATCCGCGTTCGCGGCAATTGCGCCATGAGCTGGAGCAACTGGCGCCGCGCTCGGTCTCGGTGCTGATCCGGGGTGAAACCGGGAGCGGCAAGGAGCTGTTGGCCCGGCACATCCACCGCGCCAGTGATCGCGGTGGCCTGTTTGTGTCGGTCAACTGCGGCGCCATCAGCCCGACCTACGCCGATGCCGAACTGTTCGGCTATGCCGGCGGCAGTTTCAGCGGTTCGGCCAGCAGTCGCGCCGGCTGGTTCGGTTCGGCCAACGGCGGGACCCTGTACCTGGACGAGATCGGCGACTTGCCGCTGCCGATCCAGATCAAGCTGCTGGCGGCCCTGGAGAACCACGAGGTGACTCGGGTTGGCGCCCATCAACCGAGCCCGGTGGATGTGCGCCTGGTGGCGGCCACCAGCATCGACCTGGCCCAGGCGGTGGCGGCCGGCAAGTTCCACGAGCGGCTGTACCGCTACCTCGGCGAAGGCCAACTGGAGCTGCCGGCGCTGCGGGATCGGGTCGGCGATATCGAATCCCTGGCCGAGTATTTTCTCGGTATCTACAGCCAGCGCCTGGACCTGCCGGTGCCGCTGATCAGCGAGGCCGCCCAGCAGGTGCTGGAGCAGCACAGTTGGCCGGGCAATACCCGCGAACTGGAGAACGTCATTCACTTTGCCCTGCTGGTGAGCAGTGGCGACGAGATCTTGCCGGAGCACCTGAACCTGCCGCCGGCGCCATCGCCTCTGGAGCAGGTGCGTCAGTGGGTGCAGCGCATCAGTGAGCGCGGCACAGCAGCCGATCGCGAGGCGCTGAAGAGCCTTCTGCCCCGCTAACGGCGCCGCCTGCCAGGGTTGGCAGGCGGCGAGGCGTCTGCGCTGAGCTTTCCAGGCTGTATGAACGAAATGGAATAACAACGTGAATAAAAGATATTTTTAGGGAATAAAAAATCTCGGTATCTTCCGCTCCACGCCAGCGATAGCACTTCACTGGCACTCTCATTGAAGCCGTCGTTCACGACACATTAAGGACACTGCATGAAAAAGGTTCTGTTGTTCACCGCACTGGCGGCAGCTCTGACTGCGGGCCTGGCCCAGGCTGGCGAGAAACTGGTCGTCGCCGCAACGCCGGTGCCCCACGCCGAGATCCTCGAGCTGATCAAGCCGACCCTGGCCAAAGAAGGCGTGGACCTGGAAATCAAGGTCTTCACCGACTACGTACAGCCCAACGTCCAGGTTGACCAGAAGCGTCTGGATGCTAACTACTTCCAGACCCTGCCATACCTGAAAAGCTTCAACGAAGGCAAAGGCACTCACCTGGTGACCGTGATCGGCGTGCACGTCGAACCGTTCGGCGGCTACTCGAAGAAAGTCAAAACCCTGGCCGAGCTCAAGGACGGCGCGACCATTGCCATCCCTAACGAAGGCAGCAACAGCGGCCGTGCCCTGATCCTGCTGCAGAAAGCCGGCCTGATCGAGCTCAAGGACCCGAAAAACGCCCTGGCCACGCCAAAAGACATCGCCAAGAACCCGCACAACTTCAAGTTCAAGGAACTGGAATCCGCCATGCTGCCGCGGGTGCTGGATCAGGTTGACCTGGACATGATCAACACCAACTACGCGCTGGAAGCTGGCCTGAACCCAGCCAAGGACGCGCTGGTGATTGAAGGCGCCGATTCGCCCTACGTGAACTTCCTGGTAGCGCGTCCGGACAACAAGGACAGCGTTGCGATCCAGAAGCTGGCCAAAGCCCTGACCAGCCCTGAAGTCAAAGCCTTCATCGAGAAGAAATACAGCGGCGCCGTATTGCCGGCGTTCTGATCGACTACGCTGATGGAGTAGCAAACCCCTTCAAGGTTTAAACGCCGACGGCTCACACAGCGTCGGCGTTTTTTATTGCCCGTTGGAAGGCGTGGTCGCCATCACCGGCTGCGCGGCAAATGAAAGGGTCGGGCAACCGGCCTGCATCGCCCGGCGCAGGGCGGTCAGCCATTTCAGCAGGTCGTGGGGATCGAGGGGCTGCGGGGTGTTGGCATCGGCCATGGTCAACGTCCTTGTGCGGCTGATGGGCAGCCTGGGCTGCGTCTCCTTGAGGCGCGCCGGGGCAAAAGACACCCCGGCGTCCACGGCGGAAACGGTAGACCCTCGGCGCCAGCCCGGCAAATGTGCGGGTTAGTTTTTTGGGTGATATCAATATGCTTTAACGGTATTTAAATTCTCGTTTTTATACCTTTAAAGTCGGTGCTTGCCGGGTGGTTATCCACTGCCCATGGACCGCACCGCCGCCGCTGTACCCCAGCGGCGTTCAGGATTCTCAATGACTCTCGATTACGCCTTTATCCTCGGCACCCTGCCGGCGTTTCTCAAAGCCGTGGGCGTGACCTTGCAGGTCGGCCTGATTGCCATCTGCACCTCGCTGCTGGTGGCCTTGATCAACGCCACGATCCTGGTATTTCGCACCCCCTACCTGTGGCGCCTGGTGGCGTTGTATGTGGAGCTGGCGCGCAATACGCCGCTGCTGATTCAGCTGTTCTTCGTGTACTTCGCCTTGCCCGCCCTGGGGATCAAGATTTCCGGGTTTGCGGCGGCAATCATCACCATGACCTTTCTCGGCGGCGCCTACCTCACCGAAGTGCTGCGCGCCGGTGTTGAGGCCGTGCCCCAGGCGCAACTGGAATCGGGGCGCTCCATTGGCCTGTCCCATTGGCAACTGCTGCGCTACGTGATTCTGCCGCAAGCCGGGATCCTCAGCCTGCCGTCGCTGTTCGCCAATTTCATTTTCCTGCTCAAGGAAACCACCGTGGTCTCGGCGGTGGCGGTGCCGGAGATTCTCTACACCACCAAGAGTTACATCGCGCTGTACTACAAGACCTACGAAATGCTCGCTGTGCTGACGCTGATTTGCGTGTTGCTGTTCTTGCCCCTGTCGCTGCTGCTCAGCCGCCTGGAAAGGAGGCTCCAGCATGGCCAGTTCGGGTCTTGAGTTGCTGTGGGTGTCGTTGCCGCAACTGGGCAAGGGCGCGCTGCAAACCCTGTCGATTTCCTTTTTGAGCATCGCCTTCAGCACCCTGGGCGGCGTGTTGTACGGCGTGTTGCGCAACCTGCCGAGCAAGTGGCTGAACGCCGTGCTGCGGGTCTACCTGGAACTGTTCCGGGCGATTCCGGTGCTGGTCTGGCTGTACCTGCTGTTCTTCGGCTTTCCGATCTTTTTCGGCATCAGCATTCCCAGCTTCACCTGCGCGGTACTGGTGCTGTCGCTGTGGGGCGCCAGCGAAGTGGGCGAGGTGGTGCGCGGCGCCCTGCATTCGCTGCCCCGTGGCCAGCGTGAGGCGGGCTTGTCGATCGGGTTGTCCGGCCCGCAACTGTTCATCTATGTCTTGCTGCCCCAGGCCCTGAAACGCATGACGCCGCCGACCATCAATGTCTACACGCGGATCATCAAGACCAGCTCGCTGGCGGTGCTGATCGGCGTGGTGGATGTGATCAAGGTCGGCCAGCAGATCATCGAGCGCACGTATGAGTCGGTGTTGATCTACGGCGCGCTGTTTCTGTTTTTCTTTTTTATCTGCTACCCGCTGTCGGCCGCTTCCCGCGTGCTGGAGCGGCGCTGGACACAAGCATGAGCGCACTGATCGAGTTCCGGGGTTTCAACAAGCTTTTCGGCGAGCAGCAGGTGCTCGACCAGGTCGACCTGCGTGTCGAGTCGGGTGAAGTGATTGTGATCCTCGGCCCCAGCGGCTGTGGCAAAAGCACCCTGTTGCGCTGCCTCAACGGGCTGGAAGTGGCCCACAGCGGCAGCCTGACCTTCAACGGCCGGGAGCTGCTCGACAAAGGCACCGACTGGCGCGACGTGCGCCAGCAGATCGGCATGGTGTTCCAGAGTTATCACCTGTTCCCGCACATGAGCGTGCTCGACAACATTCTGCTCGGCCCGCTCAAGGTGCAAAAACGCGAGCGCCGCGAGGCCCGCCAACAAGCCGAAGCCTTGCTCGCCCGCGTCGGCCTGCTGGACAAGCGTGATGCCTTCCCGCGCCAGCTCTCCGGCGGCCAGCAGCAGCGCATCGCGATCGTGCGTTCGCTGTGCATGAACCCGCAAGTGATGTTGTTCGACGAAGTGACCGCCGCCCTCGACCCGGAAATGGTCAAGGAAGTGCTGCAAGTGATCCAGGGCCTGGCCCGGGACGGCATGACCCTGTTGATCGTGACCCACGAAATGGCCTTCGCCCGTGCCGTGGCCGACCGCGTGGTGTTTATGGACGCCGGGCGCATCGTCGAACAGAACCCTCCCGAGATTTTCTTTACGAACCCGCAGACCGCACGCGCGCAGCAGTTCCTGGAGAAGTTCTCCTTCGTTGAAACACTGCCTAAAAAAGCACCTGAAAAGGAACTGGAGCGCTTATGAAAACTGCCAAGTCTTCGCTGTTGTTACTGCCGCTGTTCGGCCTTGCCCTGTTGGCCGGCTGCGATAAAACCAATGATGCCCCCAAGCCTGCGGCCAGCACCGCCAGCGCTGCGCCTGCGGCCAGCTACCTGGACAAGATCAAGGCCCGCGACAAGCTGATTGTCGGCGTATTCACCGACAAGCCGCCGTTCGGTTTTGTCGACGAGGCCGGGCGTTATGTGGGGTTCGATACCGACATTGGTCGGCGCTTCGCCAAGGACCTGCTGGGTGATGAGAACAAGGTCGAGTTCGTGGCGGTCGAGCCGGCCAGCCGGATTCCATTCCTGCAAAGCGACAAGGTCGACTTGATCCTGGCCAACATGACCGTGACCCCGGAGCGCAGGGAGGCGGTGGAATTCACCAACCCCAACCTCAAGGTGGCCGTGCAGGCCCTGGTGCCGAATGGCAGCGAGGTGAAAAAGCTTGATGACCTGGCGAGCCGCACCACCATCGTCACCACTGGCACCACTGCCGATATCTGGCTGACCAAGACCCACCCGGACTGGAAACTGCTGAAGTTCGAGAAAAACACCGAGTCCCTGCAAGCTCTTGCCAGCGGTCGCGGCGACGCCTATGCCCAGGACAACCTGGTGCTGTTCAGCTGGGCCAAACAGAACCCGGGCTACCGCGTGCTGGAAGAAAAACTCGGCGACGAAGCCCCCATTGCCCCGGCCGTGAAGAAAGGCAACATCGAACTGCGCGACTGGGTCAACGCCGAACTGGCCAAGCTGGGCGAAGAGAAATACCTGCTCAAGCTCTACGACCAGTACGTGCGCAAGGAACTGAGCGATGACACCAAGCCCGAGAGCGTGATCGTCGAAGGCGGAAAATGGCAGGGCTAACCCTGTAGCCGGGGCTGCGCGGTGATTTGTCAGGTGCATTTTCGGCGCCTGCAAGAGCCAGCGCAGCTCCTGTAGCCGCTGCCGAGCCCGCGAGGCTCGACATTACACCGCCATTCAAGCTGACTCCCAACGACGTCTAATCCGGCCAATGCCACGCCGGTTCGTCGAGCATGCCCTGGCCGATGATTTCGGTTTGACCGAAGTTTTTTTCCAGGACGATGGAGTTGCATTCGGGGTCCTGTTGCAAGGCGGCGATCAGCCGGCTGGCATGGGACACCACCCACACCTGGCAGTGCTGCGAGGCACGGATGATCAGGCGCGCCAGGGCCGGCAACAGGTCCGGATGCAGGCTGGTTTCCGGCTCGTTGAGCACCATCAGCGTCGGTGGACGCGGGGTCAGCAACGCTGCGACCAGCAGCAGGTAGCGCAAGGTACCGTCCGACAGTTCGGCCGCTGACAGCGGTCGCAGCAATCCTTCCTGATAGAACTCAATGGCGAAGCGCCCCCCTTGCAGCGGCGCGATCTGCAACCGTGCACCCGGGAACGCATCGCCGATAGCCTGGTGCAACGCTTCGGGATCGCCGATTTCGAGGATGGTCTGCAGCGCTGCAGCCAGGTCCCGACCGTCGTGGTGCAGTACCGGGGTCCGGGTGCCCAGTTGCGGCTGGCGTGCCGGTGCGTCGGCATCGCTGCGAAAGTGGTCATAAAAGCGCCAGCCACGGATGCTTTCCCGCAGCAGTAACACCTCGGGCGAGGAGCGCAGGCTGCCGACTTGATCGAACAGGCTGTCGAAGGTCGCGGTGTGCTGCGCGATCACGTCCCAATTGCGTCCTTCACGGGTGCGGATCATCGGCCCGGCGCGCCCCACCAGCAGGCTGGACGGGCGATACAGCGGCCCGGCCCAGATGTATTCCTTCTTGATTTCCGGATCGAGGGCGAAGGCCGACAGGTTCAGCGGTGGCGGCGGCTCGGGCAGGCCGAGGGAGATGGCGTAGCTGAAATCCTCACCGGCGAACCCCAGGCGCAGGCGCGTGACTTTCTTGCGCGGCCCGCCGCCTTCAATCGCCACTTCGCCGCTGCGCATGCGCCGGCTGATGCTTTCCGGCCCGGCCCAGAAGGTCGATTGCAAGCCGCCTTCACGAGCCAGGGCATTGACCACGCCGCCCTGGGCGGTCTCGGCCAGCAGACGCAAGGCCCGGTACAGATTGGACTTGCCGCTGCCGTTGGGGCCGGTGATCAGGTTCAGCCGCTCCAGCGGAATCACCAGTTTGTTGATCGAGCGGTAATTGGCCACCGCCAGGGTCTTGAGCATGCCGGGTCTCCTTTTGCGTGGTGGGGAGTGTGCCTGATTTGGCGGAGAGGGTGGGGGCCGCGCAGGTGGGTGGCAGGGGCGCAAGGGATGGGTGGGGTTGAGGGCCAACGCAGCCTCGCGGGTTCGTCAGCGGCAACCCGCGATGACAGGGGCGGACGTAAAACCTGAGGCTGCGGCATTGCTCAAAGCCCGGTGCGAGCATGTCCCTTTGCCTCGGCGAACAGGGGGCGTGCAGCGATTGAAACCTGCTCTAAGCTCACAGTCGTAACGTTTCTGGCACGACAGCATCGTGCAAAGGAGCCTGCATGGCTGGTCTCGAATCGAACTGGGCAGTGGCGTTGAGCTTGCTGGCTCTACTCTGTGGCTGTGGTGCGGAAAAGCCCGTGGAAAAGGAGCGCCCGCGCGTGCGGGTGATGGAAGTACGCAGCAGCGACTTCGCCCCTTCCGTCACCTTGACCGGCGACGTCCAGGCCCGAGTGCAGACCCAATTGTCGTTTCGCGTGGGCGGCAAGATCATCCAGCGCACCGTCGATGTCGGCGACCGGGTTTCGGCTCAGCAGGTCCTGGCCCGGCTTGACCCCAAGGACTTGCAGACCAACGTCGACTCCGCCACCGCTTCGGTATCGGCCGAGCAGGCGCGGGTCAAACAGACCGCCGCGGCTTTTGTGCGCCAGCAAAAACTTCTGCCCAAGGGCTACACCAGCCAGAGCGAATACGACTCGGCCCAGGCCGCCCTGCGCAGCAGCCAGAGCGCCCTGGCTGCGACCCAGGCGCAGTTGGCCAGCGCTCGCGAGCAACTGAGTTACACCGCACTGGTGGCCGAGGCCCCTGGCATCATCACCGCGCGCCAGGCCGAGGTCGGGCAGGTGGTGCAGGCCACGGTGCCGATTTTCAGCCTGGCGCGCGACGGCGAGCGCGACGCGGTGTTCAACGTCTATGAATCGTTGCTGATGGCCCCGCCGGATAACGCGCTGATCGTCATCAGCCTGCTGGACAACCCCCAGATCAAGACCACCGGCACGGTGCGTGAAGTCACGCCGGTGGTGTCGGCTGAGAGTGGCACGGTGCAGGTCAAGGTGGCGCTCAAGGAGTTGCCGCCGGGGATGGACCTGGGCTCGGTGGTCAGTGCCACTGCCAGCGCGCCGGGTACTTCCAGCGTCGAGCTGCCCTGGTCGGCACTGACCAAGAACCTCAGTGAGCCCGCCGTGTGGCTGGTGGGCGAGGACGGCAAGACCGAGCTGCACACGGTCAAGGTCGCGCGCTACCTGACCGGCAAAGTGATCATCGGCGAAGGCCTCAAGGGCGGGGAAAAAGTGGTGGTGGCCGGCGGGCAGTTGCTGACTCCGCAGATGCTCGTCGAGATCGCCGCCGAGGATAAAGCCCAGGGAGCCCAGCCATGATGCGCCTGCCGTTGTCGTTCGCCGGGCTGCTGTTGAGCACGGTGCTGTTGCTGGGGTGCTCCAAGGAGGCGCCGGCGCCCGAGCCGGTGCGCCCGGTGCTGTCGATGGAAATCAAACCCGAGTCCGAGGAAAGCCTGGGGCGTTTTGCCGGGAGCATCCAGGCCCGCTACGAGACTCACCTGGGGTTTCGCGTGCCGGGGCGGATCGCCAATCGCAACGTGGATGTCGGCGCCGAGGTCGAGCGGGGGGCGTTGCTCGCGACCCTGGACCCCACCGATCAGCAGAACCAGTTGCGTGCGGCCCAGGGCGACCTGGCGCGGATCGAGGCGCAGTGGATCAATGCCCAGGCCAATGCCCGGCGCCAGCAGGAGCTGTTCGATCGCGGGGTCGGCGCCCAGGCCCAGCTGGATATCGCCCTGACCGACCTGCAAACCACCGACGCGTCCCTGGCCAAGGCTAAAGCCTCGGTGAGCCAGGCCCGGGACCAGCTCAACTACAGCGAACTGCGCAGCGACCACGGCGGCGTGGTGACCGCCTGGAACACCGAAGCCGGGCAGGTGGTGAGCGCCGGCCAGCAAGTGGTGACCCTGGCCCGGCCGGAGATCAAGGAGGCGGTGATCGACCTGCCGGCGACCCTGGTGGACCAGCTGCCGGCGGAAGTGGAGTTCAAGGTCGCGGCCCAGCTCGACCCGAGCATCAACACCACCGCCAGGGTGCGCGAGGTCGAGCCCCAGGCCCAGAGCGCGACCCGTACCCGCCGCGCGCGCCTGACCCTCAAGGACACCCCCCAGGCCTTCCGCCTGGGCACCGCCATCAGCGTGACCCTGAGTTCGGCCATCGAGCCGCGCATCGAGCTGCCGCTGAGCGCCCTGCAAGAGGTGGATGGGCAGACCCGGGTCTGGGTCATCGACCCGCAGACCCAGACGGTCTCCCCGCGGCCGGTCAAGGTGCTCAGCCGCGAGGGTGATTCGCTGCTGGTGAGCCAGGGCGTCAAGCCGGGCGAGCGGGTCGTGAGTGCCGGAGTCAACAGCCTCAAACCGGGGCAGAAAGTCAAAATCAATGAGGACCGCGCACAATGACGCCGGCCAAGAAAGGCAGCTTCAACCTGTCCGAGTGGGCGATCAAGCATCAGTCCTTCTCCTGGTACCTGATGTTCGTCGCGCTGCTGATGGGCGTGTTTTCCTACCTCAACCTGGGGCGCGAGGAAGACCCGTCCTTCACCATTAAGACCATGGTCATCCAGACCCGCTGGCCCGGTGCGACCCAGGAAGAAACCCTGAAGCAGGTCACCGACCGCATCGAGAAGAAACTCGAAGAGCTGGATTCGCTGGACTACGTGAAAAGCTACACCCGCCCGGGCGAGTCCACGGTGTTCGTCTACCTGCGCGACACCACCAGTGCCAAGGACATTCCGGAGATCTGGTACCAGGTGCGCAAGAAGATCAATGACATCCGCGGCGACTTCCCCCAGGGCCTGCAGGGGCCCGGTTTCAACGATGAGTTCGGCGATGTGTACGGTTCGGTCTATGCCTTCACCAGCGACGGCCTGAGCATGCGTCAGTTGCGCGACTACGTGGAGCAGGTGCGCGCCGAGATCCGCCAGGTGCCGAACCTGGGCAAGGTGGAGATGGTCGGCGAGCAGGACGAAGTCATCTACCTGAACTTCTCCACCCGCAAGCTGGCGGCCCTGGGCATCGACCAGCGTCAGGTGCTGCAAAGCCTGCAATCGCAGAACGCGGTGACCCCGGCCGGGGTGATCGAGGCCGGGCCGGAGCGGATCTCGGTGCGTACCTCGGGGCAGTTCGCCTCGGAAAAGGACCTGGCCACGGTCAACCTGCGGCTCAATGACCGCTTCTATCGCCTGGCGGACATTGCCGACATCAGTCGCGGCTATGTCGACCCTGCCACGCCGCTGTTCCGCTTCAACGGCCAGCCGGCCATCGGCCTGGCGATCGCCATGAAGAAGGGCGGCAATATCCAGGACTTCGGCAAGGCCTTGCATGCGCGCATGGATGAGCTGATCGCCGACCTGCCGGTGGGCGTCGGGGTGCACAAGGTGTCGGATCAGGCCGAGGTGGTGGAAGAGGCCGTGGGCGGCTTCACCAGGGCGCTGTTCGAGGCGGTGGTGATCGTCCTGCTGGTGAGTTTCATCAGCCTCGGTGTGCGCGCCGGGCTGGTGGTGGCCCTGACCATCCCGCTGGTCCTGGCGGTGGTCTTCGTGTTCATGGAGTACAGCGGCATCACCATGCAGCGGATTTCCCTGGGGGCGCTGATCATCTCCCTGGGCCTGATGGTGGACGACGCGATGATCACCGTGGAGATGATGATCACTCGCCTGGAACTGGGGGAGAGCAAGGAACAGGCGGCGAGCTTTGCCTACACCTCCACGGCCTTCCCGATGCTCACCGGAACCCTGGTGACCGTGGCCGGTTTCGTGCCCATCGGCCTCAATGCCAGCTCCGCCGGGGAGTACACCTTCACCCTGTTCGCGGTGATCACCGCGGCCATGCTGCTGTCCTGGCTGGTGGCGGTGCTGTTCGCCCCGGTGATCGGCATTCATATCCTGAGCACCCACGTCAAACCCCATTCCGAGGAGCCGGGGCGCATCGGTCGCCTTTTCAACGACGGCCTGCTGTGGGCCATGCGCAACCGCTGGTGGGCCATCGGCATCACCGTGCTGCTGTTCGTGGCCTCGGTGTTCGGCATGGGCCTGGTGCAGAACCAGTTCTTTCCGTCCTCGGACCGGCCGGAGATCCTGGTGGACCTCAACCTGCCGCAGAACGCCTCGATCAGCGAGACCCGCCAGGCCGTGGACCGCCTGGAAGCGACCCTCAAGGACGACCCGGACATCGAGCGCTGGAGCACCTACATCGGCGAAGGCGCGATCCGTTTCTACCTGTCCCTGGACCAGCAATTGCAAAACCCCTACTACGCCCAGCTGGTGATCGTCAGCAAGGGCCTGGAGCAGCGCAGCGTTCTGATCCAGCGCTTGCAGAAGCGCCTGCGCGAAGACTTCGTCGGCATTGGCAGCTATGTGCAGGCCCTGGAAATGGGCCCGCCGGTGGGGCGGCCGATCCAGTACCGGGTCAGCGGCAAGGACATCGACCAAGTGCGCAAGCACGCCATCGAACTGGCCACGGAGCTGGATAAAAACAGCCACATTGGCGAGATCATCTACGACTGGAACGAGCCGGGCAAAGTCTTGCGCATCGACATCGCCCAGGACAAGGCGCGGCAGTTGGGGCTGTCTTCCGAAGATGTGGCGCGCTTGATGAACAGCATTGTCAGCGGCTCCACCGTGACCCAGGTGCATGACGATATTTACCTGATCAACGTGGTCGGGCGGGCGGCCGATAACGAACGCGGTTCGCCGGAGACCCTGCAGAACCTGCAGATCGTCACCCCCAACGGCACATCGATTCCGCTGCTGGCGTTCGCCACCGTGCGTTACGAACTGGAGCAGCCGCTGGTGTGGCGCCGCGACCGCAAGCCGACCATCACCATCAAGGCCGCAGTGCGCGACGCGATCCAGCCCACTGATCTGGTCAAGCAACTGAAACCGACCATCGATCAATTCTCGGCGGCGTTGCCGGTGGGTTACTCGGTGGCCACCGGCGGTACAGTGGAAGAGAGCGGCAAGGCCCAGGGGCCGATTGCCAAGGTGGTGCCGCTGATGCTGTTCTTGATGGCGACCTTCCTGATGGTCCAGCTGCACAGCGTGCAGAAGCTGTTCCTGGTGGCCAGCGTGGCGCCCCTGGGCCTGATCGGGGTGGTCCTGGCCCTGGTGCCGACGGGCACACCCATGGGCTTTGTGGCGATCCTCGGGATCCTCGCGCTGATCGGCATCATCATCCGCAACTCGGTGATTTTGGTGACCCAGATCGATGCCTTCGAGAAGGACGGTTATTCACCCTGGGATGCGGTGGTGCAAGCCACCCATCACCGGCGCCGGCCGATCCTGCTGACCGCAGCGGCGGCGAGCCTGGGCATGATCCCCATCGCCCGCGAAGTGTTCTGGGGGCCGATGGCCTACGCCATGATCGGCGGCATTATCGTCGCCACTCTGCTCACCCTGTTGTTCCTGCCGGCGCTCTATGTGGCCTGGTACAAAATCAGGGAACCGCAACAGGCGTGAGCCCGGGCCGCGTCAGGCCTTGCGCCAGACGCTGGCCAGCCACGGCTGCTGCTCGCGCGGCAGCCCGGCGGGGCGGTAGTAGTGCTCCAGCTCGACAAAACCGGCGGCGGTGAGCAACGCTTGCCAGGCCGGCAGGTCGTGGTACGAGCCATAGCGCTCGCCGTTCCAGCCTTCGCGGTTATCGCCGCGGGGGTTGGAGCTGAACAGCACCCCGCCCGGTTTCAGGGTGGCGTGCAGTTGCTTGAGGATGCGGGGTAATTCCTGCAACGGGATGTGAAACAGCACCGCGTTGGCGAAGATCCCGTCGAAGTGGCCGGCGGGCAGTTCGAGTTTGAGGAAGTCCTGCTGCCAGACCTCGCAGCCACTGTCGTCGCGGGCCATTTGCGCAAAGCGCTCGGAACCGTCGAGGCCGACCGCGACATGGCCCATGCGGGTGAAGGCCTGCAAATCGCGCCCCGGGCCGCAGCCGAAATCCAGCACGGTAAACGGTGCCGTGCCCTGGATATGCCGCAGCAGTGCCTCGATGTTCTGGCTCACGTCATGATCGCGCGTACCTTCGCGAAAGCCTTCGGCAACCTGGTTGTAATGGCCGAGGGTGGTGGCGGTGATCTGGTCGAGGTCGTCGGGGGCAAGTTTCATGGCAGCTGCGCGAAGAAGGGAGAGGGGCCGAATATACCCCAAGTCTCCCAAGGGCAACGCGGCGACGAATTGTAGCCGCTGCCGCAGGCTGCGCTGGCCCTCCCTGACGCCGCCTAAACACCTGACACTCCACCGGCGTTCTCAAGGGCCCGCGCAGCCTCGCGGGCTCGGCAGCGGCTACAGGGGGTTACGGGTGGCTACCGTCAGCGTTTATTGAGGATTCGCGCCAGGCGGTCGCCGCCCAGTTGGATGGCGGCAACCAGGATCACCAGCAGCACGATGACGGTGAGCATCACCTGGCTGTCGAAGCGCTGGTAGCCGTAGCGGTAGGCGATGTCGCCCAGGCCGCCGGCACCGATGGCGCCGGCCATGGCCGAGGAGTTGATCATGGTCACCAGGGTGATGGTGAACCCCCCCACGATCCCCGGCAGCGCCTCGGGCAACAGCACGTGCCAGACGATGTGCCAGCGCCGGCAGCCCATGGCTTGCGCCGCTTCGATCAATCCATGGTCGACCTCCCGCAGGCTGACTTCGGCGATCCGCGCAAAGAACGGCGTCGCAGCGATAGTCAGCGGCACCACGGCGGCCCAGACGCCATACGTGGTGCCGACAATCAGCCGGGTAAAGGGGATCAGCGCCACCATCAGGATCAGGAACGGGATCGAGCGAAACAGGTTCACAAAAGCCCCCAGCGCCCGGTTCAGGGCCGGGGCTTCATAGATCCCGCCCTTGGAACTGGTGACCAGGATCACCGCCAGCGGAATCCCCGCCAGCAGGGCGATCAGCGAGGACACGCCGACCATCAAGAAGGTGTCGATGACCCCTTGCAGCAAACGGTCAAACCACATAACCCAGCACCTCCACCTGTTGTGCCCAGTCGCCTGCGCGCTGGCGCAGTTCTTCAGCGCCCAGGGACGACCCGCTCACCGCCAGCAGCAATTGCCCCAGGGCATGCCCCTGGATCCGTTCCACACCGCCTTGCAACAGCCGCACGCGCCCGCCCAGGGCACTGAACAGCGCGGCCAGGTCCGGCTCGTCGCCGTTGGCGCCAGTGAACTGCACGCGCAGCACCACGGCGGCCTGGGCCGACGCCGGTTGCGCCCGCAGACGTTCTTGCAGCTCGTGCGGCAAGCCATGCTGCAAAGGCGCGAGCAGGGTTTTGCTGACCTCGTGCTGCGGGTTGCCGAACACTTTCCAGACCGGGCCCTGCTCGACGATGCGCCCGTGCTCGAGCACCACCACCCGGTCACAGATATCGCGGATCACCGCCATCTCGTGGGTGATCAGGACGATGGTCAGGCCAAGGCGCTGGTTGATCTCCTTGAGCAGGCCGAGGATCGACTGGGTGGTCTCCGGGTCCAGGGCCGAGGTGGCTTCATCACACAGCAGAATCGCCGGGTCGTGGACCAGGGCCCGGGCGATCCCGACCCGCTGCTTCTGCCCGCCCGACAACTGCGCCGGGTAGGCTTTGTGTTTGTCCTGCAGCCCCACCAGTTCCAGCAGCTCGCGGACTTTGTTCTGGCGTTGCTCCTTGGGCACGCCGGCCACCTTCAGCGGCAGCTCGACGTTCTGCCACACGGTCTTGGCCGACATCAGGTTGAAGTGCTGGAAGATCATGCCGATGCGCCGGCGCAGCTCCACCAGACGGTCTTCGTCGAATTCGCCGATGTCCACCTGGTCGATCAGCACCCGGCCGCTGCTGGGTTGCTCCAGGCGGTTGATGGTGCGGATCAGCGACGATTTGCCGGCGCCGCTGCGGCCGATGATGCCGAACACCTCGCCGTGCTGGATCGCCAAGTCGATGCCCTGCAGGGCCGGTACCGGGCCTTGCGCGCCCTGGTAGGTCTTGCCCAGGCCGATAAAGCGCACGTGGGCGCGGTTGAGCTGCGGGTGCAGCTCAGCCTGCTGGGCACTGTGGGGCAGTTGCTCGGGCAGCTTGCGCTGGAGGCTTGCGACGCTCATCTCAGCCTTCCCAGCCGGCTTGGTAGAGCTTGCCGTGGGCTTTATCCAGGGCGGCGCGCACGGCCGGTGAATGCTGGTAGATATCGACGAACTTGATCAGCCGCGGGTCAGCCTTGCTCTTGGGCTGGATCACGAACTGGATCACGTATTCCTTGTGGTCCAGGCCGTCGAACAGCAGGGCCGAGCCGGCGTCGAAGGTCTTGGCCAGGCGGATATACGCCGGGTAGCCCTGGACCAGATCGGCATCGTCATAGGCACGGACCAGTTGCACCGCCTCGACCTGCAGGATCTTGATCTTTTTCGGGTTGGCAATGATGTCGTCTTCGGTGGCCTTGTAGCCCACGCCCGGCTTGAGGCTGATCAAGCCGGCCTTGGCCAGCAGTTGCAGGCCGCGCCCGCTGTTGATCGGGTCGTTGGCGATGGCGACGCTGGCGCCTTCGGGCAACTCGTCGAAGCTTTTGTATTTCTTCGAGTAAAGGCCGACGTTGTTGATGATCCCCGGGGCGAAGGGCACCAGGTCAAAACCGGCGGCGGCCTTGGCGTTTTCCAGGAATGGGATGTGCTGGAAATAGTTCACATCGATGTCGCCGGCTGCGAGGCTGACGTTGGGCGCGATCCAGTCGGTGAATTCCACCAGCTCGACTTTCAGGCCCTGTTTGCCCGCCTCCTCAACGGCGGCTTCCAGGGGGATGGCAAAGGCGGCGGTGGTGCCGACCTTGAGCGGTTTTTCGGCGGCAAACACGGCGCCGCTGAAGAGCCCGAGGGCGAGGACCAGTGCTTTGACTGGGTGGCTAAAAAGTTTGTTTTTCATGGTGGTTATTTCCAGTCAATACGAATGAGTTGAGCCATTTTTGTGGGGGCGGCGAAGACCGTTGTCTGTGGCGAGGGTTGCAGCCACGGCGGTTCGGTAGAGCCGCCGGATCTCAGCGGCGGTAGGCCGCGCCGGTGTGTTGTTCAGGCAGCTTGCGGTCCTGGCGGAACAGTTTTTCGCGCAGGGTGCCGTCGTCGTAGGCGGTCTTGTAGGAGCCGCGCCGTTGCAGTTCCGGGATCACCAGGTCGATGAAGTCGACGTAGCTTTCCGGGGTGACGATGCGGGTCAGGTTGAAGCCGTCAAGGCCGGTTTCGGCGATCCACGATTCCAGTTCATCCGCCACTTGCTGCGCCGAGCCGACCACGGTGATGTAGCGTCCGCCGAGGGCGTGCTGGTCGAGCAATTTGCGTCGGGTCCAGTCGTTGTTCTGCAGGTTCTTGGTGGCCGACTGGATGGCGTTGCTCTTCACGTACTGGATCGGCTCGTCGATGTCGTACTGGGCGAAGTCGATGCCGGTCGAGGCCGAAAAGTGCGCGACACCCGCTTCGGCGCTGGCGTGGCTGCGGTATTCGGCGTGCTTGGCCCAGGCGGCTTCCTCGGTGGCGCCGACAATCACGTTGAGGCCCATGAACACCTTGATATCCTCGGGGTTGCGCCCGGCGGCCACGGCGCTGGCGCGGACCTTGTCCACCTGGGCCTTGGTCGATGGCTTGTTCTGGCCGCTGATGAAGACGCACTCGGCATGGCGCCCGGCGAACAGCAACCCGCGGTCCGAACTGCCGGCCTGGAACAGCACCGGAGTGCGCTGGGGCGAGGGCTCGCACAGGTGGTAACCCTCGACCTGATAGAACTCGCCCTTGTGCTCGACCTTGTGCACCTTGTCCGGCTGGGCGTAGATGCGCTGCGCCGGGTCGTTGAGCACCGCGTCGTCTTCCCAGCTGCCTTCCCAGAGCTTGTACAGCACCTCCAGGTACTCGTCGGCCTGGTCGTAGCGCCGGTCGTGTTCCACCTGTTCCGAGAGGCCCATAGCCTTGGCTGCGCTGTCCAGGTAGCCGGTGACGATGTTCCAGCCGACCCGGCCGCTGCTCAGGTGATCAAGGGTCGACATGCGCCGGGCGAACAGGTACGGCGGCTCGTAAGTGAGGTTGGCGGTCAGGCCGAAACCGAGGTTTTTCGTCACGGCGGCCATGGCCGAGACCAGCAGCAGCGGGTCATTGACCGGCAACTGGATCGACTCTTTCAGCGTGACGTCCACCGAGTTCTGATACACGTCGTACACGCCGACGATGTCGGCGATAAACAGCCCGTCGAACAGCCCGCGCTCCAGCAACTGGGCCAGTTCGGTCCAGTAGGCGAGGGTTTTGTATTGGGTCGAGTTGTCCCGTGGGTGAGTCCACAGGCCGTGGTTGATGTGCCCGATGCAGTTCATGTTGAAGGCATTGAGCAGGATCTTTTTCTTCGCCCCCATCAGATCGTCCCCCGCAGTGGCGGGTTGGTTTCATTCAGGTAGTAATTGCCCACGGCGTGGTACTTCCAGCGCACCGGGTCGTGCAGGGTATGCACCCGGGCGTTGCGCCAGTGACGGTCAAGGCCGTGCTCGGCCAGGGTCGCCTGGCTGCCGGCGAGCTCGAACAGGGTGCTGCCGGCGGCCAGGGAAATCTCGGTGCTCAGGGCGCGGGCTTCGGCCACCGCGATCGAGGCGGCGGCCACGGTCGCGGCGTTGGTCTGGGCCTGGGCCAGGTCGAGGAACTCCCCGGCGCGCTCCAGCAGCGCCTCGGTGGCATGCAGGCGGATGCTCAGGTGGCCGAAGCTCTTGAGGGTCAACGGGTCTTCGGTGGCCTTGTCGCTGGTGGCGTCGATCCACGGCCGGGTCTTGGTCCGCACGAAATGCAGCGCGTCCTCATAAGCGGCGCGGGCGATGCCGGTGTCGATGGCGGCGTGGAGAATCTGCGCCAGCGGGCCGACCGTGGTCGGGCGCTCGAAGGCGCTCTGGAATGGGATCACGTCCTGGGCGGCGACATACACGTTTTCAAACAGCACTGAGCCGCTGCCGGTGGTGCGCTGGCCAAAACCCGACCAGTCATCGATCACGTTCAGGCCCTGGCTGTCACGCTGGACGAAAGCCAATTGCTGCACGCCGTGTTCATCCACCACCGAGGTCGGGATGCGCTGGGCGTAGAGGGCGCCCGTGGCGTAGAACTTGCGGCCATTGATGCGATAGCCATCGCCGTCGCGGGTCAGGGCCGTGGTGCGGTCGTGGGCCGTCTTGGTCCCGAGTTCCGCCAGGGCATTGCCGAAGCGGCGGCCAGCCAGAACTTCGGCGTACAGGCGTTGTTTCTGCTCAAGGCTGCCATTAACCCGCAGCACTTCCAGGGCGTAAAAATGGTTTTGCGGGATCTGGCCCAGCGACGCATCGGCCTGGGCGATCAGCGCGGTGACCTTGGCCAGGGTAACGTTGGATACGCCGGCGCCGCCGAATTCCTTGGGTACGCTGATGCCCCACAGGCCCGAGCGGGAAAACACTTCCAGCTCCGGGTGCGGCAGGCGGCGTTCGCGGTCGCGCAGGGCACTGTCGCGCTTGAAATCTTCGGCCAGGTCGCTGGCGACAATCAGGGCGTGCTCATCGCTGGTGATGACCGCGACGTGGTGGGAAAGAGTCATGTATTTCTCCAGTGGTCTGGTCGTTAGATCCAGGAGTGACGAGCAGGCAATGTGCCGTTGAGGTGATAGGCGCCCACGGCGTGGTATTTCCAGCGCACCGGGTCGTGCAGGGTGTGCACCCGCGCGTTGCGCCAGTGGCGGTCGAGGTTGAATTCAGCCAGGGTGGCGCGGCTGCCGGCCAGTTCGAACAGCTTCTCGCTGGCCTGCAGCGAGATCTCGGTGGTCAGCACCTTGGCTTCGGCCACGGCAATCGAGGCGCGGGCCGCAGACTCGGCGGTGATCGGTGCCGCGTTGACCTGGTCCAGCACCCGGCCGGCCTTGCGCAACAGCGCCTCGGCGGCGTGCAGTTCGATTTTCAGCTTGCCGATATCGGCGATTACATACAGGTCGTCGCTGGCGCGTTCGACGTTGGCGTCGACCCAGGGCCGCGCCCGTTCGCGAACAAAACTGATGGCGTCGTCGATCGCCGCACGGGCGATGCCGGCGTCGATGGCGGCCTGGATCAGTTGCGACACCGCGCCCTGGATATTGGGCACCTCGTTGATCCGCCAGTTATCCACCACCAGATCGGCGTCGACCCGCACGTTGTTGAGCAGGATGGTGCCGCTGGCCGTGGTGCGTTGGCCGAAGCCCGACCAGTCGTCGACGATGCGCAGGCCCGGGGTGCCGCGACGCACGAACGCCAGCACTTGCTTGCCGTCATCGTTGAGCGCCTTGACCGCCACCCAGTGGGCGAACAGCGCGCCGGTGGAGTAGAACTTCTGGCCGTTGATCACATAACCGTCACCGTCGGCGGTGATGCGTGCCTTGAGTTCCAGGGTGTTTTTGGTGCCGCGTTCGGGGCCGGCATTGCCGATGCGCCAGCCTTCGAGCACGCTCTGGAACAGGTGTTTTTTCTGCCGCTCGGTGGCGCTGGCCAGGACCAGGTTGAGCACGCCGAACTGGTTTTGCGGGATCTGCCCCAGGGCCGGGTCGGCGGCGGAAACAATGGCGAAGACCTCGGCCAGGGTCACGAATGAAACCTGCGGGCCGCCGTATTCGCGGGGGATGGCAATACTGCCCAGGCCACTGCGGGTGAATTGCTCGATCTGCGCCCAGGGCAACTTGCGCTGGCGATCGCGCTGTGCGGCCTGCTGGCGCGCGGCAGCGGCCAGTTCATGGGCTGCTTGCAGGGCTTGGGCGTCGTTGAGCAGGACCTGTGCGGGCAGCAACAGGGGGGCGATATCCAGATCACTCTGGACTTTTGCATCGGCCAGATTGGACATCAGCGCCACTCCTTGGCTGCACGCAATGCCCTGGCGATCTGCACTGGGGTGATTGTGTTCCGGACCATACCTACCTCACATCTCATGGATATGCCGCGGTCGTGCGGCGAAATCAGAATCAAAGAATGTCCGGTGGTCCGGTGCATATACCCTATGCGTGTATAAAAATTAAATAAACTAACTTTTAGGAATATACATAGAAGGGGTTTACGTATACGGCAGGATGATCGGTTGCGGTCCGGTGGCTGCGGGCTGGCGCGGTGTGTGGTGGTCACCGGCGAGGGTTTTTCGTCGGCAGCAAAGAGGACGGGCTAGGGGATGAAAGCAGGCGATGGGAGGCAATCAGCGGTGGGCTTTCAGGCTGAGTCGAAGGCGTTACTGGTACTGATTCAACTCGTCGGTGAGCGATTGCAGCAGCGACTCGGGGGGCAGCAACAGGCCTTGCCCGTCCGCATCCGCAAACACCAGGCAGAGCTTAGCGTCGCGCTGCATGCCGGGCAGCCAGTGGGAAAGGAAATGGGTCAGTTCAATGGGCTTGGGTTGGAAGCCCTGCCATGGGCCATGGGCGCACAAGGCGGCGAAGTCCGCCTCCGGCCAGAACGGGATGGCGCTGGCCTGGGCAGAGTCGGCGGTGGCCCAGCCGTCCGCGAACAGCCCCCAGACGACCTGGAAATCCGCCACCTTGCGGATCAGGTAGTCGCACCGGGCCTGGGGCGAGAGCCGGAGCAGGTTGTGGACTTTCTGCGGCGCCAGCATCAGGCCTCTATGGTCTGGAATGGGAGCGGGTAGTCGGCTGTGGGAGTTCGAAGCTTCATGTGCCGGGGTTGAGAAACTTGCTGAGAAACTGCTGGGTGCGTTCTTCCTTGGGGTGGGCGAACAGCTCCTTGGCGTCGCCCTGTTCGACGATCACGCCCTTGTCGAAGAAGATCACCCGGTTGGCCACGTCGCGGGCGAAGCTCATCTCGTGGGTGACGATGACCATGGTGCGTTTTTCTTCAGCCAGGCTGCGGATGGTCGCCAGCACCTCACCCACCAGCTCCGGGTCCAGGGCTGAAGTGGGTTCGTCGAAGAGGATCACTTCCGGCTCCATGGCCAGCGCCCGGGCAATCGCCACGCGCTGTTGCTGGCCACCGGACAGGCGCCGGGGGTAGGCGTCTTCCTTGCCCGCCAGGCCGACCTTGAGCAGCAGTCGACGGCCCAGGGCCTCAGCCAGGGCGCGCGGGGTTTTTTTCACCACCAAAGGGCCTTCGATCACGTTCTCCAGCGCGGTGCGGTGGGGGAACAGATTGAAGTTCTGGAACACGAAACCCACCTGCTGGCGCAACTTGCGCACCAGGCCCTGTTGCTGGCTCAGGGGGCGGCTGCCATCGATTTCAATGTCGCCGACCTTGATCCGGCCGCTGCTGGGCTCTTCGAGAAAATTCAGGCAGCGCAGGAAGGTGGTCTTGCCCGAGCCGCTCGGGCCGATGATGGCGACCACTTCGCCGGCGGCGACGGTCAGGTCGATGCCGTTGAGCACGTTCTGACCCTTGAATTGCTTGGTCAGTTTTTCAACCACGATCATGGGTTCAAGACTCCTGGTCATGCCGATTGACCCGCGCTTCCAACCGGTTCTGCAGGTGCGCCAGGGCGCTGGCAAGAATCCAGTAGATCAGGGCGGCGGCAAGATACATGGTGAAAATTTCGAAGGTCCGGGCGGTAATCAGCTGCGCCTGGCGGAACAGTTCCGGCACCTGGATGGTGGCGGCCAGGGCCGTGTCCTTGACCAGGGAAATAAAACTGTTGCCCAGGGGCGGCAGGGCGGTCCGCATGGCTTGTGGCAGGATCGCCCGGCGCAGGGTCTGCGCGCGGGTCATGCCGATGCTGGCGGCGGCTTCCCATTGGCCACGCTCGATGGAGCTGATGGCGGCCCGCAGGATTTCACAGGCGTAGGCAGCCATGTTCAGCGAGAAGCCGATCAGCGCCGCCGGCAGGGGGTCCAGTTCGATGCCCAATTGCGGCAAGCCGTAATAGATCACGAACAGTTGCACCAGCAGCGGCGTTCCGCGAAAGAACGACACATAGACCCGGGCGGTCCAGCTCAGCAGCTTGAAGCGCGACAGGCGCATCAGCGCCAGGCCGAAGCCCATCAGCAAGCCGAAAAACATGCCGCCCAGGCTGAGAATGACCGTGTAGTAGGCACCCTTGAGCAGAAAGGGCGCCGAGTCCAGCGCCAGTTGAAGGCCTGCTTCCATTATTGAGTGACGTCAGCGTTGAAGTATTTTTCCGAGAGTTTTTTCAGCGTGCCGTCGGCGCGCAGTTCCTCGATGGCTTTGTTCACCGCGGCCAGCAGTTCGGGTTCGCCTTTGCGCAGGGCGATACCGGCTTCCTGACGGGAGAATGGGGCACCGGAAACAGCCAGGGTGTCGTTGGTTTTCTTGATCAGCTCGAAGGCGGCCAGGCGGTCCACGAGGATCGCTTCGATGCGGCCTACGCGCAGGTCCTGGTACTTGGTCGGATCATCGTCATAGGTCTTGATGATTGCGGTCGGTACGTTGTCCTTGAGCCATTGCTCGTAGTTGGTGCCCAGGCCGACACCGACTTTGTGGCCACCCAGGTCGGCGGCGGTCTTGAATTTGCCTTGGTCTTTTTTCTGGGTCAGGGCCTGGATCCCGGAGACGGTGTACGGCACGGAGAAGTCGTACTTCTTCTTGCGCTCCTCGGAGATGGTGACCTGGTTGACCACGGCGTCGAGGCGCTTGGATTCCAGGGCGGCGAGGATGCCGTCCCATTTGGTTGGCTGCAGCTTGACCTTGACCCCGAGCTTTTGCGCCAGGGCTTCGGAGAATTCCACTTCAAAGCCGGCCAGCTTGCCGTTTTCATCGACGTAGCTGAAAGGCGGGTAGGTGCCTTCCAGGCCGACGTTGATCACGCCGGCGTCCTTGATCTTTTGCAGTTGCTCACCGGCAACCGCCTGCCCCAGCATTCCGGCGCCAATGGCCAGACCCAGTGTGCCAATAAGCAGATTTCGACGTAGTGCAGAAAAATTCATGACAAGCCCCTGTGGTTTTTTTATGCGCAATGCGGGTGGGAGATGCAGGTCAATCGAGGAACGCGACGAGCGCTCATCCTGCCTTAAATGCAGGCTGCGCGTCTCGCGGCAAATGAGCCTGCGGCGCGACTATAAAGCGCCTCTGATAGGTTTAAAAATAATATAAATCTAGTTTGTTATTCCTATTTGTTTGGTTTGTTTGGTTTGTTAGGTTGTGTACTCACTTCGTAAACTGTAGCCGCTGCCTCGCGGGCTCGGCAGCGGCTACAGGGGCTACGGCGGGTCAACGGAGGCGGGTTAGGCGAAGGCGCCGGCGTAGGCGAATAGGGCGGGGGCGCCGCCGGTGTGCAGGAAGATGATCGGGCCGTCATTGAAGCGCTGGCGACCGACGCCATCGAGCAGGCCGGCCATGGCTTTGCCGGTGTAGACCGGGTCCAGCAGCAGACCCTCCTGGCTGGCGAGCAATTTCACCGCGGCCAGGGTGCCGGCATTCGGCTCGCCGTAGCGCGGGGCGAAATATTCGTCCCACAACTCCACCTTGAAACTGGCCGGTAGCTCGACGCCCAGCAAGTGGGCAGTGCGTTCGGCCAGGCCCTGGACCTTGGGCCGCTGGGCTTCATCGGTGCGCGACACGGTCACCCCGATCACCGGCAGCTGCGGCAACGCCTCGCTCAACGCCAGGGCCAGGCCGCTGTGGGTGCCGGCGCTGCCCGAGGCCAGGACCACCGCAGCAAATTCCAGGCCGCTGTCCTTGATCTGCTCGGCCAACTCCAGGCCCGCCCGCACATACCCCAGGGCGCCGAGGGCGTTGGAACCGCCAATCGGCACCAGGTAGGGCTTCTTGCCAGTGCTGCGCAGGCGCTCGGCCAGGGCCTGCAATTGCTCGTCGGCGTGGTCCAGGTTGTCCACCAGCTCGACCTTGGCGTCGAACAGGTCCAGCAGCAGACGGTTGCCGCTGTGCAGGTAATGGCTGTCTTGGGTGCCGATGGGGTTTTCCAGTAGGGCGACGCAACCCAGGCCAAGCTTGGCCGCCAGGGCGGCGGTCTGGCGCACGTGGTTGGACTGGATGGCCCCGGCCGTAATCAGGGTGTCGGCGCCGGCCGCCAAGGCATCCGCCGCCAGGTATTCGAGCTTGCGCAGTTTGTTGCCGCCCATGGCCAGCGGCGTGGTGTCGTCGCGCTTGACGTAGATATCGCGCCCGAGCCAGGTGGACAGGCGCTCGAGTTTTTCCAGGGCGGTGGCGTGGCCAAGCAGGTCGAGACGGTCGAAGCGGGCAAGCTGTTGTTTGATCATGGGGGGCGCACGGGCTGATGGGATGCGGGGACTATAGGCAGCGATATTTGCCTGGGCAACCGCCAATCGCATATACCCAAAAGTGTTAAGTCCTGCACAATTAGTTCTTAATTTGGCTTGCGGCCCATACCGTAAAGTGGATGCCGTTTCCCTAGCCAGACTGTCCGGCTACCTGAGTGAGGAGTGTTGAGCGTGAGCGAGCGATCCAGCCATTGGCAACTGCAGACCATCGTCGGCCAACTGCGTGATGCCCGCGACCAGTGGCGTACCCGCAATGGGCGGGTCAGTGGCGAGCAGGGCGGCCGCGAACTGCCGTCCCGAGCGGCCATGGCCGAGATTCTCGAAGCCTTGTGCGGTGCCTTGTTCCCCATGCGCCTGGGCCCGGTGGACCTGCGCGAAGAAAGCGAAGATTTCTACGTCGGCCACACCCTGGACGCCGCCCTCAATGCGCTGCTGGCCCAGGCTCGCCTCGAACTGCGCTACGCGACCCGCCATGGCGGTGAGCAGGCCGAGGACGTCGAGGCCAGGGCGATCCGCATCATCCAGGATTTCGCCCTGGCCCTGCCGGGCCTGCGGGTGCTGCTCGATACCGACGTGCTGGCCGCCTACCACGGCGATCCGGCGGCGCGCAGTGTGGATGAAGTGCTGCTGTGCTACCCGGGGATTCTGGCGGTGATTCACCATCGCCTGGCGCACCACCTGTACCGCGCCGGCTTGCCGTTGCTGGCGCGGATCAGCTCGGAAATTGCCCACTCGGCGACCGGCATCGATATTCACCCGGGGGCGCAGATTGGCCGCAGTTTCTTTATCGACCATGGGACCGGCGTGGTGATCGGAGAAACCGCGATCATCGGCGAGCGGGTGCGGATTTATCAGGCCGTGACCCTGGGCGCCAAACGCTTCCCGGCCGACGAGGATGGGCAATTGCAGAAGGGCCATCCACGGCATCCGATCGTCGAAGACGATGTGGTGATCTACGCCGGGGCGACCATTCTCGGGCGCATCACCATCGGCCAGGGATCGACCATCGGCGGCAACGTCTGGCTGACCCGCAGCGTGCCGGCCGGGTGCAACCTGACCCAGGCCAATTTGCAGCATGATGATGGGACGCAGAAGTAAACCTGACAGCCCTCAGCGCCCTCGCGGCCCAACGCAGCCTGTAGCCGCTGCCGAGCCCGCGAGGCTGCGCTGGTCCTGTGCAACGCCTTGCACCTCCCTGACACCCCTCAGCGTTCTCGCAACCCAGCCCAGCAGCCACGCTCAACAACGATCTTTCTGTGGAACGATCCCGTCACACCCACGTCATACCCTTCCTTGAGCTAGCGTACTGAAGGTACCGCTGAGCTTTGCGATTAGTCCTCGAACCCCTATCCATGTTTAACTTGAACGCTCGTTCAAGTTAAACCGGTAGTTCGCTGCCCGCTCACAACAGGAGGCTTGCCTTTGCTGAGTCCGTATATTTCAGCCACGTTCAATCCGTATGAGGTGCACCTTTCATGAGTGCATCGCCTACTCCCGCCAACAGTCAAATTCGCATGAATCCGCCGGTGTTCTACTTCGCGGCGAGCTTTATCCTGATCTTCGGTCTGGTGGTCATCACCCTGCCGCAACAGGCTGGCGCCTGGCTCCTGGCGGCGCAAAACTGGGCGGCCAACACGGTCGGCTGGTACTACATGCTGGCGATGACCCTGTACCTGGTCTTCGTGGTGGTCACCGCCTTGTCCGGCTACGGCAAGATCAAGCTCGGTGCCGACCACGACGAACCCGAATTCAGTTACCTGTCCTGGGCCGGCATGCTGTTCGCCGCCGGGATTAGCATCACGCTGTTTTTCTTCTGCGTCTCCGAACCCCTGACCCACATGCTGCAACCGCCCCAGGGCGAGGCCGGCACCGCCGATGCCGCGCGTCAGGCCATGCAGCTGCTGTTCCTGCATTGGGGCCTGCACGGCTGGGGTGTGTTCGCCTTTGTCGGCATGGCCCTGGCGTACTTCGCCTACCGGCATAACCTGCCGCTGGCCTTGCGCTCGGCGTTGTACCCGCTGATCGGCAAGCGCATCAACGGCCCCATCGGCTATGCGGTGGATGGCTTCGGCATCATCGCCACGGTGTTCGGCCTGGGCGCCGACATGGGCTTCGGCGTGCTGCACCTCAACTCCGGGCTGGATTACCTGTTCGGCGTCGCTCACACCCAGTGGATCCAGGTCGGCCTGATTACCCTGATGATGGGCGCGGCGATCCTGGTCGCGGTGGCCGGTGTCGACAAGGGCGTGCGGGTGATGTCCGACATCAACATGCTGCTGGCGGTGGCGCTGCTGCTGTTCGTGCTGTTCGCCGGGCCGACCCAGCACCTGCTCAACACCCTGATCCAGAACCTGGGCGACTACCTGGGCGCCCTGCCGACCAAGAGTTTCGACGTCTACGCCTACAACGAGCCCAGCGACTGGCTGGGCGGCTGGACGGTGTTCTACTGGGCCTGGTGGATTGCCTGGTCGCCGTTCGTGGGCCTGTTCATCGCGCGGATTTCCCGTGGCCGGACCATTCGCGAGTTCGTCTTTGGCGTGCTGTTGATTCCCCTGGGTTTCACCCTGGCCTGGATGTCGATCTTCGGCAACAGCGCCATCGATCAGGTGCTCAACCACGGCATGAGTGCATTGGGCATGTCGGCCATCGACAACCCGTCGATGACCCTCTACCTGCTGCTGGAAACCTACCCCTGGAGCAAGACCGTGATCGCGGTCACGGTGTTTATCAGCTTCGTGTTCTTCGTCACCTCGGCCGACTCTGGCACCGTGGTGCTCTCGACCCTGTCGGCCAAGGGCGGCAGCGCCGATGAAGACGGGCCGAAATGGCTGCGGGTGTTCTGGGGCGCGATGACCGCGCTGGTGACCAGCGCGCTGTTGTTCGCCGGCAGCATCGACTCGCTCAAGTCGGCGGTGGTGCTGACCTCGCTGCCGTTCTCGCTGATTCTGTTACTGATGATGTGGGGGCTGCACAAGGCCTTCTACCTCGAATCGCAGAAGCGCATCGCCCAGCTGCATTCCCTGGCACCGGTGGCGGCGTCGTCGCGCAGGGGCAAGGGGGGCTGGCGTCAGCGCCTGAGCCAGGCGGTGCACTTTCCATCGCGTGACGAGGTGTACCGCTTCCTCGACCAGACGGTGCGCCCGGCTATCGAAGAGGTGAGCGCGGTGTTCGTCGAGAAGGGCCTGAACGTGGTGACCCAGCCCGACCCGGCCAACGACAATGTCAGCCTGGAGATCGGCCATGGCGACCAGCATCCGTTCATCTACCAGGTGCAGATGCGCGGTTACTTCACTCCGTCCTTTGCCCGTGGCGGCATGGGTCCGAAAGAGCTGCGTAATCGCCGCTACTACCGGGCCGAGGTGCACTTGAGCGAGGGTAGCCAGGATTACGACCTGATGGGCTACACCAAAGAGCAGATCATCAACGACATCCTCGACCAGTACGAACGCCATATGCAGTTCCTGCATCTGGTGCGTTGATCGGGTGCGCCGTGGCGGGGGGCTGGCTCCCTGCCTCGGCTTCAGGGCCGGGTGGACAGCAGGTACAGGGCCAGCGCCACCACCGGCACCACGAACACCAGGCTGCCGACCACCAGCTCCGAGCGCAGGGGCTGGTTGGCGGTGACCACACCCACCGCCCCATTGATCACCGTCAGCGCCAGCCACAGGCCGACAAAGCCATAGGTCAGGGCCTGGCGGCTGATACCGATCTTGTTGCCGATAAACAGCATCAGCGCCAGCAGAAGCAGGCCGAAGCTGATGACGATAGTGGTGTGCATGATGGTACCGCCCTATGTAAACCGGCTGGCCAGTGACAGGGCGGCCTTGGCGCACCCTCAACCAGCATAGGCCCCAGCGCCGCGCTCAACCTCAAACCAGCCCGCCGTTGGTGCGCAAAATCTGCCCGTTCACCCGATCCGCTGCTGGGCTGACCAGCAGGGCGCTGACCTGGGCGCTCGAATAGGTAAAATCAGGTGCTTAATGTGTATGGTGTGTATTGGTGCCTGGCTGCTGGTTGAAGTGCCTATTCGATGGGCATCGAAGGGCAGGGATAGGGGCAGTCGCGACATGATCAGGATGATCGAGGCCAATGGTTGGTAAAGGAGGCCCTGCCCCTGCACTATGAGGGGTTGATGGCCGACGGTGAGCCGCTGCCCCAGGTGCATGAGATTGACGACCATCTGCACAACCCCGACTGCGCAGGGGGTATTTGGGGGGTGGTGGAATTTGATGTGGCGCCCTATTTCGGCAAGGCGGTGCGTTTCAATGCCACCTTGCCCGAGCACCTGCTGGAGCGCATCGACCAGACCGTCAAGCGCGACCCGCGCTACCGTTCGCGCTCCGGTTTCCTCGCCGCCGCCCTGCGCGAGCTGGCCCAGTAACCGCTGCGTAGCCGCCCGAGCTTGCAGCCGCGGCCACAGCTCAGGTGCTTTCGCGCTCGATCACTTGGCACTGCAACAGGTTCAGGCGTTGCACCTCGTCTTCTAGCGGCAGCACGCCCAGGCTTTGCAGGACGCGGGTGGCGGCGAGCACGCCGATCTCCAGGGCAGGCGGCTTGATGGTGCTCAGGCTGGGCAATAGCATCTCGGCGAAGGGGTAGTCGCCAAAGCCCAGCACCGCGCAATCGGCGGGGATCTGCAGGCCGGCCCGTTGCGCGGCCAGCGAGCCACCGGCCGCCAGGTTGTCGTTGGCGAAGATGATCGCATCGGGCCTGGGGTTGGCCTGCATCAGGGTGTGCATCGCCTGTTTGCCAGCCTCGAAAGGCGCGCGATCGGCGTCCGGGGTGAAGATCCAGGGCTCGAGCCCCAATCCGCGCAGCGTGGCGGCATAACCCTCGCTGCGTTCCAGGGCGCTGAGGTCGCCGGGGGCGCTGTTGAGCACGAAGGCGATGCGCCGATAGCCTTTGCCGTGCAGATAGTTCACCGCACTGACCCCGACCTGATGATGGGAAAACCCGATCTGCACCGGTGCCCGATCCGGCTGGTAATCCCAGGTTTCGATCAGTGGGATATCGGCCTCGCCGAGCATCTTTTCCGTACCCGCACTGTGAAAGTGGCTGGTCAGCACCAGCGCCGCCGGTGACCAGCCGAGAAAGGCCCGAACGGCGCTTTCTTCCTGGGCCACGTCGAAATAACTGGAAGCCAGCAGCAACTGATAGCCATGGCGGCTGAGGGTGTCGCTGAAGCCCTGGATGGTGCTGGCGAAGATCGGCCCGGAGATGTTCGGAATCACCATGGCCACGATCCTGCCCCGGGCCGAGGCCAGCCCGCCGGCCACTAAATTCGGCACATAGCCCAGGTCCGCGACCACCCGGGCGATGCGTTCGCGAAGCTCGGTTGAGACGCTCTCGGGCTGGTTGAAGTAGCGCGAGACCGTGATGGCCGAGACGTCGGCCTGCCTGGCTACGGTGTTCAGGGTCACCCGCCCGGCGCCACGGCGCTTGCGGCCTGGAGTGTTCTCGGCAGTCAAGGGGTTGATCCTTTTAAGAAATAAAAAGCATATAAAAGTAATTTTTCAGTATTGGACGGTCTATAGCCGTCTTGCAGATACTGCCGATGTTAGCGCTAACAATGCGCCGTGTCTGCTACTCGCTCGAGCGAATGCCCAAGACAGATTTTCAGGCGCTGCCGGCGTAGATCGGCAGCGGTTCAGGGCATTTTTTCCAGCAGGCAGACCATGCATAACACTCTTGGGGATCAGCAAAAACTCGCGCAATCGATTCGCGCCGCCACGCCGCGCCGGCCGCACCTGGGGTGGTTGCTGGCAGGGCTGGCCGCCTTGCCGCTGCCGGGGGCCTATGCCGCCGACAGCTCGGCCAGTGCGGCAGAGCAGGAGCCGACCCTGAAGTCGGTGACCGTCACCGCGACTCGCCGCGAAGAGTCGCTGCAAAAAGTGCCGGTTGCGGTCTCGGTGGTGGATGGCGAACAGCTCGAGCGGGATAACCGCAACGGCGTGGCGAGCATCGTGCAGCAGGTGCCGTCGCTGAACTTCCGTACCGGGGCGTCGAACAAGGACACCTCGTTGTTCATCCGTGGCGTGGGCACCATTTCCACGTCACCGGGCGTCGAGCCGACCGTGGCCACCGTGATTGACGGCGTGGTCTACGCCCGTCCGGGCCAGGCCACCCTCGACCTGCTGGATCTGGAGCGCATCGAGGTCCTGCGCGGGCCACAGGGCACTCTGTTCGGCAAGAACGCGTCGGCCGGTGTGCTGAATATCGTGACCAAGGCGCCGACCGCCGAGACCCACGGTTATATCGACCAGGCCTATTACAGCGGCAATGAAAGCCGCACCCGCTTCGGCATCGGCGGCAGCCTGATTCCCGATACGCTCAAGGGCTCGCTGACCACCCTGTTTGGCAGTTACGACGGCAACGTCGACAACCAGCACAACGGTCAGGAGGTCAACGGTTACAACCGCAAAGGCGTGCGCGGCAAGCTGGAGTTCACGCCCAGTGACGACCTCAAGCTGACCCTGGCCGCCGACTATATGCAGTCCCATGACGACTCGCCCAATGGCGTGGTGAGCAAGGCGCTGACTCCGGCGTTTGCCGGCGCCCTGAACCCGGTGCGGGCCAGCAGCGACAACCGCGATATCAACACCGATACCCGCAGCCACGTCGAAGACATCAACAAGGGCCTGTCGGCCCAGCTCGACTGGAACCTGGGCGATTACACCCTGACTTCGATCACCGCCTGGCGCGGCTGGAGCAACACCCAGTACCAGGATGGCGACCGCCTCGGCACGGTCACCGCAGCCTTCCCCGGTACCGCTGACAAGGGCGACCTGGACTTCAACCAGTACTCGCAGGAGCTGCGCCTGGCCTCGCCCAAGGGCCAGTTCCTGGAGTACGTCGGTGGCCTGTTCTACATGCACGGCAGGGATGAAGAAACCTACCAGCGCACCCTGACCACGACCACCAGCGTCAACCGTGGCATTGCCGACTACAGCACCCGCAGCGACAGCTACTCGGCGTTCGGCGAAACCACCCTGAACTTCACCTCCAGCCTGCGGGGCATCGCCGGCCTGCGCTGGACCCATGATGAGTTGGAATACGATCACCGCCGTCGTTCCACCTCGGCGGTGCAGGTTAGCGGCATCCAGCCAGCCACCAGCAGCTCCGGCTCGGTGGATGAAGACGGCTGGTCCGGACGCCTGGGCCTGCAATACGACCTGAGCGACACGGTCACCACCTACCTGACCTATTCCCGTGGTTACAAGGGCCCGGCCTACAACGTGTTCTTCAACATGCAGCCGCGTGACACCGATGCGCTGAAGCCGGAAACCTCCAACACTTGGGAGGCCGGGATCAAGGCCACCAGTTGGAACAACCGCCTGACCACCAACCTCGCGGTGTTCCACAGCGCGTATGACAACTACCAGGCCAACTTCTTCGACACCGTGGCCGGGCAAGTGGTGACGCGCCTGATCAACGCCGGCAGCGTCAGCACTGAGGGGGTCGAGCTGGACTACGCGTTGCAGGCTACCCAGCAATTGAAGCTGTCCGGGGCCCTGGCCTACACCCGTGCGCGCATCGATGAGTTCGCCTGCCCGGCGGGTGCGGCAGCCTCGTGCAACGTCAATGGCAAGCCACTGCCCTTCAGCCCGGACTGGAAAAGCTACGTGCGTGCCGATTACACCATCGCGTTGGATAACGGCCTGGATATCGAGTTGGGCACTGACTACAGCTGGCAAAGCGAAGTGCAGTACGACATCAGCCAGAACGTCGACACCAAGCAGGGCGCCTACGGCATCTGGAACGCCAGCGTGGCCCTGGCCGATTACAGCAACGGCTGGCGCGTGGCGTTGTTGGGCAAAAACCTCGCCGACAAGTCCTACTCGCCCTTGCTGGCCAGTGGCGGCAGCTACATTTACCGCGCCGTACCACGGGATGACGAACGTTACTTCGGTGTACAGCTGCGCAAGGATTTCTAAGCGGCAATCGGCTTGGCCTGGGGGCGTGTCCGGCTCTCAGGTGCTGGCTGTTGCGCCCCGTGATGCGTGAATCAAGGAGTGCTGCATGACCCAACCTGCTCGCCAGCTCAAACTGGGTGCGTTTTTGATGGCTACAGGCCATCACGTGGCTGCCTGGCGCCACCCGTACGTACCGGCAGACGCCGGACTGGACTTCGCTGCGTACAAGCAACTGGCGCAGATTGCCGAGGGCGCGTTGTTTGACGCGCTGTTCGTGGCCGACAGCATTGCCGCGCCAACGGGCGCCATCGCCAGTCATATGGCGCGTTCAGACCACTTTGAACCCCTGACCCTGCTCTCGGCCTTGAGCGCTGTGACCCAGCATATAGGGCTTATTGCCACGGCTTCGACCAGTTACAACGAGCCGTACCATGTAGCACGTAAGTACGCTTCGTTGGATCATTTGTCGGGTGGCCGGGCCGGTTGGAACCTGGTGACCTCCGATAACGCCGCCGAAGCGCAAAACTTCGGGCGCGACCAACATATCGGCCATGCCGAACGCTACAGCCGGGCCCGGGAGTTTCATCAGGTGGTCACCGGGCTGTGGGACAGTTGGCAGGACGATGCCTTTGTCCGCGACAAGCCCAGCGGTCAGTACTACGACCCGGCCAAGCTGCATGTGCTTAACCACCAGGGCGAGCACTTTCGGGTTCAGGGGCCGCTGAACGTGGCGCGTCCGCCCCAGGGTTACCCGGTGATCGTCCAGGCCGGCTCGTCGCCCATCGGTCGCGAGCTGGCGGCGCAGACCGCCGAAGTGGTGTTTACCGCGCAAAGCTCCCTGGCCAATGCCCAGGCGTTTTACGCCGACCTCAAGGGTCGCCTGGCGCAGTATGGGCGCAGCCCTGAATCACTGAAGGTCATGCCGGGGGTGTTTGTGGTGGTGGGGCAGAGCGAAAGCGAGGCCCGGGACAAGTTCGAGTCGTTCCAGGCGTTGGTCGAGCCCGAGGTGGGCGTGGCCTTGCTCGGGCGGATGCTGGGCAACTTCGACCTGTCACAGTACCCGCTGGATGGCCCGTTGCCTGAGTTGCCGTTGACCGAAAGCGGCCAGCAAAGCCGGCAGAAACTGCTCACTGAGCTGGCCGGGAAGGACAACCTGACCCTGGCCGAGCTGGGGCGAAAAATCGCTGGCGGCCGGGGCCATTACAGCCTGATCGGCACCCCGACCCAGATTGCCGACGAACTGCAAAGCTGGTTCGAAGAGGGCGCCGCCGACGGCTTCAACGTGCTGGTGCCGCACCTGCCGGGCGGGCTGCAAGACTTTGCCGAGGGCGTGGTTCCGGAACTGCAGCGCCGTGGCCTGTTCAGAACAGCATACGAAGGTCGCACGCTGCGGGAGAACCTGGGGCTGGCGCGACCGAAAAATCAGTTTCAGCCTTAATGACGCTGGAGTCGCCGCCAGGCGGCGACCCCGGTCAATCCAGGCTTCAGCAACACCCCAAACGAGAGAGGATTCGATGACTTACCTGGCTGCCGAAAACCGCTACGACTCCATTCCCTACCGCCGCGTCGGCCGCAGCGGGCTGGTGCTGCCGGCTCTGTCCCTGGGCCTGTGGCACAACTTCGGCGACAGTACGCCGATCGATACCCAGCGCGCGCTGCTGCGTACCGCCTTTGACCTGGGCATCAACCATTTCGACCTGGCCAACAACTACGGCCCGCCCTACGGCAGCGCCGAAATCAACTTCGGCCGCCTGCTGCGTGAAGACTTCAAGCAGTACCGCGACGAGTTGATCATCTCCAGCAAGGCCGGTTGGGACATGTGGCCGGGCCCTTACGGCCAGGGCGGCGGTTCGCGCAAATACGTGCTGGCCAGCCTCGATCAGAGTTTGCAGCGCCTGGGCCTGGACTATGTGGACATCTTCTATTCGCACCGCTTCGACCCGGACACCCCGCTCGAAGAAACCGCCAGCGCCCTGGCCACGGCGGTGCAGCAGGGCAAGGCCCTGTATATCGGCATCTCCTCGTATTCCGGGGTCAAAACCCGTGAGATCGCGGCCCTGCTCAAGGAGTGGAAAGTGCCGTTGCTGATCCACCAGCCGGCCTACAACCTGCTCAACCGCTGGGTGGAAAAAGACCTGCTGGAGACCACCGAAGAACTGGGGGCGGGCGTGATTGCCTTCACCCCATTGGCCCAGGGTCTGCTGACCGACAAGTACCTCAACGGCATCCCGGCCGATGCGCGGGTCAATCGCCCGGGTGGCGGCTCGTTGCAGGCGGCCCATCTGTCAGAGGCCAATATCGCCCACGTGCGTGCCTTGAATGAGATTGCCCAGCGTCGTGGCCAGAGCCTGGCGCAACTGGCCCTGGCCTGGACCCTGCGCGACCCGCGGGTGACCTCGGCGCTGATCGGCGCGAGCCGGCCGGAGCAGATCATCGAAAACGTCGGGGCGTTGCAGAACCTGAACTTCAGCGCCGAAGAGCTGGCGGAAATCGACCGCTTTGCCCAGGAAGGCGGGATCAACCTCTGGGAAAAACCCTCGACCGCCGAATAGGCCTCGATGGGGCTGTCGCCGGCCTGACGGGTCGGCGCTCAGTGCCGCTGGCGGGCTAAATCTCCAGCGGCTGCCAGGGATTGATCAGGTCCACGCCCGACTCTTCGAAATCCCTGATATTGCGCGTGGCCAGGGCGGCGTCGTGGGTGCGGCAGATCGCTGCGATCTGTGCATCGGCCATGCTCATGGGGCGTCCGGCTTGATCGCGGGTGGTCATCAGGTGGGCGTAGTACGAGGACGGGCCTTTGGTCGTACCAGCGGTTGTGGCCGTCCTAGAACGGCACATCCCCGACAATAGTCGCGCGCTGCATCACCCGGCGTTGTGGGCGGTAGTCGTCGACGGCGTAGTGCTGGGTCACGCGGTTGTCCCAGAACGCCACGTCGTTTTGCTGCCAGCGCCAGCGGATGGTGAATTCCGGGCGGGTGGCGTGGGCGAACAGCAGTTTCAAAATGGCTTCGCTCTCGGTGTCCGACAGCTCGTTGATCCTTGTGGTGAAGCCTTCGTTGACGAACAGTGACTTGCGCCCGCTGAGCGGGTGGGTGCGGATCACCGGATGCGACAGCGGCGGGTTGCTGCGCCGGGTCTGTTCCCAGCGCGCCAGGTCTTCGGGGGTATTACCGAAGCGCTCCAGGGGGAAGGACTTGGTGAAGTCATGGGTTGCGGTCAGGCCCTGGAGCAGTCCCTTCAGCGGTGCCGATAACGCCTCATAGGCGGCGATGCCGCTGGCCCACAGGGTGTCGCCGCCAAACTCAGGCAGCAGCTTGGCGCTGAGTACGGCGCCCAGGGCCGGGGTTGGCAGGAAGGTGACGTCGGTGTGCCAGATGGCGTTGTCGCGCACGTCGGTTTCGGCGGTGTCGAGGATCAGCACCTCGGGCTGCTCCGGCACATTGGGGTAGATCGGGTGAATGTGCAGATCGCCAAAGTTCGCCGCAAAGCGCGCTTGCTGCTGCGGGGTGATCGGCTGGTCGCGCAAGAACAGCACCTGATGCTTGAGCAGCGCCTGCTCGATGGCATCGCGCTGTTCCACATTCAGTGGCTGGCTGAGATCGACGCCACTGATCTGGGCGCCGAGGGCGGAGCTTAAGGGGGTGATGGTCAGGCTCATGGTCATTCTCGAAGTCGGCGCCGAAGGGTCGGTGTGGTCAGATAGCGTGTTATTGCCGGTCTGCGGCTACAGGGGCGCGCATGTCCTTGAGGAGCAGCGCGGCCTGAGAGCGGCGACAGGTGATGGCTCAGTGGGACTGGCCGTGCCAGGGCACGAGTTTGCGTTGCAGGGCGCGCAGGCCCATCTCCATGCTGAAGGCGATCAGGGCGATGACCAGGATCCCCAGCACCACCACATCGGTCACCAGGAACTGCGCGGCAGACTGCACCATGAATCCCAGGCCGCTGGTGGCGGCGATCAATTCGGCGGCGACCAGGGTCGACCAGCCGACACCCAGGCCGATTCGCACCCCGGTCAGGATATCCGGCAGGGCGCTGGGCAAAATCACATGGCGAATCAGCTGTGCACGGGTCGCGCCCAGGGACTGCGCCGCGCGCAGTTTGGCCGGATCCACGGTGCGTACGCCGGTGGCGGTGGCGATGGCAATCGGGGCGAAGATCGCGAGATAGATCAGCAGCACCTTGGACAGCTCGCCAATGCCGCACCAGATCACGATCAGCGGCAGGTAGGCCAGGGGCGGAATCGGCCGATAGAACTCGATCAGTGGGTCGAGCACGCCACGGGCGATGCGGTTGGCGCCGATGGCAATGCCCACCGGAATCGCCGTCAGCACGGCAAAGCCCAGGGCCAGGCCGATGCGTTGCAGGCTCGCCGCCAGGTGCTGCCAGAGGGTGGAATCCATGTAGCCGCTGGTGGCCAGCAACCAGCCTTTTTGCAGCACGGCAGCAGGCGGCGGCAGGAACAGGGGCTCGATCCAGCCGCTGGCGGTGACCGCCCACCACAGGGCGAGCAGGGTGACCAGGGTCAGCAGGCTGATCCAGCGCGTACTCAGGCTGCGGCGCACGGGGATTACCGTGGTGGGCTGGGCAGGGGCGGTCGCGGTGGCGGGGATCTGGTAGCTGCTCATGCGCGCTCCTGGCGCTCGGCGGCGCCGCGTTGGGAAAATACCCTGGACAACACGTGCTCGCGGGTTTCGATAAAGCGCGGATCAGACTTGATGGCCCGCGCCGATTCGCCGGCAGCGTAGCGCTGGCCGAAGTCCAGGCTCAGGCGCTCGACGATCTGCCCCGGATTGGGCGCCAGCAGAATCAGATCGGTGGCGAGAAAGACCGCCTCTTCGATGTCATGGGTAATCAGGAATGTGGGCTTGGCGGTGCGCTGCCAGACTTGCAGCAGCAGCTCCTGCATCTGTTCGCGGGTAAAGGCATCGAGGGCGCCGAAGGGTTCGTCCATCAGCAACACCCGTGGATCGGCAGCCAGGGCACGGGCCAGACCGACGCGTTGCTTCTGGCCGCCGGAAAGCTGCCATATACGCCGCGTGTCAAACCCGGCCAGGTCCACCAGGGCAAGCATGTCCCGGGCGCGGACTTCGCGTTTGTCGCGGGCAATACCGGCCAGCTCCAGGCCGAAGCCGACGTTGGCCAGTACGTCCTGCCAGGGCAGCAGGGCATCGTCCTGGAACACCACGCCGCGCTCGGCGCTCGGCCCCTTGATGGGCACGCCATCGAGGGTAATGCGCCCGGCACTGGGCTCGACGAACCCGGCAATCAGGTTCAGCAGCGAGGTCTTGCCGCTGCCCGAGGGGCCCAGGGCGACCAGCAGTTGCTGTGGCCCAAGGCTCAGGGAAATATCCGCCAGCACCGGCTCGGCCGCGCCGGGGTACTGTGCGCTGATGCGCTCCAGTTGTAGCAAGGCCATGACGGCTATCTCCTCTCCCGACGGGTTTCAGTTAGTGATGAACTTGGCGCTGACAAAGGGCGCGTAATCCGGCAGCACGGCTTCAACCTTGCCTTGCTCCTTGAGGAACACGGCCGTGTCGGTGATGGCCTTGGTGGTCGGTGCGCCCAGGCTGGTGAGCTGATCGGCGGCCAGCGGGTAGACGTTGCCCTGCAGCAGCAACGGAATGTCGCTGGCCTTGGCGCCGGAGAGTTTCACCAGCTTGTCGACATTGCTCTGATTGGCCAGCCAGGCTTGTGGGTCTTTACGGTAATCGGCGTAGGCGTCCAGGGTGACTTTGGCGAAAGCTGTAACGATTTCCGGGTGCTTCTCGGCAAAATCCTTACGCACGATCCAGGCATCGAAGGTCGGAGCGCCGAATTTGGCCAGCTCGCCGGAGGTGATCAGCACCTTGCCGTTTTCCTTGGCCACGCCCAGTGCCGGGTCCCAGACGTAAGTGGCGTCGATGTCGCCGCGCTTCCAGGCAGCGATGATCGCCGGAGGAGCCAGGTTGAGAATCTGCACTTTCGAAGGGTCGATATTCCAGTGCTTGAGCGCCGCCAACAGGCTGTAGTGGCCGGTGGAGACGAACGGCACGGCGATTTTCTTGCCGATCAGGTCCTGCGGGCTTTTGATCCCGGAACCCTCGCGCGCCACCAGGGCTTCGGCTGCGCCGATCTGGGTGGCGATCAGGAAGGTCTGTACTGGCACTTTGCGGGTGATGGCCGCGGTCAGGGGGCTGGAACCGAGGTAGCCGATCTGCACGTCGCCGGAGGCGATGGCGGCAATGATGTCGGCACCGTTATCGAATTTGCGCCAGTCGATCTTGGCTTGGGTGGCTTTTTCATAAGAGCCGTCGGCCTGGGCGACTTTGGCCGGATCGACGGTGGTCTGGTAGGCGACGGTAAAGTCGGCAGCCTGGGCAAACAGACTCGCAGCCGCCAGGGAAGCGGCCGCCAGGAGGCGAAGGGGGAAGTGCAGTTTCATGTTGTAGCTCCTCGGGGGCGGCCGGTTGTCGGCGTGTGAGGAGACTAAATGATCTAAGAATTCGAAAATAAATAACTTTTTCGAATTAGCTTATGAGGGGAAGTACGCGGTCATGGACCGGAAGCTGTTGTGGTGAGGGAGTCCACGCAGCCTTATCGCAGGCAGCCTGGACTCCCGCGCCATGGTTTCAGTTGCTGATGGCCAGGATACTGGCCTGGTACGAGCCCACGAACACATCGAAATCACCGACTTCGTTCTGCTCCAGCTCCGCCTGTTGCGCCAGGGATTTGCGCGCGGCCTCTTCGAACGCGGCCTGTTCGTCCTTGCCCAGCCCCGGGCTGCGGAAGAACTCGGCGTGGGCCTGGCTCTGGCGCAGGGAGAACAGGGTAAAGCTCTCCTTGCGCTCCTGCATGGCCGCCAACACCTGGGCCGACGGGGTTAGGGACGAATCCTTGACCTTGGCCAGTTGCGCGTCCAGGGCCTTGCTGTGGGCGTCGCCGCCGTGGCTCTGGTCGAGCAGGGCGGCCAGCGGCGCGATCTGCTCCAGCAATTGGGCGGCCCATTCCTTCATGTCCACGGCCTGGCCCTTGCGCTGCAATTGCAGGCCCGGGCGCCGCCCTTCCTTGACCACGCTGAGGAAGTTTGAGGTGGCGTTGCCGCACTCGTTGTTCTCGAACAGCGGGCTGTCGCTCAGGGCGCAGTACAGCAGGAAAGCGTCGAGGAAGCGGGCTTCCTGCAGGTCGATGCCCATGGGCAGGAACGGGTTGATGTCCAGGCAGCGCACTTCAACGTACTGGATGCCACGGGCCATCAGCGCCTGGATCGGCCGCTCGCCGGTGTAGGTCACGCGTTTGGGGCGGATGTTGGAGTAGTACTCGTTTTCGATCTGCAGGATGTTGGTGTTGAGCTGCACCCACTCGCCATCCTTGTGGGTGCCGACTTCGACATAGGGCGGATAGGGCGTGGCCACGGCCTCGCGCAGGCTGTCGGTGTAGCTGGCCAGATCGTTGTAGCAGGGCGTCAGGCCGGCCTGGGCATTGCTTTGGTAACCCAGGTCGCTCATGCGCAGGCTGGTGGCGTAGGGCAGGTACAGGGTGTCCGGGTCCAGCTGTTCCAACTGGTGCGAGCGCCCACGCAGGAAGCCCGCGTCCAGTGCCGGCGAGGCGCCGAACAGGTACATCAGTAGCCAGCTGTAGCGGCGGAAGTTGCGAATCAGCGCGATATAGGCGGTGGACTGGTAGTCGCGATCGGTGCCGACAAAGCCTTCGGCTTCCTTGAGCAGCGGCCAGAGTTTTTCCGGCAGCGAGAAGTTGTAGTGGATCCCGGCAATGCACTGCATGGTCTTGCCGTAACGCAGGGCCAGGCCCTTGCGGTACACGTACTTGAGCTGGCCGATGTTGGAGGTGCCGTAGTAGGCGATCGGAATATCTTCCTCGGCCGGCAACGGGCACGGCATCGATGGACTCCACAGGTACTCGTTGCCGAGCTTGCTGTAGGCAAAACGGTGGATCTTGTCGAGGCTGCTGAGGGTGTCTGCCGGATCGGGCAGCGCGGGAGTGATGAACTCCAGCAGCGACTCGGAATAGTCGGTGGTGATCTGTTCGTTGGTCAGCGCGGAACCCAGTTCCTCCGGGTGTGGAGTCTGTGCCAGGCGGCCTTCGCCGGTCACACGCAGGCATTCACGTTCGATGCCGTGCAGGCACTGCTCGAGCAGGGATAGGTTAGCGCGCTCGCCGAGCAGAGCCAGGCGGCGGTTGAGAAGTTCGCTCAAGTTGGATTCCTTCACGCGTCAGTCGCCCCAATATGGGGGTGGGCAGGACGGTCTACAAGGGTGAAGTTAAAACTGGCGTTTTCGCCTTGTTCGTAAGCCCGCGGGCTCATCTGGAAACGCCAACACTCCATCCTTGAATCTGGCTCTGGCGCCGGCAAAAAATCCCGACGCCACTTTCGCAGCGCCGAAATTAACCCAATTTGATGGCAGGCAGCTATAGGACTGCGAAGGTGCCTTGTGCTTTTGCGACCAGTTTGTCGCCTTGCACCACATCCGCCTCGACCACCAGGGTCCGACGGCCGGGATGGATGACCCGGGCGCGGCACAGCACCTCGCCCTCGGCCACCGCACGGATGTAGTTGATCTTGCACTCGATGGTCGCGCTCTGCTGATCGAAGCCATGGGTGCTGGAGCAAGCCAGGCCCATGGCGATGTCCACCAGGCTGAAAATCGCCCCGCCGTGCAGCTTCTGCCCGCGATTGCGCAGTTCGGGCGTCAGCGCCAGGGCGACATCGGCCTCCCCGACCTCCAGGCGCTGCAAGCGACAGCCCAGCAGCTGGAAAAAGGCGCTTTCGGTCAGGCCAGCGGGGATTTCCATCAGCGTTTCTTCAACTGTTTGGCGTTGGCGAACAGCGAGGCCATGGCGTTATTGGCCGGGGCTGCGGTGGCGGTTTCCTTGCGCGGCGCGCTGTTTTGCGACTGGCGCGGTGCCGAGCCCGGGCGCGAACCACGGGCTCCGTCGATTTTCTCGCCCGGGGTGTCGCTCATGCGCATCGACAGGCCCACGCGTTTGCGCGGAATGTCGACTTCCATGACCTTGACCTTGACCACGTCGCCAGCCTTGACCGCTTCACGCGGGTCCTTGATGAACTTCTCGGACAGCGCCGAGATGTGCACCAGGCCGTCCTGGTGGACGCCGATGTCGACGAAGGCACCGAAGTTGGTGACGTTGGTCACCACGCCTTCGAGGATCATTCCCAGTTGCAGGTCCTTGAGGTCTTCGACGCCTTCCTGGAACTCGGCGGTCTTGAACTCGGGACGCGGGTCACGGCCCGGCTTGTCCAGCTCCTGGAGGATGTCGGTGACGGTCGGCAAGCCGAAGGTCTCGTCGGTGAACTTCTTCGGGTCCAGGCGCTTGAGGAAGCCGCTGTCGCCAATCAGCGAGCGAATATCGCGGTCGGTCTCGGCAGCGATGCGTTGCACCAGCGGGTAGGCCTCAGGGTGCACGGCCGAGGCGTCCAGCGGGTTGTCGCCGTTCATCACGCGCAGGAAGCCGGCGGCCTGTTCGAAGGTTTTTTCACCCAAGCGTGCGACTTTCTTCAGCGCGGCGCGGGTTTTGAATGCGCCGTTCTCGTCGCGGTGGCTGACGATGTTTTGCGCCAGGGTCGCGTTGAGGCCGGAGATCCGCGCCAGCAGGGCCACGGAAGCGGTGTTGACATCGACGCCCACGGCGTTCACGCAGTCCTCGACCACGGCATCCAGGCCGCGCGCCAGTTTCAGCTGCGACACATCGTGCTGGTATTGGCCGACGCCGATGGATTTCGGATCGATCTTCACCAGTTCGGCCAGCGGATCCTGCAGGCGACGGGCGATGGACACCGCGCCACGGATGGTCACGTCCAGGTCCGGGAACTCGCGGGCGGCCAGCTCCGAGGCCGAGTACACCGAGGCACCGGCTTCGGACACCATGACCTTGGTCATTTTCATGGCTGGGTATTTTTTGATCAGCTCGGCGGCCAGCTTGTCGGTTTCACGGCTGGCGGTGCCGTTGCCGATGGCGATCAGGTCCACCGAGTGCTTGGCGCACAGGGCGGCCAGCACGGCGATGGTCTGGTCCCACTTGTTGTGCGGCACGTGGGGGTAGACCGTGGCGTGGTCCAGCAGCTTGCCGGTGGCGTCCACCACCGCGACCTTGCAGCCGGTACGCAGACCCGGGTCGAGGCCCAGGGTGGCGCGTGGGCCCGCCGGGGCCGACAGCAGCAGGTCGTGCAGGTTGTGGGCGAATACGTTGATCGCCTCGGTTTCCGCGCCATCGCGCAGCTCGCCCAGGAGGTCGGTTTCGAGGTGTGTGTAGAGCTTGACCTTCCAGGTCCAGCGCACCACTTCACCCAGCCATTTGTCGGCCGGGCGGTTCTGGTTCTGGATGCCGAATTGCTGGCCGATCATGCCTTCGCACGGGTGCATGGTGCCCGGCAGTTCGTCGCCGACTTTCAGCGCGGAGCTGAGGATGCCTTCGTTGCGTCCACGGAAAATCGCCAGGGCGCGGTGCGAGGGCATGCTTTTCAGGGGTTCGTCGTGTTCGAAGTAGTCGCGGAACTTGGCGCCTTCCTCTTCCTTGCCGGCGATCACGCGGGCACTGAGGGTGGCTTCCTGCTTGAGGTAGCTGCGCAGCTTGTCCAACAGGCCCGCGTCTTCGGCGAAGCGTTCCATGAGGATGTACTTGGCGCCTTCGAGGGCGGCCTTGACGTCAGCCACGCCTTTTTCGGCGTCGACAAAGCGTGCGGCTTCGATTTCCGGGGCCAGGTTCGGGTCGTTGAACAGACCGTCCGCCAGCTCGCCGAGGCCGGCTTCCAGGGCGATCTGGCCCTTGGTGCGGCGCTTTTGTTTATACGGCAGGTAAAGGTCTTCGAGGCGGGTCTTGGTGTCGGCGAGCTTGATGTCGCGGGCAAGTTCCGGGGTCAGCTTGCCTTGCTCTTCGATGCTGGCGAGGATGCTGATCCGCCGTTCGTCGAGTTCTCGCAGGTAGCGCAGGCGCTCTTCCAGATGACGCAACTGGGTGTCATCAAGGCTGCCGGTGATTTCTTTCCGGTAGCGAGAGATGAAGGGCACGGTGGAGCCTTCATCCAATAGAGCGACGGCCGCTTCGACCTGTTGTGGGCGTACGCCGAGTTCCTCGGCGATGCGGCTGTTGATGCTGTCCATAAAACCACCTGACAAATTGTGAAAGCAGGCTCGCAGGCGCGGGTTGACGGGCCCGGCGAGCCTGGTTGAGCGGCCTGACCAGCGCCGCCACCTGGGTCAACAGGCAGCCTGTTGACCCGCGAAATCGAAAAATTACTGCCGGCCATGGAAAATAAAAAAGCGGCCATTGGCATAACGATCAGATAATGCCCGACACAAAAGGCGGCGCATTATAACCAGCGTTCTGCCGTTCCGGGGTATTGCGCGGCGCCGGCCGACGGCGGGTTTGCTGGCGACCGAGGAAAAATCTGCTAACAATGCACACGGTGCGTATAACGGCAGCTACGCCATAATGCGCACCGAGATTAGAGGAGCATCCAATGAGCAGCACTGCACAAACTGCTGAAGGCGAAAAAATTCTTATTGTTGACGACGACCCCGGGCTGAGCAGCCTGCTGGAGCGTTTCTTCGTCAGCAAGGGCTACCGTGCCCGCGCAGTACCCAACACCGAACAAATGGACCGCCTGCTGGGCCGCGAGGTCTTCAACCTGGTGGTCCTCGACCTGATGCTGCCTGGCGAAGACGGCCTGACCGCTTGCCGCCGCCTGCGCAACGCCAACAACCAGATCCCGATCATCATGCTCACCGCCAAGGGCGACGAGCTGAGCCGCATCAAGGGCCTGGAGCTGGGTGCCGACGATTACCTGGCCAAGCCCTTCAACCCGGACGAGCTGATGGCTCGGGTCAAGGCCGTGCTGCGTCGCCAATCGGCGCCGGTGCCTGGGGCCCCGGGTAGTGAAGACGAAAGCGTGACCTTCGGTGACTACGAACTGTCCCTGGCGACCCGCGAACTCAAGCGCGGCGAAGAAGTGCACATGCTCACCACCGGTGAGTTCGCGGTACTCAAGGCACTGGTGATGAATGCCCGCCAACCGCTGACCCGCGACAAACTGATGAACCTGGCCCGTGGCCGTGAATGGGACGCCCTGGAGCGCTCCATCGACGTGCAGATTTCCCGTCTGCGCCGGATGATCGAGCCCGATCCTTCCAAGCCGCGTTACATCCAGACCGTCTGGGGCGTGGGTTATGTGTTTGTGCCGGATGGCACCGCGACCAAGTGATCGGTGATTTGTAGGAGCGAACGCCCGGGCCATCAACGTCCGGGCGTTCGCATTCCGCAACGCTGCGAGTGCGACTCGCTCCTGCAAAGTGTGTATGGGCTGTTATGAAAACCCCCCTGTGGTTCCCCCAAAGCTTCTTCTCCCGCACCCTGTGGTTGGTGCTGATCGTGGTGCTGTTCTCCAAGGCCCTGACCCTGGTTTATCTGCTGATGAACGAGGACGTGCTGGTGGACCGCCAGTACAGCCACGGCGTGGCCCTGACCCTGCGTGCCTACTGGGCCGCCGATGAGTCCAACCGCGACCAGATCGCCGAAGCCGCCGGGTTGATCAAGGTGGTCGGCAGCGGCGTGCCGGCCGGCGAACAGCATTGGCCCTACAGTGAGATCTACCAGCGGCAGATGCAGGCCGAGCTGGGGGCCGACACCGAGGTGCGGTTGCGCATGCATGCGCCCCCCGCCCTGTGGGTCCGGGCGCCGAGCCTGGGCGATGGCTGGCTGAAAGTGCCGCTGTACCCGCACCCGTTGCGCGGGCAGAAGATCTGGAGCGTGCTGGGCTGGTTCCTCGCCATCGGCCTGTTATCCACCGCCTCGGCCTGGATTTTCGTCAGCCAGCTCAACCAGCCGCTCAAGCGCCTGGTCTATGCCGCCCGCCAACTGGGGCAGGGGCGCAGCGTGCGCCTGCCGATCAGCGATACCCCGAGCGAGATGACCGAGGTCTACCGCGCTTTCAATCAGATGGCCGAGGATGTGGAGCAGGCCGGTCGCGAGCGCGAGCTGATGCTGGCCGGGGTTTCCCATGACCTGCGCACGCCGCTGACGCGCTTGCGCCTGTCGCTGGAGCTGATGGGCAACCACAGTGACCTGAGTGACGACATGGTGCGCGACATCGAAGACATGGACGCGATTCTCGATCAGTTCCTGGCGTTTATCCGCGACGGACGTGACGAGTCGGTGGAAGAGGTCGACCTGAGCGACCTGGTGCGTGAGGTGGCAGCGCCCTACAACCAGAACGAAGAGCGGGTGCGCCTGCGCCTGGAGCCGATCCAGCCGTTCCCGCTGCGTCGAGTGTCGATGAAGCGCTTGCTCAATAACCTGATTGGTAACGCGCTGAATCACGCCGGTACCGAAGTGGAAGTGGCGGCCTATGTGTCTGGCGACACCAACGCGCCGTACGTGGTGTTGAGCGTGATGGACCGCGGTGCCGGGATCGACCCTTCGGAGCTGGAGGCGATCTTCAACCCCTTCACCCGCGGCGACCGCGCCCGTGGCGGCAAGGGCACTGGCCTTGGGTTGGCCATCGTCAAGCGCATCGCCTCGATGCACGGCGGTAATGTCGAGCTGCGCAACCGGGTCGACGGCGGCCTCGAAGCGCGAGTACGCCTGCCGCTTGGCCTGTTGCTACCCCGGGATGCGGATTAAAGGTCGTTGCAAGCGGCAAAAGTAGAGCGGCTCTTCACTTGCCGCTTGTAGCTCGCCGCTTGTAGCTGCTCCTATCCTTTGCCTTTAGTGCGGGTCATGTTTGGCCCGCCGTTCTTTTCCAGATGCTCGATGATGATCCCCGCCACGTTCTTGCCGGTGGTGGTCTCGATGCCTTCCAGGCCCGGCGAGGAATTGACTTCCATCACCAGTGGCCCGTGGTTCGAGCGCAGGATATCCACGCCAGCCACCGCCAGCCCCATGACCTTGGCCGCGCGCAGGGCCGTCATGCGCTCCTCGGGGGTGATCTTGATCAGGCTGGCGCTGCCGCCACGGTGCAGGTTGGAGCGAAATTCGCCGGGCTTGGCCTGGCGCTTCATGGCGGCAATCACCTTGTCGCCGACCACGAAGCAGCGGATGTCGGCACCGCCGGCTTCCTTGATGTACTCCTGCACCATGATGTTCTGCTTCAGGCCCATAAAGGCCTCGATCACCGATTCCGCCGCGGTGGCGGTTTCACACAGGACCACACCGATACCCTGGGTGCCTTCCAGGACCTTGATCACCAGGGGCGCGCCGTTGACCATCTCGATCAGGTCGGGAATGTCGTCCGGCGAGTGGGCAAAGCCGGTCACTGGCAAGCCGATGCCCCGGCGCGACAGCAATTGCAGCGAGCGCAGTTTGTCCCGCGAGCGGGCAATCGCCACCGACTCGTTGAGGGGGAACACCCCCATCATTTCGAACTGACGCAGCACCGCGCAGCCATAGAACGTCACCGAGGCGCCAATCCGTGGGATCACCGCATCGAAACCCTCCAGCGGCTTGCCACGGTAGTGGATCTGCGGCTTGTGGCTGGCGATGTTCATATAGGCGCGCAGGGTATCGACTACCACCATTTCATGGCCACGCTCGGTGCCGGCTTCGACCAGACGACGAGTGGAATACAGACGCGGGTTACGCGACAGCACAGCGATCTTCATGCAACACCTGTGGCAGAGGTAGTGGACACCGGGAACACCGGCTTGTCTTGAACGTATTTGATCCCTGGATTGACCACCAACTGGCCGTCGATCAGGGCTTTGGATCCTAGCAACAAGCGGTAACGCATGGACTTGCGGCAGGCGAGGGTGAACTCGACCCGCCAGACTCGATCGCCCAGGGCCAGGGTGGTGCTGATTACATAACGCACCTGGGCCTGGCCGTTGGAGCTCTTGATGGTCTTCATGGCCACCAGTGGCGCTTCACAGCGTCGATGGCGCAATTGCACCACGCTGCCCAGGTGCGCGGTGAAACGCACCCAGCGCTCACCGTCGCGCTCGAATGGCTCGATCTCGGTGGCATGCAGGCTGGAGGTGCTGGCACCGGTGTCGATCTTGGCGCGCAGGCCGGCCACTCCCAAATCAGGAAGCGCCACCCACTCGCGCAGACCCACGACGGTCAAATGGTCAAATGTCTTCAAAATGGTAACCAGCGATTAAGCTTTCCAGGCCTCGGGAGAAACCTCGGCCAATGCTTTGAATGCAGGCCTGGCGAACCAGTAACCCTGCATCAGAAAAATTCCGCAGTCGGCGAGAAAGTCCCGTTCACCGGAACGTTCAATGCCTTCGGCGACGACTGTAATACCCAATTCCGCACAGATTGTGACAATCCCGCGAACGATTATCTGCCGGACGCGATCACGGTCGACATCGCGAATCAGCGCCATGTCGAGTTTGATCAGGTCAGGTTGGAAATCGGCCAGCAGGTTCAGCCCCGAATGGCCGGAGCCGAAGTCGTCGATGGCGGTCTTGAAACCGAATTCGCGGTATTCACGCAGAATATTGGTCAAATGGCGATGGTTATCTACGTGCTCGCTTTCCAGGGTCTCGAAAATCAGCCGATCCAGTGGGAAGTTATGCTGCCGCGCAGCCTCCAGGGTACTGCGGATACACAGCTCGGGGCGGTACACCGCGTTGGGCATAAAGTTGATCGACAAATAGCTTTGCATGCCCAACTGCGCCGCGCCGGCAATTGCCTGGGTGCGGCAGCGCTGGTCGAAGCGGTAGCGATTGCTGTCGTTGACCTGGTTCAACACCGTCAGCGCCCCTTCGCCATGGACTCCTCGTACCAGGGCCTCGTGGGCGAAAATCGACTGGTCGCGCAGATCGACAATGGGTTGATAGGCGAAGGCGAAATCAAAGCCCAGCGGCTGGCTTTGCTGGCAACCCTCGCATGAGGCGGTGGGCGAGGTTAATGATGTGGGGAAATCAGTCACAAGGACGCCTCGCTATTGAAGTCAAAACGTGGGGTATTTTAGGTGAGGTACAAGGTTTATGCGCCTCCGCGATCAAGTAGTACAGTTGCGGTATTTTTCAGCGAGGGAAATTCCAGTGGCTCAAAAGCAGGAAGAGGACGACAAGGTCCGTCTGGACAAGTGGCTGTGGGCGGCACGTTTTTTCAAGACCCGGGCCCTGGCCAAGGCGGCGATCGAGAGCGGCAAGGTGCATCACCGGGGGGAGCGTTGCAAGCCTGGAAAAGAGCCGCGAATCGGTGATGAATTTCAGATTCGTGCCGGTTTCGACGAGCGCACGGTGGTGGTCCTGGCGTTATCCATCGTGCGCCGTGGCGCGCCAGAGGCACAGGCTCTGTATGCAGAAACCGAAGCCAGCATCGCCAAGCGTGAAGGCGCTGCGGCCTTGCGCAAGGCCGGAGCCCTGGGCGTCAGCACCGACGGCAAACCGAGTAAAAAACAGCGCCGCGACCTGTTCAAATTTCACGGCAGCAGTCACGAATGATTGGCAGCGACCTCCGGGTGGCGAGGGCGCTTGCTCCTGCGCCACCCCACCTCGCTTGAAGGCGATACAGCCTCAGCTCAGCCGCATCACGCTCAGCCGCGACAGAAACGGCATCCGGCCCAGCAGATTGAACAGCGGCTCGGTCAGGCGCAGCAACGCGTCCGAGGCCTTGGCCGCATACGGCGTGTAGTAGCCCCAGCCCAGGGCCCAGACCGCCAGCAGCACGCCGCCGATGTAGTCGTCCTGCCCCCAATGGGCGCCCGCCACTAGGCGCGGCATCATGAACAGCAGGGCCAGGATCGAGACAAAACCGAAGAACGCCCGGCGCACGTCGGCGGCCTTGAACACCCAGTCACCGCGAATCAACAGACTCAGCAGAATCACCCCGACCACCGCATCGAGCGGGCGCAGGCTGGCCACGGCCCAGATATGCAGCCAGGTCGGGTGCGTCGCCAAGGGGGAATTGAGCAGATGAAACAGCCATTCGTCGAACATCACACAGAGCATTTGCCCGGTCGGCCACAACCAGAAACCCAGCAAGGCCAAAGGGAGTAAATTACACACAGCCAATCTGCCGAGGTTCCACCTTGCTTGGAACAGACCCGGATTGTTCATAAAATGCCTCCAGCAAGCGAAAACGAGCGCACCATAAAGGTGCAAAAAGTTGATTTTCGATGCTTGTACACATTTTGTCATCACTTCAGATACCCAGACCTATGACTGATTTGCCGGATACCGACTTCACCCAACGCTTCATCTTCGATGACAGCGACACCCGCGGCGAGCTCGTGGGCCTGGAACTCAGCTATGCCGAAGTCCTTGCCAAACACGCCTACCCCGAGCCGGTTGCGCAGCTGCTTGGCGAGCTGATGGCCGCCGCCGCGCTGCTGGTGGGCACTTTGAAGTTCGACGGCTTGCTGATCCTGCAAGCGCGCTCCGAGGGCCCGGTTCCGCTGCTGATGATCGAGTGCTCTAGCGACCGTGAAATCCGTGGCCTGGCCCGCTACGACGCGGCGCAGATTGCCCCTGATGCCACATTGGCCGACCTGATGCCCAATGGCGTCCTGGCCCTGACCGTCGACCCGACCCAGGGCCAGCGCTACCAGGGCATCGTCGACCTGGACGGTGCAACCCTGTCGGAATGCTTCACCAACTACTTCGTGATGTCGCAGCAGGTTGGCACCCGTTTCTGGCTCTACGCCGACGGCCGCCGCGCCCGCGGCCTGCTGCTGCAACAATTGCCCGCCGACCGCCTGCGCGACCAGGAAGAACGGGACGCCAGCTGGCAGCACATCACTGCCCTGGGCAGCACCCTGACCGCCGACGAATTGCTCAGCCTGGATAACGAAACCGTGCTGCACCGCCTGTATCACGAAGAGGCGGTGCGCCTGTTCGACGTGCAGTCGCTGCGCTTCCGTTGCAGTTGCTCGCGCGAACGTTCGGGCAATGCACTGGTCAGTTTGGGTCTGGAAGATGCCAAGCAACTGGTCATCGAGCACGGCGGCCACATCGAGATCGATTGCCAATTCTGCAACGAACGCTACCTGTTCGATGCCACCGATATCGCTCAATTGTTTGCCGGAGCGGGTGTCGATACGCCGTCAGATACTCGTCACTAAAACGATTCAGCACAGGTAAATTACCTGGCAAGTGCCGGAATAACGCCGTTCTGACGGGAGGACCCTACTCTTTTTGGGCTTTTCTGGCATAATCCGGCCCACTTTTTTCGCGGTAGTAGTGCACGACTTTCTACTACAAAACGTTTGGAGCACTCGGCCACTGGCCGACGGGGAACCTCATGACGCAAGCCAATAACGCCGTGTACACCGATCTGAGTGTCGATGATCTGGTCAAAGAAGCCCTGAGTCGCGGTGAAGGCGAGCTTGCCGATACCGGCGCGCTGGTGGTTCGCACCGGTCACCGCACCGGCCGCTCGCCAGTCGATCGTTTCATCGTTGACGAGCCGTCCACCTCGGCCGCCATTGCCTGGGGCCCGATCAACCGCAAGTTCCCGGCCGACAAGTTCGATGCCCTGTGGAACCGCGTCGAAGCATTCAACAACGCGCAAGAGCACTTTGTTTCCCATGTTCATGTAGGGGCGTCTGCCGATCACTACCTGGCCGTGAAAATGACCACCCAGACTGCCTGGCAGAACCTGTTCGGTCGTTGCCTATTCATCAATCCGGCCCAGTACAACCCGGCTGGCCGTGACGAGTGGCAGGTGCTCAACGTTGCCAACTTCGAATGCGTTCCAGAGCGTGACGGCACCAACTCCGATGGTTGCGTGATCCTCAACTTCGCACAGAAGAAAGTGCTGATCGCCGGCATGCGCTACGCCGGTGAAATGAAGAAAGCCATGTTCTCGGTACAGAACTTCCTGCTGCCGGCCGCCGACGTGCTGCCGATGCACTGCGCTGCCAACATCGGTGAAGCGGGCGACGTGACCCTGTTCTTCGGTCTGTCCGGCACTGGCAAAACCACCCTGTCCGCCGACGAAAGCCGTTACCTGATCGGTGACGACGAACACGGTTGGGGCGA
>Ga0302175_10000026_pt1 | contig 84877 bp, 79 predicted proteins | sample I_Fen_N3_3_FD_198791 | JGI IMG/M metagenome (GOLD analysis project Ga0302175, IMG submission 198791) | Peat permafrost microbial communities from Stordalen Mire near Abisko, Sweden - I_Fen_N3_3 | ecosystem: Environmental > Terrestrial > Soil > Wetlands > Permafrost | place: Sweden: Abisko... | reverse complement strand
CTCCAACAGCGTCGACCCCAAGCGCGACATCGAAATCATCGACCTGGAACTGATCTTCGCCGACCTCGACAGCTGCGAGAAGCAACTGCAGAAAGTCACCCGCAACGCCAAGGGTGGTGACAAGGACGCCGTGGTCCAGAAAGGCCTGCTGGAACAGTTGATCGCACACTTCACCGAAGGCAAGCCTGCACGCAGCCTGATGAAGAACATGAGCACCGACGAGAAAGCGGTGATTCGTGGCTTCCACCTGCTGACCACCAAGCCGGTCATGTACATCGCCAACGTCGCTGAAGACGGTTTCGAGAACAACCCGCTGCTCGACGTCGTGCTGGCCATTGCCGAAGAAGAAGGCGCGATGGTGGTGCCGGTCTGCAACAAGATCGAAGCCGAAATCGCCGAACTCGAAGACGGCGAAGAAAAAGACATGTTCCTCGAAGCCCTGGGCCTGGAAGAACCTGGCCTGAACCGCGTGATCCGCGCCGGCTACGAAATGCTGCACCTGCAGACCTACTTCACCGCCGGCGTCGAAGAAGTCCGCGCCTGGACCGTCAAGGTCGGCGCCACCGCGCCACAAGCCGCTGGCGTGATCCACACCGACTTCGAAAAAGGCTTTATCCGCGCCGAAGTTATCGCCTACAACGACTTCATCCAGTTCAAGGGTGAAGCCGGTGCCAAGGAAGCCGGTAAATGGCGCCTGGAAGGCAAGGAATACGTGGTCAAGGACGGCGACGTGATGCACTTCCGCTTTAACGTCTAAGCCGTAGACAACGTTTGAGAGGGGGGCCACCGCCAACACCCCTCTCGCATCCAGAAGCCCCGTCAATCGGGGCTTTTGTGTATTCAAAGCACTCCATCGCTGGCACGGGAAACAAGGCTTGCGCCATCTGCCTACCCCACCTGCCTGCCGCTCAGGGGCACTCCCCCACTGCTCACCCTTCTTACAAAAATCAATCGTAACTGACTGCTAAGGCACCACCGGCTCGCCTTCGCTGATGCTGATACTGATGATGTTCAGTTCGGTGTGCGCCATCAGTTCGGCAGCGCTGCAATTGAGCGCTTTAGCCACCCGGATGATCAGCGCCAAGGTGGGCATGTGCTCCCCACGTTCAATCTTGCCCATATGCGACCGCTCGATCCCGGCCTGGCCGGCAAGTGCCTCCTGCGCAGTCCCCGCCTTGGTGCGAGCAGCTCGGACAGCCATGCCAAAGGCTCGTGCCGGGCTGGCTTCGTAAGTTCGGCTACCGACTGGGCGGCCACGCTGGATGATAGGTGTGTGCATAGGAGAAGCGTGAAAGATCCCCTTGCCTTGAACCACGTTAAACTTAACCATTGATGGCATTTTGACTTCACGACTTGATTCCAATTATTACAAAGCCACAACGCAGCGCTCTTGTTACTGAAGACTGGGCTCGTTGATTTCCACGTAACCCGAGGCAAGCCCCGAGACCTCCACGCCTTGTGGCGTGGCTCGACCGAGCGTCAACGGCACCGCTTGGGGCGGCTGGTTCATTTCACTGCGGTAATTAACCCGAAGGCCTTGTGTTGCGCTTTGCAGCAGCGCCTCAGGTGGGATGACCATTGCGTTCGGGTTTGTGTAGATGACAATGCTCAGCCGCGCACTCATCCCCAGGCGCACCCGTTTTTGTAACTCGGCACTGAGCGGCGCAAAGGAAACGATGACCTCATACGTGGCGCCGGCACCGCTCGCTTCAGCGGCAATACCTTTGACCCCGATGCTCTGGACACGACCCGATAACGTCAGCCCCTCAAATCCATCACCGGTGACATCCACAAGCTGGCCCTCCTGCAACTGATGAATATCGACCTCTTCGACGCGAGCCACCGCCTGGAGTTGTTCCAGGTTAGCCAGTTCAAACAGCGGCGTACCTTGGGTCACACGCGTGCCGCTCTGTACCGCGGCAAGCGGCATACCACTACCCAATGGGTTCGGGGGGCGAAGCACGATGCCGGCAAATGGGGCTTTGATCTCCCGCTGAGCGTGCAGCGCCTGCAGTGCCTGATAACGAGACTGGGTGTTTTTCAATTCCATTTGCGCGATCAGGCGGTTTTCACCTTTGCCTTTAGCCAGCGCCGCATCCAGCTCGGCTTCGGCGGCACTCAGGTCCAGGCGCTGCACCCTCAACTGCTGCACCAGCGCATCGACCTCCATGCGCGGGACAATGCCGCGCTTGAGCAGCCCTTGCGTGTCGTGCAACTTGCGCTCCGTATCGCTCAGCCCCATACGGGTATTGCTCAACGCGCGCCGGGCTCGCGCCACATCCTGGCTTTGCTCCCAACGCTCCATGTCTTGCACGACGCGCCAGGCTTTCAGTTGTTCGGCCTGAGCTTGACGCAGCTGAATATCCAACTGAAGGGTATCGAGCATGAGCAGCCTCTGGCCGCGCTCGACGCGCTGACCTACGACCGTCGTCAATGCCTCGACGACGGCGTCAAAGGGCGCGGCGATGGTCAGGTAGTTCGACGCTTCGATACGCCCCACCAGACCAAGGCGACTTTCGAGAGGCTGGGGGTCGACCCGAATCCACTGGCTTTGCGCAGGGGCCGAGCCGGGAGGGCTGCGCAGCGTGACGCCTGCCGCCGCGAGCCCCAGTATGACGAGGATAACCAGCCACCAGGCCCAGCGAGGAAGGCGCATCGGGTTGTGCTTAATCGTTGAGGGCAATGTCCCAGCTCTCCAAGGTCATGCCCAGGGTCAGATCTAACTCGGCCTGGGCGTTAAGGTAGGCAATCAATGCATTGAGGCGAGCGTTCTCGGCATTGCGCAGATCCGCTTCGAAACTCAGCACCTGGAAGTTGCTGGAACGACCGGCCTGCAGCTTCTCGCGTTCGATATCCAGCTTGCGCTGTGAGAGTTCTTGAGCACGTTGCGCGATTTCGTACTGACGCCAGCGAGTGCCAATATCACGCACCCCATCGCTCACTTGTCGCTCCAGTACCTGCCTGGCCTCGGCAAGCTGCACACCCTGAGTCTCGACATCGACCTGGGCCCTGACCTCGCCCTGGCGCCGGCTCAGATCGCCAATCGGGATGTCCACCTGGATACCGGCATAACCTTCCCAGCGACGGTCGGTATGAAGGTCGTAACGGTCGCGCGCCTGTGTCGCACCACCGACCAACGACAGATCCCACAAGCGGTTGTTGCGTGCCACCGTCAGATTGATGTCGGCCTGCTCGACCGCAATCAACTGACTCAGATAACCCGGCTGTTGCAACAATGCCGCGCTCAATGCCTTGGCCAGGTCAGGCTCAATGCGCTGGGTGTCGAGCCGGTCGACTGCCTCCAGCGACGTTTTCAGATCCAGCGCCAGCAGGCGCAACAGTTCGAGTCGACTGGCGTCGAGCTGATTGCTCGCTTCCTCTACGCCGAGCTCCTGGGTAGCTGCATCCGCTTCGGTTTGAACGATCTCGAACTCAGCCATTCGCCCCCCGTCGATCATGGCTCTGTTGACCTCCAGCAGTTGCCGCGAACGCGCGAGCGCGTCGCGCGCAATACGCACCTGCTCCTGGGCCCGCAATAGCTCGCGATAGGCCCGTGCAATATCGGTGATGGTCCGTGAGACCGTGGCCTTGAGGCTGAGGCGGTTGATCTGTTCACTCAGCCGGGCGAGGCGCATCGGTGCCGTTGCAACTTCCTGGCCGGCGCCGCGCAGCAGCGGCTGGATCAAGGTGAAATTAGCGCCATCGTTACGGACGCGGCCGCCCTGATTAGCCTGGGTACTCTGATTACTCCAGGACAGGCTCAAACGGGTTCCGATCTCGGTGAGCAGCGTCGTGGTCGGCGTCAGCTCAGCCTGGCGCACACCATCACTTTGATTGCGACTGGCCAGGTATCGACTACTCAGGACCAGCGTCGGCGTGAACTGATCTTGCGCCACGCGCAGATCGAATTTTTGCGCGATGCGCTGGAGATAGGCACTGTGAATGGCGCGATTGTTTCGCAGCCCCAGGTAGATGGCATCACTGAGCGTGAGATCGATCGCCTGATCTCGCATCGACGCTCCCACGTGACCCGGCATGGTGGCGCGTGACGGTGTGGGTGTCGATGCTGCTGCCATCAGCCCAGTGCCAAAAAACAATGCGAAACAGAGGCCGAGACGTCGGTACAGATCAGTCATCGCGCAAGGCCTCCACCGGTAACAGGCGCGACGCAGCAAGCGCGGGGTGGAGTCCGAAAAACAAGCCGATGGCCAATGCGCTGCCAATGCCCATCGGCAGAGATTCGGCATCCAGGGTGAAAGACCAGCCGGAGTAATAGACGAAGGCGTAGGCAATACCGAGCCCGACCAGCGCACCTATCAGGGCACCGACGACCGAGAGAGTGGCCGCCTCCATCAGGAACAGGCTGCGGATGTCTCTGGCTCGCGCACCGAGCGCCATCCGGACACCGATTTCTCGACGCCGCTCGGCAACGTTCATCAGCATGACGTTCATGACGCCCACGCCACCGACCAGTAACGAGATGCTGCCCAGGCCTGCGAGCAGATAGGAAAAAGTAGTGGCCTGGCGTTTCAGGCCCTCGATCAATTGCAGGGGCACCTGGACTTCCACATCGCGCCCCTTGAGCTTTTTTTTCAGGTATTGCGTTAAAACCACGGCCGTTTGCTCGACGCCCTCGGGGGAGGTTGCCTTGGCAATAACGTTGTTGATTTCAGGTGCCGAATGCAGGCGGCGCATGCCCTCAATGGGAATAAAAACAGCATCGTCCACGGCAATTGGAATCAGGCCATTGGCTGGCTGGGGGCTGAGCAGCCCGATCACCTCCAGCAAGTACCCCTCCACTTGCAGCCGATCCCCCACGCGCAGCGGCTTATCAGCTGTTCCCAGTTCCTGGGCCGCCCGTGCGCCGACGACCGCGAAGGTTGCCAGAGCGTCGTAATCAGAAATAAAACGGCCACTGTCGAGATGCAGGCCCAAGGTAAAGAACAGTCCCGCAGTGGTGCCCACCAGGTTGGCTTGCGTGACACTGCCTTGATGCCTGGCATGAGCCGCCTGAAGCGTCAGCGGGGCAATGTGGGCCAGGCCAGGCACCGCAACGAGCGCGTCGCGGGTATCCAGGGTGGCGGGCAGCGGGGGTTGCTTCTCGGACGAAAAAGGAAAGGCGATGACCAGTGTGTCGGTACCCATGCTCTTGAATGCACTGATGGCGTCATCGGCAGCGTTGCGCCCGATATTGAGCAGGGCGACGATCGATGCGCTACCGACCGCGATTCCCAGCAGGGCCAGCAAGGAGCGACGCCCCAGAAGCCTGAGGCTATCAACCGACTCCGCCAGTGCCTGCGCCAGCGATGGGCCATGAGGTTGCAAGTGAGCCTCAAGCATGAACACGCCCGCTCGAACATGTCTCCGTCAAGCGCCCATTGCAGACGTCCAGCTGGCGATCAAAGCGTGCGGCCAACTGTTCGTCATGGGTCACCATCACCAGGGTCACGCCCTGCTCACGGTTCAAACCTAGCAACAAGTCCATGATTTCATGGGCCGTTTCACTGTCCAGATTGCCGGTGGGCTCATCCGCCAGAATCAGACACGGGCTCCCGACCAATGCCCGTGCAATGGCGACCCGCTGGCGCTGCCCCCCAGACAGATCCGCCGGCCTATGGTTCGCCCGATTACCCAAACCGACACGCCGCAGTTGAGCCATTGCCAACTGCTGGGCTTGCGCACGCAGGCCACCGCGATACATCAGGGGCAGTGCGACGTTCTCCAGCGCCGTCAGGCGCGGCAACAGATTGAACCCCTGGAACACAAAGCCGATTTCACGATTGCGGATCAAGGCCAAATCGTCGGCGCTGGCCTCCAGCATATTGCGCTGGGCAAAGTGGAAGTGGCCACTGCTCGGCCGATCGAGTAAGCCAAGGATATTAAGCAGGGTGCTTTTACCGGAGCCGGACGTCCCCAGGATGGCGCAAGTTTGCCCACGCAAGATATCGACTGATACTTCTTGCAAGACCGGCTGTAACTGATCGCCCATCCGGTAAACATGACCCACTGCTTTCAAGGCAATCAATGCCCGATCGCTCATCATCCTTGAACTGAGCATTAACTCTCCAGAGTTACTGGCATGCGCCCGCCAGCCACTGTCGACGTGACAGAGCGCACTGAAAAAAGACTGATTCGTTAAACCGTGTCACGGCACTCAATAAGCGGCGGATTCTGGCAATAAACATTTTAAAAAGAAAGTGATAGTTAACAAACAAGCCCAACCTGACCACCCGTCAATATCAATACGTACTATTAACCGGGGTTAAGTTTAACGTTGTGCCAGATCGATAAAGCTATGCAGCATGAGCGCCGTCATTTACCGGATATTCAGTATTTGGAATTCGCAATGACACGCACACCGAGTTGAAGGATAAAACTCGGCAATGGAAGAAAAATCATCAGGATGAACACTATGGAAGCAACAAAGAAAGTATCGACTGGCAAGTTGTGTGCCATCGGCGGGGCGCTGTTATTGTCGGTGTTTTCAACACTGGCCTCAGCGGGCAGCTATCAGTCGTCGGTCACGCTGCCGACGGTATTCTCTCGTAACTTCATGGAAACGGCTTATTTGCCTGTCGTCGGCTCGCCTCCTACCGTTGGGCTTATCAATAACGTGACGTGGAACTGGAACGTTGTCGGTTTTCCTGTCGGGCTGTCGGTTGCGCTGTGCCAGGGCACCACCAGCAACTGCATCGATGTCTCGCGCGTGCGCAGCATGTCGACTACAGCGTTCAATAACAAAAGCCCTGCACAGCGTTTCTTCTTTGCCTTGCGCGTGGCTAATGGCGGGACCATCCCTGTGGCTGGCCAGCTAGGGAAAGTCACGGTCAGCTGGAACTAAGACCGCTTCACCGTTTTGAAAATTGCCACCTCAGAGGTGGCAATTTTATAGGCACTCTCAGTAGAAGATGTTGGCCATCTCTTTGAAGCGCGACGGCAGCGCGCTATTAAAGGCCAGCACCTTATCCAGTATCTCGGCAGCCGGTGTCCCTTGGCTGCGCTCAGCCTGTACCAGCGCCATGCGCTCTTTCACCGCACTCGCATTGACGTGCGCAAAATAGGCCGTTGACTCGGGTGTTTGCAGTTCACCCGTCACTGAATAGCGAACGCTTGGCCAGCCTGAAATATCGATCAAGGGATGAAAGGTGTTGGAGGTGTTATATTCCAACAGTTTTTCAGCTTCGCTGTTATCCGCCTTGGCGACATTAACCAGATCGTTTCGATAGTTTTCGACACTCACTTTGCCCTGACTGGCCGGACTGCCTGTGCCTGCTGTTTTTGCAACTGTCGTGGAGGATGCGGATGCCAGAACTTGTGCAAAATCCCCTGAATCACGAGTTGATACTTTTTCGTCAGACTTACGGGGCTGTCCATTGACAGTCATTAGTGACGCCGATGCATTTTCAATTTTCACGGTATCTCCAGTCGTATATCCATAAGTGATTGGTGATGCCTGGATATGTTCAATGCCTTGTATAGGCACGCTTCCTTTTACTATCCAGTTTATTGACGCGCTTTATTTATACAGCAGAAGTTATGCCAACTTTGACATGGCGCGCTGACTTCAGCTTTACAAGGCGTTGGGCAGGGGGCATTGCTGGTGAAACGCTTTTTCGGCGGTAAAAAATCACTCACCCGGTGCGCACAGGGAGGCAAAAAGCTGCCGCTCTGCGGCAGGCAATGCGCTTGCCGCACTGCCCTCCCCTGGTCCGATCTGGCAGCCTCAGAAGTACGTCGTAGCCCCCGCAAAAAACGCCCGTCCGGGCACGTAGAAATTCGTCGCGCCATCCCGTGGATCTTCATCCAGCAGGTTCTGCACTCCGGCATTCAAGCTAAGCCATTTGGTCAGCGCGAGGTTCGCCGTCAGGTCGTAGGTGGTGTACGACTGGGTGAAATCGTTGCCAATCCCCCGCTGCTTGCCGACATGCTGCGCCGACAGTTCGGTGTTGAGCTGATCATTGACCTGCCAGTTGATCGCGCTGAACAGCGACAGCTTGGGCGAACTGATCAAGTCTTCGCCGGTGGACAGGTTTCGGCTCTCCAGCATGTAGGTGGCGTTGGTGCGCCAGTCCACGGAGTCACCCAATGGCACCCGCGTCGTGCCTTCCCAGCCACGGGTACGCGCCTTGTCGACGTTTTCCAGCATGGTCCACCAGCGACCCTGGTACTTGCCCAACGCGGCGTATTCGATTTTGTCGTTGAAGTCGGTGTGGAAGTAGGTCAACCCGGCTTCCCAGCCACCGTGATCGAAGGACACGCCCACTTCCTTGTTGGTGCTGGTCTCCGGCGTCAGGTTAGGGTTACCGGCCATCCAGCAACTGCCAGAACCGTACCCCAGGACCACCAGGGAACCACAACCGCGCCCCCCGGACTCCGTCGCCGCGCCCGCACTGCCCTCTTTCAGGCTGGGTGCGCGAAAGCCCTTGGAGATACCGCCACGCACGGTCCAGTCCGGGTGCGGGTGATAGACCAGGTAAGCCCGTGGGCTGTTGTGGTTACCGTATTCGTCGCTGTGGTCGAACCGGTTGCCCAGGGTCAGGGACAGGTTGTCGAGCAGGAACAGTTCGTTCTCGATAAACGCCGCCGAGTAATCGGCCTTCAAGCTTGCACCGCTGACCGGCCTGCCCTGGTAGTCGACTGGCACGGTGCCGAGGGTGTTGCTGTTGGTCAGTTCTCCGCGCTTCCATTGACCGCCCAGGGTCAGGCTCTGATTGACCAGCCACTCAAACGGCAGGTTGAGGCTGCCTTCAACGATTTTTTCTTCGGAGTTGGCTTTACCCCTTTCGATGTCGTTCTTGAACTTGTTCAAGTAGGCATCCAATTTCGTGCTGCCGAAACTCCAGTCACCGGTGTGGGACAGCACATAACTGTCGCGGATCAGGCGCCCGGCACCAAAGCCTTCGCCGATGGTTTCGCCGTAGTCGCCAAAGGTCTTTTTCGAGGACCATGAGCGCTCGACACCGTGCACCGCTTCCAGGGACAGGCTCTGCTCATCGTTGATTTTCCAGTCGAGCAAGGCGTTCACACTGTGATCTTTGGCGCCCCCGGCACCGTCGCCATACATGTAGTCGCCGGCGGCATCGCGCCGTGGCTCGACCTCGTCGGCCGCGCGGCGGGTCAGGTTGGCGCCCAGGCGCAGGCCCAGGGAGTCGGTGAGCGGGCCGGCCAGGTTGAGGCTGTTCTGGGTGGTCTGGCCGCGATCCGAATCCTTGGGCACGGTGATGTTGGTGCTCGCCGAACCGCTCCAGGTCTTGGACACCTTGCGTGTGATGATATTGATCACCCCACCCATGGCGTCGGAGCCATACAGCGACGACATCGGCCCACGCACGATCTCGATGCGCTCGATCATGCTCGGCGCGATCCAGTTCAGATCCTGGCGCGCCAGGTCGCGGCGGTAGCTGGTGTCGGCCGAACTGCCGACGCGTTTACCGTCCACCAGGATCAAAGTGTACTTGTCATCCAGGCCGCGCAGTTTGATCTTCGATTGCTCGCCCACCGGGCCAAAGCCGCCGGTCACACCGGGCACGCGACGCAGCAGGGTGTTGAGGTCATACACCGGTTGGCGCTCGATCTCTTCGCGAGAAATCACACTGACGCTGGCGGGGGCATCCCGGATATCGGTTGCCGCACCGGTGGCGGTCACAAACGAGGTATCGAGTTCGGTGACTGCCGGGGAGCTGTCTTCGACGAGCTCCTCGGCGTGCAGCGGCGAGGCGGCCAGCATGACGCCAGCGGTGAGGAAAAGGGAGTTGAAAAGGCAGGGGGTGGGTCGCATTACAAACGGTCCTTGTCGATTCAATGCACTGTTAAGGTGCACCAAGAGAGGCGCGAGTGTAATGCAAACGAATATCATTTAGAAATAGGAGGCGTTTTAAAACCTGCTGACAGCGCTCTCGGCAACGCATGCGGCCCGCACTGGCGGGCCGATTACTGGGAGTGGGGAAGTTGAATTGTCAGTGATCCATCCGTATCGCCGCTGACGGATCGCGGGCCGGCCCGAGGTCGATCAGGCTTTTTTGCTGCGCGGCAGGAAGATCGCCAAGATGCCGAACAGCGGCAGATACGCACACAGCCGGTAGACATACTCGATGCCGTGCACGTCCGCCAGGTAGCCCAGCAGCGCCGCGCCGATGCCGCCGAAACCGAACATCAGGCCGAAGAACACCCCGGCGATCATACCGACGTTGCCCGGTACCAGTTCCTGGGCGTAGACCACAATGGCCGAGAACGCCGAGGCCAGGATAAAGCCGATCACCACGCTGAGGACGCTGGTCCAGAACAGGTCAACGTGAGGCAGGATCAGGGTGAACGGCGCCACCCCGAGGATCGAGAACCAGATCACCGCCTTGCGCCCGATCCTGTCGCCGATCGGCCCGCCGAAGAAGGTTCCCGCCGCCACCGCGCCGAGGAACAGGAACAGATGCAGCTGCGAACTGGCCACCGACAAGTCGAACTTCTCGATCAGGTAGAAGGTGAAATAACTGGTGAAGCTGGCCATGTAGAAATACTTGGAGAACACCAGCAGCCCCAGCACCACCAGCGCGCTCAGCACCCGGCCTTTGGACAAACCATGGGTGGCCGCCTGGCCCTGCTTGAGTTTGAACAGCCGCAGGTGGTTGGCGTACCAGCGGCTGATGGCATACAGCACCACCAGGGCAAACACCGCAAACAGGCCGAACCAGGCCACATTGCCCTGGCCATAGGGAATGATGATGGCCGCCGCCAGCAGCGGGCCGAACGCGGTGCCGGCGTTGCCACCGACCTGGAAGGTCGACTGCGCCAGTCCAAAGCGCCCGCCCGAAGCCAGCCGCGCGACGCGCGAGGCTTCCGGGTGAAAGGTCGAAGAGCCAATGCCGATCAGCGCCGCCGCCAGCAGAATCAACGGAAAGCTGCCGACCTGGGACATCATCAGAATGCCGATCAGGGTGCAGATCATGCCCACCGGCAACAGGTAGGGTTTGGGATGACGGTCGGTGTAATAGCCGACCCAGGGTTGCAGCAACGACGCCGTCAACTGGAAGGTCAAGGTGATCAGGCCGACCTGGGTAAAGGTCAGGCCGTAGCTTTGCTTGAGCATCGGGTAGATCGACGGCAGCACGGCCTGAATCAGGTCGTTGATCAGATGCGCCAGCGCTACCGCGCCGATGATACGCATGACCAGGGGACTGCTTTGCGCCGCCGCGGGGGCCGAAGTCGCGGCGGGCTGAACGTTACTGAGAGCCATGAGAAATTCCGTACAGCGGTTGGGTGCACATTTGCAGGTGCGCCAATGTGCCATTTTTAGGGGCAGCAACGCCATCCCCTTAGCTTGCTAAGTACCTATCCTGGCCGCCCAAGCTGATAGCGTAACGCCATGGTCTGAATCTTGCTCCGGGATTGCTTAACACCCGCCGCCCTTACAAAGGGGACGGAAAATGGGAAGTATCGCCACAGCGCCGGCCTGATAACGGTTGCACTGGCGGGCTTTTCGAGGCCTTTTACGAGGGCACGGGTCACGGGCCACACCGCCCTGACCGCACGCCAATGGTGCGTAGTGCCGGGGGAGTTGTCGGGATGCATCTTTTTCTATCACCAGGCATTCGGCTGCTCGGGCGTTTCGGTTTCGCCCGCAAGTTCCAGCTGCTGTTTCTGCTGTTTATCCTGCCGCTGCTGGTCAGCCTGTGGATGATTGGCCAGGACTACCGTGACAAGCTCAGCCTGGTCGCCGGCGAGCGCACCGGGGTGCATCAACTGCTGGCCCTCAACAACCTGGACAACCTGCTGGCCGCCCAACGCGACCGCGCCGCCCGCTGGCGCGCCACCGAAACCAATCGCCAACCGACCCCGGCGACCCTGGCCGCCATGGCCGCCTTCGATGGCGTGCAACCGGCGCTGAACCAGGCCGTGGTCGAACTCGGCGCCGCCCTGCAGACCGCTGGCGCCGAAGGCGATACCCTGGCTCGTTACCAGGCCCTGCAAGCGGCGCTCAATGGCCTGGACTCGAAAAGCCTGAGCAGCATCGGCTGGTGGCCGGACGGCTACGATCGCTTCACCGCCGCCTTGAGCGCACTGCAGGCACTGCGCGAGCAGATCGTCATGGACAATCGCCTGACCCTCGCCCCCTGGCTGGAAACCTACCTGTTGACGCAGATCTCTACCCAGCATGCGCCGGACCTGATCGAACGGGTCGGGCGCCTGGCCAGCGTCGGCCAGGCATCGGTGGTCTCCGGCCAGTTCACCCTGCAAAGCCGCCTGCAATTACGCGACCTGCGCAGCCGTATCGGCGATGCCCGCGACCAGTTGGTGAAGACCGCCAGCCTGCTCGAAGCGCGCCTGCCCAGCGAACTGCAAGCCTGGGCCGGGCACTATCACGACAGCCTCAAGCAGCTCGACGCCGGGCTCAAGGTGCTGGACGACGGGGTGTTCGGCGGCAGCATCAACCTCAAGCCGGAAGACTTCGAGCGTAGCCTGGACGGGCTGCTGGGCAACTTGGCGAGCCTGCGTCAGGACTCACTGAATTCCCTCGACCAACGCCTGGAACACTACCAGGGCGCGGCGGTGCGCCAGTTCATCCTGGTGGCGACGGTGCTCGGCGCGCTGCTGCTGGCGGCGCTGTATCTGTTTATCTGCCTGCAGGCCTCAATCCGCCGTAGCGCCAGCGGCATCACCCAACTGGCCGAGGCCCTACGTGACGGCAACCTGTGCCTGCAAGTGCCGGTGCATGGGCGCGACGAACTGGCTGCCATCAGCACCGCGCTGAATGTGGCGGTGGTGCAGTTACGCAGCAGCCTGCAGGGCGTGGACCATGAAACCCTGCAACTGAGCAATGCCGTGCGCAGCCTTAACGATCACTCCAGCGGTGCCCTGGGCGAGGTCGAGGCGCAACAGCAGCAGATCAGCCAGATCGCCACCGCCGCGACCCAGTTGGCTGCCACGTCCCAGGGCGTGGCCAAGAGTTGCGAGCACGCCTCCGGCAGCGCCCAGCACACCCAGCGTATTGCCGCCGACAGCAGTCGCGACAGCCAGCGCACCACCGCGAGCATCCAACAGCTCAATCAACGGCTCAATGAGACCGCCGCGGCCCTGGGTCGGGTCAGCGAGCAAGGGCAACAGATCCAGCTGGTGGTGGACACCATTCGCGGCGTGGCGGAGCAGACCAACCTGCTGGCTCTGAATGCCGCCATCGAGGCCGCCCGTGCCGGGGAGCAAGGCCGTGGTTTTGCGGTGGTCGCCGATGAAGTTCGCAGCCTGTCGCAGCGCACCCAGTCGTCGACCGCGCAGATTGCCGGTACCGTCGACAGCCTGCGCAGCACCGTCAATGAAGCGGTGAACCTGATGCAAGCCGCCTGCGGCCAGGCCCAGAGCGATGCCCAAGCGGTCACCGGCCTGGGCGAACGGCTCGAGGAAATTGCCCTGGCCGTGCAAAGCGTCACCGACACCCTGGCGCACATCGCCACGGCCGTGGAGGAACAGGCCTGCACCGCCGATGAAGTCAGCGGCAATATTCAGCAGGTGGATCAGGCCGCCGTACGCTTGCTGGAAGGCGCCCGTGCCGTCAACCTCGCCGCCGACACCCTGAGCCAGGGCAGCCGCGCGTTGAGTGCCAACACCGGACGCTTTCAGTTGGCATAAACCTGTAGCCACTGCCGAGATTGCGAGGCTCGGCAGCGGCTACACCGGCGTTATCCGTGCCTCGGGAAAATCCGCTTCCAGCTCGGTTTTCAACCACTGGGTGAACCACGCCACGTCCGCCGACCACTGCCCATTCGGCGTCAGCACGCAGTAGCTTTCCAGCTGCACTTGATCTGCCAGCGCCCGCACCAGAGTCCCGGCCTTGAGCTCTTCGCGCACCAGCACTTCATTGGCCAGGGCAATACCCTGCCCGCTTTCCGCCACGGACAAGGCATGGTCGTTGTTGACGTAGAGCACGTCAGAGCCGATGTGGATGTCCAGGCCATTGGCGGCGAACCACATGTTCCACCACTCACCGTCATCGAAGTGAATCAGGTTGTGCTTGAGCAAATCGGTGGGGCTGGTGATCGGCGAGATACTGGCCAGGTAACCCGGGGTGCAGATCGGGAACACCCGAGGGCGAATCAGGCTCGCCCGTGATTGGGGGTACTGCCCGTCCAGGCCGTAGGCGATCCCCAGGTCACAGTGTTTGGCATCGACCTCGGTAAAGGTCGAGTTAGGCTCGATGGCGAACTTCAATCCCGGCCGCACATGGCGCAGCGCTTCCAGCCTCGGCGTCAGCCAGCGCTTGGCGAACCCCGGCACCACCATGATCCGCAGCCAGCGCTCGCGATCCCCTGGCTGCAACTCCTGGCCGGCTTCGATGATCAGTTGCAGCGCCTGGGCCACCTTGCGGTGATAGGTCTCCCCGGCGGCGGTCAGGATCACCCCGCGCGAGGTGCGTTCGAACAGCTGCACCCCCAGCCATTGCTCCAGCAGCTTCACATGGCGGCCGATGGCAGGCTGGGTCACGTGCAGGGCTTTGGAAGCCTCGACATAGCTGCCCAGGCGCGCCGCCGCGTCGAAGGCACGCACCGCATTCATCGGAGGCAAACGCTGTTCAACCATGGCCGGGCACGCCTTCTGCTATTAAATTATTTAACAGCTGCTATGTTAAAATTGAAGTTTCGCCCCCGCAACCCCTCACTGATAATCGGCGCAACAGCAGAATAAAAAAGCACCTCAAGGGCCCGAAAAAACGGCTCGCAACAGACCTGAAACACATCTCGATCCTGCCCAGAAAAATAAGATCCATGGCCTGACGCCACCGCCCTTTACCAGGCGTTCGCAGGCGATGGGGGAATCGGAGGTTACGCATGAATGCCGTGCATTCGCTGCAAACGCTGGCTGTGTCTATTCGCTCGGTGCGCAAAGTCTACGGTGATCCGCACAGCGGCCCGGTGGCGTTGAAAAACATCGACCTGGACATTCGCGACAACGAGTTCTTCACCCTCCTCGGCCCTTCCGGCTGCGGTAAAACCACCCTCTTGCGGATGATTGCCGGGTTCGAATTTCCGACCCAGGGCGAGATCCTGCTCTACGGCGAAAACATCGCCGACCGCCCGCCGTTCAAGCGTCCGGTCAACACCGTGTTCCAGCACTACGCTTTGTTCCCGCACATGAGCATCGCCGAGAACCTGGCCTTCGGCCTTGAGTCGCAGCCCATGGGCAAGGCCCTGAGCAAGGCACAAATCGCCGAGCGGGTTCGGGAAATGCTCGCCCTGGTGCAAATGGAACGCTTCGCCACGCGCCGTCCCAGCCAGCTTTCCGGCGGCCAGCAACAACGAGTGGCTTTGGCCCGGGCACTGGCGCCGCACCCCAAGGTCCTGCTGCTGGACGAACCCTTGTCGGCACTCGACCTCAAGCTGCGCCAGGCCATGCGCGAAGAGCTCAAGGCGATCCAGGCCAAGACCGGCATCACCTTTATCTTCGTCACCCATGATCAGGAGGAAGCCCTGACCATGTCCGACCGCATTGCCGTGCTGTCGGAAGGCGAAGTGCAGCAAGTGGGCCGCCCGCAAGATATCTACGAACAACCGCGCAACCGTTTTGTCGCCGACTTTATCGGCGAAACCAACTTTATCCAGGGCACCGTGATCCGCGTCGAGGCCGGCCTGGCCTGGTTCGCCGGCCCGGCCGGGCATCCGCTGCCGGCCCAGCCCAGCAGTGCGCTCAAGGTCGGCACCACGGTCGCCCTGTCGGTACGCCCGGAACGCCTGCACCTGGTGCCGGAAGGCACCCAGGACGCCTTGCCGTGCCGCGTCGAGGCGCAGATCTACCTCGGCACCGACCTGCAATACCAAGTCAGCCTCAGCGACGGGTCGCGCCTCACCGTGCGCACCCCCAACAGCGTCGACCACAGCCAGCGCTTTGCCGTAGGCAGCGCCGCCGGCCTGCACTTCGACCGCGGCAGCGCCAGCGTCCTGCTGGATTGAGCACGAGGGTTCGCCATGCACGCTTCACCGAACACCCACAGCCTGGAACGCCGTCGGGCCTTGCACAGTTTGCTCGGGGTCAGCCCGGCGCTGCTCGCCATCGGCCTGTTTCTGCTGGTGCCGATCCTGATCGTCATCGGCTATTCGCTGATGGAGGCCAACCCCTACGGTGGGGTCAACAAGGTCTTGAGCAGCGACGCCTACACTTCGCTGCTGTTCGAGCGGCAGTTGGACGACAGCCTGGCCTTCACCGATTCCTACCTGGTGATAGCCCTGCGCTCGATCGGCATTGCCGGGCTGACCACCCTGATCACCCTGCTGATCGGTTTCCCGGTGGCCGTGTGGCTGGCCATGCAGCCGGTGCACCGGCGCGGGCTGCTGATCTTCCTGATCACGGTGCCGTTCTGGGCCAACCTGCTGATCCGCACCTACGCCTGGATCCTGCTGCTGCGTAACACCGGGGTCATCAACAACAGCCTGCTCGGCCTGGGCCTGATCGACCAGCCGCTGCAACTGCTCTACACCGACGGCGCGGTGCTGCTGGGGCTGGTCTACACCTACGCGCCGTTTGTGGTGTTGCCGATCTACGCCACCCTGGAAAAAATGGACACGCGCCTGCTGGAAGCCGCCCAGGACCTGTACGCCGGGCGCCTGCGCACCTTGCGCAAGGTGGTGCTGCCCATTGCCAGGCCGGGAATTATCGCCGGCGCGATCCTGACCTTCGTCCCCTGCCTGGGGGCGATGATTGCCCCTGAGCTGTTGGGCGGCGGCACGCGGATGATGCTCGGCAACCTGATCTTCCGTCAGTTCAGCGACGCCCGTAACTGGCCGTTCGGTGCCGCACTGTCGCTGGTGCTGATGGCGGCGGTGATGCTGGTCCTGACTCTGTACGCCCTGCGCGCCCAGCGCCAGCGCATTGCCCGGGAGGGTGCATGATGTTGCGTCTATTCAAGCGAAACAGCCTGGGCGTGCAGGACTTCCCCGGCTTTGGCGGCTTCAGTTTCCTGTTCTACCTCTACCTCTATGCGCCGATCGTGGTGCTGGTGGTGTTCTCCTTCAACGCCAACCAATCGGCCACGGTGTGGAGCGGTTTCAGCCTCGACTGGTACCGCGCCGCCTTCGCCAACCAGGCGTTGCGCCAGGCCGCAGGCAACAGCCTGTTGATCGCGGTCTGCGCCAGCAGCATCGCGACCGCGATTGCCACCCTGGCGGCGCTGGGCACCTCGCGCGGCGCCACGTTCAAGGGCCTGCAACTGTCCATGGGGGCCATCATGCTGCCGCTGGTGCTGCCGGAAATCGTGGTAGGCGTCGCCACCCTGGCGCTGTTTTCCACCATCGGCCTGTCCCTGGGCTACGGCAACCTGATCATCGCCCATACGGTGTTCTGCATCCCGTTCGCCTACCTGCCGATCCGCGCCCGGCTGAACGACATGGACCTGTCCCTGGAGCAAGCCGCCGCCGACCTGTATGCCGGCCCCTGGCGCACTTTCCGCAAGGTCACCCTGCCGCTGCTGATGCCCGGGATCTTCTCCGGGCTGATGCTGGCCTTCATCGTCTCGCTGGATAACTTCGTGATCTCGATGATGGTCTCCCAGGCCGGCACCACCACCCTGCCGATCTTTATCTTCGGCCTGTTGCGCATGGGGGTGACCCCCGACGTCAACGCCGTTTCGACCCTGATCCTCGGCGTCTCAGTGCTGTTCGTCAGCCTCTCCTATCTGTTGGGCAAAAAGAAAACCTGAACCTTCCAAGTACTGTGGGGAAATAGCATGAGCAAGTTGATTGCAGGCCTCGGCGCCTCGTTGTTACTGACACTGCCACTGACCATAGTCGGCAGCGTTCAGGCCGCGGAGAAACTCAACGTGGTGAGTTGGAGCGGCTACTTTTCGCCGCAAATCCTCGCCAAGTTCCAGAAACAGACCGGCATCGAAGTCACGGTGGATTCCTACGACTCCAACGAAACCCTGCTGGCCAAGCTCAAGCAGGGCGGCACCGGCTACGACGTGGCGATTCCCTCCCACCAGTTCGTGCCGATCCTGATCAAAGAGCAGTTGCTGGAGCGCTTCGACCCGATCAAGGAGCCCTACTACGCCAGCGTGGTCGACAACCTGCAACGACCGACCTGGGACCCGGACGGCGCCTACTCCATGCCGTTTATCTGGGGCACTACCAGCGTGGTGCTCGACAGCCAGCGCTACGCGGGCCCGGCCGACAGCTACAAGGTGCTGTATGAGCCGCCCGCCGAGTTGCAGGGGCGGATCAACATGTTCGATTCGGTCAGCGATGTGATCGACATGGCCAGCCTGTACCTGAACATCCCGCTGTGCAGCGAAGACCCCAAGCAGTTGCAACAAGTGCTGGCCCTGCTCAAGGCGCAGAAGCCCTTCGTCAAGACTTACAGCTCCAAGGCCGGCTCCATACGCGAGAACCTGGCCGCCGGCGAAATCGACATGTCGATGTTCTGGGGCGGCTCGTCGATGCGCGCCCGGGAGATGAAACCGAGCCTGAAGTACCTGTACCCGAAAGAAGGCGTGCTGGCCTGGGTCGACAACATGGTCATCCCCAAGGGCAGCAAGAATCCGGCGAACGCCAGGGCCTTTATCGCCTTCCTCAGCCAGCCTGAGAACGCGGCCATGACCCAGAACTTCCTCAAACACCAGAGCCCGATCAAGGGCGTCCAGCCTTTCCTCGACGCGGACCTAAAAGACGCCCCCGAACTGCACATCCCCGAGGGCACCAAGGTGGTGTTCAGCCAGACCTGCGGCGAAGGCGCCATTCGCCTGGCCGACCGCCTGTGGACCAACCTGATGCGTTGACCCCCGGCCGCCCCGCTACGGCGGGGCGCTTTCTTCAAGCCGTCTACAAGGCAGCATCGCCATGACTTCAAACCCCATCAACGAACTGGTCCTGCTCCAGGCCCATGAACTCGCCGAACGCATCCGCCTGCGCCAGGTTTCCTGCCGCGAAGTGATGCAGACCTACCTGGCCCACATCGAGCGCTTCAACCCATCGGTGAATGCCCTGGTCAGCCTGCAACCGCCCCAGGCGCTGCTGGCCGAGGCCGACCTGCGCGACGCAGAACTGGCCCGCGGCGAATACCACGGCTGGATGCACGGCCTGCCCCACGCGATCAAAGACCTGTCGCTGACCTGCGGCATCCGCACCACCCTGGGTTCACCGCTGTATGAAGACTTTGTGCCGCAGCGCGACGGCATCATGGTCGAGCGGATCAAGACGGCCGGGGCGATCATCATCGGCAAGAGCAACACCCCGGAATTCGGCCTCGGCTCACAAAGCTACAACCCGTTGTTCGGCGCCACCGGTTGCGCCTATGACCCGAGCAAGACGGCCGGCGGCAGCAGCGGTGGCGCCGCCGCCGCGCTGGCCCTGCACCTGGTGCCGGTGGCCGACGGCAGCGACATGATGGGCTCGCTGCGCAACCCGGCGGCGTTCAACAATATTTTCGGCTTTCGCCCGTCCCAGGGCCGGGTGCCGTTCGACGACAGCAGCGATCTTTTTTTCGACCAGCTCGGCTATGAAGGCCCCATGGCCCGCAGCGTGCGTGATGCCGCCCTGTTGCTGTCAGTACAGGCCGGCGTTGATGCCCGGGCGCCGCTGTCCATCGCCGAATCCGGAGCCGCCTTTGCCGCGCCCCTGGAGCGCGACCTGCGGGGTACGCGTCTAGGCTGGCTCGGCGACTTCAACGGCTACCTGCCGATGGAGCCAGGCATCCTCGAACTGTGCCAAGCCACCTTCGCCGACTTCGAGGCCGTGGGCTGCAGCGTCGAGGCGGCCCGGGTCGACTTCGCCCCGGAACAACTGTGGGACAGCTGGCGCACCCTGCGCCACTGGCTGGTTGCCGGCTCCCTGGGCGCGGCTTACGCCGATCCGCAAAAACGCGCCCTGCTCAAACCCGAAGCCTGCTGGGAGGTGGAAAACGGCCTGAGCCTGAACGCCAGCCAGGTATACGCCGCCTCGGTCACCCGCAGCCACTGGTACCGTGCCATCAGCCAACTGTTCGAACGCTTCGATTTCCTGCTGCTGCCCAGCGCCCAGGTCTTCCCCTTCGACAAAACCATCCCCTGGCCACGCAGCATCCAGGGCGTGGCCATGGACACCTATCATCGCTGGATGGAAGTGGTCATCCCCGGCACCCTGAGCGGCTGCCCGGTGGCCAATGTGCAGGCCGGTTTCAATGCCGACGGGCTGCCCATGGGTCTGCAAATCATCGGCCGGCACCAGGCCGACTTCGCCGTGTTGCAACTGGCACACGCTTACGAACAGGCCAGCCGCTGGTTCCAGCGCTGCCCTTCGCCACTGCTGAGTCGGGGGTGATTGGATAAACGGTTGATAGCGTAGATAAATTTCTTAAAAAAAGGCTTGACGCATTGTCGTTCTCCGCGAATAATGCGCGCCACTTGGCTACATAGCTCAGTTGGTTAGAGCATAGCATTCATAATGCTGGGGTCCGGGGTTCAAGTCCCTGTGTAGCCACCAAGTACCTGTTTACAGATGTCTCCATGAGTCTATAAACAACCTCAAGAAGCCCGCCTAGTGCGGGCTTTCTTGTTTCTGGCTGTATCTCCTTATCTACCTCTATACCTTCCCGCCGTGTATCCCCCTGTGTATCCTTGATGAAAAATCGAACTGAGGGGATACAAGCCAATGAAGCGCTCCGAAATCAAGCGCCGCCCGCTGTCTGATACCGCCCTAGCGGGCCTGGAGCCCGACACCAAGGAGTACCGGGAGCAGGATGGTAACGGCCTTTATTTCCGTGTGAAGCCTGACGGCCAGAAGTCCTGGCAACTGCGTTACAAGACGCCGGCAGGCAAGTGGAGTTGGCTCGGGCTAGGTGGTTATCCAGAGGTCGGTGGGGCGCTGGCCAGACAGAAGGCTGCCGAACTTCGCGCCGATGCGGCTGAAGGCAAGAATCCGATAGCAACCAAACAAGCCCGCCAGGCTGCCGATCTGGCGGCCAGCAATAACACCTTTGAATCACTGGCGCGGGAGTGGCACACCTCTCGACTCAACTCTTGGGATGCTGGCACCGCCAAACGAGTTATGGGCGCATTGGAACGCCACGTGTTCCCCACGTTCGGCAAGCGGCTCTACACCGGCATCCTGTCAATGGAGTGGATGGAGCTGTTACGTGGTCTGGAACGGCAAGGCATCCTTGAGCAGATGAGCCGAGTACGGGCCTACTGCAAAGATGTGTACGACCTGGCCCGCGTGACAGGCAGAGCAGTGAACAACCCGCTCGAAGGGGTGCATAAGTTTCTGGCATCCGGCAAGGCAGAGAACTACGCGCACGTTAGCATTGATGAGTTGCCCGCCCTGCTCCGGGCTATTCGCTCATACCCTCACGCACTGGACGTTCAGCTTGGCCTTCGTCTGCTGACCCTGATGGCTGTCCGCCCCAGCGAACTGCGAGAGGCACGCTGGGAAGAGTTCGACCTTGATAAGAAGCTGTGGACAATCCCAGTGGAGCGCAAGGGCCGCAAGAAAGGGCTTGAACACCTGGTGCCGCTCAGCCGTCAGGTCGTCGATGTATTGAAAGAACTTCATATCCTGACCGGCGCCTACCCATTGCTGTTCCCCGGGAGAAGCGACCGCACCAAACCCCGTAGCGATACGGTGTTTCTGATGGCTCTGCGTCGTTTGGGATATGAGGGGCGACAAACCGGCCACGGTTTCCGCCATATCGCCAGTACCATCCTGAACGAACACGAGTTTGATGCCGACCACGTTGAGGCCCAACTCAGCCACAAAGCACCTGGTGTACGAGGGATCTATAACAAGGCCCAATACCTCGCTCAACGCACGACGATGATGCAGTGGTACGCCGACCACCTTGAAAAACTGGAAAAGGGCAATGTAGTGCAAGGTCAATTTGGCAAGGCGGTATAAACATGCATTTTCGTACCCCTCAAAAAACCGGTGTTCTAGGTGTTCTTCGTGTTCTTAAATCGCTGCAAGCCCCGCCGAACAAGGCTTACAGCCATGGAACACCAACTAAAAAAAGCCGGAACACCACGCTGCAAGAACACCAACGGTGTTCCGAACGAGCGACCTACCAAGCCGGCGCTGTGGCCTGGCCCGACCGGCACATACTTCGTGCCAGCGAGCCGACAACACAGCCCCAGCTCTCCCCTGTAGGCCGCTGTTCACACGACCATCACCAGCATTGGGCAGCGAGTTACAGCGCGGGCTTGGCGCGTGGATTCCGGGGCGAGGGGGCGTAAATGGATGACAGCCTGTTGCCCGAGCTTGAGTACATTGGTGTACTGATCGACGGGATTAGGTGGCACTGGGATTACCTGAATACACCCTATGCCCCATTGGGCTTCGAGCCCGCCCCATTCTATCTGCCATGGTTAATCAATCTCATGGGTGAGAGCTTGAAGGATGATGAATTCTTCCGTAGAGCAGCTTTGAAAAACCCAGCTTTGATGCCATTCCCTATCACAGGGTTTGTCCGGGTGCTGCGTGACTTAAGTCATGAACGGCTGCCTGATTCCGATGATCGACAGCCGCTTGTACGAGCCGGTATCAAACGTATGGCGGCGCAAGCTGCGCATGATCTTGCAAAGAAGGCCAGCAGCGGGCCTTTGAGTGAAGCGGAGTTGAATGCACTTGGCTGGCACCTGACAACGTTAGTGGCACTAGGCAGTGACTCACTCAAGGCGGCGCTGCTGTCCCTTCAAGTCAAAGGTGGTGTTAAGTCAGGAGAATCCCGGCGCGCAGAAAACGCTGACCGCGATAGGGCAATTTGTGACGCTGGTAAACGCCTAATAGCAGAAGGTCGCGCAGTTCGTAGCCTTGCAGGAATTATCAGCGACACCGCTGCCGCTGAGGGGCTGAGCGCCAAACAGGTTAGAACAATTCTAAGGGTTGGCGGAGTCGTGCCTGCTTCGAGCAAAAAAAGGGAAGTGAACTAAGCGCGCTTCCGGCTGGAAAAATAACGTGTGCCCCGTGGACTTACAGCAAACCCGGAGGCACTACATGCAATCCCAGCCACTCACAACGCCCATGGCAGCGATGCAGCACCCGCGAGCCAGCGTTGACGTAACTCTGAACCCTGCCGATCTACTCACGCCAGAGCAAGCAGCATTGGTGTTGGGGCTGTCCGCCAAAACCCTGGCTAGCTGGCGCAGCACGGGGCGGCATTCGCTGCCCTTCATTCGCTGTGGTGCCCGCATACGCTACCATCGCAACGATCTGGCTCAATGGCTTCAAGATCGGCAGCGCACGCGCACCACGACGAGTCAGCCGGGGGTGGTGTGATGCCTGAGACAAGCCCACACCAGATGCCATCGGCATCCTCTGCTGCCTCCAGCCTGCCAGCCAACGTCGAGCCGTTGCGCACCTACTCCGGCATAGGAGCTGCCTCTCCTGCCCATGCGTTCGATCCCGCGACTACGCTCATTCGCATGCCGGAACTTGAGGCATTGACGGGACTAGCTCGCGCCACTGTCTACAAACGCCTGAAAGATGATCCAAGCTTTCCAAAACCAGTACCACTGAGCAACAGTACCGCTCGTGGCGCCCCAGTGGCATTCGTACTCAGTGAGGTGCAGAACTGGATTCGTGGGCGCATCGCCGCCCGTGGGGTGGCCGCATGACTTATCGCCGCGCTCCGTTCAAGGGCCCTTTCTTCGATGTCTACAGCATCGGTTTCAACCTGTATCAACCGAATCAAAACAACTGGCGCCAGCGCACCATCGCAGGAGTGAGCTGGAATGGTCGAGAGCGTGAAGCCTTCTTCTTCAATCCTGATGGCCTGGTGTTGCCCGTCGACGCCAATCCTTGGGAGCTGCCGCCACTGCTAGAACGCCACACGATCCAGCGCGAATTCGCCACGGTGGTCGGCTCCGGCATGTTCGCAATGAAGAAGGCGCAGCGAAACGCCCTCACCGCGACAGGCCTTGGTGAATGGGTGACGTACTGGCTGGTTGATTCCGAAGCAGGTTATGCCAATGACTTAGCTAACTGGGCCGCCTATGTGGAAACTGATTTGCAGGCTGAGCGTCAAGCTGCGGAGGCCAGCTATGCCGCAACCCAAGACCTTCGCTCGCGTACAGAGCAATCCATTGAACGGCCTTGGAATGAGCAAGACCTACAAGTGGAGACGCCGACCGACGACTTGCCGAAACAGATATTGGAAAACGTTGCGGCGCGGCGCAGCTTCCTGCAGGACGAATATGCTCGCCAGTACGCAGAAGATCGACGGATTGCCGCCTGGCTACGTGGTGAAGCTGGTGACCCACCATTGTTAACGCTGATGCAGGGGGCCGCATGATGCCGATATTCCTACCTCATAACGTCCTTGATGAGCCCGAAGGCGCTGCTATTCCGGCCCTACCAGTGATGGCAGCCAAGGGGCGGGAGCGCCTGCGCGCCCTTCGTGACCGAGCGATTGCCGAAGGCGCCCATGTGCTGCTGTTGGCCTGGCCGACGCTGGAATGGGTGTTACTGGCCGTCGAGGTGCCAGCAGGTGTGATGATCGAGGATGCACAACAGCTTATTCCCAACCTGCTGGCTAACCCCATCGCCCTGGAGCACATGCGCTCAGAGTCCCGCAAAGGCCAGCACCTGAGCTGGTTGTCTCTGACTCGCCCTGTCACCACCCTGCACTAACGAAAACGCCCCCGGCTGCAACCGGAGGCGTTAGAGGTAAATCAATATGTCGATTAAATTTAGGCCGTGCCGAACGGCAGCGCAAGCTTTGTCTGTGGTTGCGCGCAATCAATCGTCGCGCTACTCTCTGCACGTCGCTGCAAATTCAGCGACCGGGTTTGGCGACCCGAGTTTAAGAAGGCGCACAGGCGCCACCATATCGATTGCAGGCGCTTTTTTTGTGCCCGCATTTTCGCTCTATGGCGGCTGTGCGCGGGAGACCTTCGGGTCTGCCGGGTTCCTTCTTACCCGGTTCGCCAACCTGCGCACAGCTGCCACCCTAATTCGTTTGGCGACGAACCGTGGCAGCTCCCACTTAAGAAGGAGCTCCACCCATGCACGCCCTCAAACCGTCCAGCAACTCCAGTCGAGCCGCAGCGCACCGGGCCATGGCTATGTCTGCCCTTCACGCAAACTCGAGCCTAGCCACTCGACTGGCTCGCTACAACCAGCACATGAGCAAGGCGCGAGCCTTGGAAATCGCCGGGGGTGCGCAATGAAACAGCTTAGAGCTGAACCCGAAACAGCCGGGGTCACAAGCTTCTCAGGCTGCAATCTTGATGGGCAGAGTCTGTTCAAAGTAAACCCTGAAGTGCCTGTCAGTGATGCCTTAGAGCATGCGTCTTGCCTGATGGACTGCGCAAACAAGCTAGCCGTCATGGCCGCTTGCGAACTGGAGGATCCGGGGGCCGCATTATGGGCCGTACACTATTTGAATGAGATGGCTAAAGCCCTTGTTGATGATGTGACGACCGGTGTTTTTATCGCTAGCAAAGGTGCCAAATGAAGAATAAGCGCCCTAGCTTCGCAGATGTGAAAGCCGCCTCCCTGAAGGCCATTGACCGGGTATTGGCTCGCTGGCTGCCCAACGGAAAACGCGAAGACGGCGGTAAGGAATACACCGCCCCAAACCCAACCCGCGCAGACAAACACGCCGGATCGTTCAAGGTGAACCTGAGCAAAGGCACCTGGTCGGACTTCGCAACCGGTGATAAGGGTGGCGACCTGATTGACCTGGTGCGCTATCTGGATGGTGGCACCGACGTAGAGGCCTGCAATAAGCTCGCGGACTTCCTCAGCGTGACCGCGAGTAGCGGCCCCGAACCAGTCGCCTCCAGCAAAGCCAAGACACCCGAGTGGGTGCCGGTGCTACCGATCCCTGATGAAGCGATGCGCAAAGTTCCGGCCAGGCATCGTCAGCATGGGGCACCGTCAAAGGTGTGGATCTATAAAAGCGCCGAGTCCCTTCCCCTGATGGTGCTCTATCGCTTTGATCTGGGGCCAGATGAAAGCGGCATCCCGCGAAAAGTGTTCGCGCCGCTGACCTGGTGCAAGGGTGCGCCCGGCACTCATCAGTGGCGCTGGCAAGGCTTGCCAGATCCGCGCCCCCTGTTACACCTCGATCAGTTGGCGCAACGCCCTAGCGCACCTGTCGTCGTGGTTGAGGGTGAGAAGTCCTCTGACGCCGCCGCTCAGCTACTTCCCGAGCACGTTGCTACCTGCTGGCCCAATGGCACGAACTCCTGGCGCAAAGCTGATTTTAGACCGCTGACCGGGCGTGACGTACTGCTCTGGCCTGATAACGACGCGCCGGGGCTTGGTTGCATGGATGAACTGGCCGAGCACCTTCAAAAGCTAGGCGCTCGCTCTGTTCGGATGCTGGCATTGACCGTGTTTAGTAAACGTCCCGGCCTTGATGGTGAGCAGCCTACCTTCGCCGAAGGTGGTGAATGGGCCGAAGGCGACGATGCCGCCGACGCACAAACAAAGGGCTGGACACCTGCTCACCTGGCCGAACTGGAGCGCACCGGGGAGCTGTTCGCCCTGGCGCCAACGGCCACCAGCACCAGCACCAGCACCAAGGCAACAAAGGCCGAGCCCTCCAGCAGCCGCAAGCCCTCCCGTAAACCGAAAGCAGAAGCTTTGCCGGGCGGATTCCGACTTACACCCGAGGGCGTGTTCTATGCTGGCGACGATGGCGAAGCACGCCCGGTGTGTTCTCGCTTGGAAATTCTGGCCCGAACCCGTGATGACAAGGGCCAAAATTGGGGCTTGCTGGTTGAGTTTGACGACCCGGACAACGATAAGAAACGCTGGAATATTCCCCAGCGCAGCATGGCGGGCGACTTCGGCAAGGAAGTGCTAGGGCCATTGGTAGACATGGGGCTTCGCCTGGCGGGTAGCCGTTCAGGCCGGAACGCCCGCAACGATTTGCAAAGCTACCTGCAAGGCTTCGACAGCACCGAACGGGCACGCTTGGTTACACGCCTCGGCTGGCATGGAGACGCCTACCTGTTGCCAGGTGAGCAGGTTGGCACCAGTGCGGAACACCTTCACTTTTATGAGGCCGGCGCTCAGATGCCGCCAATAGAACAGTCAGGCACCCTGGAGCAATGGCAACAACAGATTGGCGCTCTCTGTGTCGGGAACCATCGGTTGACCTTTGTCACGTGCGCTGCCTTCGCTGGCCCCTTGCTGCACTTGCTGGGTCAAGAGTCGGGCGGCTTCCATCTGTACGGCGACAGCTCAGGCGGCAAGACCACACACTTGCAGGTCGCTGCCTCGGTGTATGGTGGGCCACGCTTGGTGCGTTCTTGGCGCTCGACGGACAATGCCCTGGAGTCCATCGCCGCCGCTCACTCGGACGGGCTGCTGGTGCTTGATGAAATTGGCATGTGTGACCCTCGGATCATCGGCGAAACGGTTTACATGCTCGGCAACGGTACAGGGAAAGCTCGTGCCAATGACCGAGGCCAGGCGGGCCGACAGGTTCAAGAGTGGCGTTTGTTGTTTCTCTCGACCGGTGAAAAGACGTTGGCGCAACACATGGCCGAGGCGCATAAGGAACTGAAAGCCGGCATGGAAGTACGCTTGCTGGCCGTGCCGGCTGACGCGGGGAGAGGGATGGGATTGTTTGAGGCCTTGCATGGCTTTGAAGATGCTGCGGCCCTGTCTGATGCCCTCAAGGCCAGAGTGGGAAAACACTACGGCACCCCGCTGGTTGCTTTCCTGTCGGCCCTCTGTGAACCCGGAAAGCTGGAAGGGTTCCGGGTGATACTCCGTCATACGCTGGAAAGGTTCATTAGCCGTGCGCTCCCTGCCAACGCCAGCGGCCAGGCACAACGCGCAGCCGCTCGCTTCGGGTTGGCGGCTGCCGCTGGCGAACTGGCCACCGCGCTAGGTGTTACAGGCTGGCCGGACGGCACCGCCACGACCGCCGCCCGTGCGTGCCTTGATGCCTGGCTGGCTGAACGTGGTGGCGCGGGCAATCTGGAAGGTGACGCGATTATTGCCAGGCTGCGCGGCATGGTGGAACGCTACGGTGAAAGTCGGTTCACTCGTTGGGACGCCATCGCCGCGAAGACAGACGATCACGCCCCGCGCACCGCTGATCGTCTTGGGTTCCGTCGAACGATGGAACACGGCTTTGGCGACACCCTATATACCTCTGTGACTTACTATTTCCTAAGCACCACGTGGCGCGATGAAGTGTTCAAGGGGATGAACCTTCGCAACGTGAACCGGGAGCTGGTCGCACGGGGGATTCTGGAGCCTAGCGCCGATGGCAAGGCCGCTCAGTCCGTGACTTTACCTGGCATGCCTAAAGGCCGCGCTTATGTCGTAAATGCAAGGGCATTAACGCAGGAGGATGACGAATCATTTCGAGCAGCGGCTTGAATGATGAGGGTGCTCGCTTGCATAAAAAACGAAACCATACGATAAATGCCGATAGCAGCAAACAACTACGTCCTGATAAGGCGACGTAGTTGTTTGAGCAAAACACACTATATGACTATTTAAAACATGAATAAGGATATCGAAAAATGCACATCCTACAACGTAAAGCAAAAACCACTGAACACCGGGATATTTCTGGGCCAGAAGACGCAACCTACGATTTTGATTCAGGCGTTTGGCGCAACGCAGCAGGGCTTGTTGCGTACGACCCACGACATGCACAGAGCACTAAGAAAAACGATATAGAAACCGGCGAAGATCAGAAAGGCCAATAGTTTTATGTCAAACAACAAGCCAAGCGTTCTGATTCTTTCCTCTCTGTTAGATTTTCCTACTGATCGTATTTGCCACAACCTCACCAATCAGGGCATATCATTTCTGCGAATAAATCGTGATGCACTGGACGACCTCTCGATTACAGTAGACCCTATAAAAGCCACTATGACATGCTGTCATAACCAACACTCTTGGCATATTGACAGCTCTCTAAAAACAGTATGGTGGCGACAACCGACCTTCCTTAGAAACACCCCAAACAAAGCGTTGCTCCCAGAGGAGCAACTGAAGCAATCACAGTGGGGTGCTTTCATGCGAGGCTTAATGCTTTTTGATGAGGCAGCATGGTACAACCACCCCGCTGCAACATATCAAGCAGAATCAAAACCCTATCAATTACGCAGAGCAGCAAAGTTAGGATTCTCAGTGCCCACCACTATCATCACAAATGATCGGCATGCAAAAATCCAAGAGCTTATAAGTGAAAACATCGCGATAAAAAGCATTGACACACTACTACTTCGCGAAAACTCAAAACAACACTTCGGTTATACAACGCTAACAACGTGGTCTGAATGCGCTGATGAATTTCTTCATTTAGCCCCACTCACCTGCCAATCGATAATCGCATCAAAAATCGACCTGAGAGTGACCATAATCGGAAATAAGTTATGGTGCGATGAAATAAACATAGGCAACAATGGAATAGATGGTGACTGGCGCTTAATAAAAAAAGAGGATCTCAGCTTCCGTTCCTTCTCACTGCCACCAACAATTGAAGAAAAGTGCTTCCTCCTAACCAAGGACTTAGGTCTTCGCTATGGGGCAATTGACTTAGCCTATTCAGAAGGGGAGTTTTGGTTTATCGAGATCAATCCAACTGGCGAATGGGGCTGGCTAGACCGCCCAGGGCGCGGAATATCCGAAGCGATTGCTGGAGAACTCCAATGTCCATCCGTATAAAATTTGAAAACTTTCTATTAAAATTCGCTCCCGACGCAATTAAGTATCTAGTTGCCAACACCAGAATCCAAAAACAATTAGAGAACTGGGAGCACGCTCCCGAATTCAGCGACATTCGCCATCTTGAAGAAAGCACACTTAAAACATACATTGATAGCGAATGGACTCGTGCAAAAGAGTTAGACGAAAAACTCAACAAACTCACAGCCTCGCTATCTATCGCGGTCACTGTTGGAAGTGTAGTGACAAAGGCCATATTTGACGGATTAGAAAACTCCCCACTAAAAACAACTGCACTGATACTATCGTCGCTATCAATGGCACTATTTTTAGCTGGTGCGATTATCGGATTTAATGGATTACGCCCAAAAGAGCGATTCGGATATGGTGCAAAATATCTACGAACACTAGCAGAAGGCGGACAGGATGCGGTCAAGACAATGTGGCACGCCGCAAGTGGATTTCAAGTCACCAATAATATTCGTTCAAATCAAGCAACGGTAGCGATTACATTTATTCGCAACGGGGTAATTTTCTTTACCGCGTCTATATTTTTAAGCTTGTTCGCCAAAAGTACAAACACAGAACCTCAAATCAGCCCATCAATAAACAATGAACTTACACATCCAGCACCTGAACAGCACAAGCTCCCAGCTCCAGATACGTCCACCAACTTTTTAGAGCCAAGATCATTAACCTCTCCAGCACAAGACAGCGATCACACGGCGACATCTCGCAATCCGAATATAAAAGACCACGACACATATTGCCGCGCACTGAGTTCCTTTCGGTGCCCAGCACTGACCCTACAGTTTAAGACACACGCCTCAATCTTCCCTACCAAGTCCATACCCAGCATATAAGCCACCTGTTAACGTTTCATCTGGGCTCGCTCACTGATGGCAGATAAAGCCCGTGTTAGGCGAGGCGGCAGTTGGCTTTTGCTTTCTTCCGCAGGAAGCGAACGACAAACGCAGTTTGTGTAGTGAGTACACAAGCGGCGCTTGGGGGGACTTGCGCCACCCTTTGCTCCACCCGCACGCTGAAGATGAGAACACTCAGCACGGGGAGGCTGCCATGCCTTACACGATACTAAGAACAAAAAAGCTGAAGTCGGTCGCCGGGATTATTGGATCTGGCCGGCACACATTTCGAGAGATGCCCACACCGAACTCCAATGGCGCGGTCAATGTGCATGTTGGTGGCGCGTCGACCGCTGTCGGTCTTGCCAGTTCGGTGTTGGCCAAGTTGCCGGAACGCAGGCGCAAGGGGGCTGTGCTCTGCATTGAATATCTGATCACCGCCAGCCCTGAGGCATTCACCAGGCACGGCGGGACGATGCCCGACACAGGCGGCTACTTTGACCGGGCCATAGCTTGGCTGAAGGCTCGGCATGGAGCCACGAACATTGTCAGCGCCACCGTTCACCTGGATGAGAGAACACCTCACCTTGTCGCGTATGTCGTGCCGCTCACCAAGGACGAGAGACTGTCTGCGCGTGATTTCCTTGGTGGTGCCGCCAAGCTGCGCAAGATGCAGACTGACTTCCATCATTGGTGCGGGAAGCCGTTCGGGCTGTCTCGCGGCATCGAGGGATCGAAAGCCACCCATCAGAAGGTTGGCCAGTATTACCAAGCGCTCGCCGCTGCTGAGCCGGTCATTGAGCGATCAGACCTAGCTGCTGCTGTCGTCGGGATACAGACGCCCAACTACAAGGCGCTGCTGCTGAAGGCCAAGGCTTCGGCCATACAGGACAAGCTTCAACGCTCAGCCACTGAGGCGCTACATGCGCGGCAGGCGGCGCTGGATCGGCAGGCGGGCGAACTCAGGCTGGCCCAGCGGGCGCTTGAGGATCTAGAGATCACGTTAGAAAAGCGAGCCGACAGTCTGGCCGAGATTGATCAGGCATTAGAGATAGCGCTGCTGAAGGCAGGGCGGCAACAGGAACGTGCCGACCGACTGGCCAAACAGCTTGCCGACTTGACCAAGCGAATGCCCGATGCTGACGTGGTAATAGCGCCATGCTAATGCATTCCAAGCTCAGCTTGGCCCTACCGTCGCGCTCACGGGTCATGATGCCTTTGCCCTGATCGTTGGCCAGTGAGTAGCTATTCCCTGCGCACGCTTGGGCTCGGCACGTTTGATTTCGTCCAGCGGCAGTAAGGTGTCATTGCGCTCCGACGCCTCGATCTCAAGACCGCCCTTGGTCATGTCCCACGATGCGGCAAAGCTGCCGGGGGAAACTCAACCCAGTACGTCCCGCCCGGTCTGATTGATGTTCCCTCAATACGGCTCCGTGGTTCCTGTCGGCCAGTTCCTATCAGGCCGACTCCCCCTACTTCCTATCACCCCATCCCCTCACGGCATCCTGTGATCACAGAACACCATTGGTGTTCTGATTGCTTGGTGTTCTACGGTTTCCCCGTTGGTGTTCCATGGCTGAAAGCCTTATGGAATGTGGCTTACAGCTTTTCAGGAACACCAAGAACACCAAGAACACCGGATTTGTGAGGGGTAAGGGTTAGTACTCCCCCCCGACACCCCGTTTAGGGGCAATGCCACCAGCGACGGAGGTCTATCGGCCTCCCTCCCGGCCTGATCGCCCCGCCAAAAAAGACCACCCCAGGGGGTAGCAAAAAGTCTGGGGCTCTATGCGTCTAGACCGCTCGCCCCCCTTCGTGTGCAAAAGCGGGAAAAATAGGAGGGGGGGGGCTTTCCGGAGGAAGGTTCTGCTGTATGAAATCTGAACTGCTGATAGCCACAAACGGTGCCAGCAGCGAGCACCGTGTATCCCCTGTTGTATCCCTTTAAAAATCACAACAATTAAAACCCTTTAAATACAGCGTCTTACGAGACCAGTTCAAATGACTGTGTACCACCAAGTACTAAAAACGGCTTACCGCAAGGTAGGCCGTTTTTTTATGCCTTGAAAAAAGTCCGCGGCGCCAGAGGTCGGCGTTGTTATTTCCGAGCCCCCTCTGTTCCCCCGGCTTGCCGCAAAACGCACGACGCCAACTCAAGTCGAGCGTGCCCCCTCCCAAAGAGGGGCTGGTTTCAACTGATGGCGTGAACCTCGTGCCTGGGCATAAAAAATCGGGCGAAGAGTTCGGACTGCGACTTGATATTGAACTTCGCGTAAATATTACGCCGATGAACCTTTATGGTTTCCGTGGACAGGGAAAGCTTTCCAGCTATTTCCTTGCTGGAGAAGCCACTCAGCAATAACTTGAGTACCTCCTTTTCTCGCGCTGTTATGTGCGCACCCAACTGAGCAATGGTGTCCGACCATAACGGTGGCTCGGTGATGTTTTTTTCCAGGCCGTTTTCAAACGACATGCGCTGATACATCAATGCAATCACCCAAGGCTTGATGATTTCAAGTGTCGCGATTTGCGCCTGAGTGAAGCGAACGGTACTGCCAAATGAAATACACAATGTTCTATCCGCGTCGAGTTGAACATTGTACTGCGCCTCATCGACCGAAATGTATTGCGCGAAATACTGATGATAATACTCAGTTTCCAGAAAGTGCTCCGGCGCAATATCGAGCATATGAAAGAACCCGCTCTGCGGGTTCTCCCGATTGGCGATATAAAACGGGTCCAGTAAATAAAGCCCCTTTACATAGCGCTGGGTAAAGGCGTCCACCTCTTCGGCATCGGCCACTTCCGGCAGGCTAATGACTTGCACGTGCTGATCGCTAAAAACCAATACAACCCAGTTATCTATCTTCACATACTCATTTAATACGCGAATCAGCGAGCTCCAGAACTCCGGACGGTCCAACTGCATGATCAACTTTCCAATCGATCGGTGCCACACCAGGTCATGAAGGTCGAGTGACATTGTCTACCCCTTTAGGGTTAGGGATTCATAGGTCAGAGGTAAGTATTTGTAGGTATTTACTATTCGAGGATGCCGAGTATATTCACCCCCTAGCTTACGATGGCCATGAGGGCCTATCGAGTTGACAGGGATAGTCATATGAGTAAGTCGCATTTGCGAGCTATTTTTTTAGCCTCGCTTCTCAGTGCCGGAATAAGCACATCGGTCAGTGCTGTAGAGCCCGCAGTCCATCTGTATAACTGGTTCGGGCTGCTGGCGCCGCAGACCCCGAAAGAGTTCGAGCAGGAGACCGGCAGCAGAATCAAGATGGACGCCTTTGACAGTGCCGAGATGATGCAGAGCAAGGTCATGGCGGGGCGCACTGGGTATGACGTGGTCGTGGCCACGTCCGATGTCTTGCCAGGCCTGATCCAGGCAGGAGTGCTGCAGCCGCTGGACCGTAGTCAACTGAGCAATTTTTCCCATATCGACCCGGACATCCTCGCCCTGCTCGCGGCCAATGACCCCGGTAACCGCTACGCTGTTCCCTACTTATGGGGCACCACCGGTATTGGCTATGACGAAGATAAGGTCAAGGCCGCCCTGGGCGACAATGCCCCAGTGGATAGCTGGGACTTGATCTTCAAAGAAGAAAATATCAGCAAACTCAAATCCTGTGGCGTGGCGATGCTGGACTCTCCCAGTGAGATCATTTCGATTGCCTTGAATTACCTTGGGCTCCCGAGCAACAGCAAAAATCCTGAGGATTACCAGAAGGCTCAGGCCCTGCTATTGAAAATCCGTCCTTATATCGTCTACTTCGACTCTTCCAGAATCGATGCTGACTTGGCTGATGGCAATATATGCGCAGTCGTGGGATGGGCCAATGGTGCTCTTGCGGCGCAGGCCATCAATGAGAAGTCCAACACCGGGCGCAAGATTGCTTACAGCCTTCCTCGCGAAGGCGCACTGGTCTGGTCGGAAAACCTGGTGCTGCTCAAAGACGCCCCGCACCCTAAACAAGGCATGGCGTTTATTAATTACATGTTACGACCCAATGTTATTGCCAAAACTTCAAATCACACGCTATACCCGAACGCCAACAAAGACGCCTCTGAGTTTGTCGAACAAAAGTTACGAGACAACCCGTGGATTTACCCCGACAAGAACACTATCGCCACCCTTATTCCACTTGAACCACTGCCATTGAAGTTGGAGCGAATTCGCACCCGGGTCTGGACCAAGGTCAAGAGTGGCACTTGATTCGGCCTGGTTATTATTGATTGCCCCACGGCCCCCTCACACTGTGTGAGGCGCCAGGGGCACTTATAAAGAGTCAAAAGACTGAGTGGCGCAGATCACCAGTGGCAGGTCGAGTCCAGCACTCGGCTCAGCCAAGCGATTATCCGTCGGTGTTGCGCGGTGGCCGGCGTTTATTGGCAACACAGGTCATCAGGCAAAGAGCCTAGCAAGGGAGAACATCATGGACCGAGGCGATTGCCAGCGTAACGAGGAGTTGGACGAATACAAAGCGTACAAGGAGATTGAGGAACAAATCGGTCACTGCACGCCCGAACAGGCCTGGGCCATGTATTACGTCTCGGCCGGGCTGGTGCGCGAACACATCGCGCTGGCGGTGATGGAACACATCACCCGGGGCAACAAGGCGCTGCTGCTTGAGTTCCCCGAACTTGCCCAGGCTGAAAAAGAGCGAACACGCGTCGAATTCACCCGAATCAAACACGCCTTTACCGCCAAAGAGTCGCCCATGGCGGACGAAAAACGCTTTCTGCAAACGGTCCAATCGCTGCACAGGCACCGTTACCAAGGCTGAACAAACGCACGCCGACTGCGACCCTGGCCGCCTCCCCGCAGTCAGCACGATGGCAAATGCCCTGAGTCGCCCCTGATCCACCTCTGCGTGCGACTCAAGCCTTGCGCTGTCACCGGCCCCTGCTCAAGATCGCTGGCGTTCCTGGGCATGCACTGCTGCCAGGCCGGTTCGACATCAACGAGCGCTCAAGGAGAGTTGGCAATGCTTCAAGTATGGGGACGCCGCAGCGCGTTCAATGTGCAGAAAGTCATGTGGCTGATCGGTGAGCTGGGCCTGGCCCATGAACACATCCCCGCCGGCGGCAGCTTCGGGATCAAGGAAACGCCGGAATTCCTGGCCATGAACCCCCACGGTCGGGTGCCGCTGATCAAGGACGGCGAGACCGTGGTCTGGGAGTCGCACGCAATCCTCAGGTACCTGGCGGCCACTTACGGGGGCACGGCGCTTTGGAGCGACAACCCCGGACAGCGCTCGGTGGCCGATCGCTGGATGGACTGGGCCCAGTGCAGCCTGCAAACCACCTTTATCGACGGTGTGTTCTGGGGCGGGTTTCGGACTCCGGAGAGCCAGCAGGACAGCGCGGCGCTCAAGGCCAGTGTCCAGCGTTGTGCCGAGCACTTTCAGTTACTCGACCCGGTATTGAGTGAGCAGCTGTTCCTGGGCGGCAACGACTTCTCGCTGGCCGATATCCCGGCAGGCACACACCTGTATCGCTACTTCGAGCTGGATATCGCGCGCCCTGTCGTCCCTAACGTCGAGGCTTGGTACGCCCGTCTTCAGGAGCGCCCGGCCTACCGCGAGCACGTGATGATTCCCTTCGCCGAGATGCGCGGCAAACTCGCCTTCTAACCCCCACAGCCCGCACGACTGGCCCCGAGGGCGCGCCGTGAACAGCGCGCAATCACCAAGGCCATCAGCAGCAACCCCGTGGCCACGGCAAAGCTGACCTGCAGGCCGTGGTTCATGGCATCGGGCGCGACCGCACTCAGCTCAGTGGCGGATGACGCCAACGCAAACACCGCACCGATAACCGACGCCCCGCTGATCAACCCGAGGTTGCGCGACAGGCTGAGCAAGCCGGACATCGCGCCGCGCTGATCGCCCCGGACATCCTGCATCACCGCGGTGTTGTTGGCCGCCTGGAACAGTTGATAACCCGGGGTCAGGATCACCAACCCGGCCACATACCCGACGACGCCAAACAGCGGTGCCAGCAGGCTCAAGGCAACCGCCCCGGCGACCATGACGAGTAACCCGAGCACCACACACCTGGGGGCCCCAAGGTGGTCGACGACACGCCCCGCCGGCACCCCGCTCAGCGCCGAAACCACCGGACCGATCGCCATCACCGCACCGACCACGGCCAGGTCGAGCCCCACGCCACGGCTGAGGTAAAACGGCCCGACCACCAACGTCGCCATCATCACCGTCGACACCAGGCCATTCATGGCCAGGCTGGCGCCGAGCCAGGGCTCGCGCAACAACGCCAGGCGAACCAACGGCGACGCTACCCGGCCCTGCCACCAGACAAACAGGCCGCTGGCGAGTGCCGCCGTCAGCAGCAACAAGGCGTTGCGCCAACCGAAACTGCCACGCCCGAGGGTCATCGCCAGGGCATAAGCCGCGAGGGCCAGGGCCAGCAGCAAGGTGCCGCCGTAGTCAAAACCGACAGGCCCAGCCTCGGCGCGCGGGCGATCGGCGGGCAGGTAACGGTAGGCCAGGGCCAAGGCCAGCAGGCCCAGGGGCAGATTGAGCACAAAGATCGCGCGCCATCCCAGCCAGGCAATCAGCACCCCACCCAGGGCCGGTCCCAGCGCCGTGCCAATTGCCGACATGCTCCCCAGCAGCCCCATGGCGCTGCCGGTTTGGGCCTTGGGCACGCTGTCGCCGACCAAGGCCATGGCCAGCGCCATCATGATCGCCGCACCCAGGCCCTGGATCGTCCGCGCGCCGATCAACCACCCCAAGTTCGGCGCCAGCCCGCACCCGAGGGAGGCCAGCGTGAACAGTGCGATCCCCACCAGCAACAGGCGCCGACGCCCCATCAAGTCGCCGAGGCGTCCGACGCTGACGGTCAAGGTGGTGATGGCCAGCAGGTAGGCCAGGACGACCCACTGCACCTGCTGGAATGACGCCTCGAATGCCTGGGCCAGGGCCGGCAGGCCGACATTGGCAATACTGGTGCCGAGGGAGGACAACAGCATCGACAGCGACAGGCTGGCGAGTACCCCGCGCCGCTCAGGTACTGGGTGGGCAATGATCGGCTTCACGCTTTCCTCCTGTTTTGATCGCCGCCAAGTGCAGTTGGCAATAGGGTATGGCTCGGGCTGATAGGGCGGAAGACGCACCGTTTGCACTTTAGCTGTGCACCGGACGCCATACCCCAACCCCGCCTGTGCTAACGTCGCCCCATGTCAAAACCCGACCTCAACCTGCTGTTTACCCTCGATGCCCTGCTCGCCGAAGGCAACGTCACACGCGCCGCCCAACGCCTGCACCTGAGCCCGTCCGCCATGAGCCGGGCCCTGGCGCGCCTGCGTGAAACCACCGGCGATCCGCTGCTGGTCCGGGCCGGACGCGGGCTGGTGGCCACCCCCCGGGCCCTGGAATTGCGCGAGCAAGTCAGCCGGCTGGTGCAAGAGGCACAAGCCGTGCTGCGCCCCGTCGAACAGCTGGACCTCAAGCGCTTGGTGCGCAGCTTCACCCTGCGCACCAGTGACGGGTTTGTCGAAACCTTCGGCCCACAGTTGATCGCCCGCGTCAGCCAGGAGGCACCCGGGGTGCAACTGCGCTTCGTGCACAAACCCGACAAGGACAGCGCGCCCCTGCGCGACGGCGCGGTTGATCTGGAGACCGGCGTGGTGGATAACACCAGCGCCCCCGAACTGCTCACCCAGGCGTTGTTCCGCGATCGTTTTATTGGCGTCGTGCGCCAGGGTCACCCCTTGAGCCAGGGAGCGATCACCCCGGCGCTGTATGCGGCAGGCCGGCATATCGGCGTCTCGCGGCGCGGCCAGGAAAAAGGGCCGCAACCGATTGAACACGCCCTGCACGCCCTCGGTTTGCAGCGTCAACTTGTGGCCATCGTCGGTGGTTTTGCCAGCGCCCTGGCCCTGACCCGGGGCGACGACCTGATCGCCACCGTACCCGAGCGGCATACCGCCACCCTGCGCACGGGCCTGCACAGTTTTGCCCTACCGCTGGATTTGGCGCCGATCACCGTGTCCATGCTCTGGCACCCGCGACTGGACGCCGACCCAGCCCATCGATGGCTGCGCGCCTGCCTCCGGGAGATATGCGCAGACGCTGCCAAGGCCGATGCCCTGGCCTGAACAACGAGCCGCCCACTGCTGTACATTGCCGCCACGGACGACACATCATTTTCCCAGTGAACGGAGTTCAACGCGTGTTTTCGATCTTCCATCCGCGTCATCGCCGGCTTACCACCCTCTCGCTGATAGCCGCCGCCCTCACCCTCAGTGCCTGCAACAATCCACCCCCCAGTACCGCCCTGCCCGCAGCCCCGGAAATCGCCTCGGGCTACCGCACCGACCTGCACACCCGTTATGCCGACCAGCACATGGCCGCCGCCGCCAACCCGCTGGCGGCAAACGCCGGGCGCGAGATATTGCGCCAGGGCGGCTCGGCCATCGACGCCGCGATTGCCATGCAAGCCGTGCTGACCCTGGTGGAACCCCAGTCTTCGGGGATCGGCGGCGGGGCGATGATCGTGCTCTGGGATGGCAAGGCGGTACGCACCTATGATGGCCGGGAAACCGCACCGGCTGGCGCCAACGAAAAACTGTTCCTGCAAGCCGACGGCCGGCCCATGCCCTTTCCCAAGGCGCAGATTGGCGGACGTTCGGTGGGCACCCCGGGCGTGTTGCGAGCCCTGGAACTGGCCCACCAACAACACGGGCGCCTGCCCTGGGCGCAACTGTTTGATCCGGCCATCCGCCTCGCTGAACAGGGCTTCCCGATCTCCCCGCGCCTGCACGGCATGATCGTGGCCGACCCTTACCTGGCGCAGTCGCCGGACATGGCCGCTTACTTCCTCACCCCCGACGGCCGCCCCAAAGCCGTGGGCACCCGGTTGCAAAACCCGAGGCTGGCTGCGGTGCTAAGGCGCATCGCTCAGGAAGGTCCGAATGCCCTGTACCAAGGCCCGATCGCCGAAGAAATCGTGGCCAAGGTCCAGGGCCACGCCAACCCCGGCAGCCTGTCGCTCAACGATCTGCAAGGCTACCGCGCCAAGGAGCGCGCGCCGCTGTGCAGCGACTACAAGCGCTGGCAGGTGTGCGGCATGCCGCCGCCGTCGTCCGGAGGCATCGCCGTGGCGCAGATTCTCGGCACCTTGCAGGCGCTGGAGGCACGTGACCCACGCTACGCCCTGGCGCCGCTCAAACCGGTGAAAACCAGCCTGCCGGCCGGCCTCGAACCGGCGCCGCAAGCGGTGCATCTGATTGCCGAAGCCGAGCGCCTGGCCTACGCCGACCGTGGCCTGTATGTGGCTGACAGCGACTTCGTGCCGGTGCCGGTGGCCGGCCTGATCGCACCCGGTTATCTGGCCCAACGTGCGGCGCTGATCGGCGAGCGCAGCATGGGCCTGGCCCAGCCTGGCAAGCCACAAGGGATTGAAGTGGCCTACGCCCCGGACCGTTCGCCGATGCGTATTTCCACCTCGCAAGTGGTGGCGGTGGATGACCTGGGCGGCGCGGTATCGATGACCACCACCGTGGAAGCCGCCTTCGGTTCGCACCTGATGGTGCAGGGCTTCATGCTCAACAACCAGATGACCGACTTTTCCTTTATCCCCGAAGAAAACGGCCAGCCCGTGGCCAACCGCGTGCAGCCGGGCAAACGGCCGCGCTCGTCCATGGCCCCGACCCTGGTCTTCGATCGCGCCAGCGGTGAACTGCTGGCCACCGTTGGCTCCCCCGGTGGCTCGCAGATCATCGAGTACGTGGCCAAGTCGGTGATCGGCATGCTCGACTGGAACCTCGACCCGCAAGCCGCCATCAACCTGCCCAACTTCGGCAGCCGCAACGGCCCCACCGAACTGGAGCAAGGTCAATTCACACCGGCCCTGAAACAGGCGTTGCAGGCCAAGGGGCACGTGGTGAACGAGATCGACATGACCAGCGGCACCCAGGCCATCGTCCGCGTGCGCGACGCCCAGGGCAATGCCTCATGGGCCGGCGGAGCCGACCCACGGCGCGAGGGTGAAGCGTTGGGGGATTGAGTCGTATCTGAAAGGGGCCTACTGCGCCGTAGGCCCTTTCATCGCCGAAGCATCACGCACGGCCAGATCGAACAGCGCCAAGACCACGGCCATCGATACCCAGGCCGTCGCCCAGCACTTGATGAAGACCCAGACAAAGGTCAGCGCCGACAGGCCATAGGGCAAGCCAATGACACTCGCGAACATCAGGGCCAGGTACAGTTTTGCGCAGTACAGCAAGGCAAACAGCGTGGCGCCCCAGGAGGCGCAAAACACCAGCGAAGCCATTCGCCCCCGCGACTCATTTGACGTCTTATGCCGCCGGACAATAAAGGCCGCCGCCAGGGCCCCGAGCCCGGTGTACACCGCCAGCTCGAACAGGCTGTTGATACTCACCATCAGAATGGCCAACGCCTCAAGCGCACCAAACGTGCCCACCAGTTTCATATCCAGACGCATCGTGCGGGCTACTCCATTGCCGTGCGGGAGCGCCGCGCCACCGCGCAAACGCCCGCAAAATACCGCGACCTGTGGCTGTACAGATCACAGCACTCCATGAATGAGCGGCCAGGGTGAACCTGTGCTTGCGGGTTATCAACCGTTCCGAGGCATTTAAATCAGAGCGGTTTGAAGGGGTTGGGACGTGCTGCTAACAGCCAATCGGCCAAGAGCTGTTGGGGGCGAGCATTGATCTCAACGTCGGGCGCTCGGGAGCCACGCAAAGCGTTTCATCATCAATAGCGCCGAAACACACTTGGCCCTCAGCGCGCCCCTATAAACCTGCCACGCAACACCCGCGCATCCAGCAAGCCCAACAGGGTCGCCACGGTGATAAAGACCACGCCCATAGCCTCGGCCAATTCCGGCAGCAGCGAGCGCTGTATCACCTCGAAAAAGGTCCAGGGGAAGTCGGAGGAAGCCAGCACCAGGGTCCGGCACGCAATCACCAACGCGGCAAACAGGCAGGCCGCCGCCAGGGCACAGAACAACACGGAGGGCCACAGGGGCTGATCGGCGCAGCGCTGTGCAGAAACCCGCTGAGTGAGGCGCACCGCGCCCAGGGTGGCGATACAGGTCGTGAGCACAAGCCCCATGCGCTCCAGGCCCCACAGCACATTGCCCAGCACCATCAGCGCAGCCAATACCAAGAACAGTGCGACAAAGTGCTTGTCGCGCCTGGACGCCCGCCCCAGGCCGGGGAGCCAGGCGCTGCGGCGACGGCCGATGGACGCCAGCGAGCTGCCGTCGCCAGCGAAATGCAGGGGCACCCGGGGTTTACTTTCAGCCTCGGCCAGCGGAGCGCCCATGACCTGCTGATCGAACCAGGCCAGCGCGCAGCCAACCGTCAGCAGGCTGAGGCTCCAGCCCTTGATGAAGGTCCAGCCCAGGTCCAACTGCGGGGCCAGGAAACGCGCGCCGCTGTCGGCATTGACCACCAGGTTCAGGTAGAGCTTGGCGCTGTACAGAGCCGCGAACAGCGTGGCGGCGACCAAGGCACACGCCACCCCACTCGGCCAGACGCCGGGCGCCCGCAGGCGGCGGCTTTTGTGGCGAGCACTGATCAGCGCCGCCAGTAGGGCCCCAAGGCCGCTGAACAAGGCAATATCGAACGCGCTATAGACCGGCAACAGCAGCAACGTCAGGGTTTCAATCAGGAAAAAAACCAGCAGCAGCGGGGTATCGTGACGCATCGTACGAGCAACTCCTTTTGCCTGGAGGGGCGGTGCTACGCCCTTGGGGTTAGCCGATATCGCGCAGCGCAAAAGCGAGATGCACAACAGGGCGCGCATCCTAGCCTCGAGCGGGTATCACAGGCAAAAAAAATGTGTCACGAGCGATCAAGGCGCCACAGGGTACTTTTTCGATTGTTCGATCGCTGAAGTGTCACAGCCTTCTCAAACCATTTCCTGCCCAAAACAACATTTCTAACAGCACCGTCACAGAATGTCGCAACCGCGCCGTTGCAGCGCAGTACCTGGGCCATTATTCTCCGTCCGTCGCTGCCCAATCAGCGACCGGGCTTGGCGGCCCGACCACGAAAGGCGCAACAGCGCCAATAACACGATTGCAGGCGCTTTTTTTGCGCCCGCTTTTCTGTGTCATGGCAGATTGCGCAGGGACCCCTGAAGGCGATTACTTCGACGTCATGGTGACCCTGATCGAGGCCTATGAGGCCAAACACTTTCCGGTCGACCTGCCCAACCCGCTCGAGGCCATCAAGTTCCGCATGGAGCAGTCGGGATTGTCGGTGGCCGACCTGGTGCCCGCCATCGGCCGCACCAACCGCGTGTACGAAGTGCTCAATGGCAAAAGCGCGCTGACCCTGCCGATGATCTGGAAACTGCACCAGCTGTTCGGCATCCCCGCGCAAAGCCTGATCAAGCCGGTCAAGCCCGCCTGACGCTGCACCCGGCATGGCTCGAGGGGCCACTGGCAGCCTCTGCGGCTCAGGACCACGCCCCTTCCCGGCAATCGCTCCCTGTCTGATTTACACATTGGCAGTCGCTGCCAATAATTCTGCTCCTTCACGGCGGCGATCACCGCCCCGTCATTGATTCGAGGTTTGCCCATGTCCCTGCCCACCACCATGCACGCCCTGGTGCTGCACGATTACGCCAGCGGTCGCTTCAGCGAAAGCCAGGTACCCGTACCGCAAGCCGGCCCCGGCGAGGTCCTGGTGCGCGTAGTCGCCAGCGGGGTCAACCCGATCGACTACAAGATCCGCACCGGCAACGCGCCCTACGCCATGCCGCAATTGCCGGCGATCATCGGCACCGACCTGGCGGGCGTGGTCGAAGCCGTGGGTGCCGGCGTCACCCAATTCGCCGTCGGCGATGAGGTCTACGGCCTGACTGGCGGTGTCCGGGGCTTGCAAGGCTCATTGGCCGAATACGCCGCGGTGGACGCCCGCTTGCTGGCCCATAAGCCAAGTACCCTCAGCCTGCGAGAAGCGGCGGCCATGCCCCTGGTGTTCCTGACGGCCTGGGAAGGCCTGGTGGACCGGGCCCAGGTCGGCGCCGGGCACAAGGTACTGGTGCACGGCGGGGCCGGTGGTGTGGGGCATGCTGCGGTGCAGATTGCCCGCGCTCGGGGGGCCGAAGTGTTCGCCACCGTATCGGCCGGCAAAAAGCACATTGTCGAAGGCTACGGCGCGACCGCCATCGACTACCGCACCCAAGGCGTTGCCGATTACGTGACGGCCCATACCGCAGGGGCCGGCTTCGACGTGATCTACGACACCGTCGGCGGTGCCAGCCTGGATGACTCGTTTGCCGCCATCGCCCATTACGGCCACATCGCCAGTTGCGCCGCCTTTGGTCAGCACGGGCTGGCCGTGGGGTCGCTGCGCTGCATGACCCTGTCCGGGGTATTTGTCCTGCTGCCCATGCTCAGCGGCAACGGGCGCGCCCATCACGGCGAAATCCTCAAGACGGCGGCGCAGATGGTCGAGCAAGGCCGCTTCAAACCGCTGCTGGATGCCCGGCGCTATAACCTGGCCGATGCCCACGCCGCCCACGATGCCGTTGAGCAAGGCACGGCCGTGGGCAAAGTGGTGATCGATATCGCCTGATTCGCGGATCGTCGTTTGCCTCAACCACGAGTGACGGCGAGGGATCAGCCCTCGCCGCCGCATTTGCCCATACGGCCCCTGGGCTTGGCACGGCGGCTGCGCTAACGTGGCCCCCTTTGCCGATCAACACAGGGAGTGAGCGTGTCCGATAACCTTTATTCACCACCACAGGCGCCGTTGCTGCACACCGAGGTGCAGGAGCAACGGGCTTTTTACGTGGTGTCGCGGGGCAAGTTCCTGACCCTGTTCGTGCTGACCTTTGGCCTGTACCAGTTGTTTTGGGCCTATCAGAACTGGCGCCAGTTCAAACAAGCCACGCAGCAGCCGATGTGGCCCATGGCACGGGCGTTTTTTGCGATTTTCTGGACCCACGCCCTGTACCGCGAGGCCGATGCCTGGATCAAGCAAAACGGGCGCAGCCATGGCTGGCGGCACGCGGAACTGGCGACCTGGTTCGTGTTGCTGGCGATTGCGAGCAAGGTGCTCGATGCCCTGGTGAGAAAGAACATCGGCGCGCCGCTGCTCGACTTCATCAACCTGGCGCTGATTCCACTCCAGGCCGTGGTGACCTTCGAGGGCCAGCGCGGGCTGAATGTCGCCGGCGGCGACCCGCAAGGCCAGAGCAACGCACGCTTCACGCCCATCAACTACGTCTTTATCGTGATCGGCGTGGTGCTCTGGTTATTGGTGGGCGTGGGCCTACTGGTCACCCCGTAGACACCGCGCCGGGGCCTTACACGCTGACGTAGACCCAGGCCTGAATCCCGGACTGCAGCGCCACGCTGACGCGTTTGTAGTCCGCCACTTCGTAGCTGTCCGCGGCGGCCAGCTCCTGCGGGGTGAGCTGGAACACGGTGCCCGGGATCGGCGCACTGGCCGCGCTGCCCGGACGCAGGATCGGGTGATGGGTCTTGCCACTGGCGGCCAGCACTTGCGGGTCGGTGATTTCCACCCAGGCCTGGTCATAGCCCAGCATGGCGTCGGCGCTGCCGTTCAACTCACGGCCAAAGTTGGCGATCTGCACGGCCTTATCTTGCAGGGTGCCATAGGAAAACAAGTGAACCGTTGCCTCTGTTGCCACGCTCATCGCTACCTCCTGGATAAATAACACGGCGCCTCAAGGGCGGATTGTCCAACCCGGGCGCGGGGCTCTTCCGACCCGCGCCCGGTTACCCCATTCAGGCCGGGGCGTAACGCAGGTGAATCAAAGCCACCCGCTCGTCCAGCTTGTTTTTTCGGGCTTCGATGGCGAACGGCACAAAGCCCAGTTTCGGGTACAGCAGCAGCCCGGCGACGTTGCTGTTGAAGCACGACAGGGTGACTTCGGCGGCCTGGTGCCGGCTGCGGGCGATCTCGATCATGTGCAGGATCAGCGCGGCACCCACACCGGTTCCACGCGCCTCGGGGTCGACGATGACGTTGCCGATGGTGCAGGTGCCCTGGGTTTCCCAGAGGTAGAAGTTGGCGAAACCCACAACCTGGCCATCGCGCTCGATCACCGTTGAATCACTGCGCCTGGCGATGGACTCGCGCAACTGCTCGTGGGTCAGCGGCCAAGTGGCGGCCGGGAAGAAAAAGAACAGGTCCTGCTCGGTTTGGGCAAAGCTGCAAACCCGTGGAATATCCCGTTCTTCTGCCGTGCGGAAGGTGAAGCTCATGCTCTGTCTCCTGACATTAAGGTCCTGCCATTACGCCAACTCGCTGCCTCAGCGGCTGGCCACCAAATGGGCGCCGAACAGCATGTAGCAACTGCCGGCAAAACGTTCCAGCCACTTGCGTGAGCGACCATAGGCCCCGGCCACTCGGCTGCTGGCAAAAAACAGCGCCACGCTGCAATACCAGCAGAACGACAGCGACGCCATGGTCAGCACTGCCAGGGCCAGCAGCAGCGGTGGCAGTGTCGCCGGCATCGAGGTGGCAAAAATAGTGGCGACAAACAGCGCCGACTTGGGGTTGGTCATGTTGCCCAAAAAGCCCAGGCGATAGGCCGAGAACAGGCTGCGTGTCGGCGCATGCGGCAGGCCACTGGCGTCGACAGCCACTGCCGGTTTGCGGCGAAACTGCTTGAGCCCCAGGTAGATCAGGTAGCAGCCGCCGGCAATCTTGAACGCCAGGTACAAAGCAGGCGCCGCAGTGAACAGTGACTTGATCCCCAAACCGCCCGCCAGGCCCCAGAGCACGGTGCCGCTGGCCACGCCCAGGGCGGCGAACAGGCCGTGGCGCCTGGAGCAACTGGCCGCAAGCTGCGCCGTGGTGAAGAAGTTTGGTCCCGGTGTGATGACCGCAACGCTCCAGAGCAACGCCAGCGAGAGCAAGGGAGCCGCGTAGATCAGGTGTGGGAGCTGCATGAGCCAAGCACCAGGACAGAAGAAGGGAGAGCACGTTCTACTCCACTCCGGGGCTGTGGATCAACCGGTCTGCCGGCTGACAGCGCTTGCGCCTTGGGTTAACGTGCGCTCCTTGCCCCTGCAACCAAGACCGCCCCATGGCCAAGCCAACGCCCCCTACCGACTGGGTTCACCGCGCGCCCCCTGCCCAGGGGCTGGAGCGCATCGAGGCGTTTTTTTCGGGCCATGGCTACGACCCTCATCGGCATGACACCTACGCCATCGGCCGGACCCTGGCCGGGGTCCAGAGTTTTCAGTATCGCGGCGGCTGGCGGCACAGCTTGCCCGGCGCCACCATGGTCCTGCACCCCGACGAGCTGCACGACGGCGAAGCCGGAACCCAGGAGGGTTTCCAGTACCGGATGCTGTATGTCGAGCCGGCGCTGATCCAGCAGATCCTCGGCGGCCAGCCGCTGCCGTTCATCAAGGACGGCCTGTCCAGCGACCCACGGCTGGCCGCCGCCACCGACACCTTGCTGCGCAGCATGCACAGCCCCCTCGACCCGCTGGAACAGGAAGACGCGCTGTTCGACCTGGCCCAGGCGCTGAACGCGGTATCCGGCGTGCCGCTGCAACGCCAGCGCTTCGATTACCTGGCGGCGGAACGCGCCCGCGAGCTGATCCACGGCGCCCTGGAGCGCAGCGTCACCCTCGATGAGCTGGCCGAGCACAGCGGCCGCGATCGCTGGAGCCTGTCGCGGGACTTTCGCCTGTTGTTCGGCACCAGTCCCTATCGCTACCTGACCATGCGCCGCCTGGACCTGGTGCGCGCCCTATTGATGCAGGGCCAGTCCCTGGTCAGTGCGGCGCTGATGGCCGGCTTTACCGACCAGAGCCACATGACCCGCCAGTTCAGCAAGACCTACGGCCTGCCCCCGGCCCGCTGGCTGAAAATGCACGGGCGCTGAGCCACGCACAATCGTACAAGAAGCGCGAAAGGCCGCTGACTACTCTGGGCACTCAAGAATCAATTGCCCGGAACCCCACCATGACCCATACAACCAGCCACATCTCGCCCCTGCCTTACCAAAGCCTGAACTTCGCGCAGAAGCACAGCCTGTTCAGCGAACACTGGCAAGCCAAGGTCATCGCCGAAATGAACGACTACCAGTTCAAGCTGGTGAAGCTGCTGGGGGATTTCATCTGGCACGACCACCTGGACACCGACGAGACCTTTATCGTCCTCGAAGGCCAGTTGCGGATCGACTTCCCCGATGGCCAGGTGTTCGTCAACCCAGGGGAGATGTTTGTCGTGCCCAAGGGCCTCAAGCACAAACCGTTTGCCGAGCACGAAGTGAAGCTGCTGCTGATCGAACCCAAGGGCGTGCGCAACACCGGCCATGAAGGCGGCGAACGCACCGCCGCCAACGACGTGTGGATCTAAGCCCCGTGCTCAGCTGCCTTGCACTGCACAAGCGGGCGCCGGCAGCGGGCTGCGCAGCCCCAATGCCAACAGCGCGCCCAGCAATGCCAGCAGGGCACTGACGCCGACCGCCAGTTGCAGGCCGTAGGCCAGGCCGCCGTCGACGCCGACGGTGTTGGCCAGGGACACCAGCAACGCCAGGCCCAGGGCCCCGCCGATCTGCTGGCTGGTGGAGGCCATGCCCGCCGCCACGCCTTGTTCGCCGGCGGCAATCCCCTGCCCGGCCGAGACCCACATCGAGGTCCAGGTCATGCCTTGGCCGATGCTCAGCACTATCACCCCGGGCAACAGGCTCCAGTAACCAGCCCCCGTGGGCAGGGCCAGGTACACCAGGCCGATGCCCAGGGCGCCAGCCAGCAGCCCGCTGACCAACGTACTGCGCAGGCCGAACCGCAGCAGCGAGCGCTCGGCGAGCCAGATGCCGAAGGTGCAGACCAGGGTCGAGGGCAAGAACGCCAGGCCGCTGTTCAAGACGCTGTAGCCATAGACCTGCTGGAAATACAGGGTCAGGAAGTAGTACTGCACGCCAAAACTGCTCATGAACAACGCGGTCTGGAGCATCGCCATGCACAGCGAGCGGTGCCTGAGCAGGCGCAGCGGCATCAGCGGGTCGCGGCCCCGGTGCTCGATCCAGGCGAACAACCCGAGCAAGGCCAGCGCCAACCCGAGACAGCCCAGGGTGGCCGGCGCCGTCCAGCCCCACTCCGGCCCCTGGACGATGGCGAACACCAGCAAGGTGCCACCCAGGGTCACGCTCAGCGCACCGGGCAAATCGAATTGCCGCCCACGTACGCGTCGAACATCGGCCGGGATCCAGCGTCGCGCCAGCAAAGCGCAGGCGCCAGCCAGGGGCACGTTGACCAGGAACACCGCTTCCCAGCCCCACCACTGCGTGAGGACGCCGCCCAGCAGCGCCCCCAGGGCCAGCCCCGCAGCCGACGCCGCGCTCCATACGGCAAAGGCCCGGTTGCGCGCCGGGCCTTCGGCGTAGTGGCTGTTGATCAGCGCCAGGGTCGCCGGGAACAGCATCGCCCCGCCCACACCCTGCACCGCTCGCGCCAGCACCAGCAACAACGTGCTGCCGCCCAGGCCACCCGCCAGGGACGCCAGGGCATACAGCGCCTGGCCGACGATGTAGAAACGGCGCTTGCCCAGCAGGTCCGATGCGCGCCCACCGAGCAGCAGGAAGCCGCCAAACGCCACGCTGTAGGCACTGACCACCCACTGCAATTGCTGCGCGGAAAACCCCAGCTCCTGGCCAATCTCCGGCAAGGCGATAAAGACGATGGTGGCGTCCAGGGCGATGATCAGTTGCGCAGTGGCCAGCAGCAACAGCATCCAGCCTGAGGGCTTGGCTGGGGGGGAAGCGGGCATGGGTGAAATCCTTGTATGGAAAAAGCGGCGGCCAGTGTCATTGATGCGCTTTAAATGATAAATACGCTGCACACGCTTTCAGTAATGACTTAAATCATGGATCTCAATGCCGTTCGTCTGCTGGTCCGGGTCGCCGAAACCCGCAGTTTCACCCGTGCCGCCGGCGACCTGGGGCTGACCCAGTCCGGGTTGTCCCGGGCTATTTCGCGCCTTGAGCAGCAGTTGGGGGTGCGCCTGCTGCTGCGCAATACCCGCAGCGTCAGCCTGACCCCCGATGGCCAGGTGCTGGTGGAACGCGCCGCGCCGCTGCTGGCGGAACTGGCCCACACCGAACACCTGCTACTGGACCGCCGCGACTCGCCCACCGGGCTGCTGAAAATCAGCACCCCCTCGCTGTACGGGCGCAAGGTGGTGATGCCACTGATCGGCCAGCTCACCGCGCGCCACCCCGAGTTGTGCATCGAGGCGGTGATGACCGACCGCCTGGTGGACATCATCGACGAGGGCTTCGATGCGGTCTTGCGTACCGGAAAAATCCAGGACCAACGCCTGATCGCCCGCCCGTTGCCGGCCCTGCACTGGGTCACCGTGGCCGCACCCGACTACCTTGCGCGCCACGGCACCCCGCAGACCCTGGAGCAATTGCAGCAGCACAACTGCCTGAGCGTGCGTAACCTGCGCAGCGGGCGACTGGTGGATTGGCAGTTCATGCACGGCGGCAAGCTGCGTGACGTCAGCGTGCCCAGCCGCTTGATCTTCGACATCGGCGATGCCCTGGTGGAAGGCGTGCTGGGCGGCTTCGGCATCGCCCAGGTCATGAGCTTCGCAGTCGACGACGCCCTGGCCGATGGCCGCCTGGTGCCGATCCTCGAAGGGTTTTCCGGGTGCAGCCGCAGCTTGTCTCTGGTCTATCCACCCTCGCGCCAGTGCGCACCGAAACTGCAAGCCTTTGCCCTGGCCCTGGGCCTCGCGGCTTGCTGAGGCGCCGCTGTAACGTCATTTAGCCAAGGAGAGTTCAATGGTCCGCGCCACCCTGATTGCCACCGACGGCCCTTACCTGGAAGCGTGCCTGGAGGTGCAAGGCCAGCGTTTTATCGTCATGGATGAGTTCAGCGTCAGCGCCGACACCATGCCCCAGGTCGGCGACAGCTTTGACTTCGAGTTCTCCACCGAGCTGGACGATAGTCAGTCATGGGCACAGATATTTTCCTCGGAGCATCCACAGCGCCAGGGCCTGGAGCACCTCGACGGCTGGCGCTACCAAGCCTATGGCCGGGTCGTCAGCGTCGCCCCGGTGGTGGTCGATTGTGGGCTGTTGCAGGTCGAAGATGCGGTGCTGTCCAGCGACCCCGCGCTGATCGGCGAATACGTGGCATTCACCATCACCCGTCTGGGCGGTTATCCCGCGTGAATCCCCACTTCGACAAGGACCTTACGTGAACGATTTCCCCACCCGCAACACCCAGCGCCTGCGGCTGCGCGAACTGACGCCGCAGGATGCGCCCAGGCTGCTGGAGATCTATAGCGACGCCCAGGCCATGCAGTGGCTGGGCAGCGACCCGCTCACCGGGCTGGCCCAGGCCCAGGCACTGATCGAAACCTTCGCCACCTGGCGCCAGCAAGCCACCCCCGGCACCCGCTGGGGCATCGAATGCCGGCAGGACGGCCAGTTGCTCGGCGACTGCGGCCTGTTCAAATGGAGCCGCGAGTACCGCAGCTGCTGTGTGGCCTTTGCCCTGGCCCCCGACGCCAGGGGCCGGGGGATCATGGGCGAAACCTTGCACTCGGTCCTGGCCTGGGGCTTTGCACAGATGCAGTTGAACCGCGTGCAAGCCCTGGTGCACCCGCAGAACCAGGCGAGCCTGCAACTCCTGGAGCGCCTTGGGTTCCAGCCAGAAGGCCGGTTGCGCGAGGCCGGGTATTGGGCAGGCCGGCATCACGACCTGCTGCAACTGTCGCTGCTGCGCCGTGAGTTCAGGCCCTGACCACGCCCTGAACCGGGCTCACGGTTTAAGCAGTTGACCGTCGATTGGGGCGCCGATGGTCAGGAAGTGCCCACCGGCCACATGGTGCACCGTGCGCAGCGCGTCATGACCTTCGAAGTGCCAGCGACCGTCGCTGAACACCCGCGAGTCAGCCTGGGCGGCAATCACCTCGGCCAGGAACAGGTCGTATTGCTGATGGTTGTGCGGCTCCGGCAACAGCCGGCATTCGAGCCAGGCCACGCACCCTTCCAGCAGCGGCGCCTCGACCTGTTCACCGGCAAAGGTCTGTAGCCCGTAGGCCTGGAATTTATCGCCACCGCCCTGTTGCAGTTCCAGGCCCGAAGTGGAACCGACGGTCTGCACGATATCGGCCTGGGCCGCGCAGGGCACGTTCAGCACGAAGGTACCTGCGGCCTCCAGCAACTGGCGGGTCCAGGTGGATTTATCGAGCACCACCGCGACTTTCGGCGGCTCGAAATCCAGGGGCATGGCCCAGGCGGCGGCCATGATATTGCGCTGCCCGTCGTGGGCGGCACTGACCAGTACGGTGGGACCATGGTTGAGCAGGCGATAGGCCTTGGACAACGGCACCGGGCGACGCTGGGATGGGCTCATACGGGCTCCTTGGGCAAAAGCGCGATTGTAGCGGGATCGGCGATCGGCCTGGGACAACCCAGGGTACGGGCGATAAAAAACCCGCGTCGGTGCAGGGCCGGACGCGGGTTGGATGGAGCAAGAACGAAGGCTTAGGTGGCCAGTTGGTTGGCGAACTGCCCGACCGCGCTCACGACTTTTTGCGCGCCGTCCTGGATCTCGACAATCACCGTACCGGCTTCCGCGGCCAGGGCCAGGCCTTGCTCGGCCTGGCTTTGGCCTTCGGCCATCAAAGCCACGGCATCGCGCGCCATGTCCTGGTTCTGACGCACCACGGCGACGATTTCTTCGGTGGCCTTGCTGGTGCGCGACGCCAATTGCCGGACCTCGTCCGCCACCACTGCAAACCCACGCCCCTGCTCACCGGCCCGCGCGGCTTCGATGGCGGCGTTGAGCGCCAGCAAGTTGGTCTGTTCGGCAATCCCGCTGATGGTCTTGACGATGGTGCCGATCACCAGCGACTGCTCATTCAGTGCCTCGATCCCATCGCCGGCCTGCTGCATGTGTTTGGCCAGGTCGCGCATCACGTTCACCGCTTCGGTCACTACCGTGGTGCCACGCTGGGCGCAGTTATCGGTTTGCAGCGAGGTGCTGTAGGCAATATTGGCCGCTTCGGCCACGGCCATTTCCTGATTGACCTGGTCGGTGATCATGGTGGCGAACTTCACCACCTTGTACAGCTTGTTGTTGGCGTCGAGTACCGGGTTGTAGGAGGCCTCGAGCCACACCACGCGACCATGGCTGTCGATGCGTTTGAAGCGCTCGGCGACGAACTCGCCATTGTTCAAGCGCTTCCAGAACGCCTGGTAGGCGGCGCTGTTGTACTCCTCCGGCTCACAGAACATGCGGTGATGTTTGCCCTGGATCTGCGCCAGGCTGTAGCCCATGCCTTTGAGGAAGCGGTCGTTGGCCGACAGCACGTGGCCGTTGAGATCGAACTCGATCACGGCGGTGGAGCGGACCAGGGCGCCGATCAGGTTTTCGTGCTCGCGCGAGGCTTCGATGGTGCGGGTCAGGTCGCTGCAGTAAATCGCGAAATGCTTGATCCGCCCGGCGGAATCACGAATCGGTTGCGAGATCGAGCGCAACCAGGCTTCCTGGCCATTGCCGCGCAACAGGCGCACCGCGCCGGCAAAGTGTTCGCCACGGGTCAGGGACATCTTGAAGCGCTTGTGAAACTCATCGGCTCGAACATGCTCCGGCACCAGGTCTTCAAGAGCCCGGCCGATCAGGTCGCCACTCTTGTACAACATCTCCTGAGCGAAGTTGGGGTTGACCGAGTAAATCCGTCCATCGGCATCCAAGGTGATCACCATCATTTCACTTTCGAGACTTTCCTTGACTTGCTGCAGGCTCGAGAGTTCTTCGCGAAGAGCCGACAGCTCTTGCTTCAAGCGTTTGTTGAACATGGGGTACACCGATGGACTGAAGTAAGTGGCCGTTCTGAGCCTAACCATCGGCGCTGAAAGCTTTTTCTGAAGAGCTATCGAGGGTTGTCTGACAAAAATACTTTCACCCGGCATCTGCAGCCCGGACAGGCCTCTTGCCTGGCACCCGGCAGCGGTTATAGTCGAGTCCGGCACAATCCACGCTGTTCGACGGAGTTGAGTAATGGATGATTCACGCAAAGCACTTTTCGACCAGGCTGCAGCCCGCGTAGGCCACAGTTTCGCGGGGGAAATGCGGATTGGCGGCAACTATGTGTCCGCCGTGCAAAATGGCGACGAGGTTTACGTCAGTGGCCAGATTCCGCGCATCGACAATACGGTCATGGTGGTCGGCCGGGTGGGCGCCGAGGTCTCCCTGGAGCAAGGGCGGCACGCGGCACGGATCTGCACCCTGCGCGCGTTGGCCATTCTCCAGCAAACCCTGGGCGACCTGCAGCGCATCAAAAAGATATTGCGCATCAACGTCTACGTGCAGAGCGCCGCCGACTTCACCCAACAAAGCGAAGTCGCCGACGCGGCGTCCGACCTGCTGTACTCGGTGTTCGCCGAGGCCGGGGTGCACACCCGCACCTCCCTGGGCGTGTACCAACTGCCGAAGAATGCGTCGGTGGAAGTGGACATGATCGTCGCCCTGGAACCGGCCCTGGCGCCCCACGAAACCACCGAAGACTGAGGCCCCGCGCGGGGCTAGCTGCCGTTGTTGCGGCACTGGCCCTGCACTTGATACTCGACGGTCTGGAGCTGCCCGGCGGAATCCTCGTAGGTCATGCGCGAGGGCACCAGGCCGCAGGACTTGAGCGGCGGGGTCATGCTGACCACCCGGGAAATATCCAGCTGCATGCCATACCGATAAGGCTCGACCTTCGGCGCCTGCTTGCCCTGCTGTGCGGCGTAACGCTCCATGGCCTGCTGGTTGGCGTCCATCGCCCGTTGGAACGTGCGCTCACCACCGCCCTCGGCCCAAACCACGGATGACAGGCCCAATACCCACGCGGCGATAACTGACTGGATGGCTTTCACGGCTGTTTCCTCTCCTGAATGACGCTGGCGAGGATATCCAGCCGACCCTGTCAGGGTGATCTCGGCAGCCTTACATTTCTGTCATCCCCCGCCCTCCAGCGCCAGCCCCGTAAACAGCGCGGATGGCCCAAGCCCCCGAGCCGTGCTCCCTGCCGGTCTTGCAAAATTGTAATCAGCCCGTCACTCCGGGGTTATCTGCCGTTTGCAACTATCCGCGATGGCTCGCCGTGCGGCTTTTAGCACGGCCGCGAGCAGACCAATAAGAACGTCTCTGACGATAAAAAAGTTGATAGCTGCCACCCTTCAGGAGCGAAATTCATGCGTACTCAAACCCGCTTGTCGTTGTCCGTTTTTTGCGCGGCACTGGGGCTTGGCCCGGTGTCGGTCAGTGCGGCCGACGATAAGCCCGAAGGCTTTATCGAAGGCAGCAGCCTCAACGTGCTGGCCCGTAACTTCTACTTCAATCGCGATGACCGCAAAGGCCAGTCGAGCCCCACTGGCAACGGCTACTCCGAAGCCTGGGCCCAGGGGCTGATCGGTCGTTTCGAATCCGGCTTTACCCAGGGCACGGTGGGCCTGGGTGTGGATGCCTTTGCCATGTACGGCTTCAAGCTCGACTCGGGGGCCGGACGCAGCGGCGGGGGCGGCTCGTTCGGCGTGCTGCCGGTCGACAGCGACAATCGCCCGGCTGACGATTACGCCAAGGTCGGGGGTGCGGCGAAAATGCGTCTGCTGGATACGGTGGTGAAGGTCGGCGACGTGTTCCCGAAAACCCCGGTGGTGCACTACGGAGATTCGCGGCTGCTGCCCGAGAGCTTTCGCGGCACCACCTTTGAAAACACCAGCCTCGACGGCCTGACCCTGCAAGGCGGACGGCTGCACGCCATGAGCCAGCCCGACAGCAGTGGCATGCGCGATGGCTTCGCGACCTTCTATGCAGGCAAGGTCGATTCGCCGTGGGTCGGTTATTTCGGCGGCGATTACCGGCTCAACCCCAACCTCAGTTTCAGCCTCTACAGCAGCCGCCTGAAAGACGCCTGGGACCAGCACTACTTCGGCACCGCCGCAAACTATCCACTCTCCGAGAACCTCGCGCTGTTCGCTGGCTTCAACTATTACAAGGCCGTCGACGAGGGCAAAAAACTGCTCGGCGAATTCAACAACAACATCTGGAGCGCCAAGGTCGGTGCGACCTATGGCGCCCATACCCTGGCCCTGTCCCACCAGCGCAACAATGGCGATGACGACTTCGACTACCTGCGCCAGTCGGACTCGATATTCCTCGACAACTCGATCCAATACAGCGACTTCAACTCGCCCAAGGAACGTTCGTGGATGGTGCGCTACGACCTCGACATGCAGACCTTCGGTATTCCTGGTCTGTCGTTCATGACCCGCTACGGCAAAGGCACCGGCGCCGACTACAGCAACGCCAATTCGGTGTACATGCGTCGCGATGCTGCCGGCGATCCGTTGACCGACCAGCGCCGCTGGGAGCGCGACATCGAAGCCAAATACGTGGTGCAAGAAGGCAGCCTCAAGGACCTGTCGCTGCGCATTCGCCAGGCGACGGTTCGCTCCAGCCGCTTTGAGTCCGATCTGGAGGAATTCCGCCTGATCGTCGAGTACCCGCTGGCGATTCTCTAAGCCCTGCGCCGGGCAGGTTCGGCGCCTGCCCGACGTTAAACTTTCTTCACAGACTCGCACCTTTCAGAACTGTAATATCGCCCTCACCTTCTCGTTAGGTTGTGCTCCCTATACTCCAGAACAGGTTCAAGCCCGCAGCCTTCCCGCTGCCGGCAGGGCCCTTTACAGGAGTCATTACATGCAGCCTGCCCAACTGTTTTTGATCGGCCTTCTGGCCACGATCTCCACCGCCGCACTGGCCGCTGATGGCAGCGAACGCGCCCAGCTGGCACGGGACAGTTTCCTGCTCAGCCAGGAACAGATCCACGGCGACAACAACCAGCAAGTCGCCGCCAGTGGCAGCGAAGACAAAGCCGAACCCAGCGCCCCGAAGCCCTCCGCGGCTGACGAAAAAATCTGACGCAGGTTCCCCAGAGCACATTCATCTCTGAAGCGTTTTTGGATGCTCCTTTGGAAAGAGATGAATTTTTACGCCCCATCAGGGGCGTTTTTTTTGCCCTCATTTTTTCGCCCGGCTTCTGTAGCGGCTACGGGAAATATCTGCTTAACGGTTACTTCTGTTAACAGGAGGTCTCGGAGCTAGGGTGAAGGTTCACGCACCCGTTCTGGAGGGCAAGGGAGTGTTTTTCCGAACCATGGGGTATCACCTGCTCAAGGGACGCCACTCACACATCGGTCAGGTCTATTCCGTGACAACCGTGACAGAGCAGCGAACACCTATATTGCGCGACTTTCACCTGGGGCGCCTGGTGGTCGACCAGCTGCGCAGCCATGACCAAGTCGGGCATACACGCTCCCTGGCGTGGGTGGTGATGCCCGACCACATTCATTGGTTGTTCGAGTTGCAGGCGCGCTCGCTTGGTGTGGTTATGTGTCAGCTCAAATCCAGAAGCAGCTTGAGCCTTAATCAAACACCCCACAGCCACGGACGCGTCTGGCAAATGGGTTACCACGAACGCGCCGTACGCCAGGATCAAGACCTTAAAACTATCGCCCGCTACATCATCTTCAACCCCGTGCCTGCCGGGCTGGCACGACGCGTCGGCGAATACCCCCTATGGGATGCCGCCTGGCTCTAACACCATTGCCACCGCCGTCAGGCTCGGGTCGGGTTCGGACGCTGGCCCGGATGAACGCCGTGTGGTGTCAGGTGTAATCACGGCGTTTTTGAGGGGCAGCACAGCGGCGGCGGTCAGGTGGTGGGTTGCTCTTCCTTGCGGTGCGCCCAGTGGTAGAGGGCGGGCAGGACCAGGAGGGTGAGGATGGTCGAGGAGAGGATGCCGCCGATAACCACGGTGGCCAGGGGGCGTTGGACTTCGGCGCCGGTGCCGGTGGCCAGGGCCATGGGGATAAAACCCAGGGATGCCACCAGGGCGGTCATCAGTACCGGGCGCAGGCGGGTCAGTGCGCCTTCATTGATCGCCAGCGCCAGGGGCCTTCCCTGTTCACGCAGGTTGCGGATAAACGCGATCATCACCAGACCGTTGAGCACCGCCACCCCGGACAAGGCAATAAAGCCCACGCCAGCCGAAATCGACAGCGGAATGTCCCGCAGCCACAGCGCCATGATCCCGCCCGTGAGGGCAAAGGGAATGCCGGTGAACACCAGCAGGCCGTCCTTGAGGTTGTTGAACATCATGAACAGCAGGCCGAACACCAGCAGCAGCGCCACCGGCACCACCACCTGCAGACGTTGCGTGGCTTCCTGCAATTGCTCGAACTGCCCACCCCAACTGGTCCAGTAGCCGGCGGGGACTTTCACCTCTTCGCCGATCCGCAGCGTGGCCTCGTCGACAAAGGAACCGATATCACGCCCACGCACGTTGGCGCTGACGATCACCAGGCGCTTGCCATTCTCGCGGCTGACCTGATTCGGCCCCAGCACCAGGTCCAGGCTGGCCACCTGCGACAGCGCGACAAAGCCGATCTGCCCGACGCCAATGCCCGCCTGGGCCGGGGTCGGAATCAGCAGCCGCGACAACCCGTCGATATCGGTGCGCAAAGCATCCGAGAGGCGCACCACCATGTCGAAGCGCCGGTCGCCCTCATACAGCGTGCCGGCCTGGCGCCCCCCCACGGCCACAGCAATGGTGTCCTGCACGTCGCCAACATTGAGGCCGAAGCGCGCGGCCTTGTCGCGATCGATATTGATGGTCAGCACCGGCAGGCCAGTGGTCTGCTCGACCTTGACCTCCGAAGCACCATCGATCTTCTGCAAGGTCTCGGCGATCTCGGCGGCGGTGCTGTTAAGCACCGCCATGTCATCGCCAAAGACCTTGACCGCGACATCGCTGCGCACCCCGGAAATCAGCTCGTTGAAGCGCAGTTGAATCGGTTGCGACAGCTCATAGACACTGCCCGGCACAATGGCGCTGGCACGCTGGATATCCGCGATCAGGGTTTCCCGCGACTTGTTCGGGTCGGGCCACTGCGCCTTGGGCTTGAGCATCAGGTAACTGTCGGAAATGTTCGGCGGCATCGGGTCGGAGGCGATTTCTGCCGTGCCGGTGCGGGCGAATACCCGCTCGACTTCCGGTACCTGGCCCATCAGGGTCTTCTCCAGGCGCTGCTGCATTTCCACCGATTGCGTAAGGCTGGTGCCCGGCACGCGCAAGGCTTGCTGGGCGAAGTCGCCTTCACTGAGGCTGGGGATAAATTCACTGCCCATGCGGCTCGCCACCACACCGGAGCCGAGCAGGGTCAGCAAGGCCAGGGCAAACGCCAGAGAGCGGTGGCCCATGACCCAATCGAGCACCGGCGCGTAAGCCCGGCGCGCGTTGCGCATGACCAGGTTTTCTTCTTCTTTGACCTTGCCGGTGACAAACAGGGCAATGGCCGCCGGGACGAAGGTCACCGAGAGAATCATCGCTCCCAGCAGCGCAATCACCACAGTGAAGGCCATGGGGTGAAACATTTTTCCGGCGACCCCGGTCAGGGCAAAAATCGGCAGGTACACCACCATAATGATCAACTGGCCGAAGATCAGCGCCCGACGTGCCTCCTTGGCCGCGGCGAACACTTCATGCAGGCGTTCGGAGCGGGTCAGCATGCGCCCGTGGTGGCGCTGGGCATGGGCCAGGCGGCGAATGGCGTTCTCGACGATGACCACCGCGCCGTCGACGATAATCCCGAAATCCAGGGCACCCAGGCTCATCAGGTTGGCACTGACCCGGTTGCTGAACATCCCGGTAAAGGTGAACAGCATCGCCAACGGGATCACCATCGCGGTAATCAGCGCCGCGCGAATATTGCCCAGGAACAGGAACAGAATCACGATCACCAGCAACGCGCCTTCGAAGAGGTTTTTCTTCACCGTGGCGATGGCTTTTTCCACCAGGTTGGTGCGGTCGTAAACGGTGACCGCCACCACCCCTGCGGGCAGCGAACGGTTGATCTCTTCAAGTTTTTTCGCCACGGCCTGGGACACGCTGCGGCTGTTTTCGCCGATCAGCATGAACACCGTGCCCAGTACCACCTCGCGCCCGTTTTCGGTGGCGGCGCCGGTGCGCAGCTCACGACCGATCTGGACCTGGGCCACATTGCTCACGCGGATCGGCGTGCCATCGCTGCTGCTGATCACGATGTTGGCGATGTCGTCGATCGAAGCCAGTTGCCCCGGGGCGCGAATCAGCAACTGCTCGCCGCTGCGCTCGATGTAACCGGCGCCGACGTTGGCGTTGTTGCGCTCCAGGGCCGTGACCAGGTCATTCAGGGTCAGGCGGTAGGCGGCCAGGCGCTTGGGGTCGGGAGCGATCTGGTATTCCTTGGCAAAGCCACCGATGGTATTGATCTCGGCCACCCCGGGCACGTTGCGCAACTGCGGCTTGATGATCCAGTCCTGGATCACCCGCAGGTCGGTCGGTGTGTACGGCGTGCCGTCGTCCTTGAGCGCCCCCTCCTCGGCCTCCACGGTCCACAGGAAGATTTCCCCGAGCCCGGTGGAAATCGGCCCCATCAGCGCCTCGACGCCCGCCGGCAATTGCTCGCGCGCCACCTGCAAGCGCTCGTTGACCAGTTGCCGGGCGAAGAACAGGTCGGTGCCGTCCTTGAAGATCACCGTCACCTGGGACAACCCCGAGCGCGACAGCGAGCGGGTCTGTTGCAACCCGGGCAGGCCGGCCATGGCGGTCTCGATGGGAAAGGTGATGCGCTGCTCGGTTTCCAGCGGCGAAAAGCCGGCCGCCGCCGAGTTGATCTGCACCTGCACGTTGGTGATGTCCGGCACCGCGTCGATCGGCAGTTTCTGATAACTGGCGATGCCCACCCCGGCCATCAGCAGCACCGCCAGCAACACGATGATGCGCTGCTCGATGGCGAATTGAATGATGCGTTCAAACATGGGAAATCACTCTATGAGGGGCCAATCAATGGCTGTGTTCGGCCGAGCCTTTGCCCAGTTCGGACTTGAGGGTGAAGCTGCCGGTACTGGCCACCTGGGCTCCGGCCGCCAGGCCCTGCTTGATTTCAACCACGCCGTCCTGGCTGGCTCCGGTCACCACCGCCTGGGTCATGAAGCCGTGGTCGACCCGTACGAACACCGACGGTTGCCCTTCCACGGTCTGGATCGCCGCCTGCGGCACCGTGACCGCCGCCTGATAGCTGTCGGTGGCCACCTGCACCGCGACGAACAAGCCCGGACGCCAGGTGTCCTGGGGGTTGGCGACGCTGACCCGGACCGTGGCGGTGCGGCTCTGCTCGCCGAGCAGGCTGCCGACATAGGCCACCTGGCCCTGCACCTGGGCCCCCAGTTCACTGGAGCTGACGGTCACCGTCTGGCCGACCCGAACCTTGTCCAGGTCCTTGGGAAACACGCCAAACGTGACCCAGACCCGGGACAGGTCGGACAGGGTGAAGGCGGCGCTGGATTCATTGACCACCTCCCCCAGGCTCAGGTGTTTTTCCACCACCACGGCGTCGAACGGTGCCCGCATTTCATAACGGTTGCCGCCCACCAACTGGGTGCTGCCGCTCAGGGCGTTCATCTTCTGCCGCGCATTGGCCTGGGCGATCTCGGCCTCTTGCAGCGCCTGGCGGGCCAATAGGTAATCCTGCTCGGCGGCAATCTGCTCGACCCACAATTGGCGCTCGCGCTGGAAGGTGGTGCGGGCCAGTTGTACCCGGCGCTCGGCGGCGGCCAGCTCGCTGCGTTGATCGGAGATCTGCTGGCTGGCAATGACCGCCAACAGGTCGCCGCGCTTGACCGTCTGGCCCAGGTTGACCTGCACCGACTCCACCACCCCGGCGGCACGCGGCACCATGTGCGAGGTGCGGTCTTCGTCGAAGCGCACCTCGCCCGGCAGCGCCAGCAAGGTGCTGAGGCGACGCGGCTGAGCCTCGACCAGTTCGATGCCGGCCGCTTGAATCTGCTGCGCGCTGAGTTCGAGCAGCCCCTCTTCCTCGGCATGCTCCTCAGGCGCGGGTTCGACGCTGGCCGCCGGGGCCTGGCCTCCGGCCCGTTGCTGCAACAGCAGCCCGGCCAGGCCCAGCGCTGCGACCAGGCCGAAGGCGATGGCAATGCTTCGTTTGTTGTTCATGGGTGCTCCTGAAAAAAGCTGTGCCGCTGGCGAAGAACGCTGCGGCGCCTAAGGTTTGCAGTGAAAAAACGGCTGACGAGCCTGCACCCGAGACGGCCCAGGCTCATCGGCGATAGCTCGTCACAGGGTGCGATCCAGCGCCGTCAGGTCGCCGTAGATGCGCTCGATGCGCACCCAGGCCTCGGTGGTTTGCGCCAACGCCATCAGGTATTGGCTGCGGGCGTCGATCAGGGTGCGTTGGGCGTCGAGGACTTCGAGGAAGTTGAACTTGCCCATCTGGAAGCCGCGGGTGGCACTGTCCACGGCGTTTTGCGCGGCGGGCAGAATCACCCGGTTGAACGACTGCACCTCGTTCTCGGCAGTGGCCCACTGGTCCAGGGCGTCGCGGGTTTCACCGCGCAGGCGCAGCTCGGCGGCGTTGCGCAGATCCCGGGCCTGGTCGGCACGACGGGCGGCCGACAGCACGTTGCCCTGGTTGCGGTTGAACAACGGAATCGGCATCGACAGCCCTACCAAGTTGACCCGCTCGCGGGCACTGGCGTCGTACTGGCTGCCCAGGCTGATATCCAGATCCGGAATGCGCTGGGACTTTTCCAGGCCCAGGGCCGCTTCCCCCTGCACGATCGCCATCTCGGCCAGGCGCAGTTCGACCGTCTGCTCCAGCCGAGCCAGCAACGCGGCGGTGGCTGGCAAGGCCGGCGGCACCTGCAACGGAGCCTGAACCGCGCTGAACCCCACGCTGGATGCGCCACTGACCGTGGCCAGGCGTCGGTAGGCATTGTCCTGATCCCTATGCGCGCGGTTGAGCTCCAGGCGCATTTGCGACACCTGCACCTGCGCCCGGGCCGCTTCCACCGGCGAGGCCTTGCCCGCGCTCACCCGGCCCTGGGCCACGTTCAGGCCGCGCTCGGCCAGGGCCTGGGAACGCTCGGCCAACTGGCTACGCTCCTGGGCACGCAAGGCCGCGTAGAAGGCCTCAATCACGTCGGCGCGCAACAGATTGCGCCGGCGTTGCAGTTCCAGGTCCACGGCGTCCTGGCCGCGGCTGGCGACGTCGATCCGTGCCCCGCGCTTGCCCCCCAGCTCCAGGGTTTGGCTGAGCTTGATCGCCGTGGTGCGCGAATCGCGCCGGGTATCCTCGGCATCCAGCGTCAGCACCGGGTTGGGGATAAGTCCGGCCTGTTGTCGAGCGCCCTGAGCAATCTCGACTTCCCAGCGCGCTGCGGCCAATTCCGGGTTGTTGGCGATGGCGGTCTGCAGGGCGCGATCCAGGCTCAACACCTCGGAGGCCTGGGCCTGTTCAAACGCCACGCTGGCCACTAACAAGGTGCCAAACAGGGCGACCAGGCGCCGCAGGGAAATTCTCATGGTGATGGGCATAACCGATTCAGGCCTGTGCACAAGCAGTGTTGCCGCAACGGTTGAAACAGCAGAGACCGGCCAATCATCCAAGGCATTCGCACCGGCCCGCTGAATCAACACCGCGCCCCGCTCAATCATTAAAAGGGAGGGTATTGAATGCCGGCCAAATGTAGCGTCGGGTAGTTATCAACAGGGTGGCGCGTAGATTACAAATCCGTTAGCAAAGGCTCTATCTCAAGGTTCTGTATTAGTATCCGGTCCCTCAAACAGCGCCAGATCGACGCCTTCCTTTCGGTGTATTTCGCATCCGGAAACGTCTCGGCGGCCGATCATCGATCCCCCACTCACATCACCATTTCATGGGGTACGGCCGGCATCACTTTTTCAAGTCGCAACTGCCATTCAACTCCGAGATCTCACTCAGCATGCGCATCCTGGTTATCGAAGACGAACCCAAAACCGCCGATTACCTGCATCAGGGGCTGTCCGAAAGCGGCTATGTCGTGGACTGCGCCAGCAACGGCGCGGACGGCCTGCACCTGACCCAGCAGCACGCCTACGACCTGGTGATTCTCGACGTCAACCTGCCGCAACTGGATGGCTGGGGCGTGCTGCAACGCATACGCCAGAGCAGCGCCACGCGGATCATGATGCTCACCGCCCTGGGACGCCTGGCCGACAAGATCAAAGGCCTGGACCTGGGTGCCGATGATTACCTGGTCAAGCCGTTCGAGTTCCCCGAATTGCTGGCCCGGGTCCGCACCCTGATGCGCCGCAGTGAACAGCCTCCGGTCCCGGATGTGCTGCGGGTGGCCGACCTGGAGTTGGACCAGGGCCGGCATCGAGCCTTTCGCGGCAAGCAGCGCATCGACCTGACCACCAAGGAGTTCGCCCTGCTGCACCTGCTGATGCGCCAGAGTGGCGTGGTGCTGTCACGCACGCAGATCATCTCGTTTGTCTGGGACATGAATTTCGATTGCGACACCAACGTGGTCGAGGTGTCGATTCGCCGCCTGCGGGCGAAGATCGACGACCCGTTCGACAGCAAGCTGATCCACACCCTGCGCGGCGTCGGTTACGTGCTGGAAGAGCGTGAGTGAACAGCCCCTCGCTGTGGCACGCCAGCCTCCTGATTCGTGATGAGAGGCACTGTAGAATGCCGGCTCTTTAATCCGCGCAAGGGCCTGCCATGCTGTACCCGCTCCGGCTTTCACGGTTCTCCATCGTTCTGTTTTTCTGGCTGCTCGGGGGCCCATCGCCGGCCCTGGCAGACGACCTCGATTGTTCGCGGATCCCCCTCGGCGAACAGCTCGAACACTGCGCGCAACTCGAGAAGAACCGCGCCGACGCAGCCCTCAACGCCAGCTATCAAGCATTGCTCGGGCGCCTGCAACACCAGTATCAGAGCCACCCGCTGCTGGAGCAGGACTACCTCGGCAAACTGAAAAACGCCCAACGGGCCTGGATCAAATACCGTGACACCAGCTGCGTGGTCGAGGCGTTTGAAGTGCAGCCAGGAACGCCAGCCCACACCACCCTGATCAATATTTGCGTCAGCCGCCTGAGCCGCGAGCGGACGCGGGATCTGGACCGCTGGTTGCCGGAATGCTGCAGTTGAACCCGTGCCCCGGCTCGCAGGCCACGGGTTCCGGGGAAATCAATGGGTTAACCACCTGGGGCTGAAGGCCGTTGTAGCCTGCGGTGGCAGGATCAGCAGCCGGAGGGCAAGGCCCCGCGCGCCTCACTGGGCAGGCGCGAACCAAAATACCCGGCGCTGAGCACACCCACTGCGCCCATCACCACGCAATAGATCACGCACACCCACGGGCTCCAGGGCATCAACGCGATCAACAGCAACGGCGTGGTGCTGGCCCAGAGGGCGTAGGCAATGTTGTAGGTAAAGGAAATGCCCGACACACGGATCCGCGCCGGAAACAGGCTGACCATCACCGACGGAACCGCACCGACCACGCCGCAGCCGAGCCCGGCCACCGCATAAGCCAGGCCGACCCACTGGCTGCCGCCGATCAGGCTGGCGTACAGCAGACCGATGCCCAGGGGCAGCAGCAGGCTGTAGAGCATCACCGTGCGCCAGGCGCCGATGCGGTCGACGATCAACCCGGCCAGCACACAGCCGATATTCAGGAACACGATGCCCAGGCTGCTCAGGGCGAAGGTATGGCTGGCGGTCATACCGAAGGTTTTCTGCATCATGGTCGGGGTAATGACCACAAACACCACCACCGCCGAGGTCAGGACGCAGGTCAGGATCAAGGCCGGCAACATCGCCAGGCGATGCTCGCGCAGCACCGTGCGCAGCGGCAGCTCGGCGTCGGTTTCGCGGCGCGCCTGCATGGCCATGAACACCGGGGTTTCACTCAGCCAGCGGCGCAGCCAGACCCCAATCACCCCGAACACCCCACCCAGTAGGAACGGGTAACGCCAGGCCTGATCGAGAATCTCGGCCGGGGTGAACAACTGGGCAAGCAGGGTCGCGGTCAGCGCGCCGATCAGGTAACCGAAAGTCAGTCCGGCCTGCAAGAAGCCCAGGGCATACCCACGATGGCCTGGCGGCGCGTGCTCGGCGACAAACACCCAGGCACTGGGCACCTCGCCGCCCACCGCGGCGCCTTGCAGCACCCGCAACACCAGCAACAGCAGCGGTGCGAAATAACCGATCTGCGCGTAGGTCGGCATGATGCCGATCAGCAGGCACGGCAGCGCCATCATCAGGATGCTCAGGCTGAAGACCTTCTTGCGCCCCAGCCGATCGGCAAAATGCGCCATCAGGATTCCGCCCAGCGGCCGCGCCAGGTAGCCGGTGACAAAGATCCCGAAGCTTTGCAGCAGGCGCAGCCACTCGGGCATTTGCGGCGGGAAGAACAGCTGGCTCAAGGTCAGGGCAAAGAACACGAAGATGATGAAATCGTAGATTTCCAGCGCGCCACCCAAGGCCGCGAGGCCCAGGGTTTTATAATCGGACCGGGAAAACGGCGCCGGTCGCGTCTCTGGAGGCAAAGGCATAGCAGTCACTCTGTAGGGGGGACAGAAACCAAGGCGCCAATGGTCTACGCAAAAACAGCCAGGAACAACCAGAACCCGTAACTGGGTCTATTTTTAGCCAATTTCTGTGCATTGAATCCCTTTGAGCAGCAGCAATAATCGGCAACTTTCCAAACCGCAGCAGAACAGGAAAGCCGCCATGAGCATCCATACCCGCACCCGCCGCCTCACCGTTCCGCAACTGGTGGCGATGAAAGGCCGGCAGAAAATCGTCTCCCTGACCGCCTACACCAGCCACATGGCCCGGTTGATGGATCCGTTCGTCGATTTCGTGCTGATCGGCGACTCCACGGCCATGGTCGGCTATGGCCGCACCTCGACCCTGGACATGAGCCTTGAGGAAATCATCGCCCACAGCCGTGCCGTGGTCGCCAGCACCCGCCTGGCCTGTGTGATCGCCGACATGCCGTTTGGCAGTTACCAGGAGTCGCCGCAACAGGCCTACCGCAACTGCGCCCAGGTGCTGGCGCGCACCGGTTGCGACGCAATCAAGCTCGAAGGCGGCAAGGCCCTGGCGCCTACCGTGGAGTTTCTGGTGCAACGGGGCATTCCGGTGATGGCCCACATCGGCCTGATGCCGCAGTACGTCAACGCCATGGGCGGGTTCAAGGCCCAGGGCATGAATGAAGCCACGGCCCGGGCGATTGAAGACGATGCCCGCGCCCACCTCGCTGCCGGTGCATTCAGCCTGCTGCTGGAGGGCGTGGCGGAACCGGTGGCCCGGCGCATCAGCGAGTTCTCGGCCATGCCGACCATCGGCATCGGCGCCTCCCCCGCCTGCGACGGCCAGGTGCTGGTCACCGAGGACCTGCTGGGCCTGGGCGGCGAGCAGGTGCCGCGCTTCGTCAAGCAATACGCCGATGCCGCCACGCTGATCAGCCAGGCTTGCGAGCGTTTTGCCGCCGAGGTGCGCGACGGGCAGTTCCCCGAGGCGCGGCACTGCTATGGCGTCGAACAGGGTTCCTGATCGATTGCCTGGGCCAGGGCCTGGATGGCGCCGGGGATGTCCTGACGCCAGTCGAGGGTGTAGCTCAGGCGCAGGTGGTGCCGCCACAGGCCCTGCTGGCTGAACATGGGCCCGGGGGCTATGACCAGGCCCTGAGCCAGCAGACGCTGGTACACCTGGTGCATCTCCACCGGGCGCAGGGCCTCGAGCCATAACGTCGCGCCACCGGCCGCAGGCTGTACCCGCAATTGCTGGGCGGCGTGCTCCTGAAGCAGGCCCTGCATCTGGCCCATGCGCTCGCGCAACAGGACCCGCAGCTTCAGCAGATGTTGGTCGACCCGCCCGGAGCTGAACAACCGGGCCAGGGCTTGCTGGCGGATCGGCGACAAACGAAAAGCCCGCTCGAGGAGCTGCCGATGCAGGCGCTGGCCATGACCCCGGGTCAGCAGGTAGCTGAACGGCGCCTCGGCGCCAATGCGCTTGTCGCACGTGGCAAACACCAATAGCCGCTCGGGGTTGGCGTAGTCACGAAAGCGTGCAGGCGCCGGGCTGAAACAAAACTCGCCATAGCTGTCGTTTTCAAACAGCCAGATGCCTCGCTCGTCCAGCCAGCGGCACAGCTGTTGTTTGTCGGCGGCCGGCATCAGGCTGCCGTGGGGCACGCTGAAGGTCGATGACAGCACCGCCAGGCGCACCGGCTCACGTTGCAGGAGGTCCTGCAGGTGCTGTTGATCAAAACGCCCAGCGCTATCGAGCGGCAGTTCGATGACCCGAATATTGGCGGCGCGCAGGTGGCGCAACACCGCCCAGGAACAGGGCGACTCCACCAGCGCCACGCTGCCCGTCAGCTCCAGGGCATGCAGCGCCAGCTCCAGCAGGCTGCGCAGGTCAGGGCCCAGGTAGACCTGTTCGGCCTGCCAATAGTCGCGGGTGGAACGGGTATAGCGTTCGGCCAGGACACTGCGCAGTTCGTGCTCGCCAAAAGGCTGGTACGGCGGCGCCTGGGAGCGCGGGTATTGGCGGGTCAACTCACGCTCGGTCATCAGCAGCGGGTTTTCCAGGGACAGCAGCATCGCCGGCGCATCGCTGCACAGCGCCAACATGCCGGGCTGTCGCGCCTGGGCGTAGACACTATCAATCATGCTCGGCCCTTCCACCGGCAGTGGCGGCGACGCCAGCGACACCCGGAAATAGCCCTGCTTGGATCGGGCCTGAATGCGCCCTTGGGCTTCGAGCAGGGCGTAGGCGTGCTTGATGGTCGAGATCGACACCTTCAGCCGCAGCGCCAAGGCCCGCAGCGAAGGCAGGCGCTGCTCGGCCTCGCTGGCATTGTCGACCCACTGCTCCAGGTAGCGGTACACCGCCTGATAGGCGAAGGGGGTTTCGCGGCTCACTGGCTCAAGCGTCCTTGGCCATGGCAATGGCGGCCTGGATCGCCGCGCGGGCCTGGGGGCTGTTTTTCCAGCAGCTGGAGCCCACCAGCGACGCAGCCTCGGTGACGATATCCAGGGCATCGGCCGCCGCCAACTGCGCCAGGGAATTGAAGCCCAATTGCTCCAGGCGCGAGACCACCGTGGGTCCAACCCCCTTGACCTTGAGCAGGGCCTGACGTTCTTCAGCGGGAAATGACATGTCCTTCAATCCTTTGCAGTGGTTCCTAATTGCCGCATTCTTGCACAGTTATCGAGCGCCTTCTGACCAGGCGTCCGACCTCCTGATAATCATAAGAACACTTGAGGTATTTCCGTGTCCGCAGACATCGAAGACAGTCGCTCCGCTCGCTTTGCCCTGCGCTGTTCAAGCTGGGCCGAACGCTGGTTCCCCGACTCCTGGGTGTTCGCCGCGCTGGCGGTGATCATTGTCGCCCTCGCCACCCTGGCCATGGGCGCCAAGCCCACCGACGCCGCCATGGCCTTTGGCGACGGCTTCTGGAGCCTGATCCCGTTCACCATGCAGATGGCCTTTGTGGTGATCGGCGGCTATGTGGTCGCCAGTTCGCCACCGGCGGTGAAACTCATCGACAAACTGGCACGCATTCCGAAAAACGGCCGTTCGGCCGTGGCCTGGGTGGCGCTGATCTCGATGGTCGCCTCCTTGCTCAACTGGGGCCTGTCCCTGGTATTCGGCGGCCTGCTGGTGCGCGCCCTGGCCCGACGCACCGACCTGCGCATGGACTACCGCGCCGCCGGCGCCGCCGCCTACCTGGGGTTGGGTGCCGTCTGGGCCCTGGGGTTGTCGTCATCGGCCGCGCAGTTGCAGGCCAACCCGGGCAGCCTGCCGCCGTCGATCCTGTCGATCACCGGGGTCATTCCTTTCACCCAGACCATCTTTCTCTGGCAGTCCGGCGTGTTGCTGCTGGCCTTGATCCTGGTCTCGCTGGTCATCGCCTACGCCACGGCCCCCGGCCCGAATTCGGCCCGCGACGCCAAGGCCTGCGGCGTCGACCCCAGCTTCAGCATGCCGGCACCGCAACCACGCACCCGCCCTGGGGAATGGCTGGAGTACAGCCCGCTGCTGACCATCGCCCTGGTGGTCCTGGCGGGTGGCTGGCTGTTCCATGAGTTCTCGACCAAACCGGCGATCACCGCGATTTCCGGGCTCAACACCTACAACTTTCTGTTCCTGATGCTCGGCGCCCTGCTGCACTGGCGCCCGCGCAGTTTTCTCGACGCCGTGGCCCGCGCGGTGCCCACCACCACCGGGGTGCTGATCCAGTTTCCGCTGTACGGTTCGATTGCGGCCTTGATGACGGTGGTCAAGGGCGTCGACGGCCAGACCCTGGCCCACCATATCTCGACCTTTTTCGTGCAGATCGCCTCCCACGATACCTACGCGCTGCTGATGGGCGTGTACTCGGCAGTGCTGGGGTTCTTTATTCCCTCGGGCGGTGGCAAGTGGATCATCGAGGCGCCTTATGTGATGCAGGTGGCCAATGACCTGCAATACCACCTGGGCTGGGCAGTGCAGATCTACAACGCCGCCGAAGCCCTGCCGAACCTGATCAACCCCTTCTATATGCTGCCGCTGCTGGGCGTGCTCGGGCTCAAGGCCCGCGACTTGATCGGCTTTTCCTTTGTGCAATTGCTGGTGCACGCGCCGTTGGTGCTGGTGCTGCTCTGGGCGCTGGGGACCACCCTGGCCTATACGCCACCGGTAGCGCCCTGACAGATTGGCGAGCGGGCTTCGACGGCAAACTCCACCGTCGCAGCCCGCGCGTCGAGCATAGGACGAGAGCCCGCTGACCGTCCTGTGCCGGACTGAACGATCACAGCATTTTGGCTTACAGCTATTTAAGAGTTTTCCGCGCCAACTACAGCGTCATCCTAGATCCGCTTTGTCGTCTTTACGTCATATTAGGTTGCTACCGTTTGACAGAAACATTTTGTAACTAATTGACTAAAAGACCTGCAGGGAACTGGCATGAGCGACGAGAAAGACCATGACGACGCGCAACCCGCGGCGTCCGAACAGTTGACCGACACCAGCCGCCGCCGCTTTCTTGGCGGCGTTGCCGTTCTGGGGGTTGGCGCTACCTTGAGTGCCTGCGGAGGGGCCGGTGAGCCGGGTAAGCCCCAGGAACACCCACTCTCGCCCGCCGAACTGGACCAGGCCCTGCGCGAGCAGGTGAAGAACGTGGTGGTGATCTACGCCGAGAACCGCAGTTTCAATAACCTGTTCGCCCACTTCCCGGGGCTGGAGCAACCGCTGACCTCCCTGAAGCCAGGCGACTATCAGCAGCGCGACCGCGACGGCAGCCTGCTGCAAACCCTGCCGCCGATCTGGGGCGGCATTCTGCAGGTCGGCCCGCAAACCCTGGAGGGGGTGACCTACCCGATCGAAACCCAGTTCCAGCAGGACCTGCCCAACGCCCCGTTCGCCCTCAAGGGCCCGAGTGGCGAGGACCTGCCCCTAGGTCTGGTGACCCGCGACCTGTGGCACGTGTTCTATCAAAACCAGATGCAGATCAACGATGGAAAGAATGACGGCTTTGTCGCCTGGGCCGACTCCGGCGCCCTGACCATGGGCCATTACCCGCAAAGCCGCTATTCCCTGCGGCTGTGGGATGTGGCACGGGAATTCGTGCTGTGTGACAACTTCTTCCAGGGCGCCTTCGGCGGCTCGTTCCTCAACCACCAGTACCTGATCAGCGCCACTGTGCCCTTTTACCCAGACGCGGCCAATTCGGTGGCCAAGTCGCAGATCGCAACCCTGCAGAGCGACAACCCGCAAGACACCCGGCTCAAGCCCCTGGAAAAGTCCCCAGCCAGTGCCATGACCGGCCCGCCGCAGTTTGGCCCCAGTGCCCTGACCCCGGATGGCTACGCGGTCAACACCATGGCCCCGCCCTACTGGCCGACCTGGATCCGCGACCCCGAGCGCCCGGACTATGCCAAGGCCGACCTGCCCAGCGTGCTGGTGCCCCAAACCCACGACCACATCGGCGACAAGCTGTCGAAAAAGAACGTCGACTGGGCCTGGTACGGCGGCGCCTGGCAGGCGACCCTGGACCAGTTCAAGGACTCGACCGGCCTGCCGAAGATCCCCAACTTCCAGTACCACCATCAACCCTTCAACTACTTCAAGCGCCAGGGGCCGGAAAACCCCGAAGAGCGCACCAAGCGCCTGCGCGACGGTGGCCTGGGCGACGAATCCGCCACCAACCGGTTCCTGGCCGACGCCGAAGCTGGAAAGCTGCCGGCCGTGAGCTTCTACAAACCCCAGGGCAACCTCAACATGCACGCCGGTTACGCCGACATTGCCTCCGGCGACCGGCATATCGACCGGGTGCTCAAGGTACTGCGCGAAAGCCCGCAGTGGTCAAACATGGTGGTGGTGGTCACGGTGGATGAAAACGGCGGCTGGTGGGACCACGTGGCACCGCCCAAGGGTGACCGTTGGGGCCCGGGGACGCGGATCCCGGCCCTGGTGGTGTCGCCCTTTGCCCGCAAAGGCACGGTGGACCACACCCTCTATGACACGGCCTCGATCCTGCGCCTGATCACCCGGGTGTTCCAATTGGAGCCTCTGGACGGCATCAAGCAGCGCGACGCCGCCATGGTCGCGCGCGGGCAAAAGCCCCTGGGCGACCTAAGCAACGCCCTGCAATTCAAGCGCTGACCCTCACCGGCGCCGCGTAATCGGCGCCGGTGATGAAGTTTTTCCTACCCGGCACTCTGTCACCCGCTAGTGTTCCCCCTGTGAACATTCACCCCGCACCCATGGGGTTCTCGCCGACAAGGAGCCAAGCATGAATAAACTCACAGGACTGTCCCTGGGCCTCGCCGCCCTGATCCAGGGCGCACCGGCCCTGGCCGCTGAGGTGAAGGTGCCCCTGGGCAGCCCCCAGCGCGTGACCCAACTCTTCGCCTATCCCAACAATTGCAACGTGATCTGCTTTCGCAACTGGACCCTGGAACAGACCGTCGAGCATTACCTGACCCAGAGCGTGCAACGCGACGGCTACCGCAGCGCCCAGGTCAAGGTCAGCGGCGATCAACATCAGTTGCACGCGACCATCAGCGGCGTACCGCAAGGCTATGGCAAACCGCTGACGGCGCTGCTGGATGCTGGCGACCTGGCCTACAAAGGGGCCAGCCAGCTTAATGCCGAGGGTAAATGGGCCTACAGCTGGTACCTGTTCCTGCCCCTGGGCATGGCCCTGGAACAGCGCAAAAGCGTCGAGTTGCTGCACTTCCCGCCGGACTATTCCCTGACCCGCGCCCAGGATTACCTGGAGTCAGCCACCACCGACCGCTGGGCGACGCTGCTGACCGCCAATGGCATCGCCGCCGAGCAGACTCCGGGCTATCAGACCATTGTCGACATCGCGCCCATCGCCGCACCCTCTAGCGCCGGCAAGGACCTGGAAGGCGTCTATGACTACTTCAAGGACTACCAGACCCGCATGGTCAAGCAGGTCAGCCAGACAGCCGACGGTAAGGCCTTGCCCATGGTGGCCTTCGGCGCTCCGGTGCGGAACTGGATCAAGCAGCAATACGGCGCCAGCGTCGGGGTGCTGGGCCTTGGGCAGATCAGCCCAAGTCCGGGGGTGAAGGTTCCGGTGCTGGGCTCCAACCACCCCAGCTATATCTGGTACGCGGCGGACCCGGCCAACTACGACAACGATCAGACCAAGGCCGATGCGGCAGGCTTGACGGTCATGGGGCAGGATTTGAGCGCCGCGTGCTGGCAGGCGGGCATGGGCAGTACGCCGGGCAGCGACCCGAGCGCGCAATTGCAGCGCTGCACCCAGACCTGGCAGGTGACCGATAAGGCCAAGACCTGCGAACTGTTCTACACCTCGGTCCGCAGCCTGAGCGTACCGCAAGCCCAGGCCAAATGTGCAACCGCGCCGATCAAGGCCCGGTTGCAACAGCTCAAGGCCCCGGCGCCCGCGCCGAGCACCGAAGTGCCGCACCTGTAACCCGAAAACCTGTAGCCGCTGCCGCAGGCTGCGCTGGCCGTCCCATACACCGCATTTCTTCAGATGAGAATGCGGCGCGTGCAAGGGACAGCGCAGCCTCGCGGGCTCGGCAGCGGCTACAGCGGCTACGCGGTTTCGGGTTAGATGGCCCCGACCGGGCGCAGGCGGTATTGCGGCGGCAATTGCTCGAAGCCGCTGATGGTCGCGTTCAGGCTCTTCCAGCGGCCGTCCTTAATGCCGTAGATGCAACCGTGAATCGACAGGCTCTGTCCGCGATGCCAGGCGTTCTGCACGATGCTGGTATGGCCGACGTTGGCCACCTGCTGGATCACGTTCAGCTCGCACAGGCGGTCGACCCGCTCTTCCTCGGTCGGCAACTGCCCCAGGGCTTCGCGGTGCTCGTAATACAGGTCGCGGATCGAACGCAGCCAGCCGTCGATCAGGCCCAACTGGCGGTCCTGCATCGAGGCGCGCACACCGCCGCAGCCGTAATGGCCGGTGACCAGGATGTGTTTGACCTTGAGTACATCCACCGCGTACTGGATCACCGACAGGCAATTGAGGTCGGTGTGCAACACCACGTTCGCCACGTTGCGGTGCACGAACAGGTCGCCGGGCAACATGCCGACAATCTCGTTGGCCGGCACCCGGGCGTCGGAACAGCCGATCCACAGGTACTCCGGGGTCTGCTGGCGCGCCAGTTTGGAGAAAAAGTCCGGGTCTTCCTGCTTGATCGCCTCGGCCCAACGCTCGTTGTTATCAATCAGATCTTGTAGTTCGTTCATGCTGTGAAGCCTCAAGAATGATGCGCTGCTATGACAGACGACCGCCTGTCGAGGTCACGTATGTTGCGTAGATACCGGCTATCCCTCGCCGTGGAATCTTGAGCGGCGGCGCAGGTCCACCCCTTAAGCCCCAACAGTATGAGGATATAGCCATGACCGAATCACGACGTCCTTACGGCGCGCCGCAGCCCGAGCCCATCGACGACAACGAAGACCGCATGGGCTCGATGGAAGAGCTGCATTTCGATGACGAAGAACCCAGCGCCAAGATCGGCGACGCCCTACCCGAGGCGGAGCTGGAGCACCGCCTGCCAGCCGCGCGCGTGCGCGAAGCCGGTATGACCGGCGCCTCGACCGCCGACCACGAACCCACCGACGACGACCTCAGCCCTGAGACCCTGATCCACGAGGATGGGGCCCGCTCGGCCAACGAAGCCGGCGACGGCGAACCGGCCGACTGGGACCTGAGTATTGTCGATGAAGACGATATCGGTGGCGGCAATGGTCTGGATGAAGCCGAACTGGCGCGCCGCGAACCGCTGGACGGTAACCGCTGACCCGACAAAGCCAGCAATAAACCGGCGACGGTGGATCAGCGCCACCACCGTCGTCATGGGGCCTGGGCCAGTCAGTCGACTAGGGTGCAGGCCATCACCAGCGCATCTTCGCGCCCGCCCACGGCCGGGTAGTAGTCCCGACGCCGTCCCACTTCGTTGAAACCATAACGCTCGTACAGCCGATAAGCGGTCTGGTTGCTCGAGCGCACCTCCAGGAAGCACTCGCGGGCCTCCTTCTGGTAGGCCCGCTTCATCAACTCTTCGAGCAGGCGCAAACCCAGGCCACGGCCCTGGCTTTCCGGCTTGACGGTGATGTTGAGCAGATGCGCCTCGTCGATGATCACCTGGATCACCCCGTGCCCGACCTGCTGGCTGCCTTCGAACATCAGCCACACTTCATAGGACTTGAACGCGTCCATGAAAATGCCACGGGTCCAGGGGTGGCTAAACGCCGCGTACTCGATCTTGAGGATGGCATCCAGGTCCGCTTCGGTGGCGAGGCGGAAGTTCACGGCGTCACTCATCTGTGCTCTTACTCATCAGTACTCTTCCAGCGCGCCATCAGCCGACGCATGGCTTGCCAGACGTCAGCCTTACGCTGTGGCTCTTCCATTAAAAGTTCCAGCCCAGGTAAGGCCCAGGCCGACCCCAGGCCTTCGACCTGGAGTTCGCGGTTGTAGGATTCAGCGTTGGCCTCACCGGCAAAACGCACCGCCGGCAAGCCGATCAGCCATAGGCAGACGCAGGGTTCTTCCTCGACCCGCACCGATACAAAGGCCTGGACGAAATCCCGGGCCGCATCGGGGCCCTGGTCAAGGTTGCCGCGCGTGAGCAGCGGCCAGCGCACCGGTTCGGCGACGATCTGCGGACTGTCGGGCAAACCGGCGGCACGTAGCATGTCTTTGAGCAGCAGGTAGGCCGGATCGCGGCTCTGGAATGCTTCGCCGGTCGGCAGTTCGACCAACAGCAGGCAACGCCCGGCGCGCAGCAATTGCAGGGCAAAACGCGGGGGTGGCAACGGTGCGGCCTTGGGCACCACCGGCGCCGGAGCGGCCTCTTGCACCGGCTTGCTGGCCGGGCGCGTGCTGCTGACTGGGCGCGGCACTTCGATTTTTGCCCGTTCCGCAGGCTTGGCTACCGGCTCTGCCGGCGCCTTGGCCACGACGGCAGGCGCAGGCGCCTCGACCGGCGGCTCTGGCAGCTCCAGCAACTCGGGACGCGACGGCGCGGCAAAGGGCAATTCGGTGCGCGGCAGCCAGTTGACCACCTGCATGGCGGTCAAATAAGCGCGACGACGGGACTCGATAAGCAAAGGTCGGCCACTTGTGGATAACTGAGGTGGGGGATTCTACCGCCCTTCGACGAAGATCGCCCGCTGTTGATCGGTTTGAAAACCGTCAGGGCGCCCCCTCAAAAGACCAGGGGTGAATCGTCGGCCGCCTGATGCAGTACAATCGCTGCTTTTCATTGCCAACCAGCCGGCCATTCCGATGATCGAACCCAAGCGCGTCTTGCGCGCCCTCGCCGAACACTGGGCACTTCTGGAGCCACTGTGTGAGCACTTCGACCAAGGCACCCTGAGCCTCGCCGAACTGCGCAGCCAACTGGCCGCCCAGCAACTGGACAGCACGCCCCAGGACATCACCAGCCTGCTGGACGTGTGGATCCGCCTCGACATCCTGGTTCCGGTGGCGAAAAGCCCCAACCGTTTCGAGCTCAACGCGCAGATCCACGACTTCCTGGCCTACCTACGGCGCGAACACCGCCTGGGCCTATGCCTGGAGATCGAAGCCTACCTGCGCCACCTGGAACGCCTGGCGGGTTATATCCAGGACGCGTTTGATATCCGCGACAGCAATGACCTGGCGCGCCAGTTGCGCCTGCTGGACATGCGCGTACGCGATGTACTGAAAAAGCTCGCCAATGACGAACAAGCCCTGGTGGCCGTCGCCGAGCGGGCCAAGACCAGCGATCGGCAGATTCCCCTGCGCCAGCGCTATGCCGAGGTGCTGGCGACCTGGGACGAATACGTCGAGCCGATGATCCAGCTGGTGAACGCCGACGGCGCCTTCGAGCAAGGGGTGCGTAAGGTCGAGAATGTCCTGCTGCGCATGCTCACCGAACAGCAGCGCCTGGGCCACCTGGTGGACGACGACATGCTGCTGCGCACCCATGCGCGGATCCTGGAAATGCAGACCAGCGCCCAGTTGACCCTGCGCCACGCCCGCGAGCTGCTGCTGCCATTGCGTGAAGAAGCGCGCCGGCACAACGCCGTCACCCGTGGCGCGGCCCTGGCCTTGTCGGCGATCCGGCGCAAGGGCATCGACGCCGTGCCGCAAGCGGCCATGCCCATGTTCACCCGGCCGCAAAGCACCTTCCTCGGCAGTTCCGGCCAGGTCGAGGCCTATGTGTACGCCCTGGCACGCTTCGAACCCAAGCCAGCGCGCTTCCCCAAGGCCCACAAGAGCCACAAGGGTGAAGCGCCGCGAGCACCGCGCACGGTCAAGGAAATGCTCGAGCGCTGCGAAGAAGCCCTGCCGATGCCGGACCTGATGCACTGGTTGCTGGAACAGGAGCCGGACGGCGCGACCGACGAGTTGCTGTACTGGTTCTCCCGTTTATCCCGGGAAAAACGCTTCAAGCGTGAGCGTCTCGAACGCCGCGATTACCACACCCATGAGCACCAGGTCAGCCTGCGCTCCTTCGCCCTGCTCTCGGCACGCGATGACCAGCCTGAGAATTCTGCGAGCACCCCTCATGCATCTTGATCTTTCCGAACTGTCCCAGCTGGCACCGATTTTTCGCGAGCTGTTCAAGGGCTATCACGTCAGCCGCCGCGACCCGGAGCTGTACGCCCAACTGTCGAACTTCCAGGACCAGTACCGCACGCTGTTCAAGGCCCTGGGCTTTGAGCTGGTGTGTGACACCCGCGGCTTCTATTACTTCGTCCCGGACCTGGCCGCCGCCCAAGTGAACAAGACCGCCCAGCGCCTCGCGCTGTTCACCTTCATCCTGGTGGAACACCTGGCCGACCAGGGCCGCGACCCGATCGCCGTGCTCGACGGCGGCAGCCTGGGCCGCGATGAACTGCCTTCGTTGCTGGAAAAGTACCGCGACCTGTTTATCCAGGCCGAAGTGCAGACCCAGGACGAACTTGAAGAAAAAATCATGCGCCGCATGACCCAACTGGGCTTTGCCAGCGAGGAGCCGGGTATCTACCGCTTCCTGCCGCCGATGCACCGCTTCCTCGATGTCTGCCTCTCGGTCCAGCAGGACCGCGACCTGGCCGCCAGCCTGCACAGCGTACTGCCGTTGCCGACACCGGTGCTGATCGACCACGACAGCGACGAAAAACTGCTGGAGACCGACGACCCGCTGGACCTCAGCGAGTTTGTCGAAGGCGAAGACAGTGAAGAGGATGCACTGGCCCGGGCCATTGCCGAAGAACAGGAGCTCGACGCATGAGCAAGGAACGCTACGGCATCCGCCGCTTTGCCCTATTGAATACCGCCGGCTACAGCCTGGGCCTGTTCCCACTGGAAGAGCCGCTGTCGGTCTACGGCGCGAACAACCTGGGTAAATCGGCGTCGATCAACGCCCTGCAATTCCCGATTCTGGCGCGCATGTCGGACATGAGTTTCGGCAAGTACAGCCTGGAACAATCGCGGCGCTTCTACTTCGCCTCGGACACCAGCTACATCCTGGTGGAAGTGTCCCTGCCCCATGGGCCCCATGTGATCGGCGTGGTCGGGCGTGGCCCGGGCGGTGGTTTCGGTCACCAGTTCTTCGCTTATGCGGGGCAGCTGGACCTGGCCCATTATCAGAAAGACGACACCTGCCTGCGCCAGAAAGAGCTGTTCACCAACCTTGAGCGCCAGGGCCTCAAGGCCTATGAGCTCAAGCCTGATGAATTGCGGCGCCTGCTGGTCGGCGGCCACACCTCGATCCCCCTGGACCTGACCCTGATTCCGCTGCGCTCCACCAGCGAGCAGAGCCTGAAGACCTTCCGCGCCCTGTTTATCAACCTGCTGCACATGCGCGAAATCACCGCAGCCAAGCTCAAGCAGCTGTTCCTCGATGCCTTCGAGCACAGCCTGCGCTCGGGTAGCGTCGACTACATCGCCGCCTGTGAAGAAGCCTTCCGCGATGTGCGCCGCATGGAACAGGACTACAACTGCCTGGTGTCCGCCGGCCCGCTGGTGGAAGCCCTGGCCAACGGCGTGAAGCAGCGTGACCTGCTGCGCGGCAAGCTGCACCGTATTTCGCCGCTGCTGGATTCGCTGCTCGGCACCTGGTCGGACTACGCCGGTGCACGCAAGGAAGAACTGACGGTCCAGGCCGAGCATTACCGCAACGAACAGGACGCCCTGCAAAACGACCAGCGCGGCGGCACCCAGGAGCTGATGCGCCTGGAACGGGAAATCAGCGGCATCCAACGCTGGCTCGGCGAATTGTCGGTGCTCAAGCATCGCTTTGCCCTGGTCGATGACGTGAAAGTCCTGGAGCAGCAACTGCTGGCGGCCAAGGATGCCCACGATGAATTGGCCGGTGCCCTGGCCCAATCCCGGCAGTTCTCTGCCGAGGACCTGGAAGAGCGTCTGCGGGACCTGGAAAAACGCCTGAAGTCGGTCAAGCAACAGCTCGATCACGCCGACAACAACAGCTATGCCCGACTGCGCGAAGAGTTTTCGCAGCAGGACGTCGAACGCCTGATGCGCCTGTTCAACAGCGCCCTGTTCAGCCTGCCCCTCGGCGAGCACGGCATCGCGCTGGACGAAAACGGCGAGTGGGTCAAATCCATGGAGCTGATCCTCGACGCCTTCAAGGGCGAGCGTTTCGAAGTGCCGGGGCTGAGCATCGACCTGTCGCACATCGAGCCGCCTGCGTTGCAGGCCCTGGCCGACCGCGCCGCCTTGCGCGACCAGAAGGAGCGCCTGGAAAAAGAACTCAAGCAACTCAAGACCCAGCAAGCCGTGGCCGCTGACCGCGCCGCGAGCAAGACCCAGACCGAAGCGCTGTACCAGCAGGTGCTGGACGCGCAAAAAGCCCTGGAAGACTTCCGCCGCGCGCAAACCCTGAGTGCCGAGGAAGGCGAAAAGCTCGAACAACTGGCGCAGATGGAAGCGGCCCAGGACGAACTCAAGCGCTCCAGCGATGCGTTCACCGAGCGCGTCCAGCAGCTGTCGGCCAAGCTGCAACTGGTCGGCCGGCAGATTGCTGATATGGAAGCCAAGCAACGCACCCTCGACGACGCCTTGCGCCGCCGCCAGCTGTTGCCTGCCGACCTGCCGTTCGGCACGCCGTGCATGGACCCGATCGACGACTCGATGGACAACCTGCTGCCCCTGCTCAACGACTATCAGGACAGCTGGCAGGGCTTGCAGCGAGTCGACGGGCAGATCGAGGCGTTGTACGCCCAGGTCCGTCTCAAGGGCGTGGCCAAGTTCGACAGCGAAGACGATGTCGAGCGCCGTTTGCAGCTGTTGATCAACGCCTATGCCCACCGCACCGACGAAGCCCTGACCTTGGGCAAGGCCCGTCGCGCGGCGGTCACCGACATCGCCCGGACCCTGCGCAATATTCGCAGCGACTACGACAGCCTCGAACACCAGTTGGCGCTGTTCAACCGTGAGATCAACAAGCGTCAGGTCTCCAACCTGCAGAGTTTCCGCATCGTCCTCGCGCCGAACAAGGAAGCCTTGAAGCACATCGATCAGATCATCCACAGCGCCGGCCAGTATGAAGAAGGCGAAACCCTGTCGGTGTTCGACCTGAGCCAGAGTGCCGAGCAAGACAACAAGAACGAAGAAGCCAAGGAATACCTGGCGCGGCTGGTGGCGGCCAACCATAACCAGTTGGGCCTCAAGGACCTGTTCGAGCTGGCGTTCGAGATCACCAAGGTCAATGGCCAGCCGGTGATCCACACCGACATCGACGGCGCGGCGTCCAACGGCACCACCATGACCATCAAGGCGCTGACCAACATGTACTTGTTGCTGCACTTGATGGATCGCGACCAGGCCGGACGCGTGCGTTTGCCGTACTACCTGGATGAAGCGGCAGACATCGACGAGAAGAACCAGGCCGCATTGCTGGAAACCAGCCTGCAACTGGGCTTCGTGCCGATCCTGGCCAGCGTCAAGCCGCAGGTGTCGGCCCATGTCGCCATCGACCTCGAAGGCGGCAGCGGCCCGAACGGTATCTACATCGACGAGGCGGACTGGAAGTTCATCCGCCGCCACGATCAGGTCAAGGCGACCTTGAACGTCGAAACAGAGCCGGAAGCGGAGCTGGACCCGATTTAAGCCAGGCCCGCTGCAATAAAAAAGGCCGCGATCTTCACAGATCGCGGCCTTTTTGTTGGGGGCTGCGGAGCTTACTTACCGAGAGGAATTTTCGGCGCCCAGGTCAGCCATTCGTCTTCGAATTTATCGAACAACGGGAAGGTCTGCTCAGGCCGCGCCGGGTTGCCCATGCGGTCGCCATCCGGCGTGGCAAAGGCGATACCGCCCTGGATCAGGGTTTCCAGCGACTCGGTACGCACCGTCGCACCCTTGAACAAGCCGAAGTCCAGGCCAAAGCCGCTGGTGTTCCAGAAGCGCGTGCCGCCACGAATCAGCGGCGCGTACTTGGGTTCGATCAGCACATGGATCAGCACCCGGTCAGCGGTTTTGCCCAGCTCGTAACCGGTCACCTTGCCCACCGCCACTTCGCGGTAAGTCACCGGTACCCCCACCTTCAATGAGCCGCGGCGTGCGGCGCTGAGCACCAGGCTCAGACCGGCCTCGGGGGCTGCGGTTTCCGGTGGCCGGTCCAGGGCGATAAAGCTGGTCTGCGCCCCTAGGCTCTTCGCGGCAGGCTGGACCTCGATGTATTGCCCGGTGACCAGGGTTTCCAGGTTGGCGGTCTTGATCAGGCCCAACTCGGGCTTGACCACCCAGAACTGACTGCCGACCCGGGCGATGCGCTCCGGCACCTCGGTGATACGTGCCTTGAGCACCACCGACTGCAAGTCGGCACTCAGGTCGACCTCCTCGATCTTGCCCACATCCAGGCCTTTGAAACGAATGGGCGTTCCGGAGCGCAGGCCATCGGCGCGGTCGACCTTGATGCTGATCAGGGTGCCCTTTTGCGCCGCCTCTTCCTGATTGGCAAACAGACGGAAGCGCGGAATACGCTTTTTCAGGGCCACGTTAGGCCGTGGCGTATCAAAGGCGATACCGCCCGCCATCAGGCTTTGCAGGGACTCACTCTTGACCTGGATGCCGCCGGTCAGGCCGCCGGTCAAGGTGATCCCGCTGACGTTCCAGAACCGGGTCGAACCGTTGACCAGGTTTTCGTATTCCTTCTCGATGTGCACGCCAATCACCAGTTGCTTGCGGGTGTGCGAGAACTGGTAACTCTGTACCGAACCGACCTTGACCTGTTTGTAGAGAATCGGGCTGCCGATATCCAGCGAGCCCAGGTTGTCAGTGAACAACACCATGTGCAGGCCGGGGGAACGCAGGTCCAACGGCGGTGCCTTGGCTCGGGCTTCGAACTCCCGTTGCGGCGCGGCGCCCTTGTCCCCGGGACGGATGGCGATGTAATTGCCTTTCACCAACGCCTCAAGCCCGGTGATCCCCGCCAGGGAGATCGACGGTTTGACGATCCAGAACTGCGTGCCCTGGACCAGGTAATCTTCTGCCAGTGGGTCCAGGGTCAACTCGGCGGTGGCGCTGGACAGGTCAGGGTCCACCTTCAGGGCTTTCAAACTGCCGACCTGGATGCCTTTGTACATCACCGGTGTGCGACCGGCTTGCAGGCCTTCGAAGTCAGACAGTTTGACCTTGACCCGAATCCCGGCCTGGGCCGCGTCGAAATCCTCATACAGGCGAAATGGCAGGCTTGGATCGGTGGGCGGGCTGTCTTTGCGGTTCTCCGGCGTGGCAAAGGCAATACCACCGGCGACGATACTCGCCAGGGACTCGCTGCGCAGTTTCAAGCCAGACAGGTTCGCGTCGATGCTGATGCCGCTGGCATTCCAGAAACGCGTGTGCTTGCGCACCAAGTTGGCGTAAGTCGGCTCGATAAAGACTTTGATCTCGACCGTGTTCTGGTCTTCCGACAGCAGGTAGCTTTTGACCTGACCGACCTGGATCTGCTTGTAGAACACCGGGCTGCCGCGGTTCAGCGAGCCCAACCGTTCAGCCTTGATGGTCAAATGCAGCCCGGGCTTGAGGTCCGATAGCGGCGGCTCCTGGGCCAGCGCCTTGAACTTGCGCGAAGGCTCGCCCTCACCTGGGCTGACTGCGATGTAGTTGCCGGACACCAGGGTCTCCAGGCCGGTGATCCCGGCCAGGCTCACGCTTGGCTTGACCAGCCAGAAGCGGGTGCCGGTCTTGAGGTACTGCTCGACGTCCTTGTTCATCTCGACGGTGGCGATCACCCCCTTGGAGTTGCCTTCGTCGTCCAGGGCCAGGGTCTTGACCTTGCCCACTGGCATACCTTTGTAGACCACTTCGGTCTTGTTCGCCTGAATGCCCTCGCCGCTTTCAAAGCGGACCTGAACCTCGATGCCGGTCTGGCTGTAGGCACGCCAGCCCAGCCAGCCACCAATGATCAATGCGATCAGGGGCAGGACCCAGATGGCCGACCAGTTCGAGGCAGGACGGGTTTTAGCTTTAGGCAAATCACTCATGGTCGTCGTCCGACTCCGTGTTATCCCAGATCAGGCGGGGATCAAAAGTTACTGCGGCGAGCATTGTCAAAATCACCACACTGGCAAATGCGACAGCACCGAGATTGGCCTCGATGCTGGCCAGCCGACCGAAATTCACCACCGCTACCAGGATGGCGATCACAAAAATATCCAACATCGACCAGCGGCCAATGAACTCGATAAAGCGGTACATGATGATGCGCTGGCGTGCCGACAACGGCTGATGGCGCTGCACCGAAAATAGTAACAGCGCAATACCCACCAACTTGAAGGTGGGCACCAGGATACTGGCGATAAATACCACGGCAGCAATAGGGAACATCCCGTGCTGAACCAAGGTAATGACACCCGACATAATAGTGTCCCCTTCGCCCTGCCCCAGGGTACTCACTGTCATGATCGGCAGCAGGTTGGCCGGAATATAGAGAATCGCCGCGGTGATCAGTAACGCCCAAGTCCGCATGATGCTGTTGGGGCGACGTGGGTGAACCAGCGCTCCGCACCGGGTACAGACCTGCTCGTCGGTATCGGGTTCCTGCTTGTTCAACTCGTGGCATTCGGTACAGATCAGAATGCCCGCTTCAATCGCCCGCATGCAGATCCTCTCCTGACAAGGCCTCCCAGATCTGGTGCGCCGACATGACCACTTCCAACCAGACCTGGACCAATAACAAACTGACAAAACACACCAGGCCCAAGCCCACCGTGATGGCGGCCAAGTCGGCCAATTTGACGATCGCGACCAGCACCCCCATCAGATAGACCTCCAACATGCCCCAGTCGCGCAGATGGTGATAAATGCGGTAAAGCAACAAGCCGTAACTGCGGCCGATATTCCAACGAATGCTCAGCAATACCAGCAGTTGGCACAGCAGCTTGAGCAGCGGGATGCCCATGCTGCACAGGAACACCACCACCGCCACGCCCTGCATGCCGGTATTGAACAGACCCAGCACACCACTCCAGACCGTATCTTCGGATGTCTGCCCGAGTAGATTGAGCTGCATGATGGGTAAAAAGTTCGCCGGGATATACAACAACAAGGCGGCAATCACCAACGCCAGACTGCGCTCGACGACATTATGACGATGGGCATAAAGCTCGTAACCACAGCGCGGGCACAGGGCTTTTTCACCGTGAGCGAGCTCAGGCTTGCGCATCAAGAGATCACACTCGTGGCAGGCCACCAGGTCATCCAGCGGTAAATCTGACAACCCGGAGGTGTCAACCGGATCTGGCATAAGGGACTCTGGCTCTAAAAGGGATTGCCGCTATTCTAGTGTCCTGGCCTGAAAATAACTGTGCAAATTTGTGGCGGGCACAGCGGCAAGCTTCAAGTTGATAGCGGCAAGCTGGAGCAGGACGAGGTGCCCGAGAGGTCGCACCCGAGTACCCGGCACTTTCCTGCGCGCAAAAACAAAACCCCTGTTTGCGTTAGCAAACAGGGGTTCTGGAATTTAATCTTGACGATGACCTACTCTCACATGGGGAAACCCCACACTACCATCGGCGATGCATCGTTTCACTGCTGAGT